>ERZ1046740.2-NODE-2-length-391247-cov-21.471888_pt1 | contig 391247 bp, 329 predicted proteins | sample MGYA00383093_ERZ1046740 | MGnify/ENA primary metagenome ERZ1046740 (study PRJEB29581, sample SAMEA5548363) | metagenome | biome: marine; feature: coastal; material: water | depth 25 m | study: Short-term variability in the microbial, nano- and picoplankton... | reverse complement strand
ACTTGAACCTGGGGCCACCTGATTATGAGTCAGGTGCTCTAACCAACTGAGCTATAGGCCCAATGAATTTTTTCAAATTCGGGGAGCAAAATTAATAATTATTCTTTATTATGACCAATGTATTTGAATTATTTTGTTCTTAATTATTTACGGCATGTTCCCTTTGATCCACCTCCAAAAAATATGGATATCCCTAATATAAAACCAAAGTTGTACCAGTTACCATTATTGTTAACTTCATAAATGGCTACATTTTCATTAAACAAGCTAATGACAAATGTAAACAGCGAGATTACTCCATGCCATAGGCCCATCCAGAATCCTGCTTGTGTTGTCTCATATCTGACATCGCCTGGCGCACAGGAAAAAAGTGAAAATATTATTACAGATATAAGTATTGCATTTTTTGTTTTAGTCATATTATAATTCTAATTAATTGTATATTTATTTATTAATGGTTTTAATAATGCCTAATTGCTGAAGAAATAACAATAAGTTTGCTAAATGTACAAATTATTAGCATTGATAATATTATCTGTTTCCCTGCTATCTTGCAATGGACAGCAAAATATAAAACAACACGCAAGCATGAATAAATTGAAATACTCATCAAGTCCTTATCTGCAGCAACATGCACATAACCCCGTTCACTGGCAGGAATGGGGACCAGATGCTCTTGATATGGCAAAAAAACTAAATAAGCCGTTAATCATAAGTATTGGTTATGCTGCATGTCATTGGTGTCATGTAATGGAACATGAAAGCTTTTCGGATAATGAGGTTGCGGCATTTATGAATGACAACTTTATATGTATAAAGGTAGATCGTGAAGAAAGACCAGATATTGATCAAGTATATATGGAAGCTGTTCAATTAATATCTGGAAGAGGAGGTTGGCCATTAAATGCATTTGCTTTGCCAGATGGCAGACCATTTTTTGCAGGTACTTACTTTGATAAGCAAAAGTGGATGGAGGTAATGGGTCAAATAAATGATTTATACAATAGTGATTATTCGAAAGTTGTTGAGTATGCAGAAGAACTCACAAAAGGCATAAACCAGAACCCTATTGATGTTAGGAATCAAACTGATGAATTAGCATTTTCAATGGATGATTATATTAGCCTTAAAAATCAATGGTTGAAAAATATTGATTTTAAAGATGGTGGATTCAAAAGAGCACCCAAATTTCCATTGCCTGTGGCGTGGGAATTCCTTCTTGAATATTATTATTATACGGATGATTTGGAAGCATTAAATGCTGTTGAACTATTGCTTAATAAGATGGCCATGGGTGGTATCTATGATCAAATTGGAGGAGGTTTTGCAAGATATTCGGTTGATGAAAAATGGGAAGTTCCTCATTTTGAGAAAATGTTATACGATAATGCACAGCTAATTAGTCTTTATTCACATGCATATCAAATAACAAAAACTAAACGATATGGGGAAATAATAGACCAAACAATTGGATTTATAAATAGAGAGCTGAGTGATAAAAATGGTGGGTTTTACTCATCTATAAATGCAGATAGTGAGGGTGAAGAAGGGGTTTTTTATGTATGGTCATATGATGATATGGTAACTGCCTTGAATTCAAAAAATATAGAATTAATAACCAATTATTATCAAATAACCCGAAATGGTAATTGGGAAGAAGGAAAAAATATATTGTTGCCTGTATCTAAAAAGAAAAAATTTGCCGAAAACAATGGTTTATCAATTGAAGAGTTTGACAGTATTCTAAATGAGGCTAATGATGCTCTATTTATAAAACGTTCAGAGCGCATAAGGCCCACTACCGATGATAAAATACTTACCTCATGGAATTCGATGATGATAACAAGTCTCATTGATGCATTTCATGCTGTTAATAATGCGGATTACCTGAAACTGGCAATTAGAAACTCAAATTTTATTAGGGATAACATGCTCCAACAAGATGGTAGCTTACTCAGAAATTACATGAATGGTAAGTCAGGTATTGATGCCTTTTTGGATGATTATGCCTTGTATGCTCAAGCATGCATTAATTTATACTCAGCTACTTTTGATAAACAATGGCTCGATATTGCTAAAAACCTCAGTGATTACTGTATTAAGCATTTTTATAATTCCGAATCTAGAATGTTTTATTATACCTCAAATTTAAGTGAAGAATTGGTTGCTAGAAAATATGAAATACCCGATAATGTAATACCATCATCAAATTCTATTATTGCAAAGGTATTGTATAAGCTTGGTCATTATTATGATGATACGGAATATCTGAATATATGTGAACAGATGTTGGTTAATGAAACTACAAATATTATGAGATCTGCCATATGGTACTCAAATTGGGCATCATTAGGTGGCTTGTATGCAAATGGAATTACTGAAGTTGCTATTACTGGAAAAAATGCTGTTCAGTATTCCAATGAGGTTCAAGATAATTATTTACCCGCATCCATATTTCTTGGTGGAAATTCTGAAAACCTTCCCCTATTAAAAAATAAGACAGGGAATACAGAAACAACATACTATGTATGTAAAGATAAAGTTTGTGATCTGCCAGTTTATAATGTTAATGAAGCTCTGCTTAGAATATATGCTAGCAAAATTGATTCAAAATAATGCTATTATTCACCCACCAAACTATTTAATTTAGCGACTGCTATTTGATAGTTTAATTCTGCAGCTAATTTATCTGCTTTTGCGCCGGCAATATCTGCTTTTGCTTTATACATCATTGATGATAATGCTTCTCCTGCTTCAACAGCATTTATGGTAAGTACAAGCTCTTCCTCTCTTGCCTCGTATGCCTTTAATGCTGTTAATATTAAAGATTCAGCATAACTAATATTTCTATAGGCCTGTTGTATTTCACCTTGTAAAGTAAGCTTTTTATATTCTAAGTTATCCAATGCTTCATTGTAGATGGCATTTCTTTGCTTAACAACAGAAGATCGCTCTCCAAAATCAATCAACGTCCACTTGAAATTCAGTCCTGTAAGTAAATATTGACTCGCATACAGAGGTATTCCATAATTATAATAATACTGAGCAAAATAGGATAATTCTGGAATGTACGCTTTCTTAGCAGCTGTAATTCCTAGCTCAGATTTATCAAGATTTGCAAGCGCAATTTTTAGTCCATAGTTTTTTTCAGAGCCTTGTGTATAATATTCTTGTATTCCTCCTACTGGTTCAAAGCCTAGTGTGGGTAATTCTAAATCTGGTTTATAAGAATATTGAGCACCTATTAACTGGTTAAAAGAGAAGATATATTGGTCCTTTAGATTCTCCTCATTTAATAGGTCCTGCTCAGCTTCAAAAATTTCTGCTTTAGCAGATGTAACATCCAGGAGTAGCATTTCACCTGCTTCATAAGCATTGACAGCATCTTGATATTCGGCCTTTTTATATTCAAGTTCTTGTGAAGCTTCATTAACTTTTGCATCCTGAATCAGAATTCCATAAAACAATTCTTTTACACCAAGTCTTATTTGCGATTTTACATCATCATAGTTTAACTTACTTATTTCAACATCTAACTCTGCAACTTTCCTGCCCGTATTAATCGATGTAAGTTGGGTTAAAGGTTGATAAATCGCAGCATTTGATTTTACTGCAAAATCATTGCCCGCCAGAAAAGTAATCTTTCGTGGAGGAAGTGGTGCGTTTTCCTTTAACCAATCATCAATAATTTCATCCTCCACAAGCTGATCATATAGATTATTTAATTGCCCCTTATTAATGTATAGGTTTGGGTCACTATTATAGACACCAACACTTTCTAAAACAATTCTAGGAAAATAATTGCTTTTCATTTCACTTAGCTTTGCCTCACTACCTATGATGCGTTGTTGGGATATCTTTATTAGTTTATTTTCATTTAGAGCCATTTCTACTGCCTCATCAAGGGTTAATTTACCCGTAACCTGAGAAGTTAGGTTCACAGAAAAACTAAAAAAGATAATTAGTAAATATATTTTCAAAATTGCATTCATAAAGAGTGCTTTATTTATTTTCAATACTTTTTGATGATTTTATGAACCATGCATAGAATACTGGTAAAACCATAAAATTAATTATCATTGAGAATACTATTCCAAACGCAAAAACACTTGCAAGGGGAGCCCAGAGTGTATCCTTTAATACTATCATTGGAACAACGCCTATGGCCGCAGCCATTGTGGTTAGAAATATTGGTCTCAATCTTCGTTTGGCAGATTCAAGCGCGGCATCATTTCTAGATAAACCCTCTGTTTCAACCAGCTCATCACTATATTCTACCATAATAACTCCATTACGTATGACAATTCCAACCAATGCAATCAGACCTACAAAAGCAGTAAAGCTAAATACATTACCTGTGATTAGTAGACCGAGCATTGACCCAAATAGTGTTAGAGGTATTGAAATCATTATTATTAATGGTCGCTTTATATCTTTAAAAACAAACAATAAAATAATAAAAATAGCTACTAAGCTTATTATCAAAGCTATTACCATTTCTCCAAATGTTTTATTCTTACTCTTAACCACACCACCGTATTCTATGAAGTAACCAGGTTTTAATTGAATGGTATCTATTGCGGGTTGAACTGCAGCCTGAATATCGGAAGATATATAACCATTTTGACATTTGGCCCCTACTGTTAGGGTAGGGATTCCGTTTCTTCTTGTTAGCATACCAAATTGCCATTCAGGAGATATTTCTGCCATTGTTCTTAATGTATTATACTGTCCGGTAATTGGAGACCCCAGGTATGTATTCATAATATCATTATAATTCTCCCTTGATTCTTTATCTAATCTAAAGGTTATTGGAATAGGATCATCTCCCTCCCAAAAAGTTGACAGAGGAGCGCCATAGAATCCTGCAGCTAATAGGTCTGCAATAATCTCTGTGGTATAGCCTGTTTGATTGGCAATTATATCATTAACATTAACATTTATAAAAAAGTTATTTTTAAAATCTTCAACAATAAGCCTAGTTCCATCTGTATTTCTCAATACGTTCTTTACACTCTCCCCTATTCTTTTTAGCTCATTATGATTATCGCCTGAAATTCTTACTTCAACAGCCGAAAGTGTGGGAGCTCCCTGAGAGAATTCCATTACATCAACCTGTGCATTGGGAAGAAGATTTTGTAAATCATCAAGATACTTAGCCGACAATATGGCTGTTTTATCTGCACTTTCAGTATTTACAAGTATCATCCCATAACTTTCTTGGGGAAAAACAGGAGAAAAACTGTAATAAACTCTTGGTGCTGAAGTACCAACAAAACTTGAAAACGAGGTTATTGACTCATCCTTTTTCAGAATATCTTCAATCTTTTTAATATCACCATTTGTAATTTCAAGCTTTGTTCCCATGGGTTCCATCACTTGTATTACAAATTGATCTCTCTGCGCTTTTGGAAAGAAACTTTGCTTTGGAAACTTCATGAAATAAACACCCAGAAATATTACTGCCAAGCCAATGAAAAGAGTTATTTTTTTGTGACCCATTGAAAAGTCTATTAACTTATCAAATGAAATCTGTATAATATTAAGTAGTGAGAATTTCTTTTTTTTGCTTTCGTCTTCCTTTTCATCTTTTTTAAGACCCTTTTTAATGAGAAGAAAAGCCAGAAATGGCGTGAGGAAAAATGCTACAATTAGGGAACATGTGGTAGCAATCGCTATGGTAATTGGAAGTGACATTAGAAACTCTCCCACATCCCCACTCAAAACAAAAACCAGAGGTAAAAAGGACATTATAATTGTTAAGGCAGAAGAAATCATAGGCATCGAAAATTCAGAGGCTGCTTTCCATGCTGCATCAAATCTTTTCATACCAGCATCAAGTTTTGACACATAATTATCAATTACTACAACCGCATCATCAACTACCATTCCCAAAACAACAATCAATGAAGCAAGGGATACCTGTTGCAGCTCAAAGCCAAAAAGATTCAAAAATGTAAATGTCATGCCAACTGAAATTGGAATGGCAAATGATGCAATCATAGCTATGTTGAATGGTAACAACAGCATTATCACTAATATTACCGCCGCTACTGCTATTAGGAACTCTCTCAAGAAATCATTTACTGCTTTTTTAACAGTATCTGGTTGATTATTAATTATGGTAATATTTAAATCCGAAGGAAGTAATTTCTTACAGTCTGCAATTGCCTTGTCTACTTCCTTACCATAATCAACAATATTATATCCATGTTGCATTTGCAGTGATACTAGCATTGTATTACTTTCTTTGCCGTTTACACGAATATATTTAGTTGGATCCTGACGAATTCTTTCTACAGTTGCAATATCCTTTAGACGTATTATTGATCCCTCTGCTGTCTCTCCAACCTGTTGATTTTTTAGCTGATCTATTTCCTTAAAAAGTCCAGTTGCATGTAGATTTATCTTGGAATAATCCGACTCAATATAACCAGCATATTTTATTGTATTCTGGCTTTTTAGTATATCTATTATATCGTTTAGCTGAATATTATATTGTGCCAGTTTTGCAGAACTCGTGCTTACCTGAATCTCATCCGACCAATATCCAAGCTTATCTATCTTGGAAGTTGCAGGGATACGACGAATTGAATTTTCTAAAATTCCTATATACTCCTGAATCTCACTATAGGAGCTTTTCTCCGATTCAACCCCAATTAGCAAAGCCACGACATCACCAAAATCAGAATTAACAATTGGTCCTATTACTCCGTCTGGTAATTTAGTATTTGCCAACTGGATTAGGCCCTGGCCTAAACGTTCCCAAAAAAGATCTGGAATCTTAACCCAATCCTCTAGAGTTACAGTTAAAATAACCATATTATCATAGGAGTTGGAATAGGTATCATCCTTTTTTACCTCCGCATATGAGAAAAGTTTATCTTCAATTTGCTTGGTTACCTGCTCTTCAACTTGCACAGCCTTTGCGCCAGGATAATAGCATACTATTAATGCTTGTCTTACTGTAATTTCCGGATCTGAACGACGAGACATAGTGCTCAATGAATAAATCCCCGCAATGAAGATAATAAGTATGGATATTAACGATATCTGATGGTGTTTAAGGGATGACTTGATGATATTCATGGAATATGAGTTTCAGTTGTTGTTAATTAGTGATTTTAACCTTAGCGCCTCTGTATAATTTAGTTTGTCCTTCAACTACAATTATATCACCAGGGTCTAATCCCTTAAGTATTTTAACATTGGAATCCATTGCAATTCCACAGCTTACTCGTTGCTTGTTTATTGCTGTATCATTTGTCACGGTAAATACATACTTATGTCCATTTGCGTCGGTAACTACTGCCTCGGCAGGAATTGATATTACACCTTCCAATTCCCTTAGCTCTACATTCATAAATGCTATCATACCAGGTTTCAAAAGATTGTCAACATTTGCAACTTTTGCTTTTACAGGAAAAGATCTTGCAGCTTTATCAGCAACAGCTTCTATTTGTTCAATTATTCCAAAATAGTATTCATTTAATGCAGGAGCGTATAGTTCAACAATCATATTTTCGAAAAAGAAATTTATTTCCTGTTCAGGTACAGCTGCTTCGGCATAAACAGTATCGGTATATACGATACCAAATAAGGGCATACCCTGCGAAATTACCTCTCCGGGCTGAACTCCTTCAGATACAACATATCCCGAATGTGCTGCATATAATTTTGTTTCACTAAGCTGCCTCTTCTTATAGCCATAATTTGCCTCGGCCTCCTCTACATCTGCGGTCACTTTATCATAATCTGACTGAGTCAAGCTACCCTTGTCATACATGCTTTTGAGCCTTACATATTCTTTCGCTGCCTCATCGAATTGAGCTAACGCGGCATCCACTGCAAACTGATAATCTGTTGGATCAAGAGCTGCTATTATCTTACCTTGTTCAATATAATCTCCATTTTCGACAAATACACTTTGAACTTTTCCTGAAACCATAAATCCTTGTTTAATGGTTTTATAAGGTAGTATATTACCACTATATTCTACTACCTTATTCATAAGCATCGATTCAACAGAAATAACCTTTACGTTAATAGATAGAGGATTTTTTTTAGTGTTTTTATGCTCTTTACATGAAGATAAAACTCCGATAGATAGTAATATAGATAAAGTAAATATCAGTAAGTTTTTCATAGTTTTCTTTGCACTTTAATTGTGCTACAATATAGTACAATTAATAATATATTGTTTTACATGTTTTTTAATTTCTTTTAGCTATCTAATATAAGGTTATGGTTAAAAAATCAACCCATTAATGATTATTACTTTTTGATTAATAAGAAATGAAAACCCATATCTTATTTTATGGACATCTTATTAAATAAAATAGTTAAAAGCAACCATCACGTTAGAAAATATTGTCATTTTTACGGATTCAAATTAATTGCTACTTTTATTTAATTAAGGAAATAGAAAAATGAATGTAAAAAATATAATCTTCGATTTTGGAGGAGTAATTCTAGACATTGATCCAGAGCGCACTATGAATGAGTTTGTAACGCTTGGGTTCTCAAGTTTTGAGAAATTGATGAGCCCTGTATTTGTTGAGAGTATTATAGCAAAATTTGAAAAGGGTATACTTACTCCTGAATTATTCAGACAAAAGTTAAGATCTTTCATGGGCATTGAAGTTACTGACCAAGAAATTGACTACGCCTGGAATGCCCTCTTGTACGATATCCCAAAGGAGAGAATTGAAATTATTGAAAAGGTCAAGGAAAACTACAACATATACCTGCTTAGCAACTCCAATGAAATTCATTATGATTTATTTGTCAGAGACTTACAATTGAGGTTTGGGTATCGTGAGTTTGACGAACTTTTTCATAAGGCCTACTTTTCCTTTGACCTGCACCTCCTGAAACCAAACCCTGAGATTTATGAATTCGTTATTAATCAGCATGGGATGATTCCAGAAGAAACTCTATTTATTGACGACAAACCTGAAAATATAGATGCAGCAAAAAAACTTGGACTGCTAACCTACACGATAGCTGAACCTGAGAGAATACGAGATATATTTAATGATGGGTTGTTAGTTGAAGGGACAAATATTTCCTAACAATAATCCTGAAATCTGGTTGAGTTCTCGAAACAGGATGAACTAATTTTTCAAGATATATAATGAAGTTGCTAATAATTGATAACTATGATTCGTTCACACATAATCTTGTGCAGCTAGTTGAACGGGCTGGAGTATTTGATTATTTGGTGGTTAAAAATGACGAGTTAAATAAAATTTCTCCAAATATGTTTGACAAGGTCCTCATCTCTCCAGGACCTGGTGTTGTAAAAGATGCTGGTGATTTATTATGGTTTTTAAAGAAATTTTATGCAGCAAAGCCCATTCTTGGAATATGCCTTGGTAATGAAGCCATTGGAGAGTTATTTGGAGGAAAACTAATACAAATGTCGACCCCAATGCATGGTATAAAAAACCTTGCAAATATTTTAATCCGAGATGATATATTCAATGGTATTCCTGACAATTTTTTCATAGGCCATTATCATTCATGGAATATTGAAGAAATTAGCATGCCAGATACATTAGAAATCATTTTAAGAGATGAAAACGGCCTTAATATGGCCATAAGGCATGTGGAACTACCAATAATTGGACTTCAGTTTCACCCTGAATCAATAATGACAGAATATGGTATAAATATTATGAAAAATTGGCTTTAAAAATTACTTTAATCTTGCCAGCATAACAGACCCTACGACAAAATAAAAGCCATAAAACATAAATCCAAGTGACAATAACCATGTGAGCATTATTGCTTCCATTGCAGGGTTATAGCTTATCCAAATACCTCCAATTGTAATTATTACTCCAAGTAGCATATCAAACCATCCTCCTGATACATTAAAATCCGTTTCCTTCATACCATGGAAGAATGTTGTTATTCCAATAAATATCATCCAAAACCCGAATATAAATGGCAATGCCTGTGCTGTTAAAGTTGGGTGGGACAAGAAAATAATACCGAAAACCAGATTAATAACTCCATTAAAAAGACGCCATTTTCGATTTGAGCCTGAATCTTTTGAAGATAATGAATACCCCATCTGTATAATACCTGATATAAGACATGCCCAGCCTATAAAGACTGCTAAACCGAGTATAGATGATGCAGGATGCGTCATTATTTTTACTGATAATACAAGAAAAATAATTCCAATTATAAGCAATAGCCACCAATTTGTTTTAATTCTTTCATTCATAATAGTATATTTAATTAGTTAAGTATAATCAATTTGTATATTGTTATATTACCTCATAGCTATAGCTTCAATTTCAACCATTACATCCAATGGCAATTCCCTCACTGCAAAAGCAGCTCTAGCTGGTGCATCAGATGAAAAGTATTTGGAATAAACACTGTTCATATCAGCATAATATGCCATATCCTTGAGATAAATTGTGCATTTTAATATATTCTGAAGGTTATAACCATAGCCAGCTTCCGAAACAATAGCCTGAATATTTTTCAATACCATATCGGTTTGTTCTGACACATCCCCTGCAACAAGTTTACCTGTGGATGGATCAATGCCTATTTGACCAGAAATAAATAGCATCCCATTTTTTTCAACAGCCTGACTATAAGGGCCAACAGGTTCTGGAGCATTTTTAGTAAAGATTATTTTCTTCATATATCATATCATTAATACATGTGATAAATTTGAAACAATAAACCAACAATTTGGAATGTCCGCCAAGATAAAAAAGATTACTTTTGAGTTATTATCTATTGTAATAAACTACAATGAAAAAAATACAATTGCATGTAATCGCTTTTTTAAAGTATGTTGTATTTAGTGCTAAGGAAAGCGAATATACAAATAATCCATTTCATTTAAATTTTGGCTAAAATGTATTCTTTTGACGTAGAATTAGAAAAACCATAATATATTTTCACATGAAGTTATTCCCGGACTATTTTTTAATTGATGATTTGCTTAGTGATGAACAAATAATTATAAGAGAGTCTATACGTGAATGGGTTAACCGTTCGGTTATTCCAATCATTGACAATGCGGCACAAGATCACATGTTTCCTAAACATTTAATAAGGGAAATGGGTGAAATTGGTGCATTTGGTCCATATATTCCCGAAAAATATGGAGGTGCTGGACTTGACCAGATCTCTTACGGTATAATAATGACAGAACTTGAACGTGGAGATTCGGGAATAAGATCTGCTGCATCGGTTCAAAGCTCTCTTGTAATGTATCCCATATATACCTTTGGTAGCGAGGATCAAAAAATGAAATATCTACCCAAGCTTGCATCAGGTGAATTAATAGGCTGTTTTGGATTAACAGAGCCTAACCATGGCTCTGATCCTGGTGGTATGTTAACTCAGATTGAAGATAAAGGTGATTATTTACTGCTAAATGGATCTAAAATGTGGATAACAAACTCCCCTATTGCTGATATTGCTGTTGTATGGGCAAAGGATGATAATAATGTTATCAGAGGTTTAATCGTTGAAAAGGACATGAAAGGGTTTACCGCACCCGAAACTTTAAAAAAGTGGTCTTTGAGGTCATCAATAACCGGTGAACTTGTTTTTGACAATGTTGAAGTGCCAAAAGAAAATATTTTACCAAATATACAAGGCATTAAGGGGCCTCTAAAATGTCTAAATTCTGCACGTTACGGAATATCCTGGGGAGCAATTGGAGCAGCCATTGATTGCTATAATACTGCTTTAAAATATTCATTGGAAAGAAAGCAATTTGGAAAGCCCATAGCATCTTTCCAGCTCCAGCAGAAAAAACTCGCAGAAATGGTAACAGAGATTACAAAGGCCCAATTGATGGCATGGCGACTTGGCACTCTTAAAAATGAGGATAATGCCACTCCATCTCAAATATCAATGGCAAAACGAAATAATGTTGAAATGGCTTTAAATATTGCGAGAGAAAGCCGGCAAGTATTGGGTGCTATGGGCATCACAGGTGACTTTCCAATAATGCGCCATATGATGAATCTAGAATCTGTAATAACTTATGAAGGAACTCATGATATTCACTTACTAATTACTGGCTTAGATATCACTGGCATAGCTGCCTTTGAATGAACATAAAATACTTAATTAATGCTCCAATCAGCGCCATCCTTAGTGTCCTTTACACTTATGTTTAGCTTGGCAAGCTCATCTCTGATCTTATCAGCTGTGGCCCAATCCTTATTATCCTTGGCATTCCTTCGTAAGGTTAATATGGTTTCCATTAATTCGGATACCAATGAATCATCCTTGGAGTCTATAGAATCATTTTTTAACCCAAGTATGTCATAAACAAATGAAGAATATAACTTCTTGATTTTTTCTATATCTGATTTTGTAAGCGATGCTTTTCCATCATTCACTTGATTTATAATTTTAGATAAGTCAAATAGGTGGGCAATGGCAATTGGAGTATTAAAATCATCATCTATTGCATCGTAAAGTTTGTCATGAAATACCTCAATATTAACTGATGTATTCGCAGATGGTTGTAACTTTTCAATTACCTCGGCTATTCCAAGAAGTTTTTTCATTCCTTTTTCTGCAGCCTGAAGAGCTTCATTTGAAAAATCTAGGGTACTACGATAATGTGCCTGTAGAATAAAAAATCTTATTGTCATTGGGCCATATGCTTTTTCCAAAGAATCATGGTTACCAGTAAAAAACTCATCAAGGGTTATGAAATTATTTAAGGATTTCCCCATTTTCTGACCATCAATGGTGATCATATTATTATGCATCCAATATTTTACTGGATCATGCCCACGGCTTGCATTGGATTGAGCAATCTCAGACTCATGATGAGGAAATAATAAATCCATACCACCGCCATGAATATCAATTTTATCACCTAAATATTTTTCCCCCATAGCTGAGCACTCAAGATGCCAAGCGGGATAACCTTCGCTCCATGGAGATGGCCAATGCATTATATGTTTTGAATCGGATTTTTTCCAAAGTGCAAAATCAAAACTATTCTTTTTTTGATCTTGGCCCGAAAGTTTTCTGGTATTTTCAAGTAGATCTTCCGTTTTCCTACCTGATAATTTTCCATAATTATAATCATGGCCATATTTATCAACATCAAAATAAACAGATCCCTGGGACTCGTATGCATACCCATTCTTGAGTATTGATTTAATGAGTTCAATCTGTTCAATAATATGACCCGAAGCCACTGGCTCAATGCTTGGATGAAGGACGTTGAGCTGATCCATATTTTGATGATATCTGTCAGTATAAAACTTCACAACTTCCATTGGCTCCAATTTTTCTAGCCGAGCCTTTTTTGCGATCTTATCTTCACCTTCATCAGCATCATTTTCAAGATGACCAACATCAGTTATGTTTCTAACATAGCGAACTTTGTAATCAATATGCATCAAATATCTAAATACAATATCAAATGTTATTGCCGGACGAGCATGTCCCAGGTGAGCATCACCATAGACGGTAGGACCACATACATACATGCCTACATTTGGTGCTTTAACTGGCTCAAAAATCTCCTTTTTACGGCTTAAGGTATTATATATTTGAAGAGATCTACTCATGTATATGTTTTTTGCAAAATTATGGAATAATTCGTTTGATAATGATAATCATATGTCACATGGGTGATGAAATCGATTATGATTAAAATTCTTTAACAAAACACCGTCGACGTTTATGCTGTATGTGTTCATAATTTTTCCAAGTTGTAGCACCCTTCATATTTGACTCAAACATACCTGTACTTTCTACATATCTTATACCTTTCTTAAGCATTGTATTTTGTAATTCGCTAATTAAAATGGCTGGTAATCCGAGCTTCTGATAATGCGGGTCAACTCCTGTTAGTAGTAGATCCATTACCGTAGGTTTTTTTAATGCTTTCAGTATATGCCTAAACCCAAAAGGAAATAATTTGCCATTGGCTTTTTGCATTGCTTCGGAAAGGTTGGGTAATCCAACAATAAATGCAACCAAATTACCTTCTTTTTTTATAATTATTATATACTCTGGCTGGAGTACATCCATATATTTTTTTGTTGCACTTTCAATCAAACTATCAGAAAAGGGTGTTACATACGGTAATTCATCAAAGGCATCGTTAAGAAGGTGAAAAACATCCTTAAGATATAGTTTAATTTCACTCTTCTCTTTAAAATGTATTACTTCCAGGTTGTTTCTTTTTTTAATTATTTCAACAAGCCTTGTTGCTTTTTCAGGTACTTCATCTATTTGTATGAGAAATTCTACCCAATCATTTTCTTTTTTATAGCCTCGGTTCTCAATTAGTTTTTGCATATAAGGGTAATGCATAACGGATGCAATAGAGGGGAGATAATCAAAACCTTCTATGAGCAATCCCTGATTATCTAGGTTGTTGAAGCCTAGTGGGCCATGAATTCCGATCATCCCACGATCCTTCAGCCAGTCTTCAGCTGTTTTAAAAAGAACTTCTGACACCTCAATATCGTCAATTACCTCAAACCTTGAAAATCTTCCATAATCATTCCCCGTTTTGATGTTGTAATCTTTATTTATTATTGCACCTATCCTTCCAACGCAGTGACCATCTCTCCAGGCAGTCCAAAATTTCGCATCACAAAATTCAAAAGCAGGATTTGATTTGGCACAAAGCTGCTTTACTTCATCTTTTTTCAATGGAGGAACCCAATATTTATTTCCCTTGTAAAGGCTAAATTGAAAGTTTACAAAATCCCTTCTGTCTTTGTTGGTTATAACCTCTTTTATTTCAACCATATAGATAATTGTAATGCAATTACTTGCAAATATAATACATCAAAATAAAGAAATCGGATAATATTATGGTTTTTGCTCATTTATGTTTATAAATTTGCTGAAATAAATAAATCTGATTGCATAAATGGAAAGAATACTAGTAATTGGTTGTTCCGGACAAATTGGCTCAGAGTTAGTGCTGAAATTAAGGAGTATTTATGGAAACCACAATGTGTTTGCCACCGACATTAAAACACCTCCCTTGGAAATAAGTGAGTCTGGACCTTTTCAAACCTTAGATGTTTTAGATTATAAAAACCTCCTGCATTTTGTTATTCGAAATAAAATTACACAAGTATATAATCTGGCAGCTGTATTATCAGGCAATGCAGAAAAGATACCTCTTCAGGCTTGGGACATAAATATGCGGGCTCTTATGAACACTCTTCAAGTAGCTCGTAAATCTCAAGCTAAAAAACTTTTTTGGCCCAGCTCAATAGCTGTTTTCGGACCAAGCACTCCTAGTAAAAATACCCCTCAATTAACAATAATGGAACCCAAGACTGTTTATGGGATTTCAAAGCTAGCAGGAGAAAGGTGGGGTGAGTATTTCTTTTCAAAATATGGTGTTGATTTTCGCAGTGTACGATACCCAGGTTTAATTAGTTATAAGACAGAGCCAGGCGGAGGGACCACTGATTATGCTGTGGAAATATTTTTTGACGCAGTTCAAAATATCCGCTATGAATGTTTCCTATGCGAAAATACTGCTCTTCCAATGATGTTTATGGATGATGCAATAAATAATACCATAAGGCTAATGGAAGCCGATCCGGAAAAATTAAGCCTTAGATCGAGTTATAATATGGCAGGAATATCATTTACTCCAAAAGAATTAGCCTCAGAAATTAAAAAACACAAGCCTGATTTTAGTATTAAATACAAACCCGATTTTAGACAAAAAATAGCGGATGGATGGCCAGCAAGTATTGATGATAGAATCGCACGACGGGATTGGGGATTAATCGATGATTACGACTTAAAAAACATGGTGGACCTTATGTTAAAAAAAATAGAGGATAAATTAAAGACTAAACAATAATTAGAGTTCTTCCCTTTTCAGATTTTTATAGCTTTAGAGTTAGTAAACTTGTTTTTAACTGGCTCAACTGATTAACATTTTTATTGCCCTAGGTAGCACATGAAAAATTAAAGGTGAATTGCCGAGAGATTCGCCATCGGTTTCAAGAAATACATTATTTTCAGGAATTGAGGTGATTTTAAAATCACTACCAGTAAATGTATCCACCTCTTTCATCATTATAAAGGATCCATCATATAGTCTACTTAAATTCATAATAACCTTCAGCTTGCTCACCTTTCTTATTACTGTTACATCAAAAAGACCATCATCTGGAATTGCATTTGGTAATTGCATCATACCTCCTCCGTTATATCTACATATTCCTATGCTCATACTAAAAACCTTACCCGAAAATATTTTTTGGTTAGCTTTTTCTATTTCAATATAAGAGTGCCCATACTGAAATAGACTTGTTAAGAGACTTATCAGATAAGTTATAACTCCACTTGCACCTCTCTGCTTAGCAATATTAGATTTTTTGGCAACTAGAGCATCAAATCCCATTCCGGCAATATTTATGAAGTGATGTATTTTTTTATCCTCATTATGCATATAGCTAACTTTTCCAATATCATGAAGAAACGTTTTTTCTTTCTTAATAACTCTAATTTGATCTATATAGGTAGATGGCATATTATACATCCTTCCCCAGTCATTTCCCGTACCAACAGATATGACACCCAGCATAATATCAGTCGTAGCAACAGTATCTTGAGTAATTATTCCATTAAGGACTTCATTAAGCGTACCATCTCCTCCAACAACAATAAGTTTTCTGTAGCCCATATTCACAATGGCTTTCCGTGCTAATTCTGTTGCATGATATTGAAATTCTGTAAAAACACTTTGAAAAACAATTCCTTCACCATCTAGTAGTTGGATAATATGAGGCCAATCGCGCTGTGTTTTTTTACTCCCAGCGTGAGGGTTGACTATTATATACCATTCTTTACTTGACTGTTCTTTCAATTTAATTAAGGTTTTAGTTAAAATAGCATAATCCAGATAAAGCAATTATAGATATAAGATCGTTTATACAAATAAAAACAACCATTTCCTCTGGCAATTTAATTAAAAACTAAACCCATCACAAATAATATGACTATTAGCCACAAAATTGACCTCTAGTTGTAAATAAAAGGAAATAAAAATTAATAGTAAATAATTATTTAATGAACTTCCTTAACATTGTTTAATGCTATCTTTAGCTATTTTAGCCAGTTCAATTATATCCATATGCATTTGCAAGAAATATTAATATTTGGCGGGTTTCTGGTTTTTATAATCGCGATGCTATTTATTGATATTGGTCTATTCAACAAAGAAGCCAAGGAGGTAAGTTTTAAATCAGCTTTATACTGGACCATTTGCTGGGTGTCACTTTCAATGATATTTTGGGGCATTATATATCTATTTGGAGATAGAATTCACGGCATCGAAGATATGGGAATGCTGAAGGAAGCAATCGTAAAATATAATCATCCTATCCAAACAAATTCTGAAGATTTTCAATATCTACTAGGGAAATACAGACAAAATTTGGGACTGGAGTACATAACGGGATATCTCATTGAATATGCTCTTAGTATTGATAATATCTTTGTTATACTAATGATATTTTATTCTTTTGGACTTGAAAAGAAGTATTATCATACGGTTTTATTCTGGGGTATTCTGGGAGCAATAATAATGCGGTTCCTATTTATATTTGTAAGCTCTGCACTAATTCAGCAGTTTACCTGGGTGTTATATTTATTTGGATTGCTTTTGATCTTTACTGGGTTTAAAATGTTCCTCGATAGGAATAAAAATAACAAAATTGATATTGCCAATCACAGAATTGTTAAAATAGCATCGAGAATATTTAGAGTGGATAAAGAGTACAAGGGACCTAGCTTTTTTCTAAATAAAGATGGTAAAATATTTGTCTCAACACTGTTTGTAGTATTACTTGTAGTTGAGTTTACAGATGTTATTTTTGCTGTTGATTCAGTGCCTGCTATTTTTTCAATAACACAGGACCCGTTTATTGTTTATTTTTCTAATATTTTTGCAATTATTGGGCTTCGCTCACTTTTCTTTTTGATACAAAATATTGTAGAAAAATTTAGGTTTCTGAAAATAGGTTTATCAGTATTACTTGTATTCATTGGTATTAAAATGCTCATCCATGACATATATAAAATTGATACTATGAACTCCTTGGTTGGAGTTTTAACCATATTAGCAGTAAGTATGATTGCTTCATTAATATTTCCAACAAAACAAAAATCCTAATTATTAATTCTACAATTTATGAAGAGAGTATTAGTTGCAACAGGAGGAGGTGATTGCCCGGGATTAAATTCTGTTATTAGAGCAATTGTTCACAGAGCTTCCAAAGAAGCTGATTGGCAAGTTCTGGGCAGTATTCAAGCATTTAATGGAGTACTTTGGGAGCCACAGGAAATAATTGAACTTAATAACAAAAATGTTGCAGGTATACATTTTCAAGGTGGAACCATCCTTGAAACAACTAATAAGGGTGGACCTTTTTCATGGCCCTTGGAAAACGAGGAGGGTGTTTGGACCACACATGATAGATCCATCGAAATGATACAGAAATTGCATGATATGAATATTGATGCAGTTATAAACATAGGAGGTGATGGCTCACAAACTCTTTCTCAGAAATTATTTGAAATGGGGCTGAATATAATTGGTGTACCCAAAACCATTGATAACGATCTTAGAAGTACCGATACAACATTTGGATTTCAAACAGCCGTTGAAATCGCAACTGAAGCAGTAGACAAGTTGGTTACAACAGCGGCAAGTCATAACAGAGTATTTGTTCTTGAAGTAATGGGAAGAAATGCCGGATGGATAGCTCTTCATACAGCGATTGCCGGTGGTGCTGAAGTATGTCTTATACCAGAGATTCCATATGACATTGTAAAGGTTAAAAAAGCTCTTGAAAAACGATTTCACAATGGTAGAGGATTTGCTGTGGTTGTTATTTCAGAAGGTGCATACCCAATAGATGGAGAAATAGTTGGTAAAGATCTAGATGAGGCAGGTTACGAACACATAAAATTAGGTGGAGTATCAACACATTTAATTCATCAGCTAAAACAAGCTGGTTTTAAGCCTGACATGAGAGAAACCATTCTAGGACACCTGCAAAGAGGGGGTGTTCCGATTGCATATGATCGTGTTTTATCTGCTCAAATGGGTGTTAAAGCAATGGAAATGGCAATAAATGGAAACTTTGGTAAAATGGTAGCCTACAGACACCCAGATCTGATATCTGTAGATATAAAAGATGCAATATCAAGTCCAAATCTTGTTACCAAAGACTCGCAACTTGTGGAAACAGCCCATGGATTAGGAATTTGTATGGGGTACTAATAATATCTTTTGGTAATTGCAAAAATATTATCATTACACTTCTCAAAGTAATTTATAGGATAGCATCAGATAGAAGCTATTTATTTTGTTATCAAGATCATTATCATTTGATATTTCGCTACCAAGCTCATACCTTAGAAATCCACTAACTCTATTTATTTTTATTCCAAAACCTATTATAAATCCGATATTATAGTTATTTAAAGATTCCAAAGCACTAGATTCAGTTACATTACTTTCTCCATTGATGTATGTTGTTCTTTTGTAATTATTGGTTTTGCTTATTACAAAACCATTGGAAATACCAATATCCATAAAAAGAGTAGAATAATTAATTGGTAAATGCCCCCTAAACATAGTATTTATTTTCATTGAAGATGTCCCAATTTGTGTTTCTGTATTAGAATAATTGGTACTATTTATTTGATTTGTGTATGTGCCATTAGTGAGAAAAGATGAATAAATTACTTCGTTATTAAATGACCAAAGGCCAAGATGTCGGGGGAAAAAGAAATTTGCTGACACTCCTCCTGAGAGATTTAGTGACCATGGATAATTTACCTCTGTGAGATAGTAATTACCAGTGCCACTAAAGCCAATCTTGCATAAACTAATTCCAAGCAAAGGAGATAATTCAAACTTAAAGCGATCTTCTTCTTTCTCATAACTAGTATTCGTACTTATACATCCATAGTAATAATTAAAGGATTTGACCAAACTCTCAAGCTCATAGTCGGTACTTGATAATATCCTATTCATTTCCGGACAACCTTTTAAATATATTATAAGTTGACCTATATAGTTATTATTGTAGGCTGTGGCAGAAGCTTCATTTGTTGTAATGCGATATTTCTTATGAACCAGCCAAACATATTTATCATCATCTTTAATATAAAAATTTTCCTTGCCATTTTCATCAACAAAACTTAACAATTCCTTTTCCCCAGAAATAATTACCTGAAGAAAAACAGTGTCTTTAACATAAAAAAGTTGAGGTGAATCTGATAGCTCATTTAATTTAGTAGGGCTTATTTCTCTATCTATATCTGCGCTTATGAAAATATTATTCTCATAACCAAATGCTTTTATGGTTTTGGGGTCATAAATAATTGCAGATGCAGAACCGTCCGCAAAGAAAATCAACTCCCTTGGACTTGCCTTTTCAGATTCATGTTTTAAACTACCCCTTAGTGTATCGTCGTCGAAAGTGACTATGTAACCAACGGCATCACCACTTTGACCTTTTAAAATTAAAAAGGTTGCGCAAAATAGTATTAGTGTTAATAGTGTGCCCGTTTTGGTCATAATTAAATATTATTTCAGATAATCATTGAAAAATGATGTTATCTTTTTGTATAAATGAGCCCTATTCATGCCACGTACATTATGTCCATGTCCTGGATAAACAAAATAGTCAATATCCTTATCTTTATCAATTGCTACCTTCAAGAATTGAAGGCTATTTTGCCATACAACTGTAGGGTCCATTGCCCCGTGTATTATCAAAAGCTTACCTTCAAGGCTATCAATCTTATTTAATAAACTAGTGTTCTTATATCCTTCGGGGTTTTCCTCCGGAGTATCCATATATCTTTCGCCATACATAACCTCATAGTATTTCCAGTCAATTACTGGTCCACCTGCAACACCTACCTTAAAAACACCAGGATTATCCAGCATAAGGCTAATGGTCATAAAACCTCCATAACTCCACCCGTCAACACCGATTCGTGTAGTATCAACATATGGCAATGATTTTAAGTAATCAATCCCAACCATTTGATCCTTTACCTCTACAACACCAAGTTGTCGGTGTATAATTTGTTCGAAATCACGACCCCGATTGGATGTGCCTCTATTATCAAGAGTGAATACAAGATACCCCTGCTGAGCCAAATAGTTTAGAAATAATCCCGCTCCACCAAGCCATGAATCTGTAATTAGCTGTACGTGTGGGCCTCCATAAACATAAACTATAACTGGGTATTTTAATGTGCTATCAAAATCCATTGGCTTAATAACTCGGCAATATAAATCATCGCCTGAATCTGACTTCAAGGCAAATATTGATGTTTTTCCAAGATTATATTCCGCTAAAGGATTAGAATCTTCTTTTATAACTCTTATTTCCTTGCCTTTTATATTCAGCAATTTATACTCACGACTAATTTCAGTATTACTAAAAATATCCAATAAATACTTCCCAGATTTACTAACAATAGCTCTATGCGTTCCATGATCTGGTGTTAGGCGAAATATCTCCTCGGAACCAATCTTAATCTTAAAAATATTTTGTTGGAGAGGGCTTTCTTTTGTACCACTGAATAAAATTAAATCACCAGGGAAATATCCAATTAAGTTGGTTACCTCCCAATTTCCTTTAGTAAGTTGATTTATTAAATTGCCATCCGTGTCATAGATATACAGGTGATTCCAACCATCCCTTTCGCTTTGCCATATAAAATTATCATTCTTTTTAGGTAAAAAATAAAGCGGATTCTCAGGCTCTACATATTTTGAGTGTTTTTCTTCAAATAACTGAGATACAAATTTGCCAGTTTTGGCATCATATTTATTTAGTCTGAGATGATTTTGTTCCCTATTAAGTATTGCCATATAAATATAATCGCCACTTGGATCCCATGTTACTGAAGTTAAATACTGATCCCTGGGTTCGCCCGAATCAATATATATGGTTGTGTCAGAAGATAAATCATAAATACCAACAGATACATGATGACTTGTCATGCCTGACATTGGGTATTTTGTATTTTCTACCTCTGAAATACTGGGATTGATGTCAATCAGAGGGTAATCGGTTACCATTGACTCATCCTTTTTGTAAAAAGCCAGCTTCTTTGATTCTGGCGACCAAAACATTCCCTTACTGATGCCAAATTCCACTCTATGAACCGTTTTTCCATTAACAATATCCATATTTTCATCAAAGGTTATTTGCCTCGACTTACCATCAATTGTTATGAATATATTATTATGGGATGTATAAGCAATAAACCTTGTATCTTTCTCAAATTCTATATTCTCGGCATCATCAGGAGTGCTATTAATCCAATTTATTTCATCATTGATAAAATCATAATCAAAGTAATTTTGATTAATGGTAAACCTACAGTTATTGTTTCCATAAATTGTAACTCTGGGTAACCTTCTTATGGAATCATAGCCTTTATTTACCATTGCGTTATTCAACATGTCAACATCAAACAACAATGTTTCTGTTCCATTTCTTGCCCCTACCTTGTGCATTGAATTAGCTTTTGCGTAAGCGTAATAATTTGCATCCCCTACCCACTGAAGTTGAGGAACTGAGGCTGGATAGATTGCACGATTCATATAAATGGCATCTTCCGTAGTTAAAACTTTATCCTGAGCATAGCCCAAATTACTAAGCATAAATAGTAATAAGATAATTGGTGGTTTTAGGGATTTTATCATTTCCTATATTTATTTAATATATGTTAGATTTTACGAGGATAAATATTTGTTGGATATGTTGCATATAATTTTCAACATTCTTTCTATGGGAGCATCTTAATTCTTAGAAGAATATTAAAGCCCAAAATTTTCATCCATCTATTATGACTTATTATAACAATGGAACTCCTTTAAAATGAAGTTCTGTTTTTATGATTTATTCAATGAATGTACAACATTCATAAAATTTCCTATTAAATCAGGGTTTTCTTCAAAAATATTTCCAACAACAACTATATCTGCTCCTGCCATTAAAATACTTTTTGCTTTTTCAGGGGTTCGTATTCCACCTCCAATAATCAAAGGGATTTCTATTGATCCTTTGACAAACTCAACCATGTCTTCTGGAATTGTTATCGAAGCCCCGCTCCCTGCATCCATAAATATTGTTTTTAAGCCAAGCATTTCACCTGCCATTGCCGTACAGGCAGCAATATCTTTTTTGTCATTGGGTATGGGCATTGAATTACTCATGTAACTGACAGATGTAGGTTTACCGCTATCGATAAGCATATAACCCGTTGGTATTGTTTCAATGCCACTTAACTTAATATACGGAGCTGCCAGAACATGCCATCCAATTAACATATCAGGATTTCTGCCTGAAATGAGCTGAAGGAATAGCATTCCGTCCGCACTTCTACTAATTTGATAGGAGTTTCCTGGAAAAAGAATCACTGGTATATCAGTATTTTCCTTTATAATTTTTATACATTGTGATAGGCTATCACTTGTAATAAGACTCCCTCCAACAAAGATGATATTAACACCTTCATTTTTGGACATAATAGAAATATCCTTGAGTTTATCATCAGATAATTTATCAGGATCAATAAGTACAGCTAGCTGTTTTTTCTTTTGGCCAAAAATATCGATTACACTCATATATGGGAGGTCTTATAATTTTAAAGCTATGATTTAGCACCAACAAAATTAGCAAAATAATGATTTGAAAAGTTAGACACCATTACTGTATAAATGTATATTTTAAAATCTTGTGAATCGGGATTTATTTTTAGTATACAATAAATAAAACGACGTCAGATTTTAGGAATAAATACCATTAACTAATTATATCCATCCATCTATCAATCTCTTCCATTTGAATGGCTGGAATATCTAATTTATTTTTCTTTCGATACCCATTGAGCTTCTGTTGTATAGCTGATGGCTTAGTATTTAAAATCATCTCGGGGCTTGTAAATCCTGCTGGAATCAAATATTCTGTCCAATCGTTATCAATACCGATTTTTATAAAATCATCCGCGGTAAAAATTTTCTTTGGTGCTTCGGGACGCATTTGAGGGAAAAATAACACTTCTTGTATGGACATTTGATTTGTCATTAACATAACTAGTCTATCAATACCAATTCCCATTCCGGAGGTGGGAGGCATTCCATATTCAATGGCTCTGAGGAAGTCTTGATCAATTACCATTGCCTCATCATCACCTTTTGCCGCAAGGTCCATCTGCTCTTCAAACCTTGCTCTTTGATCAATGGGATCATTTAGCTCGCTATATGCATTTGCTAATTCCTTCCCATTTACCATGAGCTCAAACCTTTCGGTAAGCTGTGGATTATTGCGATGTCGCTTGCACAAAGGTGACATTTCAACTGGATAATCAGTTATAAAAGTTGGTTGTATAAATAAACTCTCACATTTTTCTCCAAAAATCTCATCTATGAGCTTGCCTACGCCCATTGAGGGGTTTGTTTCTATACCAAGTGCTTTACATGTATCTTTAAGTTCTGAAGCATCCATTTTGCTAACATCAAAACCCGTGTGCTCCTTTATTGCATCTAGTATACTTAATCTGCGGAATGGTGCTTTAAAATCAATAATATTTTCTCCAACTTGAACTTTTGTGGTGCCATGTAAATCCATAGCTATTTTTTCTACCATTTGTTCAGTTAACTCCATCATCCAGAAGTAATCCTTATAAGCAACGTATATTTCCATTTGCGTAAACTCAGGATTGTGGAATCGGCTCATGCCCTCATTTCTAAAATCCTTGGCAAATTCAAAAACACCATCATAACCACCTACAATAAGCCTTTTTAGATATAATTCATTTGCTATTCTTAGATAAAGAGGTATGTTTAATGCATTATGGTGGGTAGTAAATGGTTTTGCTGCAGCACCACCAGGAATGGACTGAAGAATTGGAGTTTCTACCTCCAGATAATCTTTATCATTTAAAAAATCTCGCATGGAGCGTATAACTTGAGCTCTTTTTACAAAAGTATCCTTAACACCATCGTTAACTATTAAATCAACATAACGCTGCCTATACCTCTGATCAGGGTCAGTAAAAGCATCGTATACCTCACCATCCTTTTCTTTAACTATGGGCAATGGGCGAAGTGATTTAGAAAGCACCGTGAACTCCTTTGCATGAACAGTTATCTCACCCATTTTTGTGACAAAAACGAATCCTTTAACACCAATAATATCTCCAATGTCGAGTAATCTCTTAAATACAGTATTATAAAGAGTTTTGTCTTCGCCAGGACATATATCATCACGCTTAAAATAAAGCTGAATTCTACCCGATGAATCCATCAACTCAATGAAGGAAGCAGCACCCATAATTCTCCTGCTCATAATACGTCCTGCAATACAAATATCATTATAAGAATCAGGACTGCTCTCAAAATTATTTGAGATATCAGAAGCCATTGTGCTCACAGGATATTCTTCCGGCGGATATGCATTAATGCCTAGCTTTTTTAACTCATCCAGTGCATTACGCCTTATTTGTTCTTGCTCACTAAGTTGCATAGTCTAAAAAAATTTTTGCAAAGATAAAAAAAGCTGCCTGACCAAGACTTAGATCAGACAGCTCATTTATTTAAATTATAACTATGCTCTATAGGATCATGATTTTCTTCCTAATGTACTGCCCTTTATTAGTTCGTACATTAACGATGTATGCACCCTGACTTAAATTGCTTATGTTCAAATGACTTCCTGAGAAGTTGTTTTTCTGTATTATTATTCTGCCTGATGTGGTAATTATAGATACATGAGAATTATCTAATCCAGTAAAATAAAGCATGTCTTTGGCTGGATTTGGATAAATAGATATTAATTCTTGCATATGTTCCTCTTCACCAACATAATCTATACTATAGTTAATGAGATACTCCTTTATATCAATAAGGTTTTCAGCATAAACTTTAATACTGGCTGTTCCAGGAACTGCAAATGCCATATTAACAACCATCATAGCTCCATCATCCATGGGTAAACCATTTAATACGGGCTCTTCGATTGTGCCCACAGGAAGTAAAACATCATATTCATAAACATCAGGATCAAATCCATCCAATAGAACACCATCGAGTGTAATTTCTGATAACCTAGCTTCATCAGAGTACCCTGCATTTTCAGGGCCATATCCTGATTGGTAAACATCCTTAGTGCTTTGATCTTGAATTAATACAACCACCATAAGATCATCAGCTTCTTCCATGAATGTTTGCGACATATCATAAGTGTAGCTTAGCTGCTTTGTTTCGCCACTAACAAATGTTTCAGTAGATCCACTGGCATTTGGCATCATTTTAAGCATTACATGATGGAATTTTGTCTCACCATTAGATGCAACATTACCTGTTGTTATTTTTTCAATAATAACAGTATGCACTTTAGCGCTTGTATTTGTGAAAGGAAGTATATTAGTTTCAATATTGATATCATCACCAGTCATTGTAAAGCTGGATGCGATATTGAAATAAGACGACTGAGTTTGAGCCAATGTAAGCGCTGCAGCGGCGGCTGAAACACTTGTTCCAATAGCTTTGCCCTGAGCAAATAAATCGGGAACAGCATTAACACCATAATAACTTCTACGTGCACCACCTTCGGCCGTGTAGTACGGATCGCCAGAACCAGGCCAATTCATCTGGTATTTTATTAATGTTATATCATCAGCATTTTGAGTACACCAAGGAACAAAACTACTGTTAAATGAAGCACATGGAGCACAAGTGGAACTTGTAAACTCTTCAAAAACAGGCAATGTAGAGAATGATACGGACTGATAATTGATTGATTTTATCAATGTGTCATTTGACTGATCCGAATCCTGCTGACCATTAACTGTGTTAATAAACATCTTAAGATTATGAGCACCAGCTGGAGAAGCCCATGAGCCATCAAAATTAATGTCTACGCTCTCTAATAAACCAATATTAAGATTTGAAAATATTGAATCATAGTGAATTCCTGCATAAGAAACCCATGATAGATTGGCCTCATTAATAACAGTTTTTCCAAGGTTTTTAATTGTTCCTATTACAGGAGAAGGTGCTGTTATAACATCGGGTGTTAATATTTTCGACATCTGAACATCAAGATTAACAGGTGCGAAAAGGAGAATATCATCAATATACCAAGACTGGCATGATGCAAATTCACCCATTAGAAAAAATGAGAATTTAAAATTAGAGCTGAGCACCTGATCACCACTTAGCAATATTGTAACTTCCTCTGCATCTATATTTTGGCTTGGTGTTTCTTCCCACAGAGGCACCCATGTAGTACCATCACGGTATGCAACACCTATTGTAAGCCCATGACCGGATCTAACGTATTTATGTTTAAACATTAATACAACAGTATCTGTGCCTGATAAATTAACATAGGGAGAAATTAACCTTGCGGTGCTGTTTACTGAACTACCAACAAAACGACATTCAGGTGCATTGCCGCCAGCTTGGTTGGTAGCACTATTTTCCCAGTTAGAATTTTGGGGAAAGGTGAGCCAACCTTCTGGTGGCATTAAACCAGAACTAAAATCTTCATTCAGAAAGGTCTGTGCTGAAAGAAAGGAAGTAAATAATAGGCTAAGAAATAAAAAATAAAAACGATTCATAATTGCAAATATTTTAATACTATTTTATGCTGAAGATAACAGAAAAAACTCTGTATCATGATGTTTCAATAGTAAGGACACCCTCAAAACTATTTAAGTTGCACTATTGTTAATTAATTGTTAAAAGTTTGCCTAAAATTATATTTGAAACAGTTTTCAGTTTGTTTGTAGTTATAATAACCGAGTAATATCCTTTAGAAATAAATATATGTACTTGTTTATATCAAACCCGCTATTCTTAAGGTATTTTTATATAAATTCCGATGGACATAAATCAAAAAAACGCAGATAACAATGCTATCTGCGTTTAGAAATCAATACCTAGTTATTTCCTATCGTCTCAATACAATTCTAGAAGATAGAGAGGAGCCGTTTTGGATAATTTTTACTCCATAAATCCCGTCTGAATATCCATTAAGATCAACTTTTAACGAGTTATTGGTTATAAAAACGCTGTTTAATTCATAAACCACCTTACCTGTTTGATCTGAAATGATAATTTCAACAGGATTATTAATACTAGAGGATAGCCCAATATAAAACACTCCATTTGATGGGTTTGGATATATATTCATCTCAATACCGCTCACTTCATTTAACCCTGTACAATCAACAAATTCAACTGTAATTTGTCCATCATTATAACATCCATCCTGGGTGGTTACCTGTACGCTATAATCTTGAAACCCTAGACCAAAATTAGAAGTATCCACTTCGATGGTTTGATTTGTTTCTAAGTTTGACCACAGATAGCTAGATCCTGGGTTTCCAGCGTCAAGGGTAATAAAAGTACCCCCACAAACCACAGTGTCAGCACCAAGGTTAACAAAAGGTATCTCTGCAAAATTTATGAATATAGTATCATAACCTACACAGCCATATTCATTGGTAACTTCTGCCCAAAACATAGTCTCACCTGAACCCGTTGCAACTATTTCCTGACTAGTTTCATTGGTAGACCATAAATATTCCTGTCCAGGATTTCCTGCATTAAGGATAATTTGTGTTTCACCGCACAATGTTTCATTGTTACCTAGCTCAACAACTGGCAACTCATGAACTATAACTGTAGTATTTGATTCAATTGTAACCGAACCATCATATACTTCAACATTATAAGCAGTATTTTCTTCTGGATATACAATAGGAGATGCCTCGCTGGAAACAAATCCTTCGGGAACTGATGTCCAAGAATAAGTATAGGACCCTGATCCCCCCATTACATTTGTCAATAGTTGTGTACTTTCTCCCACACATATTTCAGCAGGATTTGCTGAAACGGAGAGTTGGATATCTGTAACATGCAATGTAAAGTCTACTTCGTATGATGGATTAGAAAGATCATTGGTGACGAACTCCACATAATCATAGTAAGATCCAACGGTCAAACCTTCAGCATTGAAAATAACATTCACAAGCAATGAATCTCCAGGTGGTATTATTCCTGCATCAGGGTCAAGTGTTAACCAACTTGGTATTACAATACTATAGTCTTCCACTTCACCATATTGGGTATCATTATATGCCGATAGTTTATCTGTTGATGACAATCTAACCCGCATACCAGTTTTACCAGGCAGAGCCACTTGAGGAATTGTAACCTCACCATTGAAATAGCTAAATCTTTTATCATCATTTAATATCACAGCTGCTTCATCAAAAACACCATTTTGATTCCAGTCAAACCAAATTTTTACCTGGTCGCCTTCATAGGCATTAGCAACAACAACTTCAATTGGATATGATTCTCCCTTATTAACGTTTGCAAATAATGAGCTGTTATTTGAATATTGATCACTAGACGAGTAATTTTCAAGATTAGCAATCCTTACTATATTTATATATTCGTCTCCACCGCCTTTTGCAATTTCATATTGATGTATTGATGACTTACCAAAGAAAGGTGAAATGCTATAATCCAAATCAAGCACTCCTGTGTTATGAATATGCATCATTTGAATATCTGTTTCTTCAGGGTTCAGCACTGCTGTATAACTTTCAGGTGTAATCACTATGGTAGAAGTACCATACTGAGTTAGAGCTGCCGCTGGAAGTGATTCCTGATCTCCTGCGAATACAGCGGTTACTTCATACAGATAATAACCATAATCAGCAAGTGTTTCCATAAAAGTTAATTCAGTGGTTGTGGTTACAACCTCTCCATTTCTGTATATTTTAAAATATTCAAAGCCTGTACCACCATTGAATTGCCAGTCTAGTGTAACTAATCCTGTTTCCTGATCAGTATCTGCCAATAGGGCGAATGGTGCCACCAAATTAATGGTTTCAAAGACACTGACATACCCCATTGCGTAGCCTGATCTATTATCAGTCCAACAAGGGTAAACTTTCCCATCACTTGAATGAATTGATAAATAATCACCAAAATATCCCGATGCTAGACCAGGAATTGGGGAGGGGGTGAAGGCAACATCACTAACTTTAAAATCTTCCCAAGTTTCGCCAGCATTTGTTGATACGGCAACCCATGCTTCCGCTTGCGAGGCAGTTGTATTTCTATTATCAAGGAATATAACACTTAGTATTCCACTGGACGCATCACAAGTTATCCAAGGTAGATAATGAGCCTTACCTTGTCCAATGGGATCCTGATTAACACGAATAGGATCGGTCCATGTATCCCCCTGATCTGTTGACTTAATCAAATAAACATCGCGGTCGCTACCAGTATTTGTTCCTGGTACACCAGTGTTAGTCCAAACAACATATATTGTACCGCTATTGGGGCCATCACTTGCATCCACAGCCATAACGGGGAAGGAATTTACTCTCATGTTTTGAGGAACTCCTGAATTTCTAATTCCTCTAATATTATCAATGATTCTAAATGCGGGCTCCCATGTTGACCCACCATCAAAAGACCTTGCCATTCCCATTGAATTCTCGTCATTAGGCCAATTATCGTATATTGACCATACGGCATAAGCTTCGCCATTTGGACCAGTGCTTAGGTTAACACCTTGGCAATGTCCGGAGGTATTTATTGCACCGCTAAGGTTTACCTTGGTATCCCATGTTTCTCCTCTATCCATAGATCGTTGTAGTGCAATTTCATTATCAAACGGGCCTCCAAAATCTGTCCATGCATTATATAGATAATTCTCATATGGACTCCCTTGTTTTGCATCTATCCACATATGATTTTTGTCGGCAAGATCACTCCATCCACTACCTGGTGCTCCTGCAACTTGAACTTTTGTCCATGAATCACCTTGGTCATCAGAATATGAAACTCCCTGACCTCCATTGCTAATATATCCTACATACCATCTTCCATCAGTACCTATACAGGCAGCAGGATCTCCACTGTTACTTCCATTTGGTCCATTTATACTTCCATCCCAAGTTGCAGCAAAATCTTCCGTGTAAAGGTAATCTGCACCATAAACAGATCCTCCATTTGCAGGTGTAGAGTTATTGGAATTAAGTGCCACCAAATTATCATTGGGATCAACAAATATTGAATTCTCGCTTTGTGTTGATGATTCTGTTGTTACAGGCACATCTGGCGAATTATCAAAAACAACAGCCCTAGAATTTATTGTACTGCCGGTGTATATAGCATCAGGTACTTTAACAACCGGATTTAGGACAGCAAGCCCTTTTTTGGCAGCTTTTTTCCAATATCCATTGTTATCAATACGTGTATTGACTAATGATTTTTTTTGTCTTTCCGTTGGTGATGAATCACTAATGGCAATGTTAAATGCAGCAATGACCAATATTGCTGACAATAAAATAAGGATGAATTTACGCATGTAGGTTGTGTTAGGATTGTTTGTAAAAAAAATCTTATAATTTGCTTGAAAATGAGTGTCTTTAAGTTTGACAACTTTTTGTGTAAAACGTTGCTTGCAGTTATCAAATATTAATGAGACAAAGGTAATAAATATGCAATGGTTTTAAAAAAACGGCTACGTTAGTTTTGTGTGTAGTCCTTTATCTATTATATTAAAGGAGTATAGCCATCTGTGCTTATCACATGTATTTACTAGCCTTTAGCTCTCCGTTTAAGAGTAGCATGCCATTTATAGCAATGGCTTTCATTTAATCTTCCTCATGGTAAACATTCATAGTAGTATTATAACAGACATTATAATCATTAAAGTAATCTTTTTTAACCTTATTTAATTAGAAAACCCAGATTAACTCTAGCAAAAATTTATTGTATTTTTCAAGTTTAAAATAATAATGTCAATCTAATTTTATTATGAAATTAAATATCCTATTTGTTTGTCTTGGAAATATATGCCGATCTCCCAGTGCAGAAGCTGTGTTCAAAGGATATGTAAAAGAAAAGGGCGAGGATCATAAATTCGAAATTGACTCAGCGGGAACTTATGGTTATCACGAGGGTGAGCCTGCCGATTCAAGAATGCAAACCCATGCCTTAAAAAGAGGTTATAACCTAACGTCAATCTCCCGTGCTTTTAATCCAACTGCGGATTGGGATAAGTTCGATTATATTGTTGCGATGGATAATTCCAACTTAAGAAATCTAAGTAATATGGCTCGTAATTCCAATGACCTTACAAAGCTCTGTAAACTAACTGACTTTTCAAATAATTTTAGTCATCAGGAAGTACCAGACCCATACTATGGAGGAGATCAAGGGTTTGAACTTGTTTTAGATATTTTAGAAGATGCATGCCATGGGTTTCATGAGTTTTTAAATGGGTAATATTATTTATATAATCACCAGATAATTTTTAATAAAATGATTCCCTAATACCATGAAACTTGGATATAAGTTGTTAATTTGCATAACATCTAAATGATAATAAATTGACTATTTACCTCAAATATATCTTTTTGTTAATGCTAGCATTAATTATTCTGGGCACAGGGTGTAAATCAAAGAAGGTGGTAATGAAGCCAGATGTTCAGAAAAATATTAATACCGCTAATCAGGATGGTACAACTCTTGATTATGATGAAGCAGTTAAGCGTCACTTCGAAATGCAAAGTAATAGTACAAAACGAATGATGATTAATTCTGATAAGAAAAGAGCATCAAGAAATTATGGATTAAAAAGGGCATGGTATGACCAGTTATTTAATAATAGTTGCTTAAGAAACTCCGCAATGGTAAAAACAGGTCATTCATACGTATCCTTAACTAAAGATCCTTCATGTTTTATAAAAAAATAATTATGAAGAAGTATACATTAGTGTTTTTATTAGTTATATCCAGCATATCAATGAATGCTCAATTTGGTGAAGTTCTTAGCTTTAATTCTGGAGGAATGTTAAGTATTCAATGGAATGTATCAACACCCACCGGTGAGCTAAAAAACTTAACAGATAAAACTACCCTCAATGGTATCAGCATTGATTATCGTCATTGCTACAAAAGGAACATAATAATAGGTGGTCGAACTGGGTGGCAAAAATTTTTTGAGGACAAAGGCATAACCAACCTCGAAAATGGCTCCACTTCTACATATGTAAATATTGAAAATAAAGTTAGTATTGCTCCAATATTAATCGTTGTTGACTATATGATCCCTAGTGAAAAGTTCATTCCATATCTAGGTATTGGCATGGGCGCATACTTTATATCAACATCAAGTTCCTATAATCGTACAGTAGATCAAAGTAATAATTCTTTTCATTTTGGCGTTTCACCTGAAGCTGGTATCAGCATACCGTTTATTATCAGTAATTTTGGATTAAATATTAGTACTAGATATAATTTTGCTCTAAAAACTTCCGAAACTATTAACTTTTCATGGTTTGATTTTAATGTAGGGTTATCGTTTATGTATTAATTTACTTTGTTATATACCAATGAAAATCATATCGGCTTTATTTATGTCTTTACTTTTACTTATAACCATCAATGGGTGTAATAAAGGTTCTGTAAATCCTAATATTCCGCGTGTTGTTATAAATATTACAATTGACCCTAACTCCACAATATATCAACCCTTAAATACCCCAGGCGGATGGCTTTATTTAGATGAGCAAGCCGGTATTTATATTCCATATGGAAGTCAGGGTGTAATAGTATACAGAATGAGTATGACTGAGTTCAAAGCTTACGAAAGACAATCTCCCGACTCACGATTTGAATGCTGTGATGAAAACATGCAAAATTGCGCCAAACTAATCGTTGGCGGTAACTATCCCTTTGTTAAAGATACGTGTAATGGAAACCTATATCAGCTTTTGGATGGATCTCTATTTACAGGGGAAGGACTCTACCCATTGATTGAATATGGAGCAGTTTATGATGGTGGGTTATTACACATTTTTAATTAAATGTCAATAATTTAATTAAAAAGCATTTCCTAAAATTAATTAGAACATCATTATTTTAGGACCTTGCAAAACTTAACTTATGAAAAACAAACCAATTACGCATTTCGGAATCAAGCGATTTATTAATGAGCAAACCATTGGAGGTTTTATTTTAATCTTAACAACTATTATTGCTCTTTATTGGTCTAATTCACCTTTTCATGAAAGTTATCATAGCTTATGGCATGATTTTAAAGTTGGTATTGTTTGGGGCAAAATAGATCTTGTGGCATCATTACACCATTGGATAAACGATGGATTGATGGCAATCTTCTTTTTCACCGTAGGACTTGAAATTAAACGTGAAATAATAGGTGGAGAATTAAACTCATTAAAAAAAGCATCGCTACCTATTTTTGCAGCCATTGGGGGTATGATTATTCCAGCTTTAATTTATGCTTTTATTTCCATAAGTAATCCTGAATATATAAAGGGTTGGGGAATTCCAATGGCAACGGATATTGCATTTGCACTGGGTCTAATGGCTATGTTTGGAAAAAGAATAAACATAAATCTAAAAATATTCCTAACTGCACTAGCAATCGCTGATGATCTGGGAGCAGTTATGGTAATTGCATTTTTCTACACAGAAACCATAGTAATGACTGAGCTCATTTCTGCTAGTATTTTTTTAGCGATTCTAATTGCTGCAAATCTAATGGGTGTTCGTAGAACTATATTTTATGCAATAGTTGGTTTTGCAGGCGTTTGGGTAGCATTTATGCTATCTGGCGTTCATGCTACAATTGCTGGTGTTCTCATAGCATTTACAATACCGGCAAGAACCAAGATTGATGAAAGTAAATTCATGAGCAAACTTGACAACTTGTTGACGGCTTTCAAAAAAGAACCTCCCACTAATGATAAGCTTTTGTCTGCAAAACAGGTTAAAATTTTATCAGACATAGAAGACCTAAATGACAAGGCACACACCCCTCTTCAAAAACTTGAACATGCCTTACATCCAATAGTTATTTTCTTTATTCTGCCGGTTTTTGCGCTTGCAAATGCTGGTGTTCACATCGATGGAAGTATAATTGAAATGGTTTTACACCCAATATCCTTGGGAATAATATTTGGTCTTATTTTAGGAAAATCCATTGGAATATCCATATTCTCTCATCTGGTTGTTAAACTAAAACTTGCCATACTTCCAGAAGGAATAACATGGAAACAAATTTATGGAGTTTCTTTTTTAGCTGGTATTGGATTCACCATGTCAATGTTCATAGCAGATTTAGCATTTACAGATAGTCATCATATTGAAATCGCAAAAGTTGGTATAATTACAGCGTCATTATGCTCTGCAATTATTGGTATGGTATGGCTAGGCATAACATTGCAAAAAAAATAACCCCACACAAATCAGTCTGCCAATATAATCCTTCCCGTTTTGGAAACAGAGCCACAAGTAACTTTATAAAAATAGGTCCCGGGGTTGAAATTATTCCTATTATCCATTTTAACTTTAATAACGGGGGTGTTTACAGAAATTACATGCTCCATATCAACAACTTTCCTCCCCATAATATCGAATACCTGAATGGATACATTACTCGCTACTGGATTAGCAATGGAAACATTAAAATAATTTGAAAAAGGGTTAGGATAGACGTTAACATTATCACTTATACTAAGGTTAATTCCTGTTGTTAAGTCACCATCAATAGCTATTATCTCGATGTAAGATTCGAGTAATGTTTCTATGAACATAGTATCAATTACAATTTCTCCTTTTCTTGAAACAGGAATGGCACATATAATGTTCAGTGTAAGGGTATCTCCACTTTCTAATTCATATGGAAAAACTGGCATCTCTTCAACACTCCATGGAAATATCCATCCAAACTCTGTCAATGATGTGAGAGTAACTTTATCAGAAATATCGTTTATAATGTTTAGAGGAATGCCTTCAATCATATCGGTTATATTCATAAACATAACCGTATCCGGGTCAAAAAGTAGTTCATTAACCGGAAAATAAATGGTTCTGAAAACAAACGGATCATCCTCGCCTACAAATGGCTGCATTGACTGCCTTCCTGAGTCATCAGCGGCATAAATATAATAGGAAACAGTATCTCCAGGTTCAACTCCTATAATTTTCGTTGAATAATGGTCTATACTATCAATTTCCATTAATGTGGATATAAAATCACCACTATTTCTCTTATAATAAACCAAAACAGAATCAGCATAAATATCAGCACCACTGTGTGCAGTTATCTTTGCTGATATATTATATTCTGGATGATATGATGTACTACCATAAATTGGCATGTGATCAATGTAGAGCATTCCAATGTCTGCTATTCCTTTGGCTCGACAGTGAAGAGCATCTGTATTTTCCCAACCATTATATAGAATTGGAACAATATCATACCCTGGCATAGCTTCTTCATAAACAGCTATTGCTTCATCATCCCACTGGCTACCAGTAATAGGAACAAAAATTCTATCATTTAGTATTAATGAGTTTGTATATGGAGTATATGGAGGATCTCCTGGCGTAAAAACTCTTATTACCTCCCAAGGTTTTCCATAACTACTTGTGGATGTTGCAAAATGATCAGCTAGATCTTCATAATCTTGATATCTATTGTCTGAAGGTGAAACTTGACCTATTAAAATTTTACCCGGTGTTAGATATTTACTCCAACAGTCGATGTGTTTAATATATTCCCCCAGTGGATCAGATGTTACATCATATAATGGGTTTCCAAGGTAATCGTTAACATAACCTGATACCTCATCATGAGTTAAGCTTGGATTTTCCTCCCAGACAAGATCCGTTGATGCCGCTATTCCTTTTCCTGTGCACATGTAATTGCCTCCGGTGCTTATCAGGTTCATACCATATAAGTCAATTCCAAGATAGGCGGCCATCTCTATGGGAATATCATTATCATTAGGGCGTGGTCGATTATAAGGGAAGTCAACTATTCCAGGATCTCCATTGCCATCAAAAACATACCATGGACCATAATCTCTAACCCAATAACTATCCGTTGGCTTTAGTAAAAAGTCACAATTTTCAAGATTGACTCCATTGTTTTGATATTGTGTGGTTACAGTGGCTTGCTGTGAAGAATTTGCAACTATTGTAAGCACAGTAGTTTCTTCTGCCATGGCTTTTATAAGTGACATTGGAATACCAAAAGGATACCTTATCAAAACACCCTGCATGGGGTCAAACTCGCCAACATTTCTGATTTCACCTTCTGGTGGATCAGTTGGTGTGAAGTTTCTTGCGTTCGTCACAGGAACAGTCATTTCCTCCTCGGATAAATAATGCAATTTTTCCCAGCTGGCTTTAGTTTGACTCTTTAAATTTGATGATATAAATATCAGCAGAAGACCAAGCAATAAGAATCTTATTTTCATATCTGGATGTTTTAATATTTATTGAGTAGACAAATGTATAAACTTAGAAGTTGTCTTGCAACTAATGATTTAGAAATGATTGGGCATAATTATATGTAATAATGGACACTTGTTTTGTTAAGCAATCGCTTAGAGGGATTGTTATGATTACCATTAATTATATTATTTTTGTATTTGAAACAAAAGAAATAGAAATGGGATTACTTTCAAATATTTCATTAGTACAAACCTGCGGATGGATAGGAACTCCTGAAATTATTATTATCGTTGTAATAATTCTTTTACTTTTCGGTGGTAAGAAAATACCTGAGTTGATGCGTGGCCTTGGAAAAGGTGTTAAGGAATTTAAAGATGGTGTAAGTGAAGATAATAATAACGCCAACGAAAAAGATGACACTAAAAAGGACTAAAGCCTTAATTAGTCATTTATTAATTCTTTATAAATATTATGTCGATTGATTATCTGTCGAACAAAATTAAAAGTTTCTTTTCCTCTAACATATCCATTGTAAACCACAGGGTCGTGGTAATGTTCTTTTTCCGACAAACTTAATATACAGCTATCTACGTTATGGGTCCATACATTGGGGTCCTTACCATACTTTTCTGCTAACCTTCTTGCATCAAGCACATGTCCTAACCCGCAGTTATATGAGGCCAAAACGAATTTTATTCTTTCGGTGGAATCTGCTATTTCGTCAGGAATTTGATTGTCTATATATCTAATATGCTTAACCCCTGCAGTAATTTGATCCTTTGGAGAAGGCCTGGAATCAAGGCCATATTTTTCAAGGACATGTGGCATAAGTTGCATAAGACCGTATGCTCCCACCCATGATTTAACATTGGGTTTAAATTCCGATTCCTGATATATCATTGATGCCAATAGGAGCCAATCCCATCCTATTATTTCAGAGGAATTTTTTATGTATTCATCATATGGAGATAAACTACCTCCAGAATAGGAATTATATTCACTATTTACAATCTTCCTTGATCTTATATTCTTAAAATATTTATTGTATAGTAATCTTGACTTTAGAGTTTTATTAAATCTATTCATCCAATTATCTATGGTATCCACAAGCCCTGTTTGACCTCTTTTTGCAGCCCACGCTATTTTTTGAGGAAAACTAAGCGTTGTTTTAACATCTATATTTCTATAATATCTACCATTTACCTTTGCAATGTGTTCATCCGATACAGTATAATCTATCTCACCCAGTGAAACTGCATGTATAAGATCCTCAACATCTCTTGGATCATTTATAACCTGAATAGTGTCTGCAATTTCATCACTTAAAGTTTCTAATCTTTTTGAAAAAACTGTTCCCGCCTGAACATGTACTTTGGCATTGGCCAAATCCAATGGATTTCTTAATAAATGTGATTCTATTTCATCGGCAGTTTTCATCTTATGATATCCATCAGGTTTCTTTTGTACAAGTACTTGCCTTGTTGTCATTATGGGTGTTGTGAATGAAAATTGTTTAGATCGCTCAGATGTAACTGTCAATCCCATTGCCAGTAAATCAATCTCGTTATTATTTAGCATCTCGATCCCCTTTGAGATATCATATTCAATGATAAGTTCCAGTTCCACACCAAGATTAGTTGTGAAATCCTTTAATAGTTCATATTGATAACCGATTGGTTCGCCACGATAAATTAGATAATTGATTGATCCAAAATCCGTAGCAGCTCTCAATTTTTTTTGCTCTAGTATCCTTTTAATTGCAAAATCAGAAGCATCAGATGATATATAAAAACCATTAACATTATGATTATTGGAAGCATTGTTACATGATCCAATAATTAAAATCACAACTATACAAATGATAGTTTTTATTCTCATATCTTCAATGATGGAGACATTTACTAAAATAATAAAATAATGAAGCTAATGGTAATCATACTTTATAAATAAATGTCCCTTTAAATGATTGTAACTTGTTATATTTGTGAGTAATTCGTTTGTAAATATACTCCGGATGATTTTAATTGGATCAAACATGACAAAAATTATTGCTATTTCATTACTGGGTATATTATTAATCGGTTCCAATTCTTGTAAAAAAATTACTAATCCCAATAACAATGGTGAGGTTAAGGATACTTTGTCGTATGACTTTCTTAACACGCGTATTTTCATTGAATTTTTTGATGCAAATACCAATAACCACATTAATTCAAATGGAAGTGACCATTTGAAGGTTGAGCTTAAAGGAGGTTCAAAGGATGCAATTGCAGATATTATTGGCCTTCAGAAAGAGATTTATTATCCAGAAAATGGATTCATTTCTTTTGGAATACTTCCAGAATACAATCCCAGCATATCATCACCTATTAACTTTACCTTGATAGCATCCATTAATAATTATTTAATGACCTCTCGTGAAATTAAAATTTCTGAAGTGGGTGATTACTACATTAAAATATCAATGGTAAACATAGATAATCCACCAGAAGGCATCGCGGTAAAAACAGCAGATGGTATTGGAAACCTTTATGATGGATTTCTTCGTGATGATGTGGAGATATCAACCGAAAATGAAGAAGCTAAGATTACCATTCATGGTGGAACACGATTGCTTAACTCTGATACAAACAACCTGAATGGTAAGCTAAACATATCTCTTTTTTATTACAATTTAGATTATGATCAATCTTTTGAGTCATTTTCTGGTGGCATAATAGGAACCATTGAAGAAAATAATTCCATTGAAAATGCATTATTCTATCCAGGAGGTTATGTTACCATAAAAGTTTACGATAGTGATGGTAAAGAGGGTGCTTTTATTGAATCTAAGTCCATTGATTTATATGTCAAAATTGCCAGCGAACTGATTAATCCAAAAACAGGATTATCATATCAAAGTGGTGATATTATAAATTTAATAAGGTACGATGATAATGCTGGAACATGGATATATGAAAAATCAGACACTGTGAAAATTGATGATAATGGTATATTATATGTTAATACTACTACTGCGAGCTTAAATAACATAAGCCTAAGCAATTATAAAATTAATTTTTGTACCGATGCCTCTGGTTTTAGTATTACAGGAAATTGCCAGCAAGATCAAACAATACAGCTTAGCGGTATATTACGAAAGTCCGATGATGATTCTTTCATATCTAACATAACATTAGTAGGGAATAAAAGTGAAGCACTATATTTTTCTGGAAATATTGGTAATAATAGTGCTTACATAGACTGGCTTACAATTACAGGAAGTTGTGAAATAAATCAAGCTTATAATCCAACAACAATAGAAAACATGTGTTTGGGACCAGATGTTGATATAAATCTCATGAAGGGTGCTGGAGATTTGAAATCAATTGAAGCAACTTTCCTGGGCAGATGCTCTTCGGATACTAATTATATAATTCTACCTTCATTTGGCCTGTGGGTAAAAAATATTGATGCCGTTACAGATTGGAAATGGTATTCAATGGAAAAGGGCAAGGCACAAATATATGACCTTACCATAGGTCAAACTTATATCTTTGGCGTGTACTTTGATGGAGTGTGGAAAGAGTGGAGGGCTACCATAAGAGAAGATTCAAAATTAGATTTTAATATCGAATTTTCGGATGGAATCTGCAATGATGTATTTGGAATTTTTTAACTATCTAATATTACTCAAAACCTTTTAATTTTGAAATATTCCTACGATCTTTTTTTGTAGGTCTGCCGACGCCACGTTCACGTTTTTCAATATTTAATTGCCTTATCATTTCAAGCCTTTCATATTCCCCTGGAGGTGTCATATCCTGCATAATATCTGGAACAAGCTTTGCTGCTACCCTATTTTTGTGGATCTTTAAGACCTTGACCGTTTTACGAATGCCACTTTGCTGAACATCAATTATGTCGTTAACTCTTATTTCTCTACTGGGCTTAGCATTATGTCCATCAATCTTTACCTTGCCCCCACTGCATGCTTCGCTAGCTTGCGATCGTGTTTTAAAAATACGGATCACCCAAAGCCATTTATCTATTCGTATTGATTCCATCAAAACATTGAGTATGGGTAAATATTATTTTTTTCGAAAAAATATTTGAATTGGCACTCCTGTGAAGTTATAATGCTTTCGTATTTGATTTTCAATAAATCGCTTATAAGGCTCCTTAATATCATCGGGTAGATTACAGAAAAAAGCAAACATTGGTGTTGATGTTTTTAGCTGAGTTATATATTTAATTTTTATATGCCTCCCTCTTGAGCCCATTGGTGGGGGGTTATTCTCAATTATGGGCAATAATAAATCATTCAGTTCAGATGTGGATATTCTATACTTACGTCGCTCATAAACTTCAGATGCAAATTCAAGAGTTTTGTGTATTCTTTGTTTTTCTTTTACTGAAGTAAAAACAACTGGTATATCAACAAACGGAGCTATTCTTTCTTTTAAATCACTTTCAAACTTCAGGTGTGTATTTGTTTCTTTATTAATAAGGTCCCATTTATTTACAACTAAAACTATCCCCTTATTATTCTTTTCAGCAAGGTGAAAAATATTTACATCCTGCTTTTCTATTCCCGATTGAGCATCAATCATTACAACACAAACATCAGAATTTTCTATGGCTTTTATGGTTCTAAGCGTTGAATAAAACTCGATGTTTTCATATACCTTACCTTTTTTGCGAAGGCCAGCGGTATCAACAAGCATAAAATCATGGCCAAATGCATTGTACCGAGTATAAATTGAATCACGTGTTGTACCTGCAATATCAGTTACAATATTTCTAACATCACCCAAAAGAGTATTTATAATGGATGATTTTCCAACGTTTGGTCTACCAACAAAGGCAATTCTCGGAAGGTCAATTTCTTCATCCTTCATATCCTTATCAGGAAACACCTTAACAACATCATCTAGCAAATCACCTGTACCACCACCATTAACTGCTGATAATGGATAAACATTTCCCAAGCCAAAGGAGTAAAATTCTGATATTTCGCCTGATTTGTCAGGGGTATCAATTTTGTTTGCTGCAACAAAAATATTCTTCTGTGACTTCCTTAATAAACGAGCAACATCTTCATCCAAAGGGTTAATCCCTTCCTTTGAATCCACAACAAATATTATTGCATCCGATTCATCTATTGCAAATTCAACCTGTTTTCTTATTTCGCCTTCAAAGGTATCATCCGAACCATAAACATACCCCCCAGTATCGATAACAGAAAACTCATACCCATTCCAATCACTTTTTCCATAAATTCTGTCACGAGTAACCCCACTAACAGATTCAACAATTGCCTCCTTACTTTGTATTAGCCGGTTAAAAAGAGTTGATTTGCCAACATTTGGTCGACCTACTATTGCTATGGTATTATTCATTATTTATGAAATTAATTTGAGCATGCAAAAATATTAAGAATTTGCTACGATTATCATTGGCTGTATCCAAAATTCTTGAGTATATTTTCATTATCCCGCCAATCCTTACTAACTTTAACAGTTGTTTCAAGAAATACTTTTTTCCCAACAAATTCCTCTAAATCCTTTCTAGCTGCAGTTGCTGTTCTTTTAATGGCCTGGCCTTGGTGACCAAGAATTATTGCCTTTTGAGATTCTCTAGCAACATATATTAATGCAGATATTCTAATTATCCTTTGTTCCTCCTTATATTGATCAACCGCAACCTCAACAGAATAGGGGATTTCCTTTTTATAGTTTAAAAGAATTTTTTCACGAATAATTTCTGACACGAAGAATCGCATGGATTTATCAGTGAGCTCATCCTTGGGGTAAAATGCATCATGTTCCGGCAAGTTCTCTATTATAACATCAAATAGTGATTCGAGATTAAAATTGTTCAATGCAGAAACAGGGATAACTTCAGATTTAGGCAATAATTCCTGCCACGAGGTTATCTGTTTCATTATTTCCTCCTGATTCGATAAATCTATTTTGTTTATTACAACGATAACCTTACGACCTGTTGAATTGAATTTTTCAATTATTTCCTTGTCTGAAAATTGGAAATCAGGTTCTGTCATGAGTAATATTATATCTGCATCTTTCAGAGCAGTGTCCACAAAATGATTCATGTACTGATGCATTTTATAGGATGGATCTTTAACTATTCCTGGTGTATCGGAATAAACGATTTGAAAATCGTCACCATTAACAATTCCCATTATACGATGCCTTGTTGTTTGGGCCTTGGAGGTAATAATTGAAAGTTTTTGGCCAACCATAGCATTCATTAATGTTGATTTACCAACATTGGGATATCCAATAATATTTACAAATCCAGCTTTGTGCATAATAATCCTAAAATATTTGCACAGCAAAGAAACAAAATATATCTTTGCACTCCCCTTTTTAAGGGGTATTGATGAACGTTCATAAGAATAAAAGACATATTGCGGGGTGGAGCAGAGGTAGCTCGTTGGGCTCATAACCCAAAGGTCGTAGGTTCGAATCCTGCCCCCGCTACTAAAACAATAAAACGGTTATACTTTTATAAAGTGTAGCCGTTTTTTCATTATACCTTTTAAATCTTTTTATTTTTTTGTATTTTTGAAACAGCTTCATCAAAATTAACATATGTAATTTGAATATCTTCAAAACATATATTTGATAAATCGAAGTCAATGAAATTACTCTCCATGATATTACGATTATAAATATTGAGGACGTAGAGAAGAGCGATATTACTAAATTTTATAGCAATATATAATCACTAACACTATCCTCCTCTAACCATAATATTAAAATCATGGAACTGCTTAATTTACAGCGTGTTAAATATGATTAAAAACCATCGATATTCATGGTCACCAATTCATAAAAGAGAAGATTTTGCATGGCCTCATGGGAAAAGGTTGGCTCTCTATATCGGTTTAAATTTAGAACACTTTTCTTTTGGTGAGGGCTTGGGAGCAAAACTTGCACCTTCAGCTAGTGAACCTGATGTTTTGAACTACTCATGGCGAGATTATGGAAATCGTGTGGGAGTTTGGAGGCTCTATGAGCTATTTCAATCTCTAGAACTTCCTGTATCTTTAATAGTCAATTCATCAATATATGATTATGCTCCAGAAATAATTGAAACAGGAGTAGGTCGTGGTTATGAGGTTGTTGCTCATGGTAGAACAAATTCAGAACGCCAAAGTGATTTTGTAGAAAACGAAGAGAAAAAATTAATTGATGAAACAACTAAAGTGATAAATCGTTTCCATAATAAACCAAAAGGATGGCTTGGTCCTTGGATATCGGAGAGTATTACAACCCCAGATTTACTTGAGGAAGCAGGGTACTCCTATCTACTTGATTGGTGTCACGATGATCAACCAACATGGTTAAAAACACGAAATGGTAAAATTCTCAGTATTCCCTACCCACAAGAGATAAATGATATTCCCGCAATCATTGCTCGCCAAAATAGTGCTGAAGAGTTCTCCAATATGATAATTGACAATTTTGATGAGATGCTCCAGCAATCAGAACAACAATCACTGGTTATGGGAATAGCTCTCCATCCTTATATTGTAGGTCAGCCTTTTAGACTAAAACATCTAAGAAAAGCTCTAACTCATATTGTAAATAATATGAAAGATAAAGTTTGGTTTACTACAGCTGGGGAAATTGCGGAGTATTATTGTAAGAATGTAGAGTCATAAATATTTGCAGACATTAGCAGTTCTTCTGTGTTTAACTTAAATTCAAGGCTTACGTATATCTTCCACGAGCTGCTGGATCTCTTTGCTTGGTGCTGGTGTTATACTAGAAACTATTATTATTACAGCAAAGTTTGCTAACATACCTACGGTGCCAAATCCCTCCGGAGAGATGCCAAACCACCAATCTGCTTTGGTGCCACCTCCAAACCAGCCAAACTTAAATTTTAGCATATAAAACAACATTAGCAAAACGCCAACTAGCATTCCACTGATCGCACCCTCTTTGTTAATTCGTTTGGAAAAGATGCCAAGCAAAATGGCGGGAAAGAACGAAGATGCTGCCAAACCAAATGCTAAGGCTACAGTTGCAGCTACAAATCCAGGAGGATTGATTCCAAAGTAACCAGCCAAACAAACAGCAGCTGCAGCAGCAATACGTGCGGCAATTAGCTCGCCCTTATCCGATATGTTGGGCATCACCATCTTTTTGAGTAAATCGTGCGACACAGCCGATGAAATCACTAATAGCAACCCTGCCGCTGTAGATAGTGCTGCGGCCAATGCCCCTGCTGCAAGCAGGGCGATAACCCAATTTGGTAAATCCGCAATTTCTGGATTTGCCAATACCATGATATCTACATCAACATCCAGTTCGTTTGTTTTTTTATCCGCTGTGTACTGAATAAGTCCATCCTCATTTTTGTCTGTAAATTCAAGAAGTTCTGTGGACTCCCATTTTTCAAACCAATATGGCATCTGCTTATAGGGTTTATTGCTTACTGTTTCAATAAGGTTGGTTCTAGAGAATACTGCAATAGCTGGAGCTGTGGTATAAAGTATGGCTATAAACAACAACGCCCATCCAGCAGACTTTCGCGCATCACTTACTTTTTTAACGGTAAAAAAGCGCACAATCACATGTGGCAGTCCAGCTGTACCGACCATAAGGGCCATGGTAATACAAAATACATCAAACATAGATTTGCTCCCCGAAGTGTATTCATGGAACCCAAGCTCTTTGTGCAGCCCATCTAGTTTGTCAAGCAGATAAGTCCCATCGGCATCAGCTGCACCAAACCCAAGCTGTGGAATAACATTTCCTGTTACCAAAAATGATATAAATACAGCAGGCACCATAAAAGCAAAAATCAACACACAGTATTGTGCTACCTGGGTATATGTAATCCCTTTCATACCACCCAAAACAGCATAAAACAATACGATTCCCATACCTATAATTACACCGGTGACAATATCAACTTCTAGGTATCTTGAAAACACTACTCCTACACCACGCATTTGCCCAGCTATGTATGTAAAGGATACGATAAGAGCGCAAAACACAGCAATAGAACGCGCCATATTTGAATAATAACGATCACCTATAAAGTCAGGAACAGTAAACTTGCCGAACTTACGTAAATAGGGTGCAAGAAGTAATGCCAATAGCACATAACCACCAGTCCAGCCCATAAGGTAGACCGACCCGTCGTAGCCACTAAAAGATATTATGCCTGCCATAGAAATAAACGAAGCAGCAGACATCCAATCGGCAGCTGTTGCCATTCCATTTGCAATAGGATTAACCCCACTACCGGCTACATAAAACTCTTTTGTTGACCGTGCCCGAGACCAAATAGATATCCCTATGTATAAAGAAAAACTAAGTCCAACAGCAATCCAAATCCAATATTGAAGATCCATCTAGTTATCTTTTTTTAGTTTATTATCTAGGCGATTCATAAGATAGATATAGGTAAAGATGATGATTAAAAATCCATAAATGGAACCTTGTTGCGCAAACCAAAACCCGAGCTTAAACCCACCAATTTGTATCAAATTCAATTGTTCTACAAATAAGATACCACAGCCAAAAGACACGATAAACCAAAGTAAAAGCAGAATGCTGATGTACTGCACATTTTTTTTCCAGTAAACATTATTTTTCATGGGTTTAAGAATAAAGATTAAGTCATTCAAATGGGTTAACTACTAAAAACCCCTCTAAATCCAAATTTAGAGGGGTTTTTGCTTTGTTGAATTCTATCAATAACCCTAATTAAGTTTCAGATAAAATATACCATCACTTTTTAAATATAAGGTTTATCAGAAATAGAACAACTATAGCACCAATGGCACCCGTTAATACAGCTCCTAGCCATTCATCTCCAAGACTAATGCCAAGAGCTCCCAATATCCAGTACCCAAAAGCACTACCAACTATTCCCAATAATATGTTCCAAATTAAACCAAGGCCACTCCCTTGGTAAATTGTGCTTCCAAGCCATCCAGCTAAAGCACCAATAATTAAAGATCCAATGATTTCCATGTTTATTTGTTTAAATGAATATTGAAATGCATATTTAATCCAAATATATCATTTTATTTTTTGGGGCACCTAAACAAGAATTATTCATGATAAATACTAGGAAGATTAGAATGAAGTTTTGTCCCAAGTTTATAACAAAACAAGTATATTCTCTTTCCCTGCCCATGACATTAAAGCTACAACAAGAGGTATTAATACGTATTTTGATTTAATTTAAGTGCTCGTTTGTTAAAAAACAAACTTACATTTTTAATTTAACAAGTATTAGCCTAATCATTTAGTCGCTTTGTTAAACATCTCATGGAGATGTTAGATTTATTTTACTATCTATTTCATGCTGGCCAAAGAGGAAAAAAATTATGTCTCGCATATACTGAATAATAAATATTATCTAACTAATGGAGTAAGTCCTTTACAAAATTCTTTACTTTTGGAATCCCAAATTAAAATGGCGGTTATATGGCATTTGTTAATTCCGTGCTTAATTGGTGGATTAAAAAAAGAATTCATCAAATAGAACTATTCAACAAGTATCCCATTGATGTACAAAATGAGGTTATCAAAAAACTCATTTATTCAGGGCGCGATACTGAATGGGGTATGGAATATGGTTACAAGTCAATAAAATCCATTAAAAGATTTCAATCACAGGTTCCTATAAGTACGTATGAGGACATCAAACCATATATTGATCGTTTGCGAAAGGGTGAGCAAAATATCCTATGGAATGAAGAAATAAATTGGTTTGCAAAGTCATCTGGAACAACAGCAGGTAAAAGCAAATATATTCCCGTCAGCCATTCTTCTCTGGAGGACTGTCATTATAAAGGAGGGAAAGATATGTTGGCAATGTATTTCAATTTATATCCAGAATCCGAACTTTTCGAAGGTAAAAGCTTGGTGATGGGTGGTAGTAGAAATATACTTGAGGTTAGCAATAGAACATTTATTGAGGGTGATTTATCCGCAATACTTATGCAAAACCTTCCTTTCTGGGCCCAATTCAAAAGAGTTCCCTCCCTAACAATTGCTCTGATGGATGAATGGGAGAATAAGCTTGAGCTCATGGCAGAATCAACAATGGGCCACAATGTAACAAGCATATCAGGTGTTCCATCATGGATGCTGGTATTGTTACGAAAAATTCTAAAAAAATCTGGGAAAAATAACATACATGAGTTATGGCCAAATCTGGAAGTATTTTTTCATGGAGGTATAAATTTTGAACCATACAGAGATCAATATAACGATATCATTGATCCAGCAAAAATGGTTTATTCAAATACCTACAATGCATCCGAAGGGTTTTTTGCAATACAGGATCAAAAAGATAATAGTGATTTGCTATTGATGTTGGATTATGGAATATTTTATGAATTTATACCGCTGAGTGAAATTGGTTCTAAATCTCCAAAAGCTCTTACCCTCAGAGAAGTTGAAGTAGGAATTAATTATGCGCTGATAATATCAACCAATGCTGGGCTATGGAGATATATGATTGGTGACACGGTTATGTTTTCAAGCACTTCCCCATATAGAATAAGAATAACAGGTAGGGTTAAAAATTTTATGAATGCCGTTGGAGAAGAAATTATAATTGACAATGCTGAAAAAGCTCTTGCCATAGCATGCTCAAAAACTGATGCAACTATTATAGATTATACTGCAGCACCAATTTTTGTTGATGATAATGTGTGGCATCAATGGCTAATAGAATTTGAAAAACCCCCGGCTAACCAAGAATTTTTTAATGAGGCCTTTGATAATGCCCTTAAATCTCTCAATTCAGATTATGAAGCAAAAAGATATCATGACCTGGTATTAAAGGCGCCACAGATTGTAAATCTTAAAAAAGACACTTTTTATAACTGGATGAAAATGAGAAACAAGCTCGGGGGACAAAATAAGGTACCACGCTTGTCAGGAAGCAGAGAGTATGTTGACGAAATACTTAATCTTTAATAGTTTCTTTTTTAATCAACAATTTATTTATTTTAGTAAAAAATTAGCAAAAATGCATGTAGCAATAGCAGGAAATATTGGATCCGGAAAAACAACTCTAACAAGATTATTGGCAAAACACTTTGGCTGGAAACCTCACTACGAAGATGTTGATCACAACCCATATCTACATAGTTTTTATGAAGATATGCAGCGCTGGTCTTTTAACCTTCAAGTATATTTTCTAAACTCAAGGTTTCGACAGGTTGTGGAAATAAGAGACAGTGGTAAAAATATTATACAGGATAGAACCATATATGAAGATGCATATATTTTTGCTCCGAATCTACATGAAATGAATTTAATGTCGACAAGAGACTTTGATAATTATAGCTCTCTGTTTGAATTGATGAATTCATTTATTCATCCTCCAGATTTACTTATCTACTTAAAGGCATCCGTTTCTACTCTTGTTGAGCAAATACAGATGCGCGGACGCGATTATGAAGAATCAATACGTCTTGACTATCTCAAGAGATTGAATAATCGTTACGAAACATGGATAAAGGGATATGATTCAGGAAAATTACTCATAATTGATGTCGACAATATGGATTTCAATAATCCAGAAGACTTGAGTGTTGTTATTGAAAAAGTTAATGCAAATATTCATGGTTTGTTTTAAGGTTTATTATTAGAGCTAATCATGATTTAAAATTGTTTCCATAATCTTTAGAGAATTAAGAAAATGAAAATTCTTGGTATCATTCCAGCAAGATATGAGTCAACAAGATTTCCAGGTAAACCACTTGTTGATATTGCAGGAAAATCCATGATACAAAGAGTTTACGATCAAGCCTGTAAGGCGCATCTAGTTTCAAAAATTATTGTTGCAACTGATGACGAAAGAATATTTAAGCATGTTGAAAGTTTTGGTGGTGTGGTAATGATGACAGATAAAAATCACTTAAACGGAACCACCCGATGTAATCAAGTTCTGGATTTAATTTCAAAATCAGGAGAACAGTTTGATGTGGTAATAAATATTCAAGGTGATGAACCCATGATTAATCCACAACAGATTGATAAGGTTGCTAAGCTATTTAATGATGAGAAAACGCAAATATCTACTCTCGCTAAGAAAATTACATTCGCAGAAGATCTTTGTAATGATAACATAGTAAAAGTTGTTTTTGATGATAATAAAAGTGCGTTATATTTCAGTCGTCAAGCCATTCCCTACGAAAGAAATCACAAAAAAGATAACTGGTTAGATCATAATGAATATTACAAACACGTGGGGATTTATGGCTACAGATCCAATATTCTAGATAAAATAGTTGCTCTTCCACAAGGTAAACTTGAGTTTGCTGAAAGTTTGGAGCAGCTAAGGTGGCTTGAAAATGGAATTAGAATTACAATTGATATTACTGATTTTGAGTCTATTGCAATAGATACACCCGATGACCTATTAAAACTTACCACAAAACTTTGATTGTTCCGAACAGTTTTCTTACTTTAGCGAGTTGTGATCTAATTAATTTTTAGTGATTAGTATAAAGATTGTTAATTACTTTAAATCAAAGTGTTTTTCAGATGGAAGTAGCAAAATATTTGAGAGAATTATTGTATGATTATGAATGCGTTATAATACCAAACCTTGGTGGTTTTATTTCAAATAATAAACCAGTTACAATTAACAAGCTATCAAATAGGTTTTCTCCTCCAAATAGTACTATTCATTTTAATACACACTTAAAAACAAATGATGGGCTTCTTTTAAACCATCTTTCTCAAAGGGAGAATATTGATTACGCAACTTCAAAAATAAAAGTTGAAAAATTTGTAAGACATTGCAAAACAATTCTAGATAATGAGGGTAAAATTCATTTAAAATCTGTTGGTTACCTTTTTTATGATAAGAATAGAAATATTGGATTCAGTCAGGATGAAAAAATCAATTTCAATGCAGATTCATATGGCTTAACTGACTTGGTTTCTCCTTCCATTAAGAGAATAACTGATGAAGAAAAAGTTAAAAAAGTCATAGCCTCTGCACTTAAGAATTCAAATAATACTTCCCGACAAAGAGTTAGTCGTAAATCAAACCGCGGTAATAAATCATTGGCAACACAGCTACTATTGCCAGCCATATTAATTTTTACCCTGGGCATTGGTTATGCATATATTGAAAATGGTATGATTTCCAATTACATTGATAGGTATTCGTCTCAAATTCCTTTTTTCTATTCCAGCGTGAACGATTACCTGGCAGAAAATATAAATTCAGAGCCCGTTGGTAAGCTAAGCAAGGGTGCGGCATCCTTCTTTCCTATTGTTCTTAACGAAAAACATGATACTGAAGCTGCTATTACAAAAATCAAAAGTCCGGAAGAAACCACAAAGGAAGAAATTGCCATTATAAAACATAAAGACATACAACAACCAAATGGGATAGGTGAAACAGTGGTTTCGCTGGATGTTAAACGCACAACAGATGGCACTCATACTAAGAACCATAATTTGGACAAAACATTATCAAGCAATAAGTTCTTCATTATTGCTGGTTCATTTTCCAAAAAATCAAATGCCCTAAATCTTATTAATAGCCTTAAAAGCAATGGATTTGATGCTATTATTGCAGATACTAGCAATAATGGAATGTATAGAGTGGCATTTGAGTCATTCAGTCTTCGCTCTGCTGCGAAACAAGAACTAGTGGCAATTAGAAAAAACGAAAATCCCAACGCCTGGCTCCTGGTTAAATAGCTAAGAACATCGTGAGTAAAAAGAATAAGCTTCAACGTTTTGCTGAAAATGAAACCTTCGCAAACATGTTTCAAATGGGTTATAACCAACTTTTGGAAGGGTTTAATAATCGCGGAAATTGGAATAAGAAATTCTTTAAAAACAATAATGAAATCGTACTCGAATTAGGATGTGGAAAAGGTGAATATACAGTTGGAATGGCAGGTATGTTCAAAGACAAAAATTTTGTGGGTATAGACATAAAAGGTGCTCGCATATGGCAAGGTTTGCGTAACGCCAATAATAAAAAGCTAAATAATGTAGCATTTATAAGGTCACGGATTAATTTACTTGAATATTTATTTGGTCCCGAAGAGGTATCTGAAATATGGATTACATTTCCTGATCCCCGAGCTAGATACTCAGATAAAAACAGAAGGCTTACATCCCCAAAATTTATAGAGCGATATTATAAAATTTTAAAAAGGGGAGGGACTATAAATCTAAAAACAGATAATATTCTATTCTTCGAATATACACTTGATGTGATACGTGAAAATGGTCATGAATTACTTGAATATACCTACGACGTATATGGTAGTAAAAATGACAAGGTATTACAGGATATTCAAACCTATTATGAAAAAATATGGCTCAAAAATGGTACTAAAATTAAGTATCTCAGATTCAAACTTGCAAACAAATAATCAGAATTTTATAAGATAGCTTACCATTCTGGTTTTCTCTTTTCCAAAAATGCCAACATTCCTTCCCTACCCTCTTTGCCTTCGCCAAATAATGTTCCAAACTCTTTTGCTTCGAGTTTTTCTCCATCATATAATGACTTCTCCAAGCCTTCTCTTACTACCATTTTTAACTTTCTTATTGCCTGGGGGCCCTTAGATGCTATTAATTTGGCAACCTTAATTGTTTCATCCATAAACACATCCGGTTCAAACACCTTTTGCACTAACCCTATTCTTAAGGCATCTTCAGCACCTATCATATCAGCTGTCATAAGCAAATAAAGGGCATCTCCGATACCGGTTAATCGTGATAATCTCTGAGTTCCAGCATACCCTGGAATTAATCCCAAATTAACCTCGGGCTGACCAAATTTTGCCTTCGAGCTTGCAATTCTAAAATCACATCCCATGGCTAACTCCAAGCCACCACCAAGAGCAAAACCATTTATGGCAGCAATAACAGGAATACTCATTTTACCGAAACTTGAGAATGTTTTTTGACCCAGCCTGGAGAACTCCGAGCCCTCTGCACTATTTTTATTTACCATCTCTGCTATATCAGCACCAGCAACAAAGGCCTTGCCATCTCCAGTAATAACCATTACTCTAACCAAATCATTACTAGATAATTCAGCTACTAATTGGTCCATTTCATTAAAAAATTTGGTATTTAATGCATTCATTGCTTTGGGTCTACTTATGGTAACAAGCGCTATTCCATCAGTGATTTCAGTATTCAATATTTCGTATTCCATGTTAAGATATTTTGAGTGCTCCAAATTTAATAAAAAGGATTTATTGTTGAACCTATAATTACATGTATAAAATAAGCCACGAAACAAAAAAATAGATACCTTTATGATTCCAAATTTTAAACACTCATGGAAACTTATATGTTAATAATCAGCATAATACTACTAGTGATAATATTAGCTGTATTATTCATGAGAAAGGGTTCTTCCTTTACAACTGACTCATTAAAAAGGGAATTGGAAAATATATTCAAAGAAGAACTACAAGAAACACGTCGTGAAAATAGAGATTTAAATACCGAAAATCGCCGTGAATTAAACACAATTTTCAAGGATCACCAGGATACTCTTTTGAAGAGAATAACAGAACTAAACAAGCAGCAGCAGGATAATCTTGACTTATTTTCTAAGAACCTTAATCAAAACCTTCGTCAAAGATTTGATGAGCTTTCAAAACAACATAATGAATTTAATAAGCAATCAAAAGATTCAATAAAGGATATCAGTGAATCCATTGAAAAGTCTCTTAAGGCAATACGGGAAGATAATTCGACTCAGCTAAACGAAATGCGAAAAACAGTAGATGAGAAGCTACAGTCTACGCTGGAAAAACGACTGGGAGAATCCTTCAAACTAGTTAGCGAACGACTTGAACTGGTTCATAGAGGTTTAGGTAAGATGCAAGAACTTGCATCAGATGTAGGCGACCTTCAAAAGGTACTTAACAATGTTAAAACTAGAGGTATTCTTGGCGAATATCAGCTTGGTAATATTTTAGAACAAATACTTTCTCCAGAACAGTATTCACAAAATGTGGCAACTAAAAAAGGAAGCCAGGCTAATGTAGAATTTGCAATAAATCTTCCTGGAAAAGTTGATGATAATGCCGTTTGGCTTCCCATTGATTCAAAATTTCCCATAGAAAATTATCAACTTCTGATAGATGCATATGATATGGGAGATAAGTCTAAAATTGAATTATCACAAAAAAATCTATTGAAATCCATAGAATTGTTTGCAAAAACAATTAGTGAGAAATATATTGACCCCCCTCAAACTACCGATTTTGCTATAATGTTTTTACCTGTGGAAAGTCTTTATGCTGAAGTTCTCAAGCACCCTGGAACCTTTGAGAAACTTCAAAGAGAATACCATATAACCGTTACTGGCCCAACAACATTGTCTGCCTTGCTAAATAGCTTACAGATGGGCTTTCGAACACTTGCGGTTCAAAAGCGAAGCAGCGAAGTATGGAAGGTATTGTCGGGGGTTAAAACAGAATTTAGCAAGTTTTCAGACCACTTGTCTAAAGTTCATAAGCAGATAAATACAGCCTCCGGTTCTTTAGATATTTTGATTAACACCAGAACCAATGCCATGGAAAGAAAATTGAAAAGTGTAGAAACAATGGATAACACTATAGAACCACCAGAGTCTTTCGAATTGCCACTCTCATCTGATATGAATGATGAATCCTGATGGTAATAGCATTTTTGTTATAGAGTATTTGGGTGTTTCCTTATAGCCTACGGGCAGCCATTAGGTAACCAATCACAAGGTAAGAAATCCGACTGATAAAGAACAAACGTTGGTTTTTCTGAAGATGTATAATACTTTTCTTTAAAGAGAGTCATAAACTCCATAACACAACTTAACTCCCAACCACCTAATATATCAAACGATCCACAAGTATTATTTACCTTGCCAAAAGAGCCTGCCAAACAGTTATCGCCTGTTTGTTCAAAACTAAAGGCTGGCCATCCCTTCGCAGTTCCTCCCTGTATACCTCCACCAGCGGCTGTTGGGTTTTTAAAGAAATTAGAATCTATACATTGATTAAATGCGGTTGTGGGATCATTTACATTAACAGACAGAACCCCATTAAGACCAGCAGGTGAAGAATAATATTCGAATACATTAACAAGGGGTGAAGCCCATCCATCAGCAGAATTATAACCGGCACCTCCTGCTACAGCTATGTCTGTGGGCATAGGTCCACCAGCATCGGTAATTTGTTGCTTAATACTATTAATGAAATCCATAGTATTTGCTGCTTTAATTGTTTCACCCTGATAATTGTAATTCTCAGAATCTAGACCGAGAATATAATCGTTATCTCCAACAACAGATGAAACTTCTGTATAATCGAACCATCCCGAATCAGAATCTCCATTAGACAAACCAAATTGAATACCAATGCCAATTCCTTTTACAGCAAGAGTGTCAATAAATGATTTTAGTTCAGCAACTACACTTGAATCATCTCCTTGTATGAATGTAGGCACTGTTATGAACACAGTATTGAAGCCGACCGGATCAACAAAATCCATTAAAGATTCAAGATAGGTGTTTAAATCCGATGATGACATTGTCTTATGCGTAGAATATCCTTCATGCCATAAAACCATATCATAGGGTAATGGCATTGATGGTTCACAACTGGCCACAGTTCCCAAACCCGGATCTGATGGATTTGGATCTGGTGAGCTGTCGCTACAGGCAGAAGCCATCATAAACATAAATATTAAGCAAGTCCATATTGCTCCCTGAATGGTATTAAATTTTTTCATTATTAAAAACTATTAGTAGTACTTATTTAAACAAATATATGTTTTATATTATTAGATCCCAATTTATTACCATTGCTCAGGCAAACTACAATCAAATATTTCAAATTCTTTGATATATTGGAATTACATTAGATCTGATGAAAAAGGACGAAATAAAAGTTAATTTTGCTTTATGTCAAAATCAAAGTCAGTATATTTCTGCCAAAGTTGTGGGCACCAATCGGGAAAGTGGATTGGAAAGTGCCCATCATGTGGTGAGTGGAATACCTTTGTTGAAGAGGTAATATCAAAACCATCAAAGAAAGAAGCCGGAAATATTGACCTTATTAAATCGGTTCCAACTGCTGTGCAAGATATTACGTCTGGTAATGAAAGGAGGATTAACACTAACAGCACTGAGCTTAATCGTGTTTTGGGAGGTGGCTTGGTTATGGGATCCATTGTCTTGATTGGCGGTGAACCAGGAATTGGTAAATCTACTCTTATGCTGCAAGTTGCCCTGAATATGCTGGATAAAAAAATCCTATATATTTCAGGTGAAGAAAGTCAGCAGCAGATAAAAATGCGAGCCGACCGAATTGGTATAAATAATGACAAATGCTATCTTCTTAACGAAACATTTACCGATAGTATATTTAGACACTGTAAAGAGGTTGTGCCTGATTTAGTTGTAATAGACTCCATTCAGACCTTACATACTAATATAATTGATTCATCGCCTGGCAGCATTAGTCAAATTCGTGAAACTGCATCTCAATTGCAGAGATATGCTAAATCATCAAATGTACCTGTTATGTTAATAGGGCACATTACAAAGGATGGTAATTTGGCTGGCCCAAAAGTATTGGAACATATGGTAGATAGTGTATTACAGTTTGAGGGCGACAGACATTATGGATTTAGAATTCTTAGATCCGTAAAAAACCGATTTGGGTCAACTTCAGAGTTAGGAATCTATGAAATGATGTCAAATGGCCTCAGAGAAGTAATTAATCCAAGTGAAATTTTGCTTTCAAACCGAGATGAAGTTGCCAGTGGTGTGGCAATTGCCGCAATGATCGAAGGCCAAAGACCATTACTAATAGAAACACAAGCTCTAATAAGCACTGCCGCATTTGGAACACCGCAGAGGTCTTCAACAGGTTTCGATTTAAGAAGACTGAATATGCTACTTGCTGTTCTTGAAAAAAGAAGTGGGTTTAAAATAAGTTCCAAAGATGTTTTTCTAAATATTGCAGGTGGGATAAAAGTGGATGATCCAGCAATTGACCTTGCTGTTTCTGCCGCAATAATATCATCATTGAATGATAAAGTCGTGCCCCCTAATATGTGCTTTGCAGGAGAAATTGGTCTCTCTGGAGAAATACGTACTGTTTCACACATTGAAAACAGAATAAGTGAAGCTGAAAAACTTGGCTTTGAAAAAATAGTCCTTTCCAAGTACAGCCTTAAAAATTTATCTGCTAAAAAATATAAGATAGAAATTATCCCTGTTGGAAAGGTTAGAGACTTTGTTGAGGTTTTAATATAAAAAATCCTTTTTTATCAATGTCTTACATTTGTATTTTATTATAAATTTCAATGAACGTATCCAAAGTAAAAAAAGAGGTGAGGAAAATTACTGATGAATTAATCAGTATTCGAAGATACCTACACCAAAATCCTGAGTTAAGTTTTCAAGAAATAGAAACCTCAATATATATTTCTGAACTCCTTAATAAGTGGAATATTGAACACACATCAAATGTTGGAGGATATGGTATAATAGGAGTTTTAAAGGGTAAAAATCCTGACTCAAAGGTAATTGCCTTAAGAGCTGATATGGATGCATTACCAATTATTGAAGAGAATAATGTAGAGTATTGCTCTATAAATGATGGTGTTATGCATGCATGCGGACATGATGTACATATGACATGCCTACTTGGTGCTATTAAAGTTTTATCGGAGAATAGGGACTGGTTTAAGGGAAGTATAAAATTCATATTTCAACCAGCAGAAGAAACACTTCCAGGAGGCGCATTAAAAATGATAGAGGATGGTGTTTTAAAAAACCCAAGCCCCAGTCTTATTATTGGTCAGCATGTATTTCCTGAACTTGAATCTGGGAAAGTCGGCGTAAGACCAGGGTTATATATGGCGTCCACCGATGAGTTAAATTTAACCATTTCTGGAAGAGGAGGACATGGTGCATTGCCGCAAACATTTGATGATACAATACACACAGCCGCAGAGATTATTCACAAGATAAAGGAAAAGGTAAATGAAACAGCACCTAAAGATTATCCAACTGTACTATCCTTTGGAAAGATTGTCGCAGATGGTGCATACAATATAATTCCAAAGGAGGTTATTATCAAAGGTACCTTCAGAACATTTGATGAAAATTGGCGAAAAACTGTTCACAAAATAATAAAAACAATCGCCACTGAAGTGAGCACAAAACACAATACAAATTGTGATATATTTATAAACAGTGGCTATCCAGTTCTTGAAAATGACAATCAATTAGCTATATTATTTGAAAAAAATGCCATTGAATATCTTGGGAAACAAAATGTTGAATTACTAGATATGAGAACTACTGGAGAAGATTTTGCAAGATTTACACAATTAATCCCTGGTGTATTTTATAGACTTGGGATAGCAAATAAAGAACAAGGTATAAATTCTAGGCTTCATTCTCCAACTTTTAATATTGATGAAAGTAGCATTGAGATAGGCACGGGATTAATGATATGGAATGCAATAATGACGTCTTTAGATGATAGTCATTAAAATTTTATTCAACAAACGCAACGAAAAATATTATGCTTGTAAATGAAAAAATGTATCAAACCGTGTGGATAGAAGGATCGTCAGTTTTTATGATTCAACAGAACCTACTTCCATTTCAATTTGAAATTTATGAGTGCAAAACATATTTTGATACATGCATGGCCATAACAGATATGACAATTCGTGGCGCAGGGGCAATAGGCGCTGCTGCAGGCTATGCAATGGCTCAAGCATTCTTGCAATTTAAAGATGATGATGAGCGAGCTGTTAGGGTTAGAGAGGCTCGGCAAGACATCGAACATACTAGGCCAACAGCAAGAAATTTGTTTTATGCTGTTGAGAGAGTTTATCATGCTGGATTAATATCCCCCGAAAACGCAGTAATAGAGTCTCAAAAAGTTGCACAAAAAGATGCCTCAGACTCAAAGATAATTGGAGAGCTGGGAAGTAGTTTATTCAAAAAAAAGGCGAATATTCTAACGCATTGTAATGCAGGTTGGCTTGCGTTTGTTGATTATGGAACCGCTCTTGCACCCATTTATTTGGCAGCAAAACAAGGGAAAGAAGTATTTGTTTATGTGGATGAAACAAGACCGAGAAATCAAGGGGGTAAACTAACGGCTTGGGAACTGCACAATAATAACATACCACATGTTATAATTCCAGATAATAGTGCTGCTACACTAATGGCACAAGGGAAAATAGATCTTGTAATAGTTGGTGCTGATAGAATTGCAGCCAATGGAGATGTGGCAAATAAAATTGGCACTTTGGGAAGAGCAATACTTGCGAAAGAATATGATGTACCCTTTTATGTCGCAGCTCCCACTTCAACAATAGATATTAATTGTCCCACAGGAAAAGAAATTCCAATAGAAGAAAGAAATCCAGATGAGGTATTATATCAGTGGGGTCTAGATTCAAACGAAAACCCAATTCAAGTTAGAGTATGCTCACCAGGATCGGAAGCATTAAACCTAGCATTTGATGTTACTCCAGCAAAATATGTAACTGGAATAATTACTGAAAAAGGTATCGTTAAAGCTCACCACCAATCAATAAAAACAGTAATGGATTAATTTATATATTCCGGGTATTAAATATGAATATCTCAGGTCCGCTGCTACTGGCAACACGCTTATATTTTAATTATCTACGAAAAATCATAAAATCATGTTCCAAAACAAATATCCAATCCTCTGGCTTTTTTAATAAGTTTATGATCCGGTGGCACAAGGCTCAATTTACTTCCAACTTCACTCAAGTATATGGACTTGATTTTTTCGCCTTTTTTGATAACCATTTTACCATAATCACCCTCGGCTATCAAATCAACTGCAGATGCTCCAAATCGAGTTGCTAATATTCTATCCATTGGTGTTGGCTTTCCTCCTCTTTGAATATACCCCAGAATTGTTTCGCGCGTCTCAATTCCTGTTCCTTCTTCAATTTTTTTTGCAATAAATGATGCTGCGGGTTGATCTGAGTTTGGCTTTTCTATACCTTCAGCCACAACAACAATTGAATACGGCTTTTTATTTCGAGCACGTTGCAATAAATAATCATTAACCACATCCATATTATATTCAAGTTCGGGAATTAGAATAACATCGCCGCCACCTGCCATTCCAGAATATAATGCGAGCCAACCAGCATGATGTCCCATTACTTCTATTACCATTATACGCTTGTGTGAATTTGCAGTAGAATGAAGTCTATCTATGGCATCAGTAGCTATCCACAAGGCAGAATCAAATCCAAAGGTATGATCCGTTCCCCAAACATCATTGTCGATTGTTTTGGGAATACCTATTATATTTAATCCTTCATCCACAAGTCTTCCCGCTGTTTTTTGAGTTCCATTTCCACCAATACAAACCAGACAATCAAGTCCAAGCTCATTATAGGTTTCAACTATAATTTCAGGTTTATTAACCTTAAGTCGTTTGTTCTTTTTAAATGGCTTTTCACGTGATGTTCCTAAAATTGTACCCCCTTCAGTAAGGATACCCGAGAGCATACGTTCCTCTAGTGGGAAAAATTCTTTGTCAATAAGCCCAGAAAATCCAGATGAAATACCTATCACTTCCATTCCATATTTTACAATAGCAGTCTTACCAACGCCCCTAATTGCAGCATTTAGACCAGGGCAATCACCGCCAGCTGTTAATATCCCAATTTTTTTAGGTTTAGCCATATTTTAGTAATATTTAATTGACCACCAATTTTAATCATTTTTTTCTAATTTTGATCAAAAGCTGATAAAATATATCAATATGAAGATTTCAAAAATAGCGTTTCATTGGAAAATATTAATTGGAATGCTCCTGGGCATCATTTGGGGGTTGATAGCAATTAATTTAAACTGGATAGAATTTACCGTTTTTTACATAAAACCCTGGGGCACCATCTTCATAAACTTGCTAAAACTAATTGCAGTACCCCTTATTGTTGTTTCGCTTATTAGCGGAGTATCTAATTTAAAAGATATGACCAAATTGAGCAGAATTGGGTTAAAAACTCTTGGTTTCTATATACTAACAACTGTTATTGCAATCTCCATTGGACTGATAATTGTTAATATTACAAAACCTGGCAAAGTTTTTCCCGAGGAGAAAACAGAAATACTATACCAAAAATTCTCTGAAAATGTTGCTGAAAAACAAATCTCAGCAGAAGCCTTAGAACATGAATCTCCATTGCAGTTTATTGTAGATATAGTTCCATCAAACATTGTAAATGCAATGACAGATAATTCAAAAATGCTTCAGGTTATATTTTTTGCAATACTATTTGGAATTGCCATGGTAATGCTACCAGATGATAAAATAAAACCTGTAAAGAACTTCATTGATAGCCTAAACCATATTGTTTTAAAACTAATAGACATAATAATGGAAAGTGCACCATATGGTGTATTTGCTCTTCTTGCAGCATTAATTGTGGATATTGCCGGTGATGATCCTGCCGATACCATTTCTCTTTTTAAGGCTCTAGGAGTATATGGAATTACGGTTATTATTGGCTTATTAATGATGATTTTCGTGGTATACCCAATATTTCTTAAAATATTCACAAGAGTTAAATATTCTCGATTTGCAAGAAAAGTATCTCCCGTTCAGCTATTGGCATTTTCAACAAGCTCAAGTGCAGCCACTCTTCCATTAACAATGGAAACGGCTGAAGAAAAGCTAGGGATAAACAACGAAACCTCTAGCTTTGTTCTGCCCCTTGGAGCAACTATTAATATGGATGGTACAAGCCTTTATCAGGCAGTTGCTGCCGTATTTCTAGCTCAGGTTTATGGAATGGATTTGGGGTTAAGCGAACAGCTAACCATAATACTTACAGCAACACTGGCTTCTATTGGCTCTGCAGCAGTTCCTGGAGCAGGTATGGTAATGCTAATCATCGTTCTAACTTCAGTGGGCATACCAACGGAAGGAATAGCACTTATTTTTGCTGTGGATAGACCCCTTGATATGTTAAGAACATCTGTTAACGTAACTGGTGATCTGACCATAACAAGTATAATTGCAGGAAGTGAAAAACAAATTGATTTAAATATTGCCAATAGCGATGAAATATTGGGTAACCACTGATTATTTAAAGGTATATTTGTAATCCCAGTTTTAAAAATAATTTCATCAGAATGATACCTATATGTAATTTACGCACTATTATTTCATTGATATTGATTTGTTTTACAGCAACATCTATCGCCCAATATACTAATGTGCAAATATCATCTACGGGTGCTTCCGTTAGTGAACCATCAATTTGTATTAATCCACAAAATCCTGATCAATTGGTTGCTGGTTCTAATCTAAATAAATACTATATAAGCGAAGATGGAGGGTATACATGGAGTATGAATTCATTATCATCACCTCAATACGGGGTTTGGGGTGATCCCGTTATTATTGTCGATACTGCTGGTGATTTTTATTTTTTTCACCTTTCAAATCCAGCAATTGGAAATTGGATTGACCGTATTGTATGCCAAAAATATAATTGGGAACAGTCAACATGGTCTGATGGTACTTATATGGGCTTAAATGGCACCAAAGCACAAGATAAGGAATGGGCTGTTGTTGATAGCGCAACAAATACCATACATGTAACATGGACACAATTTGATGAATATGGAACCTCCAATCCCAATAAATTTAGTAATATCCATTATAGTAAATCCACAGATGCTGGTGAAACATGGTCCGAGGCTATGCAAATAAATGAAGTTTCTGGAAATTGTGTTGATAGCGATGAAACAACTGAAGGTGCTGTTCCGACGATGGGGCCAAATGGTGAAATATATGTAGCGTGGTCTGGACCTGAGGGAATTGTTTTTGATAAATCTATAGATGGAGGTAATACATGGCTTGACGAAGATATATTTATAAATAGCCAACCCGGAGGATGGAATTATAATATCCCTGGAATTTATCGTGCCAATGGACTCCCTATAACTTGCTGTGATATAAGCAATTCACCAAATAGAGGAACAATATATGTTAATTGGACAGATCAGAGAAATGGTGAAGATGATACGGATGTTTGGTTAGCAAAATCAACGGATGGTGGAAACACATGGAGTGATGCTATTAGAGTTAACGATGATCATATCGATAAACAGCAATTTTTCTCATGGATGACAATAGATCAAAAAACTGGGGAGTTACTATTCGTATTTTATGACAGAAGACATTATGATGATACACAAACCGATGTATACATGGCAAGGTCTTCAGATGGTGGAGAAACCTTTGAGAATATTAGAATAAGTGATTCTCCGTTTGTGCCAAACAGCAATGTGTTCTTCGGTGATTATACAAATGTTACGGCTTTCAATGGGATAGTAAGACCAATATGGGCCAGAGCTGATGGTATGAATATGTCAATATGGACTGCAATTGTTGATCCGACCACAGGGTTTAACGAGCCTTTAATTGTTGCGCCAATAAGTCTGGAGCAGAATTATCCCAACCCTTTTACAGAATCTACATACCTTGCTTATAAAGTTCGCAGAGCATCGGCTGTTACGCTTATAGTTAGAGATATATATGGAAGAACAATTGCAACATTAATTAACAATGAATTCATGAATCCTGGTAAGTATACTGAGCGGTTTGAATCGGAAAAATATGACTTGCCATCAGGTGTATATTACTATACACTGCATGTTGGAGATTTTTATGAAAAACAGAAAATGATTCTCATTGATTGATAAATAATCAACTATTTTTTAGTCACATGTAATTTTTCTACTTTTGCGTAACCTACCAAAGCTATTTTATTCATGTTAAAAGAGCAAAATATATTTATTGATTCCATTAGAACCCTCGCAAATAATGAAGGTATTGAAGCTATAACGCTTGGGAAACTGTATGCTCATAAAGACTTTTCAAATGAATTACTTGATAAATATTTTGATACCGATGAAACATTGGTTAAGTGTGTTCTTGAAAATGAAAGAGAAAAATTTGAAATAATTTTTATTGACCATGATTTTGATGGTTATTTTGATGCCATTGATATTCTATTTACTGTTAGCAAAGAGATGGTAGGTAAGTTTTCAAACATTAGCCCATCTGTAACATATGAATATAAAAATTTACACCCCCTAATATATGATGATCATATGCAGAAGCGTATCGACTTCATTTATGGTAAAATTCAAGTAAACCTTCAGAAAGGGATTCAAGAACAATTATATCGAGATGATGTTAGCATTGAACTTGTGGCTCGCAGATATATAAGCAGGCTTATGGACCTTCATGATCCTGATAATTTTCCGCCAGAAGAGTTCTCTTTTGACGCACTATTCATACAAATGTTTGACAGCTTTGTGCGAAGTATTGCAACTAAAAAAGGCCTGAAGCATTACGATAAAAAGCGTAAGTCAATAAAATTTTAGTTTACTCCAAACTACCTTGTTACAATAAGCTTTTTTGATATTATCAATCCGGTGTCTTCGGTTAACACAACCATATAAATACCACTTGGAATATCAAGCCTATATTTTATTATTTGTTCACCAGGGGTTAAAAATTTAGTCTCCTTAATTACTACATTTCCCAACATATTATAAATGGATATTCCTATCCTGTTTTGATCTGTAGAAGTAATCTTTATACTCAAATCATTAGCCATGGGATTATTAAAAATAAACCCATCAATAACAGTTTCATAATTAATCGAACTCGGATTCTTATCCACAGTTACTTTTACTACTACGGGTAAATGGTCTGAATTTCCATAAAGCGCTTCAATAACCTCCGCAGGAGCACTTTGGTTTTCAGGAGAGCTATTGATAGATGAGTTGAAGTGCAGACCATCCTGGCCAATGGCTATATATGAATCATTTAAATATTGAATATATTTATTTCCATCCCGAACATTATCGGATATCAATATAAAATCAAATCTATCATCCATACCACCACTTGCAGCGCAACCATTTGATGATGAATGAGTAGATTGCGTATGCACGAACCTATAATCATAATTGTTATTCCAATTACCTGGAGTATCTATGGGATCAATAAATTGAACAGAATTGTTTTGGTTATTGATAAGAAGCTGGTAAGCTGCTTCACTACTCTTATAAGTATTAAAATCGCCCATGAATATATAATTATCATCTAGGGCTATATCATCAAGATAATCCAATGCATTACCAACCATTAAACTTCTTTTATTGGCGTTTTCAGTGCTATTTCCAGCCTTCAAATGAGCAACTAAACATGTAATAAATGCAGTATCACCATATTCAATGTCATCGGATTTATAATATAACTTGTATACGTCAATATCTCTAATATAGCTCTGAGCTATACTATGTGAATGTAGGCCCAACTTACTAGAATTAAAATACATTTGATTTACGATATATGAGTCTGCTATTTTCATGAAATTTGCCATCTCATATTTATTCGAGCCGTCCTGATTTATGTTTTCATCTAGCATCCTTCGCTGAATATCTTGAGAATTGGAAATTTCATTGACTGTAAAAATATCTGGCTTTATATGATTAAATATCATACGTATATACTCGTCCTTAATATCTATATTATTGTTTTCCTGCGAGCAAAATCCAGTATTATTACCGTAATTAAGAATATTGTAGTGCATTATGGAGAGAGTATCCTGAGAATATGAAATTGTTATGCTAAAGTAGAGAACCAATGCAAGGAATATATTATTCATGTGTTTACATTTATATTAGAAATAATTACTGAAATCCAATATCTAACTATAATTATTTATTTTTTAACTAAATTTGTTTAAATAAGACTGATATAGCCATGCCAAAAGTACTACAAAATATACTATTTCCGGTTCTCATAATATTTATTTTGGGCTCATGTACAAAAAAATTTATGGTTATAGAATCACCCAAAAAACAGCCACCTCCTCGTGAACTTTCCAAAGCACCTAAGGTGGCATTAGTATTGGGTGGAGGCGCTTTTCATGGAATGGCACATGTTGGTGTAATCAGGGTAATGGAAGACTCGGGAATTCCAATAGATCTCATAGTTGGAACCAGCGCCGGAAGTATGGTAGGAGCACTTTACTCTGATAACCCTGATATGGATAAATTATACCCTCTTGTTGAAACAACAACAGCAAAGGATGTATTTGACATATCTTTTTTTAGATCAAAAGAAGGTTTTGTTTCAGGAAAACGACTGCAGGAGTATCTAAACAAATATATTAGTTCAAAAAATATTGAGGATACAAAAATTCCATTTGTTGCAGTTACGACTGACATTGAAAAAGGAAAAAGTGTAGCTCTAAAAGCTGGTCCTATAGCTCCATCTGTGAATGCATCATGTGCAGTTCCTGGTATATTTGAACCTGTTAAAATGTATGGTACTACCTATGTTGACGGTGGAGTTTTAGCAGGTGTACCTGTTGCCATTGCCAGAGAATATAACCCAACTATAATAATAGCTGTTAGAATAATGTCATTGGATACCAACATTGATTTAAAAAATCACAATGATGTATTGCAAAGGTCTTTTGCAATTGCCTCATATAACTCTAGCCAGGTAAATATAAAGTATGCAGATCTAGTTATAGCTCCTAACCTTATTGGGATACCGCTAATGAGCAGTAAGGAAAATGAAAAGCTATACAAATTAGGAATGGAAGCATGCAAAGAAGCAATGCCCGAATTATTGGAATTGCTAAAAAAGAACAATATCCCTCTTAAGAATTAATTACTTGTTTTCTTCAATGTCCTTTAAAAATTTATCAATCAGCTCACCTGCCACATCATAAGGGTTAAGCTCATCATCCAAAATCTGCTTTTTATAACCATCCATTAGGGACAATATTGAAGGACTATTGATGAACCTCTTACGCAGACTTTCCTCAATGGTTTCACTCATAATATCCAATGATTGATTTCTGCGCCTACTATCAAAGAATCCGTTTGACTTGGTATGGTCAACATATTCCAATATCTTCTTCCAAACATGATCAATTCCAATATTTTGTATCGCTGATGATGTAACTACATCTGGACTCCATCCATTTTCCAAAATAGGAAACAAATGGAGGGCATTTCTGTAATTCTGAGCTGCAATTTCTGCTTTTTTTATATTATCACCATCTGCTTTATTGATAACAATAAGATCAGCCATTTCCATAATACCCCGTTTGATTCCCTGAAGTTCATCCCCACCGCCAGCGAGCATTAGTAATAAGAAAAAGTCCACAATCTGAGAAACAGCTGTTTCTGATTGCCCAACACCAACTGTTTCTATGAGAATGACATCAAATCCTGCGGCCTCGCATAAAACCAATGCTTCGCGCGTTGCCCGTGCAACACCGCCAAGGGTGCCAAGACTTGCTGACGGTCGAATATATGCATTGTCGTTTACACTTAGCTCCTCCATTCTGGTTTTATCTCCAAGTATTGATCCCTTGGTTCTTTTACTACTAGGATCTATTGCAAGAACGGCTACCTTCATTCCCAGTTTTATTAGATTCAGACCCAGTGTTTCAATAAAAGTACTTTTTCCAACACCAGGAACACCAGTTATTCCTATTCGCACAGATTTACCGGAGTGAGGTAAGCAGGATTTCATCAGTTTATGGGAATCATGTTCATCCGTCTCCAAAACACTTTCTATCAGGGTGATCCCTCTACTCAAAAATGTTCTGTCGCCATCGATAATTCCCTTATAAATTGATTCAACAGAAACTTTATCTTTCCTAAATCTCGAATTACCTTTTGATAAGCTGGGATTTATCCGAGAAGGTTGATCTATGCCTAGCTGGACATTTAAAGCTGATTTCTTTTTATTTTCCTTCTTGCGTGTCATTTATAAGTAATATGATACAAATATAAGTAGTAAGTAAGTTCACAGAAAACATATGTCATTTTCCCAATTTCCTATTTTTGCATACAAAGTTAACAATGAATACTGGAATTTTGAGATCGAGCTGCTAAATAATGCGCCCCAACATTCTCGAATAAACCAATCTATAGTTTTTATAACTTATATAACAAGGATGAAAAGTAACCAAAAAATAGCAATTAAAGCTGCAATAGAAGCGGGAATTGAAATAATGAAAATATATAAGACTGATTTTGATGTTGAATATAAAACTGACGATTCGCCCCTAACAATTGCGGATAAAAGAGCTAACGAAATAATAATGAATCATCTAATCAAAACTGATATCCCAGTACTAAGTGAAGAAGGGGCATCAATTCCATATATCCAAAGAAAAGAATGGAAAGAACTATGGATTGTTGATCCTCTTGACGGTACCAAAGAGTTTATAAAAAAGAATGATGAATTCACTGTTAATATTGCATTGGTGAAAAACAAAAGACCTATTATGGGCATTGTTTATGCCCCAGTATTGGATGAGTTATATTTTGGTGATGTCGAAATTGGCGCCTTCAAGATGGAAAATGCCTCAAAACATATCAACTCAAATGAAATAATATCTAATTCTAAAAAATTACCCCTGAAAAATAAGGATGATTATTTTGGTGTGGTGGCGAGCAGGTCGCACCTTTCAAAGGAAACTTCAAATTTTATTAATCAGCTAAAAAATGATCATGCTAATATAAGAATAGTGTCAAAGGGAAGCTCACTTAAACTTTGTATGATAGCTGATGGAACCGCAAATATTTATCCGAGATTTGCTCCGACCATGGAGTGGGATACTGCGGCAGGTCATGCAATTATACTATCTGCTGGTAAAAGAGTAGTTAAGGCTAGTTCACATTCCGAAGAGGTAGAGTATAATAAAGAAGATTTATTAAACCCTTGGTTTATCGCAAAATAATCCTGACGTTTATAGCATAAAAATTCACCTTATTGTTTAACACTTAGATGCTGTAGACATATTGAGACTTTTAAGTCATTAAAAAAAACTATATTTTTAAAATAATTTACAAAACATTTCATATAATTGCATCAGTATTAATTTGTTAATATATGAGTCAAAATATCCATCCTGTTTTTGATAAAGTCTTAAGCAGAGAAGACAAGGAAAAATTACTTAATCAACATGCAATTGTTGTCTGGATGACTGGATTGTCAGGAGCAGGCAAAACAACCATAGCCTCAAATATTGCGAAACAATTAAATAAATTGGGTTATCTAACTCAAATTCTCGATGGTGATAACATAAGGACCGGAATCAATAATAATCTTGGGTTCTCAGAGCAGGACCGTTACGAAAATATTAGAAGAATATCAGAAGTTTCAAAATTATTTTTAGACTGTGGAATTGTGTGTATTAATAGTTTTATTTCACCGACAAACGAAATCCGAAACATGGCAAAGGAAATTATTGGTGAAGACAATTTATTCGAAGTATTTGTGGATTCTCCTATAGAAGTTTGTGAACAAAGAGATATAAAAGGGCTGTATAAGAAAGCTCGTGCTGGAAAAATAAAAAATTTTACTGGTATCGACTCGCCTTTTGAAATACCCTCAAACCCATCATTAGTTCTTAATACATCTGAAAAAAATGTGGAGGTGTGTGTTCAGGAATTGCTTGAAAAACTTTTGCCAATAATTAAGTATTAATTGGAAATAACATCAAGAATTTTATGAAAGATTTCTGTGTTTTCATAAACCCCTCTAAAATTTTCAGCGCCATTTCCAAAAGCGAAAACAGGAATTAATGTTGCCGAATGACCTCCAGTTGAAAATGATGGCTTGATGTCACCATAATCTCCATCATTTGTTGATAATGTAAACCCTCCTGTTTCGTGATCTGCAGTGACTATTACCAATGTATTTCCCTCTTGCTCAGCATAATTCAATGCAATATCAATGGTCTTATTAAAATCCTTCATTTCTTCTATTAAATACTCTGAGTTATTATCATGACCAGCCCAATCTATTTGTGATCCTTCAACCATAAGAAAAAAACTAGACTCTGACTGAGTAAAATAATCAAGAGCAATTTTTGTATAATCAGAAAGAAAATCACCTCTATCTTCAAGCATGGTTGGCATGCCTTTTTTTGCCAATAGAAAACCATATTTTTTTTCGGGGATTATGGTTAAGCTCTTTAGGGGTTGATCCATTATAAATCCATTTTGAATTAATGCGGGATAAAGATCTCTACCATCTTTCCGATTTCTAAACCAGCTTTCTCCACCTCCAGCAAAAAAGTCTACATCAGAGTCGACAATTTGTTCAGCAATTTCATATTGCATACTTCTTTTTGAAACATGTGCATAGTAACATGCTGGTGTTGCATGTGTAACAGATGATGTGGAAATAATTCCTGTTTTATATCCTTGCACAGATAGTATTTCAAATATATTCTGTATTTCATTCGTATCCGCATCCACTCCAATTGCTCCATTATATGTTTTCTCTCCACAGGCAAAGGCTGTGGCTCCTGATGCTGAGTCAGTTATTTTTAACTTTATAGGAGAAACATTAATTAAGCTTATGTCGCTAAACCTGCTAAATGAAGGAGTTTTATCTCCAAAATAATACACCGAACTAACCTGACTCAAGCCCATTCCATCACCAATTAATAAAATAACATTGATCTGTTTGTCTGGGCGCTTAAACTTTTTGTTATCAGCCGCCGAAGGCACTGTATTGCAAGAAACAAAAATCGAAATGGGTAATAATGCAAAAAGATATATTTTAATAAGTCTTTTCATCTGTTATCTAAGTTGTTTTCGATGCTAAATTAACGACAAATTAAACACAAATATAATTATACAGTATTAATAATCTATGACCTTTATTTCTTCTCTAAATTTTAAAAATTTAGTGCCAGTAATTTAGCAGGAAAACCAATGTCTAATTACTCAAAATAATTTATCATTACCCAATAAATTTGCTTTGGTACATCAATTAATAGCTCCCTTGGTTAGGACAATCTAACGATGTAATACCTGAATTATAATTACTTATTTTTGTAATCAAATAAAGAAAAAATAATGAAATTATCATCCATAAAAAACCACTTAGTTCTATTAATTTTTACAATTATCCTTTCTTCATGTGAAAAAGATAGCAAGGGACCTGTGGATTATATTACTGCGGGAGATTGGAAAATAACCGGAATGGAATTAACCCCTGGAATTAATTTCAATGGAATTAGCATAACAAATGTTTATGATTTTATATTTCAAGAATGCAGCAGAGATGATCTAATACTATTCAACGCAGACGGAACAATAACTGAAGATGAAGGACCAACGAAGTGTGATCCTGGTGATCCTCAAACTGTAACTAACAATACATGGGCATTAAGCGAGGATGAATCAATTATATCTGCAACATTCTTTGGTATTGATGGTGGTTCTGCAGATATCTTGGTGCTAAACGAAACAACTTTTAAGGTATCAACAATGGCTTTGCCTGATTTCGCAGAAGGATTTGGTTTGGAAAACCAAATTATAACAATTACAATGACATTGCAGTAGACCAATATTTTATTCCGTATAGGAATTGATCGTTTTTATATATATTTATCAGTTTAGAAGTTAAAATTAAAGTCTCATGAATAATGATATTGATAAGTATGTGGATAATGCGGAAAACTATAAATACACCATATTTTACTTTAATTCTAAGGATAGTCGTATCATAGTTCCTAAAAGAAATAGACTACTAGGGTGGCAACTAAATTTTGGAAAGAGGAATACATACATTATCATAATATTCATTGCTATAATTATCATAATTAGCAAATTATATTTATAACCTTCTTATGGGGCATGATCATTCAAATAGCAACAATCAGGTCAGTGGTAGAAAAATGGCCATTGCAATTGTGCTGAATATATTTATTACTATTAGTCAAATAATAGGCGGACTGATTTCGGGAAGTGTCGCATTATTAAGTGATGCATTACATAATTTTAGTGATGTAATATCCCTGATTTTAAGTTATATTACCAACAGACTTGCCAAAAAGAAGTCCACAGAGCAGCAAACATATGGTTTTAAACGTGCTGAAATACTTTCGGCATTTATAAATTCTGTAACATTAATTGCAATAGCAATTTATCTTATTGTAGAGGCCGTTGAACGCTTCATAAATCCACAGGTTATCGATTTTAATATTGTAATAGTTTTTGCTAGCGCAAGCGTTGTGATAAATTTGATTAGTGTAATTATCCTACATAAAGACTCCAAGGGTAATATGAATATAAAATCTGCATATCTGCACTTGCTCACAGATGTTATGACTTCTTTGGCTGTTGTGTTAGGAGGCTTTATGATGAAATACTTTGAAATTTATCGCATTGATAGTATATTATCATTTTTAATAGCCTTTTATCTAATTTTTTCAAGTTATAAGCTTACGATAGAGTCAATTAAAATACTAATGCAGTTTACCCCAAATAACCTTGATATTCAAAATATTTGTAAGGATATATGTAGTCTTGAGGAAATTGTTAACACCCACCATGTTCATCTTTGGCAGTTAAATGACAAGGATGTATTTTTTGAGGCCCATATAGACTTACAAAATGATATTACAATTACTGACTTTCAGGGTGTTCTCATTAAAATTGAAAATATATTAGATAATTATCATATTCATCATTTTAACATTCAACCAGAATATAATCGCAAAGACAATAAGGATATTATCGTTGAGCATTAAATCACAATCTAATTTAGTATTTATGAATACAATTAATAAAATTCCATCAGTTAACCTGTCAAATTTTCTATCCAAGGATATTGAGAAAAAAAATACGTTTGTTAAAAATATTGGTAATGCATACGAGAAAATTGGGTTTGTTGCATTAAGGGGTCACTTTTTAGATACGCCCTTAATTGAATCTTTATATGGTGAAATACAAAAGTTTTTTGACTTGCCATTATCAAAAAAATTAAACTATGAAATCGAAGGTATTGGAGGGCAGCGAGGTTATACATCCTTTGGAAAAGAAAGCGCTAAGGGGTCTGATGAAGGAGATTTGAAAGAATTTTGGCATTTTGGGCAACAACTTTCAAAAGATTCTCCATATCTAAACTTATACCCTAAAAATGTTACCATTAATGAAATGCCAAACTTTAACAAAGTAGGCAATCAAGCTTACCATAAACTTGAAGAAACAGGGATTTATGTTCTAAGGGCTTTGGCATTATACATCGGCCTTGATGAGCTATATTTTGATAAATACATAAGACAGGGAAACAGTATTTTAAGACCAATTCATTATCCTCCAATTACTTCAAACCCTAAAAATGCAGTGCGATCATCAGAACACACTGATATTAACCTAATAACACTCCTAATGGGAGCTCAGGGTAGTGGATTACAGGTGCAAAATAATAATGGAGATTGGATTGATGCTATTGCGGAAGATGACGAATTAATGATAAATGTTGGCGATATGCTTTCACGTTTAACAAATAATAAACTTAAATCAACAATTCATCGAGTTGTAAATCCTCCAAAAAATAAATGGGGAGTATCAAGATATTCAATACCCTTTTTTATGCACCCAATAAGCGAAATGAAATTGAATTGTCTAGAAAATTGTATTGATAATAATCATCCCAAACTATATAAAAATATAACAGCAGGAGATTATCTTGACGAGAGACTTCATGATCTGGGGCTTTTGTAATTATTAGTTCTAAACATTAATAATTTTAATCCTTAAGATAATTAGAGTTCTTTTGATAATCAACTTATATATCTTTACCACATATCAAATTTAATTAGATGAAACCATTTGAAGGGAATATTATAACTAAGTTACCGCATACTAGCACTTCTATTTTTGCTGTAATGTCAGGGCTAGCCCATGATCATAATGCCGTAAATTTAAGTCAAGGATTCCCAGATTTTCCAGTATCAGATGAGCTTATTGATCTTGTTAACTACTTCATGAAAAAAGGCTTTAATCAATATGCACCCATGCCAGGTGTTCCTGAACTTAGGAAAATGATTAGTAAGTTATTCAAGAGTATACATGGGGCAGATTATGATGTGGACAAAGAAATTACGATAACTGCTGGTGCAACTCAGGCTATATTTACAGCAATTTCCGCTTTTGTTGTGAAAGGTGATGAAGTAATAATTTTTGAACCTGCATACGATTCTTTTGCCCCCTCTGTTACGGTTAATGGAGGATTAGTAAAATATGCCCAGCTCCAATATCCTGATTATAACATTAACTGGGACGAGCTGCCAAGAATGATTTCTAGTAATACTAAAATGATAATCATCAATTCCCCTCACAACCCAACTGGTAGTGTAATAAGTGAAGATGATATTCATAAGCTTGAAAAGCTTATTCGGGGAAGAGATATTGTTGTTTTAAGTGACGAAGTATATGAACATTTAATTTATGATGGAATTCAACATCAAAGTGCTTCAAGGTTTCCCGAATTGGCCTCACATACTATCGTTGTTGGATCATTTGGAAAAACTTTTCATACAACCGGCTGGAAAACAGGATTTGTCGTTGCACCTGAGAATTTAATGACAGAGTTTAGAAAGGTTCATCAGTTTGTTGTATTTGCTACAAATACACCCATTCAACACGCTCTTGCAGAGTTTATGAGAAAACCTGATAACTACAATGCACTATGTAGTTTTTACCAGAGAAAAAGAGATTTCTTTTCAGATGCTTTAAAAAACTCTAAGTTCAAAGCATTACCATGTAATGGAACTTATTTTCAATTGCTTGATTATTCAAATATATCTGACGAGTCAGAGATGAGCATGGCCGTTAGACTGGTTAAGGAGCATGGAATAGCTTCCATTCCGGTATCTTCATTCTACCGAACACAAGAAAATAATAATACATTAAGGTTTTGTTTTGCAAAAAAAGAATCTACTCTTAAAAAAGCAGCTGATATATTATGCACGATATAAAAATACTCGGAATTCAAACAGATCTTAAATGGGAAGATGTAAAGGGTAATATAGATGCTATTACCAAGAAAATTGAATTGGCCTTTGATGGCCATGACCTTATTATACTTCCAGAAACATTCACAACAGGATTTTCCGTGGATCCAAAAAATTTTGCCGAGAGCATAAATGGAATTACGGTGAATTGGATGAGAGACCTATCTCAAAAACTAAATGCTGCAATAACTGGATCATTACTTATATCACAAGGAACTAATTACACAAATACTCTCATATGGATGCGGCCAGATGGTACTATGGATACCTATGAAAAAAGACATCTTTTTTCCATGGGCGGAGAAGATAAAGAAATAAGCCCTGGTAAAAAACCTCTAATTGTGGAATTAAAGGGTTGGAAAATAAAACCAATGATATGTTATGATTTAAGGTTTCCTGTGTGGAGTAAGAACACGTATAATGATGGCTTTGAATATGACCTGGCAATATATATCGCAAATTGGCCTGCGGTTAGATCTTATGCTTGGAAAACATTACTATTGGCACGTGCAATAGAAAATCAATCATATGTAATAGGCGTTAATAGAGTTGGTACTGATGGTCTTAATATTCAATGCAATGGAGATTCAATGATTATAGATCCAATGGGGGAAATAATTAAAGAAACAAATGATGGGAAAGAAGAAGCATTATCTGTAAATTTATCCCATAATAATCTTAAAAAGTTTCGAAGTAAATTTAATGTTGGCCCTGATTGGGATAAGTTTGAAATAATCTAAACTTCCATTAATACATACAATTAGGATTGGATGGCCTGCAATTGTTGTAATTTATAATAATCGCCTTTTAGCGAAATCAGATCTGAATGCGTTCCTCTCTCAACTATTTCACCATTCGTAAGAACAATAATTTCATGGGCATGCTGTATTGTTGATAATCTGTGAGCTATAACAACAGTAGTCCTGTCTTTCATTACATTAAATAATGCATTTTGAACCAATTTTTCAGATTTTGTATCAAGGGAAGAGGTTGCCTCATCTAATATCAGCAATGGAGGGTTTGCCAAAACAGCCCTTGCAATACTTAAACGTTGCCTCTGACCACCGGATAACTTCATGCCTCTATCACCAATATTTGTTTGATATCCACTATCATTATCCATTATAAATTCATGCGCGTTAGCTACTTTCGCAGCATTAATAACGTCTTGCTCACTTACATTTTGAATACCAAATGCTATATTATTAAAAATAGTATCATTAAATAATATACTTTCCTGTGATACAATTCCCATAAGTCCTCTGACATCATCTATTTTTAAATCTTTAATGTTATGACCATCTATTAATATCTCTCCATCAACAGCATCATAAAATCTGGGTAATAAATCTGCCAAGGTAGATTTTCCGCCTCCTGATTCTCCAACTAAAGCGATGATTTTTCCCTTCTCTATTTTTAGATTTATGTCCTTTAGAACATAGTCATTCTCATATTTAAATCCTACATTTTTATATTCAATCTCTTTATTTAGAGCTTTTATTGGAATTGGGTTAACTTTCTCCTCTATAACTTCATCTGCATCTATAATTTCAAAAATCCGTTCCGCAGAAGCTATTCCCTTCTGGATACTATAAAATCCCTGCGCAAAGGTTTTGGCGGGTGGAATTATCTGAGAAAATATAACAATGTAAGTTATGAAGTCCGCAGCCTGCATTGCGGGGCTATCTGAAAGAACCATTCTTCCTCCAAACCATAAAACGATAATTATTACAATGGATGACATGAACTCGCTCAATGGTGATGAAAGATCTCGCTTTCGATATATCCACAGTAAAACATTAGAATAAATTCTATTGTTATTCTTAAACTTATCATCGGAATAATCTATTGCATTAAATGCTTTTATAATTCTTAATCCCGAAATTGATTCTTCAATACTAGACAAAAGCCCAGCAAATAAAGTCATTCCTATTTTAGATTGTTTGCGTAAGCTTTTGCCAATCTGGCCAATTAACAACCCCGTTATAGGTAGTATTATTAAAACAAATAATGTGAGTTTGGGGCTCATGCTAACCATGAATGCTATGTAAGCAATAATTGTAACAGGGTCTCTTACAATCATTTCCAAATAATTCATAATTGAATACTCTACTTCCTGAACATCCGTGGTTACTCTTGCGATAATATCTCCCTTTTTATGCCTTGAAAAAAATGAAAGTGGAAGAGTTAGAATTTTTTTATAAATTTTATTTCTAATGCCCCTTATGGCACCTATACGAACATTTGCCATAAAATACATGGCAAAGAAACGGGATGCGTTTCGTGAGAAAAATGCTACCACCAATATCATACATATGTAAATCAGTGCTGTTTCTTTACCTCCAGTAATTATTATATCACTTATGTAATAATTTAAATATTCCAATAAAGAGTTTGTATTAAAAGCAAATTCAGGCCTTTCAGTAACCAGATCATTAATACCAAACAATAAATTAAGGAATGGGATAAGCAATGCAAATGAAAACAACGAAAATATTATTGTTAACAGATTAAAGAGCACGTTCAACAATGCATAGCCATAATAAGGCTTTACAAATGAAAGTATACGATAGAACTTCTTCATTATTTTGAAAATAAGTATTGCAAATATCAACAAATATTTAAACCTACTATTACTTATCTATTATGTTATCTTATTTTAGACTTTATGATTGCCATTTTAGGTTAATATTTTAATCTTAACATTAAAATAATTTATCTATTATTTTGTAGCTTTACTGAAGTTAAATCTATTTGTGAAAATGAAAAAAATTGTTCTATTGTATTTGTTCATTAATAAGTAAGCTTAACAAATAATCTATTCATCTTAGATTTATATTTGCATTTAGTATAATTATTATCAAACTTGTTTTATGTTCAATTCCAGGGTATTGCTATTAACTTCTCTTTTTCTAATAATTACATCGATTGGATATGCACTGAGGTCTGGAGATACCATAAGCACTATCAAAACAGATACGGTTATAATCGTTGATGAAGTAAAGCTTAATAACGAGTCGCAAATTACAGCTTCGGTTATTGATACATCCAATAAATCCTCTGCCCTAAACCAAGGTAATTTTGAACTTCCTAATCCCGATTCACCCATACTTATTACTTTAGACAGCCTGCTTTATGTTAAATTTTATCAAAAACAATTTTTCGTTTTTGACTCATCATTAAATCAAGAATATGGATTTGCACCAAATGATATTCCAGTTTATCCAGATTCAATATATGAAGAAAGGATTAAAATTTTAAACCTTGAAACTCCCATTGAGCTTACGTATAATAAAGAGGTGAGAAGTTACATAAATTTGTATGCTTCAAAAAAGCGAAAATTAACCGCAAAAATGCTAGGGTTAGCAGAAATCTATTTCCCAATGTTTGAGGAGGCCCTTGACAAGTATAATATGCCCCTTGAAATCAAATACCTTGCAATTGTTGAATCTGCGCTTAATCCCTCCGCTGGTTCTCACAAGGGAGCAAAAGGATTATGGCAATTTATGTATGGAACTGGCAAAGTATATGATTTAAAAGTAACCTCAATGGTCGATGATAGATATGATCCTTATAAATCTACCATTGCAGCATGTGAGCACCTACAAGATCTTTACGACATCTATAATGATTGGTCTCTTGCACTTGCAGCATACAATTCCGGGGCTGGAAATGTAAACAGAGCTATTAGAAGAGCAGGAGGAACTAAAAATTATTGGGCAGTATGGCCTTTTTTACCCAGAGAAACACGGGGGTATGTTCCAGCATTCATAGCTGTAAATTATGTTATGAATTACGCTCAAGAGCATAATATATACCCAATGAGACCAAGTATGTTTTATTATGATATAGACACTATAAGTGTTTATGATGTTCTTGCATTCGATCAGATAAATGAAATGTTGGGAGTCCCAATGGATGAAATTGAATTTTTGAATCCCCAGTTCAAAATGAACATTATTCCTGCAAGTATTGATAATCCATATAATATTAGAATACCAAGAATTTATACCGCAAGCTTTTTAAATAATGAAGCGGAGCTTTATAATTATAAAACCATTAAAGGTATAGAGAGAGACAAACTTATGGCCGAGGTTGAAAAAGTAAAAGATAGAAATATACATATAGTAAAAAGTGGAGAAAGTTTAGGGCTCATAGCTAAAAAATATCGTGTTTATGTGAATCAAATAAAGCGTTGGAATAATCTTAGGAGTAGTACAATTTATCCAGGTCAAAAATTGGTATTATACGGTGCAGGAAGTAGTAATTTTTACCAAAAGGCAACACCCGTAAACAGATCTTCTGTTAAATCAAACCATATTGTTAGAAATGGAGAAAGCCTAGGTTTAATAGCACAAAAATATAGTTGCTCCGTTACCGATTTAAAAGAATGGAATAATCTGAAAAGTTCCACAATTTATGTAAGCCAAAAACTCATAGTATACAAACCTGAAGTAAAAAATACCAGCTCAATAAAAGATGGTAAATATTTGTATCATGTGGTTCGTAAGGGTGATACCCTTTGGGACATAGCTAAAGAGTATGACGGTGTAACGGTTGATAAAATAAAATCACTAAACAACATAACTAATTCAAAACGTTTAAAACCCGGACAAAAGTTAAAGATTGCAGAAGTTGGCTAACAACAATATTAATCTCTTTAATTAGTTATTTAAACCCATATTATGAAGTAAGCCTATGGTATCATATTTTGTTTTAATATAAATAAAATCTTAGATGAAATCAGTTCAAATTATTATTGGTTTAATGGCTATTAGCATTTTCTTCGGGCTACAATCATGTGAACCAAAAGTTGGTAAGAATGATAAAGTACGCTCAATAGGAAATACCTCTGAAGTACTTGTTGTTATGCAAAATAACCAGCAAAAAGATGGTAAAATTGGATTGGTAATAGAAGAGTTTCTTGGAAAGGAGCAATATGGGTTATTACAGGCTGAACCTATTTTTGACATTGCATATATTACTGTAAAAAACTTTTCCAGTATGTTCAAAAAACATCGTAATATATTAATCATTAATATAGATAAAGAATCAATTGGCACAAATGTTGAATCTTTTAAAAATAGGTGGTCAAAACCTCAAAGAGTTATTGTAATTACAGCCCCATCAACAGCATATTTTGTTAATGATTTTCCTCAATATTCTGAAAGTATAATAGATAATTTTAATGTAGCAGAAAGACAGAGAATCTTGTCTATTTTCAGACCAAGTTCTAAAAATAAAGTACTTAAATCTGTTAGAGATAACTTTAAATTTAATATTACCATTCCCCAAGGATTTTATGTGGCCAAAACAGAAAATGGTTTTATGTGGATAAGAAAAGAGGTTACTGAATATAGCCAGGGAATTATCATTTTTTCTGAACCATATCTGGATAAAAAACAATTTTCAAAAGAAAGTATTGTGTCGCGAACAAATCGTTATCTCAAACAATATGTTCCAGGCGATTCCCCAGGGGCATATATGTCATTAACTGATGAATATTTGGTGCCCACATGGAATCAAGTTGAGGGTATGGACCCTGCCTATGCCATAGAAATGAGAGGTGTATGGAATGTTGTAAATGACTTTATGGGTGGCCCCTATGTATGCTATACCTTTGTAGAACCGTTAAATAATAATATCATTACAATTATGGGTTATGTTTACCAACCAAATAAGAAAAAACGTAATTTGTTACGTCAGCTTGAGGCAATAATATACTCGGTAAAATTGAAGAAACCTCAATAATGCCAAGGGGTTTATTTGAACTAAACTTTTAAGTTTTGTAATTATTTAACATTCAAACATTAATCAAAAAACCCAATTATTAGTAGTTTTGTACCCTTATGGAAGATGAAAAATTTAATAAAGATCTAGATGAACTTTTCAGACTATTTAAAAAACTAGTGGAAACTCAATCACTTGATGATGTACCAGGTGTAGATGGTATGATGCTGAAACAGTTTCAGTTTTTTTTCAGCAACTATGAAAATATGAAAGATCAAATTGGAGATCAACTAAAAGGTCAATTTGGTGAACCAGTTAAACAAATGGTGAGTGATCTAGTTAAACAATTGCGCGAACAACTTGGTGAAGGTGAGTACACGGTCATTGAAGAAGAACCTGTTATTGAGATAGAAACCAAAGAACTTTCAATGCAAGATATTGACCTAATGCTAGCCAATCCAGATCTAACCGAAGATCAAATAAATGATTTGCTTGACAAAAGAGCAGATTTACTATAGTATACAAAAGATAATTGCTTTTGACTCTCAATCCAAAAAAAATAATAACTACTTACTTTTCAAAAAAGAAATGGTTTTCCATTTTTTCGGACGTTATTTTTGTGGTCCTTATTATACTTATAATTATTCCTTCAACAAGAATAGAAGTAACTTCTTTTTTCATAAAATTAACATCATTCCCTCCATCCTTAATGGATCAAGGTGATAGATTTAAAGTATCTGAAGAAACTAACAGCTGGTTACTTTATGACATGAAAGGCAATCCTGTTAAATATTCAGAATTAAATAAAAAACCTGTTTTTTTAAATTTATGGGCAACATGGTGTCCTCCATGTGTTGCAGAAATGCCAGGAATATATGATCTTTTTAAAAAATACGGTAATGAAGTTAACTTTGTGATTATTAGCAATGAAACAACAAATAAAATAAGAGAGTTCTCGAGTAGTAAGAGCATGGATGGGCTGCCATTTTATATGAGCAATAGTGTTCCCGATGACTTTTTTAGCAAGAGTATACCCATGACATTTATAATTGATAATACAGGAATTGTTGTTATGGATAAGAAGGGTGCAGCTAGGTGGAATTCTGAAAAGGTAAAAAGGCTACTGGATGAACTAATTGACAGCAAATTATAGTTATACCTTTAATGCACGATAATTAAAAAATACAATTGGGCTAACAAATTTTAATAGTATTTATTGTTAAATGGTGTCATTTCAGAACCCTACATATTAGTATATTTGCAAAAAACTTAACCAATGAAAAGAATAAGATTATCATTATTAATTATTATCATAGCCTCTTTTGAGATGTCAGCAATAGCACAGGTAATTAGTGAAGAAGCCAAGAGAAAAGTAACAATTGGTTTCGATGTGTTTACCGATATATGGCAGGGCAAGCCATCTGACATGGAATTGAGAACAATAAATCAAGCTGTTAATGTATTTGGGCTATACAACTTTCCAATTAATGAAAGTAATACCTCCTTTTCTGTTGGTTTAGGAATTGATAATCATAATATGTATTCTAATACACGTATTGATAATATTAGAGGAGATACCATTATTTTCAATCCAATTGAAGAGGTATATCAAAGGTGTAAAATAAATTTAACATACGCATCTCTTCCGATAGAGTTAAGCTTTAGGACTAACAGCGGTTTTAAAATTGGTGCAGGTTTTAAGATAAGATATCTGGTAAGTTCCAAGGAAAAATATGTTGGTGATGTTGACGGGTATTCTGGTGGAAGAAGAATGGTAAAAAATAAAGATCTCTCAAATACTGAAACCTGGGCCTATGGTTTTACATTCAGAGCAGGATATAAATCCTTTAATCTATTTGGCTATTATCAAATATCGAATATATTCACAAAAGGACGTGGACCCCAAATGTATCCGATTTCAGTTGGTGTAACCTTTACACCATTTTAAGATACCTGTTTATCAAAAAAAGGCGCTATTGTAAAACAACAGCGCCTTTTTTTGTGATCTACAATAATCTTAGTATCTATAGTGTTCTGGCTTATATGGCCCCTCAACAGGTACGCTAATATAATCCGCTTGTTCTTGAGACAATTCCTCTAATACAACTCCAATCTTAGCCAAGTGTAAACGGGCAACTTTTTCATCTAAGTGCTTAGGTAACATATAAACTTTGTTCTCATATGCGTCGCTGTTATTCCACAACTCCAACTGAGCTAGAACTTGATTGGTAAAAGAATTAGACATCACAAAAGATGGGTGACCGGTTGCACATCCTAAATTTACCAACCTACCTTCAGCCAGGAGAATGATTTCATGGCCATTATTCATAGTATACAAATCAACTTGAGGCTTAATTTCAACCTTGTTGGCAGCATTGTCATTTAACCATGCAACATCAATTTCATTATCGAAATGACCAATATTACAAACTATGGCTTTATCTTTCATGTTATTGAAATGGCGACCAACAATAATGTCTTTATTTCCGGTAGTAGTAACAATAATATCTCCTTCAATAACCGCATCATCCATTTTCTTTACTTCAAAGCCATCCATTGCAGCTTGCAAAGCACAAATTGGATCGATTTCAGTAACAATAACTCTTGCTCCCGCACCTCTCAGTGAAGCTGCAGAGCCTTTACCAACATCGCCATAACCAGCAACAACGGCAACTTTTCCAGCCATCATTACATCCGTAGCTCTACGAATGGCATCCACCAATGATTCTTTACAGCCATACTTATTGTCAAATTTGGATTTTGTAACCGAGTCATTTACATTGATTGCTGGTAAAACTAGTGTTCCGTTTTCTTGTCTTTCCACCAAACGGTGAACACCAGTAGTGGTTTCTTCAGAAAGACCTTTAATATCTTTTACTAATTCCGGAAAACGATCTAAAACCATGTTTGTTAAATCACCACCATCGTCCAAAATCATATTCAGTGTTTTCCCTCCTTCGAAGGTATGCAGTGTTTGCTCAATACACCAATCAAACTCTTCCTCATTCATACCTTTCCATGCAAAAACAGGAACTCCAGTAGCAGCTATGGCTGCCGCCGCATGATCTTGTGTAGAAAAAATATTACAAGAAGACCAAGTTACGTCTGCACCTAACTCTACTAAAGTTTCAATAAGAACTGCGGTTTGTATAGTCATGTGTAAACATCCTGCAATACGAGCACCAGCCAAGGGCTTACTTGCACCATACTCTTCTCTGAGAGACATTAGACCTGGCATTTCTGCCTCTGCTAATTTAATCTCTTTACGGCCATATTCAGCCAAAGAAATATCCTTTACCTTATAATTCAATTTATCTACTGCATTACTCATAGTATAATATGTTTTAAAATTTCCGATTTTTTTGGGTTGCAAATATAACCATAATAACAATTGGAGCTACCAACTGATTGTTAATGTTTTGTGAATAAAAATACGTGCGGTTTTAGGATAGTCTTGAGTATATCTCTTTGGTTTCGTTTTCAAAGCCAGGCTTACCTAGTAAAGCAAACATATTTTTTTTGTAGGCTTCTACCCCTGGTTGATCAAATGGATTAACATTAAGTATGTATCCGCTTATGGCACAGGCCATTTCATAAAAATAAATTAACTGCCCCAGGGTATTTTCATTTATCTCGGGTAATACTATTCTTAAATTTGGCACTCCACCATCAACATGCGCAAGAGTAGTGCCAGTTTCCGCCTTTAAATTAACCTGATGTAAACGTTTGCCAGCAATATAATTTAGCCCATCAAGATCCTTTTCGTCGGTTGGCACCTTTAACAAACTATTAGGTGTTTCAACTGATATAACCGTTTCAAATATATTTCTTAAGCCATCCTGAATATACTGCCCCATTGAATGTAGGTCTGTTGTGAAACCAACGCCTGCAGGAAATATTCCCTTACCTTCCTTACCTTCACTTTCACCGTAAAGCTGCTTCCACCATTCAGTTATATAAAACAGCTTTGGCTCATAATTAACTGTAATTTCAGTTGTTTTGCCAGCTCTATATAAAGCACTACGAGATGCAGCATATGCTGAAACTGGATTTTCTTCAATGTTTGGGGTTTTTTCTATGTAATCTTTCATTCTTTTTGCCCCATCCAACAATTCTCTTATATTGAAACCTGCAATAGCTATTGGAAGAAGGCCAACTGGCGTAAGAACGGAATACCTTCCTCCCACATCATCTGGCACAATAAAGGTGTCATACCCTTCCTTATCTGAAAGCTTCTTAAGCGCACCTTTTGACTTATCTGTTATGGCAATTATACGCTTTTGAGTGTCTGCATGCCCATACTTATTAATCAGATGGTTTTTTAATAACCTAAACGCTATGGCCGGTTCAGTGGTAGTTCCTGATTTGGATATAACAGCCAAGGAATAGTCATGGTTATCAAGAAGTTCTAAAAGTTCATTGGTATAGTCTTCACTTATATTTTGACCTGCATAAACAATTAGTGGGTTACCGTCATTACCATTTATACTTGCAAAGGAATTTGACAAAGCATGAATTACAGCTCTTGCTCCAAGGTATGAACCACCGATTCCAACAACAACAAATACTTTTGAATTCTGCCTAACTCTGGAAGCCACCTCTTCAATTTTTTTTATGAGATTTTCTTCAGTGTTAGATGGAAGATCTATCCATCCAAGAAAATCGTTTCCCTTTCCTGATTTTACATTCAGTGAATTGTAATGTTGGGTGATTTCATTTTGAAAATGATTAATTTCTTCTTGGTTTAAAATACCAAGAGCATTCGAATAGTCAAATTTTAAGTCTATCATTAAAAATGTTTTTTCACATATTAAACCAAGCTGTGAAACTATACATTTTTCAATTATCTTCCACCATTCATTGCTAATTTTTGAGTAAAAAAATTGAGTTACTTTTGTAATAAAATTTGCATTTATGGATGATTCAAATACTAAATTAACGCCCCTTGCGGATTTGGGCGAATTTGGTCTTATAGAGAAACTAACCGCCAGCATAGAAATTAAATCTAAATCCACAATAAAAGGGATTGGTGATGATGCTGCGGTAATAAAACCAAATAAAAATTTACTCACGCTACTATCAAAAGACTTGCTTCTTGAGGGTGTTCATTTTGATCTCATGTACACACCATTGAAGCATTTAGGTTACAAATCCGCTGTCGTAAACTTCTCCGATATTAGTGCCATGAACGGCCGTCCAACTCAACTTATGGTTGGAATTGGTATAGGAGCTAAATTTTCTGTGGAAGCAATGGAAGAGATTTACGATGGGATAAAAAAAGCTTGTGAAGTTTATGATGTAGACTTGATAGGTGGCGATACAACTGCAAGTGCTTCCGGGCTTACAATATCAGCAACTGTAATTGGTGAAGTAAACACAAAAAATATTGTTTATCGTGATGGTGCTAAACCAAACGATCTTATTTGCGTTTCTGGCGATCTGGGTGCTGCTTATATGGGCTTGCTTATTCTTGAGCGTGAAAAAAAAGCATTTGAGGCAAATCCAAATTTGCAGCCTGATCTTAGTCAGCATGATTACCTTCTTCAAAGACAGTTAAAACCAGAAGCACGAACATCAATTGTTGAAACTCTCCAGAAAAATGAAATTCTCCCAACTTCAATGATAGATATTAGTGATGGTCTAGCTTCTGATGTTATGCATTTATGTAAATCATCTAACACAGGTTGTGTAATTTCTGAAGAGAAAATTCCCATTGACCAAACTGCATTTGATATGGCCAAAGAATTTAATATTGTGCCCACTGTCGCAGCATTAAATGGGGGTGAAGATTATGAATTACTTTTTACAATTGATCAAAGTAATTTTGATAAAATAAAAGAGATAGAAGAAATTTCTGTGATTGGTTATATGACAGATGTAAACGAGGGCGAGAGACTTATAACTAGTGATAATACATCCGTTGAATTAAAGGCCCAGGGATGGGATGCTTTAAAAAGAAAAGTTCATGAAAATATTAAGTAATATTTCAAGCAAAAAGCAATTGTTTTGGTAGAAACAATAGCACTTATTTCAGCAGGGGTTCTTGTTGGTTTCATAAATACCCTGGCAGGCGGAGGAAGTATTATTTCCTTATCCGTATTAATGATGCTAGGTCTGCCTGCACCACTTGCAAATGGTACAAACAGGATAGCAATCACAATACAAACACTAGTAGCAACAACAAGCTTCAAACAGCAAAAAGTACTAGAAACAAAAAAGGCCATTCTACTTTCAATACCTGCCATATTAGGTTCATTATTAGGGGCATGGTTTGCCGTTGATATAAATGAAGATGTATTTGAAATTGCCATTGGAGTTATTATGCTTATTATGTTGTTTTTTATTTTCTACAAACCTCACAAATTTATTTATGGAAGAAAAAACATTACCGAAAAGCCATTGACATGGTCAACTTATTTAACTTTCTTCTTCATTGGTATTTATGGTGGCTTTATTCATATGGGTGTAGGTTATTTTTTACTTGCCGGTATTGTTGGATTAGCGGGTTTCGATCTTGTGAAAGCAAACGCGATAAAAGTATTTGTGGTGCTAGCTTATGCTCCATTTACACTTCTTGTTTTCCTGTGGTATAATCAAGTTAATTGGAAGTATGGTCTAATCCTAGCAATAGGAGCAGTAATAGGAGCTTTGGTTGCATCTAGGTTAGCTGTTTCAAGGGGAGTTGAATTTGTAAAATGGGTTATTGTTTGTGTTATCCTGATAACATCAGCTGATATGTTTGGAATTATTGATATCAAAGGCTTAATTTCTGGTCTACTGGAGAATTAATGCCTAGTTTATCATATGTTGTACCATCTAACTTTTGTTCAATGCAATGTTTTAAAACTAAAGTAGTTTAAACTATTTTATTACTTTTGGGGATAGCATCAATTTTACCCAAAATTTATTCAAATCGGAAATGAGTTATTCAAAAATCATTGTAATATATTTGTAGATACAATGTGCTTTCTGCATTTTTTTAGTCCGATGCCTAAAAATGGAGATAAGTTCAGTGACTGCAAAATGCGTCAAATAGAAATATGGATTCAAAATGGAGCACCAAATGACTAAAAAAATAAAACTATTATTATCCGTTTTCCTTGTGATAGTAATGACCTCCTGCTACTATGATAATGCAGAAGATCTTTATCCAGTCATTCCTGACTGTGACACAACAAATGTAACCTTCGGAAATGATATAATGCCAATAATAAATACAAACTGTACAGGATGCCATAGTGGTTCTGCGCCATCTGCAAACATTAGATTATCAAATTATTCTGAAATAGTAGCTTCTGCTAATAATGGTGGCCTGATGGGCTCAATTAAGCATGAATCAGGATGGTCACCAATGCCTAAAAATGGGAATAAGTTAGGTGATTGTACAATAAAAAAGCTTGATACGTGGATAGCAGAAGGTACTCCTAACAACTAACAAAATATCATGAAGAATTGGATAAAAGTATTTATTTTGGCAGGGTTTGTTGCAATGTGCGTAATAGCTTACGTATGGATTTTTGTCTATAATAAACCTCACAGAAACTATGAAAAGGCGAAAGCCGATTATGAGCTACAAGCAAAGGATTGTTATTATCACTTTTCAAATGGGGCTGAATCTGCAGATATTACATACACTGGCAAGGTGTTGGAAATTACGGGTATACCAACCTATGTAGAAGATATGGATACTTGTTCAATTATTGTATTTGCATACGAGTCTGGTATGTTTGGAGATGAAGGAATAAGATGCTCCTTATTGCCAAAATATTACATGCAATCAAAGGAAATTAATAATAAAGAAGAAATTACCATAAAAGGCTATTGTACTGGTTACAATGAAACGGATGTAATTATTGAACAGTGCTCACTTATTAACCGCTAATACTTCTAATATGAAAAAAATTGTCATAACGCTAATATTAATTAATGCTATTTTCCTAACAGGTAATGCTCAAATGTTCATTACAAAAAATGGTAAGGTCTCGTTCTATTCCGATGGATCACTTGAGAAGATCGAAGCTTACAATACACAAGTTAATTCTGCCATCAATATAACTACAGGACAGTTTGTATTCAAAGTATTAATGAAGTCTTTTAGCTTTGAAAAAGCTCTAATGCAAGAGCACTTCAATGAAAACTATGTTGAAAGTGACAAATTTCCCAATGCTACTTTCCAAGGGTTAGTAGCTAACTTAAACGATGTTGATTTTAGTGCGCTAGGCACGTACGATGCAATTATTGAAGGGGACTTAACCATTCATGGTATAAAAAACAAAGTAAAAGAAATTGGCACCTTTGAGGTAAAAGAAGGTGGAATTATAGGAAGCGCTACATTTTTTGTGAAACTTGCCGATTACGATATTAGTATTCCCGGTGCTGTAACGGGAAAGATTGCTGAAGACATAGAGATATCTGTTGATGTGGATTTAAAACCACGGCCAACAAATTAATATTAGCATCATAAATATAGATATGAAACATAATATATACTCATTACTAGCCATTTTAATTTCCTTAAGTCTTACTCCTAAACAGTCATTTTCTCAGGATGACCTTATGGATCTTTTTGAAAGTGATGAACCATCCACAGAATATGCTTATGCAACCTTTAAAACAACAAGAATATCTTTGGGGCAATCTGTTGAAAATCCTGCGAATGGAAATTTAATTTTTGATATTCAGCATCATTTTGGCAGACTAAATACCGGAATTTATGATTTTTTTGGACTAGATCAAGCAAACACTCGCCTTGGATTTCAATATGGCATTACCGATTGGATTACAATTGGATTAGGAAGATCATCTTTTGAAAAATTGTATGATGGATCCCTAAAAATTAAAGTTATTAGACAAAGTAAGGGAAAGGTAACCATGCCATTCTCCATCAGCTATTTTGGAGATTTGGGAATAAACACTCTGAAATGGCAAGATACCACACGAACCAACTATTTTTCTAGTAGATTAACATATACAAATCAGATTTTAATAGCACGAAAATTCAGCAGCTCTGTTTCCATTCAATTAACACCAACATATATCCATCGTAATTTTGTTGAAACATCTAAGGATGATAATGATGTTTGGGCACTTGGAGTGGGAGGCAGGTTTAAACTATCAAAAAGAATTAGTTTAAACCTAGAATATTACTACATAATATCTCAAGAAACAGCCAAGAATTATGATAATTCGCTCACAATTGGATTTGATATTGAAACTGGGGGGCATGTTTTTCAACTTTTCTTTTCCAATTCCAGAGGTATTACAGAGCAACAATTTATTCCTGAAACAACAGGTAATTGGCTAAATGGTGATATTCATTTTGGATTTAATATATCTAGAACTTTTGTTTTAAAAAAACCAAAAGAGTTTCGAGAAAAAACAAATCTTTAGGAGAATATCAGCTGATTGTAGTTAATATTATTTGCAGTCAGACGATAATTTAAAGCCATTTCAATGAAAATGTTTGACTCCAAAGCCAAAATAAGTGGATCGTCAAATATGTTTAGAACGCCACCAGGAAAATAAATATATTCCTAAAGCCATTGCAAGAACTGCCTGACCAGTCATAAAAAGATTAATATACTGAAAGTTTAAAGATAATAATCCAGACATACTATAACTTCCAATTGCCCATCCCGAAGCAAGTATAAGTGTTAGAATGCCCCAATAGTGATCATGCATTTCTAATCCTACTATTTCAAGAACTCTCAATGAGGTAAGTGAGACAACAGATATCAAAAATATCCCCGCTAAAAATGCTGAAAGAGCTACCAATTCAATTTCATCAAACACAAGAATAATTAAAACCGCAAGTACACCTGTCAAATAGGCAAAAAATAAACTCATGCTAGTGTCAAATTTTTTTGCCAACATGCCAGAAATAACGGGCCCAATGGCAGAGCCTAAACCAAGGGCAGAAAATAACATGCTACTATCACTTATGCTATATCCCAAATCACGATGCACATAATCCGAAAGAAATAAAGAATGAGGCACTATACCCACAGCTGCTAAAAAATAAGATATAGCAATCAGAATTAATAACAGTTTAGATGTTCGTTTAAGTGGTTCCTTTATATAAGTATTCTTGTTAGCATGAATAGGTGCTCTAGAAACCAAATTCCATGAAATTATAGCAAAAACTGCAGTTATTGCTGCCTCAAATAACCACCCATTTTTAGGTCCATTAGTTATAAATTGCGGCAATAGAAAACTTACCACAACTATCGTAAATCCTGCACCGCTAAATACTATACCCAAGGTAACAGCTTTTTTTTCTGGATTGATATTTTTCAATACGAGGGGTGGTGTGTGTATAATGAGCGCAGCGCCCGCAAAACCAGCAATAAAACGACCCACAGCTAACCATATAAAACCTAAATCCCATGAACACATTAATAAGCCAATTACTGCCATTATTAATGATAGTCGCATCATTAGTCGGGCTCCAGTAATCCTAGCAACTAATACTGTTAAAATACATCCAACCATGTAACCAAGCATATTAAATGCCCCTAGATATCCAGCACCTGGTTTTGTAACCCAGTGGCTATCAATTATGGATGGAACTATTGGTGTGTAAGCAAGTCGTGTTAAGCATATGGCAATGGCAATTAGGCAAAACCCTGCTAATGTTGGATAAACCCCACTAGAATAATGTTTGACCATAAAAATAGATTCTGACTGTTTTGTTTATGGAGTGCTGTAAAAGCATTTCAAGATACACAAAAATAACAATTAAGTTAGTCTATGATGAAAGATGCTTTCTTTCGAATAGAAGTAGCCAGAATACACCTATTGTTATGGATGAATCAGCAATGTTAAATATTGGCCTGAAAAAAATGAAATGGCCATCACCCCCATAGATCCAGGAGGGAAGCCATGCAGGTCCATTTGCCTGGGTAAAATTAATTATTGGAAAATAAAGCATGTCAACCACTCTGCCATGAAGAAATGATGAATAGCCTGGGCCCTCAGTGGCAATAACACCCAATGAGTGGAAAGAACTTTGTGTGAAAACAATACCATAAAAAGCGCTGTCAATCATATTGCCAAGAGCACCTGCAAATATCAGGGATATTGAAATCATTAACCCTGTGCGTTTAGTTTTTTTGGATAACATGTAAAGGTATATGGCAATGGCAATAATCGCTAATATTCTAAAAACACTTAAAAATAATTTTCCGAACTCACCTCCAAATTGCAATCCAAAAGCCATCCCGTTATTTTCCGTAAAGTAAAAGCTAAACCAGTTTCCAACTATGGGAATTTCTTCTCCCAATGTCATACTAAGTTTAACCCATATTTTTAAAGCCTGATCCGCAATTAGAACAAGCAGAATAATTATGATAGATTTTTTCAAATTACAGGAATTAGTAGTTCAATTTGAACTAGTTTATTGGCTTTGGCTTAGCCATTTTATTTTTAGCATCAATACTCAATGTTGCGTGAGGAACTGCCTTTAAGCGATCCTTGCTTATAAGTTTTCCCGTTACGCGACAAATACCATATGTTTTGTTTTCTATACGGGTTAATGCATTTTCAAGATTTGTTATGAAGCGCTTTTGGCGCGCAGCTAATCTGCTATTTTCTTCTTTTGATAATACTTGCTGACCTTCCTCCAGCACCTTAAATGTGGGAGAAGTATCATTTGTTCCGTGCTCACTGTCATTAGTATATGCTTCTGTGAGCAATTTGAAATCTTCTTCAGCTTTTTCAAGCTTTTTAAGTATTATGGTTTTGAACTCTTCAAGCTCAGCATCATTGTACGTAGTTTTTCTTTTGTCTCCACTATTCCCTTCCATAACCGTCATTTTATGTTCATTAATTACGATAGTATAAATATACAAATATTTTCTTTTTTTAAATAAAAACCAAGGCCTATTTCTGTTTGGTGATAACCAGGTTTACTGAGATTCCTTCGAGTAATTCAATAACCCTAGAATCGCTATTTTCCAATTTATCTGTTAGTGTTAATTCTGCAAGTGTTTCTGAACAAATATAATCACTAAAATTGTTTAGGGCATCATCCGTGCTATTATTATATTCAACCTCTAATGTGATTCTATCCGTAACCTCAAACTCAAGGTCTTTCCTTAAATTTTGAATTCTGTTAACAAATTCTCTGGCAAGACCCTCCTCCCTTAGATCATCAGTTACTGTAGTATCTAGAGCAACCGTTGTTTGACCGTCAATAGCAACACTCCATCCCGGAATATCATCTGTGGTAATCTCGACATCATTCAATGTTATATCAAATGATTCATCGTTTATTTTAATAGTATACGTTCCTTTTGATTCCAAATCTTTAATGCCATCTTGGTCAATTGCCGTAATTTCTCCAGCAAGCTGTTTCATCATCTTACCATATTTTGGACCCAGAGATTTAAAATTTGGTTTGATTTTTTTAACCAATATTCCTGAATCATCTGTAATATATTCAATACTTTTAACATTGACCTCTGAAAGTATTAAGTCTTCAATTGCTTTTATTTGTTTTAGCAAATGATCTGAAAATATAGGTATCATAATTTTAGCCAATGGTTGACGAACTCGTAAGAATGTTTTTTTTCTAAGAGCTAGAACCATGGAACTAATTTTCTGAGCAAGTTCCATTCTTTCTTCAAGATCCTTATCAATTAAACTATCATCAGCTAAGGGAAAGTCTGTTAAATGCACAGATGCAGCATTGTCTTTACCACTAGCTTTATTTAAGTCCATAAAAATTCTGTCTGAAATAAATGGTGCAATTGGTGAGCTAAGTTTTGAAATAGTTTCCAAAACAGTATATAGGGTTTGATATGCCTCGACCTTGTCTTTTGAATATGATCCTTTCCAAAACCTTCTCCTTGAAAGACGAACAAACCAATTGCTTAAATGTTCAGTTACAAAATATTGTATTGCACGACCAGCTTTTGTGGGCTCAAAATTACCAAAGGCATCATCAACTAATTTAATAAGGGTGTGTAATTCAGATAATATCCATCTATCAAGCTCTGTTCTCTCATTAACAGGAACCTCATCTTCGCTAAATGTGAAGCCATCTATATTGGCATAAAGAGCAAAAAATGAATAGGTATTAAAAAGTGTTCCCATGAACTTCCTTTTTACTTCATCAATACCACTTATATCGAAACGTAGATTATCCCAAGGCTGTGAATTGGTAATCATATACCACCTGGTGGCATCGGGTCCATATAAATTTATGGTTTCGAATGGATCAACTGCATTACCCAGTCGTTTAGACATTTTATTGCCATTTTTATCAAGTACAAGGCCATTTGAAACCACTGTTTTATACGCTACAGAATCAAATAACATTGATGCAATTGCATGAAGAGTAAAAAACCACCCACGAGTTTGGTCTACGCCCTCAGCAATAAAATCAGCTGGGTAGTTATTTTCAAATATCTCTTTATTTTCAAAGGGATAATGAAATTGTGCATATGGCATTGATCCAGAATCAAACCACACATCAATTAAACCGGGCTCTCTCATCATTTCCTTGCCGGAATCTGAAACGAGTATTATTTCATCAACATATGGTCGGTGAAAATCAAATGTCAAATAATTTTCACTACTCATGTCTCCTGGCTCAAAAGATGCCATTGGGTTTTTATCCATGAATCCTGCTTGCATGGATTTATCTATTTCATTTTTGAGCTCTTCGGCAGAACCAATTGTCTTTATTTCATTTCGATCTTCAGTTACCCAAATCGGAAGAGGAACACCCCAGTACCTTGATCGGGATAAATTCCAATCCACAAGATTTTCAAGCCAATTTCCAAAACGACCTTCACCTGTTGCTCTGGGTTTCCAGTTGATAGTTTTATTCAGCTCTATCATTCTGTCTTTTAGAGCTGTTGTCTTAATGAACCAGTTATCCAGAGGATAATATAAAACAGGTTTATCAGTTCTCCAGCAATGTGGATAGCTATGAACATGTTTTTCCACCTTAAATGCTTTGTTATCTTTTTTTAGATCAACCGCTAAATCTATATCCAAGCTTGTGGCATCTTTTGCCAATGACTCATCATAGGCATTTTTAACAAACCTTCCCGAGTACTCTTCATATTTGCCTAAATCAATGTAGTCCTTAACAAAAGCTGGATCCAAGTCTTGTATTTTGAAAAAACATCCCCTAAAGTCTACCATTGGTCTTCGCTCCCCTTGCTTGTCAATCAACACAAGTGGAACAATGCCCATTGCTTTTGCTACTCTATCATCATCAGCTCCAAATGTAGGTGCCACATGAACAATACCAGTACCATCTTCCGTAGTAACAAAGTCTCCGGGTATTACCTCAAATGCTTTTCCCATTGGTTTTACCCATGGAAATAATTGCTCATACATTAAACCCGTCAGCTCAAATCCCTTGTATTCTGATAAAACTTTAAATGGTATCTTTTTGTCTCCAACATTGTAATCCTCAAAAGTAAGATTAGCATTTTTTGGATTAAAATACGAGTCCATTCTTTCCTTTGCCAAAATTACCGTGGCTGGATTTCCTGTGTAAGGATTGAAAGTAGCAACTTTTACATAATCAATTTTATCTCCAACTGCTAGTGCTGTATTTGAAGGAAGTGTCCATGGTGTTGTTGTCCATGCCAATATGAAAAGGTCACCTTCCACATCATCGAATATTTTATGGGAAGCAGATTCTTTAAGCACCTTAAATTTTGCAACCACAGTTGTATCTGTCACATCTCTGTAGCAACCCGGTTGATTTATTTCATGCGTGCTCAATCCTGTTCCTGCAGCAGGTGAATAAGGCTGAATGCTATAACCTTTATAAAGGAGGTTTTTTTCTTGAAGCATTTTTAATAAATACCATACTGATTCTATGTATTTATTATCAAAAGTAATGTATGGGTTTTCAAGGTCTACCCAATAACCAATTTTCTTGGTAAGATCATCCCAAAGATTTTTGTACTTAAGAACCTCCGTGCGGCATGCCTTATTGTAATCTTCAACGGTTATTTTTTTTCCAATATCCTCCTTGGTAATTCCGAGGGTTTTCTCCACGCTTATCTCAACTGGTAATCCGTGGGTATCCCAGCCAGCCTTTCGCTCAACATATCGGCCTTTCAATGTTTGATAACGACAAAATAAATCCTTGATGGTTCGGCCCATAACATGATGTATGCCAGGCACTCCATTTGCAGATGGCGGTCCTTCATAAAACACAAAAGGTTTGTTGTCTTTTCTATTTGCAAGGCTCTTTGCAAAAATGTCGTTTTTCTCCCAATCATTCCTCACCTCATCAGCAAGCTGAGTAAGATTAAGCTGCGAATATTCCGTGTACTTTTTTCCCATCAGGAGCTAAATTTGCTTAAATAAAAAATGAGGGAGCAAAACTAATAAAAAATGAGGGAGTTAGACCACTAAAACTACAATTTATACCGCCTATTTAAGAATTGTTTAAGGGTTATAAGCAGTCTTTGTCAAATAATAAAAAATCATTGACTAGTAAGTTTACCCGTAATATTGGTGTTTGAAAGTATATTTGTTAAAATATCAATGCTCACAAACTGTCCAAGCTCTTCTAATAATTCTTTAATCTTTCTTCTTTTTTCTGAGTCGCCATCGCTGGATGAAATTATGTCTTTTAAGACTTTTACCTGCGAGCCTTTGAACTCATCAAGTATTATAGTTATTAGATCTGTTGTTATATCGTCTGACGTGTCATCATTTTTGGGAACACCATACATATCAAGCTCATCTATGGCAACCTGAAGTACTTCTTTCGCAAGTCTTTTTGAACCTTCTTCATATGACTCATTTCCTGAAGCATCCCTGAGTGACCATGAATTAAATTCGAATTCAATGTTTTGCAATTGTGATATCTTTGGATCGTTTTTTCCAAATATTCTCGTTAACTGAAGCAAGGAATACTTTTTCCAAGCATCAAAATCAAAATCTTTAATATACAGCTTATCTATTTGTTGTTGCAGAAGTTTTATTTCTTTTTTTGCCATTGTCATATGAGTTTGTGTAAAATTATGAAAAATGTTTGATTTAATGCACAAGTAAATACTGTCAAATATAGATTTACAACACTAGTTTTATTTCTTATTCTAATTATTTTTAAGGAAGATTTTTTATGAGAGAATTTACTATATTTGCGGCCACATTAAAATCCTTAAATAATAGCTTTTTATGGAGAAGAAAAACGTTGGTCATGTTGCACAGGTAATCGGTCCTGTTATTGACGTAGTTTTCGAAAAAGAAGAAAACCTTCCAAAAATTTATGATGCTCTGGAAATTGACAGAGGTAATGGTGAAAAACTAATTCTTGAAGCTCAGCAGGCAATTGGAGAAAATACAATGCGAACCATTGCCATGGATTCTTCAGAAGGATTACAACGAGGAATGGAAGTTGTTGGTTTAGGCCATCCCATATCAATGCCAACTGGCGAAGGAATAAAAGGACGCTTATTCAATGTTATAGGTGATGCTATTGACGGTCTTGGTCAGGTAGAGTCAGAGAAAAGGTATTCCATACACAGAGAGCCTCCAAAGTATGAAGAGCTTTCTACTTCAAAGGAAATACTCTACACTGGAGTAAAAGTGATTGACCTCATTGAGCCATACTCAAAGGGTGGAAAAATTGGTCTTTTTGGTGGGGCTGGTGTTGGTAAAACAGTTATCATCATGGAGTTAATCAATAATATTGCTAAGTCCTATGCTGGACTTTCAGTATTTGGCGGAGTAGGTGAGCGTACTCGCGAGGGTAATGACCTATTGCGAGAAATGATTGAGTCAGGTGTTATCAAATATGGTAAAGAGTTTGAAAAAAGTATGGAAGAAGGTGGATGGGATCTATCTAAAGTTGATCTCAAAGAACTGGAAACATCTCAAGCTACATTAGTATTTGGACAAATGAATGAACCACCTGGGGCACGTGCTAGGGTTGCGCTTTCCGGGCTTACAATGGCTGAATATTTTCGTGATGGTGATGAAAAATCCGGAGGTCGTGATATTCTTTTCTTCATTGATAATATTTTCCGCTTTACTCAAGCTGGATCTGAAGTATCAGCTCTTCTTGGAAGAATGCCATCGGCTGTGGGTTATCAACCAACGCTTGCAACTGAGATGGGAATAATGCAAGAACGTATTACTTCAACAAAACGTGGATCGATTACATCTGTTCAGGCTGTTTATGTTCCTGCTGATGACCTTACTGATCCTGCTCCAGCTACAACATTTGCTCACCTTGATGCAACAACCGTTTTAAGCCGTAAAATTGCCGAGCTAGGCATATATCCTGCTGTTGATCCATTGGATTCAACATCAAGAATATTATCTCCTGATGTGGTTGGTGAGTCTCACTATAATACTGCTGAGAGAGTAAAAAATATTCTACAGCGTTATAAAGAGTTACAAGATATTATTGCAATTCTTGGAATGGATGAGCTAAGCGAGGAAGACAAACTTATAGTTCACCGCGCTCGTAGAGTTCAGAGATTTTTGTCTCAGCCTTTCCATGTTGCTGAACAGTTTACAGGCCTAAAGGGTACAATTGTGTCAATTGAAGATACCATTAAAGGGTTTAATATGATTCTTGACGGAGAGGTTGATGAATATCCAGAAGCAGCATTCAACCTAGTGGGAACCATAGATGAAGCTATTGAAAAAGGCAAAAAAATGTTAGAAGAAAGTAAGTAAATCATTTTTTAACAAATGAACCTCGAAATAATAACACCAGATACAATCATCTACCAAGGAGAAGCTGAACTTGTGCAATTACCAGGTATTGATGGCTCCTTTGAAATTTTAAACAACCATGCCCCCTTAATTTCTGCCTTAAAAGAAGGTAAAATTAAAATCAAAAAAGATGGTAAAGATGAATTTTTTGATATAAAAGGTGGAGTTATAGAGGTCCTGAAAAATAAGGTGCTGATTCTAGCAGAATAAGCATTAATCAAAAAAAAACAGAATCCTGGTAATTTTATTATCGGGATTTTTTATTGGCTCATGCTACCTGAACAATATATCCTAACAGCATCTTTTGCTTTTAAATTACCCATTGATTCAGCCCTTTTCCAGTCTATGCATGCATTATCCATATCCTTTGAGTAAAAATATGCAAGCCCTCTATTTAGATAGGACTCAGAAAAATCTGGATCATACTTAATTGCATTGGTTAAATCACTCAATGACTGCTGATATTGTTTATTCTGACCGAGCATTGTACCTCTATTAAAATACGCCATTGCATAATATGGAGCTGCTTCAATAGCTTTATTGTAGTACAACAATGCATCTGGATAAAGCTTACTTTGATAATAAATAAGTCCTATTCCCAACAAGGATAATGAATCATCTTCGTTTAGGCTAACGGCATCTTTATAATATGCCATTGAAAGATCTTTCTGACCTAATTCGTAGTATATCTTGCCTAGATTGTAAAAGGCCTTATCATTATCAGGTTTATATTCCAGAGAAAGTTTAAAAGCATCTATTGCTTTTTGTATTTCCCCATCCTTGTAATAGGCAGTGCCATTTTTAAACTGGGTGTATGCTCTTCTTATTTTTAAACTTTCATTTTCAGCATTGGGATTACCACCTTCAATGGCTTTTTCTCCGGTTTTTGAGGCAATATTAGGAACCTCTTTTATGTCGTTTCCAGAAATTTCATTTTTTGAGATTAATGTTCCTTTTTCCTTGCCCAAAGGAACAATCATAGATTCCCCATCGGAATTACTTATGGCCATATTCGTTTTATCACTTGCTTTATTATTGGTTTTATTATTATGGCTGCATCCCATTGCAATGGAAATGGTAAAAACAAAAATTATTAATTGCTTCATGATAGAAAGTCTATTTTTTAATATGGCAAAGATATATGAAATGTTGCGAACGTTTGTAGATAAAAGTATTTTGAAGAAATAATTGTTTTATGAAGTATGATTGGCTTACTATTCAATGATTTCTGTTAAATTATGGTTTTCCTTGCCCAAAAATAGCATCTTAAATCTAATTATACCCCGTTTAAACGAATGTGTGTATATACTTATAATTTTATCTGGATAAATTAATTGGTATTTACCTTTTGTATCTCACCAATTATTCGTAAAATTGCACGCGATTTTAATCAACGACATTCCTTTGTAAATGAGTAGCATATTATATAAATTTAAAGGCGATTGGCAATTGCCAATGATTGCTTTTTTTATGTTTATTTCCACATCAGCTATTATAGCACAAAATGATGGTAATGAAACAAGTGAAACTGATGTTCCGTGGGAAGTTGAAGTGATGGAAAATGAGTTTAAGGCTGGTGAAATGATTATTGAGCATATCACTGACTCTTACGAATGGCATATTATGACCATTGGACACACGCATGTATCAGTCCCTCTACCCATAATGCTTTATGATGATGGTAAATTTCATTTTTTTATGTCATCTGTCTTCCATCATCACGAAACACACAACGGTTATTTCATATCTCACAACGATATGAATGCTGGAAAATTGGTGAAAAGCGGTTTGGATGGACAAGAAATAAGACCCACGCTTGATTTTTCATTCACAAAAAATGTTCTGGCAATATTCATCAGCTGCTTCATAATGATTTGGGTTTTTATCTCTGTTGCCAAGTCATATAAGCGCCGTGAAGGACAAGCTCCAAAAGGTCTACAATCTTTTCTTGAACCGGTTATTATATTTGTTCGTGATGATATTGCAAAGGCTTCCATTGGAGAAAAAAATTACAGAAAGTATCTTCCCTTCCTACTTACAATATTTTTCTTTATTTTTCTTAATAACCTAATGGGTATAGTTCCTTTTTTCCCAGGTGGAGCTAACGTAACTGGAAATATTGGAGTAACAGCAGTACTGGCATTATTTACTTTTGCCATAACTACATTTAGTGGGAATAAAAATTATTGGGTACATATCATAAATACCCCTGGTGTTCCATGGTGGTTAAAAATACCGGTACCTTTAATGCCCATTGTTGAGATAATGGGAATATTTACTAAGCCGTTTGTACTGATGGTGCGTCTATTTGCAAATATTAGCGCAGGTCACATCATCATTTTAGGGTTTATAAGTTTGATTTTTATCTTTGGAGAAATTGTTGAGGGAGCTGGATATGGCGTTGCTGTCATTTCAGTAGGATTTTCAATATTTATGGATATCCTTGAACTTCTAGTTGCATTTATCCAAGCATATGTATTTACTCTTCTTTCGGCGCTATATTTCGGTATGGCAACAGAAGAAGCACATCATTAAAATGAATTTTATCCATTAATAATTATAAAAACAGTAACTATGGAATTATTAGCAATTTTATTACAAGCTGCTGCTGACTTCGCTCCCTATGCAAAAATGGGTGCAGGTATTGGTGCCGGTATTGCTGCAATTGGTGCAGGTATGGGTATCGGACAAATTGGTCGTGGTGCTGTAGAAGCTATCGCTCGTCAACCTGAAGCTGTTGGTGACATTCGTTCAAATATGATTGTTGCTGCTGCTCTTATTGAGGGTGTTGCGTTTTTTGCAATTGTTGTTTGTTTATTGATTGTATTCTTGTAAACAACAATGATAAATCTAAAAAGGTGTAGCGGTTGGCTGCATCTTTTTAGATATTTTAATTGAATAACTGATTAAAAAATAATATTATGTCATTAATTAATCCCGGTTTTGGACTAGTAATTTGGATGACAATTGCATTTGGTATTTTGCTTTGGATACTTGCCAAATTTGCATGGCCAGCAATTACTGATGCTCTTGCCGAAAGAGAAAAATCCATTGAAGAGGCATTGTTATCTGCAGATAAGGCTCGCATAGCAATGGAAGAACTCAAACATAGTAATGAAGAGTTACTTAACGAAGCAAAAGACGAAAGAGACGCCATATTAAAAGAGGCAAGATCTCTAAAGGAAAATATGATTAATGAAGCAAGGGATAAGGCTCAGGAATCTGCAGATAAAATCGTTGAGAGTGCACGAGAAAGAATAGAAAGTGATAAAAAAGCAGCCTTGGTAGATATAAAAAATACCATCGCTACTTATTCCATTGAGATTGCTGAAAAAATTCTACGCGAAGAACTTAAGGATAAAAAGCAGCAAACTGCTTATGCCGAGAAACTTCTTAAAGAAACTACATTAAACTAACAATGTGTCATGAGAGTCAAGTTATTATCTAAGAGATATGCAAAAGCTTTGTTTGATCTTGCCGGGGAAATGAAAATCCTCGATAAGGTAGATGCTGATCTCAGACTTGTGCGCGAGGTGTTTTCTGAAAATAGAAATCTCAAACTCATTATAGCAAATCCAGTAATTGATATATATAAAAAGAATAAAATCCTAACGGAATTGTTTTCTGGGAAAATTGAGGATTTATCCATGAAATATATACAACTAATTACCATTAAAGGAAGAGAGCAATTTATAACTCACATATGTGAAGCTTTTGATGACATATATAAAGAATATAAAAATATCCTTCCTGTTAATGTTACAACAGCTGATAAAGCTGATAAAAAAATTATGAATGATATTAGTAGTAAATTAGAAGAAGCTACTAAAATGAATATAGAAATAACCGAAAAGGTTAATGAAGAAATTATTGGTGGTTTTGTAATAGATTTTCAAGACTATCAATATGACGCTAGTATTATAAATCAATTGAATAAATTAAAGAAGGGTTTTTCAGAGAACCTGTACGAAATACAATTCTAAAAAAGTAAAAATAAAGTCGTATGGCAGACATTAAACCGGCTGAAGTATCAGCCATTCTACGAAAAGAACTATCAGGATTTGACTCCGAAGCAGTATTAGAAGAAGTAGGGTCGGTATTACAAATTGGAGATGGTATTGCCCGCGTTTATGGCTTAACTAATGTTGAGTCTGGTGAATTGGTAGAATTTGAAAAAACAGGGTTAATGGGTATAGTACTTAACCTTGAGGAAGATAATGTTGGTATCGTGTTACTGGGTGAGCCTGGTGATATTAACGAGGGAGACAGTGTAAAACGAACGCGTCGTATCGCATCAATAAAAGTTGGTGAGGGTATGCTTGGTCGTGTTGTAAATACATTGGGTGAGCCCATTGACGGCAAAGGTGAAATTGCTGGTGAAACTTATGAAATGCCCCTTGAGCGCAAAGCTCCTGGTGTTATATTCCGCCAACCAGTTAATGAGCCACTTCAAACAGGTATAAAAGCCATCGATGCTATGATTCCAGTTGGAAGAGGGCAAAGAGAACTTATTATCGGTGACCGTCAAACGGGTAAAACAGCCATCGCCATTGATACAATAATCAATCAAAAAGAGTTTTACGAAAAAGGTGAGCCTGTATACTGTATATATGTCGCATCTGGACAAAAAAGTTCAACCATTGCAAACATTCAGAATACACTTGAAGAAAACGGTGCAATGGCCTATACTACAATTGTAATGTCTTCGGCCTCTGATCCTGCAGCAATGCAGTTTTATGCACCTTTTGCTGGCGCTGCAATTGGAGAATATTTCCGTGATACTGGCCGCCCTGCTTTAGTTGTTTACGATGATTTAAGTAAACAAGCTGTAGCATATCGTGAAGTATCATTGCTACTACGGAGACCACCTGGGCGTGAAGCATATCCTGGTGATGTTTTCTATCTACATTCCAGATTATTGGAGAGAGCGGCAAAGGTTATCAACTCTGATGAGATTGCCAAGCAAATGAATGATATTCCAGAAAGCATAAAAGATAAGGTAGTGGGTGGGGGATCTCTAACCGCACTGCCAATTATTGAAACTCAGGCTGGTGATGTAAGTGCATATATTCCAACAAATGTAATTTCCATTACAGATGGTCAGATTTTCCTTGAAAATGATCTTTTTAACTCCGGTATACGTCCTGCTATTAATGTGGGCATTTCTGTTTCTCGAGTGGGTGGTAATGCTCAGATTAAATCCATGAAAAAAGTTGCTGGTACTCTCAAGCTAGATCAAGCACAATATCGTGAGCTAGAAGCGTTCGCTAAATTTGGTTCTGACCTTGATGCCGCCACAATGGCCGTTCTTGAAAAGGGTAAGCGTAATGTTGAAATATTAAAGCAGCCTCAATATTCACCATTAACAGTTGGTGAACAAGTTGCTATTATTTATTGTGGATCTCAAAACCTACTTTCAAAAGTTCCCGTTAACAGAGTTATTGATTTCCAAGAAGCGTTTCTACATCATATGGATACTCATCATAAAGAGGTAATTGAACAACTTGGCCAAGGTAAATATACTGACGAACTTCAAGACGCACTTAAAAAAGCTGCCGCCGAAGTATCACGAACATTTGAATAAACGAATAAACTTAAATTATGCCAAACCTTAAGGAAGTACGCATACGTATTAATTCTGTTAACTCCACCAGGCAGATAACCAGTGCAATGAAAATGGTTGCTGCATCCAAGCTGAGAAAGGCCCAAAATGCCATACTCAACATGAGGCCATATGCTCAGAAATTACAGCATATCATGCAAGATTTAAGCTCTGACATGGAAGACTCTGATGAGGGATTATATTCTGCAATTAGAAGTGAAGAAAAAATTCTAATCGTAACAATAACCTCAAATCGTGGATTGTGCGGTGCATTCAATTCTAATGTTGTGAAGAGCGCCATAAACCTTGTGGAAGGAAAATACGCTGAGCAATATAAAAAAGGTAATCTAAGCATAATGTGCCTAGGGAAAAAAGGTGCTGATGGATTAAACTCATATGGAATTACACCCGTTGAGGTAAATAACGAAATATTCGATGCCCTTACTTTTGACAATGCTGTTCCAATTGCTGAAAATCTAATGGCCGAATTTGCTGAAAAAAAATACGACAAGATTATTCTAATTTACAACCAGTTTAAAAATGCGGCTGTTCAACTTTTACAAGAAGAACCATTTTTACCAATTGTTGAAAGTGATAATCATGAAACAACTGGCGAGGAGAATAATCCAAACTATATATTTGAGCCCAATAAAGAGGAAATTTTGGAGGCTCTTGTTCCCAAGGCCATCAAAGTTCAACTTTATAAAGCTTTGTTAGACAGTTTTGCTTCAGAGCATGGAGCACGTATGACGGCAATGCATATGGCAACAGAAAATGCTGATGAACTTATTAAAGATTTAAAACTCACATACAACAAAGCTCGTCAAGCATCAATTACAAATGAAATATTAGAAATTGTTGGTGGAGCAGAGGCTCTAAACAACTAGTAATATATTGTTTATGTAAGTTACTAGTGTAACAGTAAGAACTTATGAAGCGCATATTCTGCGCTTTTTTTATTTCATATTGCCCATTGGTGATAATTTATTGGCTCCTTATGATTATATTTGTGAAACAATTTAAAATTACCACTATGATCAAAGCTAAGGTTCAGAGCGCATTAAACGACCAAATAAAAAAAGAAGAATTTTCCTCACGACTATATTTGGCAATGGCAATATGGTGCGAAATAAATGGATATCCTGGGGCATCTAAATTTTTATATCAGCATGCTGAGGAAGAGCGTGTTCACATGATGAAGCTTGTTCACTATGTAAATGAAAGAGATGGTAAGGCACAGCTTATGGATATTGAACGCCCCACGGATGAGTTCGATTCACTACTTGATCTTTTTGAGAAGGTAATGGAACACGAAAAGTTTATTACCGAGGCAATAAGTGAGTTATATGAAGTAGCACTCAAAGAAAAAGACTATACAACCATGAACTTTCTCCAGTGGTATATAACAGAACAACTTGAGGAAGAAAGTCTTTTCAAGACTATTCTTGACAAAATAAAACTTGTGGGAAATGACAAGGCCGGAATGTTCCACATTGACAAGGATCTTGATGGAATGGTAACAGCAGCTGATCCAGTTGTAGAGTAGCTTTCTTATTCTAGAATCACAACTTTTTTAGTCTCCTTTGTAGTGCCCCAATGCTGAAGTCTTGCAACATAGATTCCACATGGCAAAATTGATGTATCCCAGTTTATATGTGTTTGATGGAGTGATAAATCAAACCTTTTTACCAACTCACCATGCATATTAAAAATTAAAATAACCATCCCTTGTTTTTTAATTTGTGGAAACTGAAGTGTAGCACGTCCAGATATTGGATTAGGATGGCATGTAAAATATTCCTTTTGAATGGCAAACTCTTTATTGCCAACGAATAAATCGGAATAAATTTTTATGCCAACAGGTCTATGATCACTAACATTAGCATCATATGAACTCCAGCTACTGAAGTAGTCATCTATTCTCAATGTTTCAATATCTGATCCTTCATTTGCAAATTCTTCAAAAGTAGCACTTGTGATCAGAGTATGATCGAGGTGTGATGGCCATGTGGGATATGACCAATTATTTGTACTTCCATATGCAATGTCCATGTCAGCAAATAGATAATTAGAGGGTTCATTAATAAATCCTAAAAATACATTGTTGGAAATACTTTCTGCAATGTCATCATTTAAATCTCCGGTGAGCATTACGTTTTCATTACTAAAATTAGCATCAATATAGTCACGCAAAAGATTTGAAGCATCCAAGCGTCTTTTTTCTTCATCCCAATCATCTGATTCATCCAAAATACCATCACCACAGCACTTAAAGTGGTTGTTGATAATTATGAATTTCTCTCCTTTAAAACGGAGCTCCATAACCATTGGTGACCTTGGAAATGGCCGCCAATATGGCTGAGTAGTATAAATTTCGTAGATGGTATCAATTTCTAGAACTCTAAAGTTATAGATATAAGCTAGCCCGGCAAAATATCCAGATTTGAAATATCCTTCATAATTGTTCATGACTGATATCATACTTTTAAAGGCAATAGTATCATCCAACTCTTGCATTGAAATAAGGTCTACTTCCAAATCTTCTATAATCTCACTTACATAATCCATGGTGGTTTGGCCATTTTTCGGAAACCATTCAATGTTCCATGTTATCATTTCAAAGGTTGTATCTGTTCCAAAGGCTGGTATTTCAAAGTTCTGCCCATGAGATAATGAACAGAATATGATGATGAACGTAGCAACTAATAATCGTCTCATTAAAATATTGGAATTAATAATTTTATATCAAATTAAAGCTGATGTATAAGCAAAATCTAATGGCCATCGCCGCCCACAACTTTGAACTGATCGCCAGTTTCTTCAATTATCATTCGGTATTTACCCTCTCCGTATCCAGGTTGCTTAACCTCAGGTGCATAATATTTGTAGCCCTCGGGAATATCTCTTTTGGTTTTAATATTTCCATCCATATACTTCATGAACAAATACTGATAAAATTTCTTCCATGTTTGAAAAACATTTGCTCCAACAGCATTTGAATAATCCGTAAGATAAGCGATGGATGCATCTTGGTCATTGTCAATAAGAGCCATGGCACCAGCATCTACAGCGGGAATTGTCTTAACAAAACCTGTCTCAAACTCATTTTGTATTTTTTCAATTTCAGGATGAATATAACTATACCTCGTATATGCCAGATTTTGAACCTGACTAAATACCCAGAACCCCGACTCTGATGACCAATCCATCATAGCCCCATTTCCAACCTCAAAATTATATGGCACCTTTGTTATACATGAGTACATAGGCATATAAACCGATCCTGATGCGTCATCTACTCCCCACCATATAATTCCTCCTATTTGATCTGGTAACCAACTACGAGATTGAGATATGAATGAAAACCCTGTTTGTTGAGTTGCGGTTGCACGTTCATTACAATATGCAACATCATCAACTTTCCACGTTAAAGGCCTCCAACGATATGGGTTTCCAAATGGTCCTGCCCCCATATCTTGACTCATATCCAATTCTGTATTTTCAAGATGGTCGCGCATGTATCCCATCATATCCTGAACACTAACCTTATTCTCCGGTTTTACCCACAATGGCATACGGTTAGTTGCATATCCATTAGGATTTGGTGTTCCATCATCAAACTTGTCATTATGTTTTATGATTCCCTTTGAATAATCCCAGTACTCATCCATCCCCCCTGTCACTTTATTGAACATGGTCCATACTCTTATCTCGCAAAAACGAGCACCTCCAAAATCCACAGGGGCATAGGTATCAGAAAATGAAAAATTCTGATCCTCTCCTACATACCATCCCTTTTCGCGTGCGAATGAAATTACATCATTTGCATATACACAATCAACATTCTTGTTAAAAATTTCATCCATTTCATTGGATGTTATTGAGCTCTTGTTGTCAGCAAGAGGGAATCTTTCAATTCTAGCTTGATTTGCATGGCCGCTTACATACCCGTCTGGAACCATTCTGGCTACCCAAACTGCACCTTTTTGTCCTTCTCCTTTTCCTATAAGTTCCATAATCCACACCTCTTCCTTATCAGCAATTGAGAAGGATTCGCCTGAACTATAATAGCCATATTCCGCAACAAGATCGGTCATTATTTTAATGGCATGACGAGCTGATTTAGCTCTTTGAAGTGTTATATAAATCAAACTACCATAATCCATAATTGCTCCGGCTTGACTTCCCAGCTCTGATCGTCCCCCGTAAGTTGTCTCGCCAATGGCAACTTGGTTTTCATTCATATTACCTACTACGTTATATGTTTTCAAAGCTTGTTTGATTTGACCAAGATGTTTTCCAGTATCCCATTCGTAAACATCCAACATTGTTCCAATGGGATTATTTGAAGCAGGCCAGTGATATAATTCACCATATAGTATGTGTGAGTCGGCAGCATAAGAAATCATGGTTGAGCCATCTGTGGAAGCTCCCTTTGTAATGAGATAATTTGTACAGGCTGTTGAGTTTTCAACCATGATAAAGCTAATGGCTAGTATCAATACGGCTATTATTTTCTTCATTCTATTTGAGTATTTAATTGTTTGGTTGTGATAAAACAACCACAAATTTAGTTTATAATTATTAATCCAAAGCCCACAATGAGAAATTAGTAACCGTATCATAATAAAATAGAATTTGGCATGGTCACCGGATCAATGATATTTATTCCGCTAATAACCAATCAGGTGATTTTAACATTGGCAAGCGCACCATATTATAATAATTTAAGGGCATGAATTTTATCTTTTGATAATTGGTGCGCAAGTGCTTGCTTACTTGGAAACTTGTGTTCATCGCGTAACCAATTAACAAAGAAAATTGTTATTTCCTCACTATAAATGATCTTGTTGAAGTCAAATATATTTACTTCAATGGTAATTTCTGGGTTATAATTATCGGCTTTTTCAATGGTAGGACGATAGCCAATGTTACTCATCCCCTTATATATTTTTCCATTAACCAAAACACGGCATGCATATACCCCTATTGCGGCAATTAATTTGTATTCATCTGCAACCTCAATGTTTGCTGTGGGAAAGCCAAGATTACGACCAATGGAATTACCCTTAACAACAATACCAGTTATTGAGTACTCATGTCCCAATAATTTATTTGCATTTACCACATCACCACTATTTAATAGCTCTCGTATTTTAGATGAACTAATGGTAATGGTTTCATATTCTTGTTCCTCAACCTTCTGAACTTCAAACCCATATTCCAAACCCAAAATTCTAAGATTTTCAATACTCCCCTCTCTATTTTTCCCGAAATGGTGATCATAGCCAATTACCAATAACTTGGGGTGTATATAATCAACAATAAGATCTTTGATGAAATACTTATAGGTTTGCTGTGAAAATTCTTTTGTAAATTCTATTAAAATTAAATTATCAATCCCTGCCTTTTTTATATGCTCTATCTTCTTTCTTTCGGTTTTAATAAATTTAATGTTTGAATTGTTATCTCCTAAAACAATACGTGGGTGAGGTGAGAATGTTATAACCACAGTTTCTCCATTTAATTTCTTAGCCTCATTCCTCATTTTTTCATAAACAGCTTGATGCCCTAGATGAACACCATCAAATGAACCAATGGTTACAACCGGATTATTAACGGGGTTGAAATCTTTTATGCACTTATAAATCTTCACTGATATTAGTAAATGTAGTTCTTTTAACAGACGGGCAAAAATACAATATTTATGTTCATCGATTTTCTCTAATTAACCATCCCTTTGCTTATGAGATATTGTACTATTTGAACTGCATTAGTTGCTGCTCCTTTTCTCAGGTTATCGGCAACAACCCACATATTTAATGTCCTCGGTTGAGAAAAATCACGTCTAATTCTACCCACCATAACCTCATCCTTGTCAACAGCTAATATGGGCATTGGATAAATATTTGCATCTGGTAAGTCTAAAATAACTACTCCTGGCATTGATTCCAATAAATATTTTACCTCATCCACTGTGAAATCATTTTCGAACTCGATGTTTACTGATTCCGAATGACATGTAATAACAGGAACCCTAACCACAGTAGCTGTGGTATTAATATTAGCATTAAGGATCTTATTGGTTTCGTTAACAAGTTTCATTTCTTCGGAAGTATATCCTTCCTCATTAAAATCGCCAGCATGAGGTAAAATATTTAAATCTATTTGAAATGGATATTCTTTATCTGATTCAATTTCTTTGCGTTCATCCAATAATTGATTTACAGCCTTTGCTCCACTTCCAGATACTGACTGGTAAGTAGATATTACAAGGCGTTTTATTTTATATGCATTATGCAATGGTGATAATGCCATTACCAATTGAATTGTGGAGCAGTTTGGATTTGCAATTATTAGATTTTTTTTAGTTAGTGCGTTGCCATTAATCTCAGGAACAATGAGAGGGACATCATCATTCATTCTCCATGCCGAAGAATTATCAATAACATGGGAGTTAGCACTGGCAAATTTAGGCGCCCATTTTTGAGAGATTTCACTGCCAGCAGAAAAAATAGAGATATCAGGGCATCTTTTTAAGGCATCCTCAATGGAAATAACATCATACTTAGTGTTGTTAAATTCAATTTTTCTACCAACTGACCTTTCGGAAGCAACAGGAATAAATTCAGAAATAGCAACTTTTCTTTCCTCAAGCACCCTCAATATTTTACCGCCAACTAAACCTGTGGCACCAATAACGGCAATTTTCATGATAAACCATTTTTATCTTCAGATTAAAATCAACTTGTTGATCACTTTTTATTGTTTCCTAATCAATAATTATCAACTACCTTTATTGATTCCATAGCCCAACAATCTACAAATTTACAAAAATGAAATCTACTTTTAGTGTTTTCATAATCTTTCTATCCTTATGCTCGTGGGCACAAATATTCGATGATTTTAATGACGGTGATTTTACTCAAAATCCTCAGTGGATTGGAAATCATGAATTATTTAAAGTCAACACTTCGGCTCAATTACAATTGGACGACAACAAAGAAGGTGCCGCATACTTATCATGTGATAATGAGCCAATTGAAGACATGGAATGGAGATGCTGGATAAAACTATCATTTAGCCCATCCACAAATAATAATGCCCGATTTTATCTCATTAGCGATGAGCAAAATCTATCTCTCCCTCTTAATGGTTATTTTTTGCAGTTGGGGGAGTCGGGAAGCGATGATGCAATTGAGCTTTTCAGACAGGATGGTACGGATATTATTTCAGTATGCAGAGGTATAAATGGAACTATATCATCATCATTTGAAATAAGAATTAAGGTAACACATAGCAAGTCTGGTGTATGGAAAGTATATTCTGATCTTCTAGGTGGAGAAGATTTCAAGCTGGAAGCCGAAGGCTTAGATACGACACATTCAACCACTTCAAACCTGGGAATTTATTGTAAGTATACTTCCAGTAATAGTACAAAAATGTATTTTGATGATGTCTATTATGGACCATATATCATTGATGCTGAGCCACCTATTCTACAGCATATTAGTGTGGAATCAGATAGCACATTATCCTTGTTGTTCAATGAGAATATTAATCCAATAAGTGCATTAAATACCATAAATTATATTGTGGATAATGGTATTGGCAACCCAACTATTGCATATAGAAACGAAACTGACCCAACACAGGTAAGCTTGGTATTTGACAACCATTTTGAAAATGGTAAAGAATATGAAATTACAGTAATGGGCCTTGAAGATCTATCAGAAAACATGATGATTTTATCATCTTTAAAATTCAACTATTATGAGCCACAGTTATATGATATAGTTTTCAACGAAATAATGGCTGATCCATCACCAATGGTGGGGTTACCCGAGTTCGAATACATTGAATTGTACAATAGAACGGCAGTAAATATTGATCTGTCGGGATGGGTTTTGAAAATGGGTGCCGCAGAAAAAGAATTTGATAACGCAATAATTTATGCCAAGGATTATATGCTAATTTCAAATGAAAATGCTCATAATGACCTAATATTATATGGTAATTTTTATGGCTTTAGTAGTTTTTCCATAACTAATTCTGGACAATCCATGGAGCTTATAAATGATGATGGAAGTATTATCTCACATGTCTCATTCACAGAAGATTGGTATCAAAACCCCCATAAGAATAATGGTGGTTGGTCAATTGAACAAAAGAATCCAGATAACTTATGCTCAGAAATTGATAACTGGAAGGCGTCCGATAATTCAAGTGGAGGAACCCCGGGTAGCATAAACTCAAATACAGATAGTGCAATTCTACTTCCTAGCATAAGGGCTCTTGAAGTTGCTGGTAATAGGACGCTTATATTATATTTCAATCAGAGCATGGATGAAGAATCTTTAATTAGTAACGATGCATATAGAGTTATAGAGACCATATCCTATCCTATATTCATTTATACATTTTATGATGAGCCAAACAAGGTGGAACTATATTTTGAAAATGAGTTTCAGAAAGGTGTTTCATACGACATCACAATATCTTCCTCCATAAAAAACTGCATTGGCATTTCCATGCTAAAGGATACAATAATTACATTTGGTATACCCCAGAACCCTGAAAAATATGATATTATTATAAATGAAATATTATTTAACCCCTTGGATGATGGGGAGGATTACGTGGAGTTGTATAATAGATCGAATCACATATTTGATCTGTCGGAAATTAGGTTTGGATATGTAAAACACAGCGTGCCAAACCCTCCGGATACAAGCATATATAATATATCCGTGAGTCAACGATTATTTCTTCCCAAAGAGTTTGTTGTTTTAACATCATCTCCCAACTTAGTCATGGATCAGTATTTACCTCCCAATGCCAATGCTTTTCTTAAAGTTACCCCCTTCGCCGCATTGAAGAATGATGAAGGACATGTTTTCATAAATACTGATGGTAACAGATTGGTCGACTCCTTTAGTTATTCGGAAAACCTTCAATTTCCATTACTTAAATATTATGATGGCGTAGCTCTTGAAAAGGTTAATCCCAATGTGAACATAAGTAACAATACTAACTGGCACTCGGCAGCTGAGAGCGTTGGCTTTGGCACCCCTGGTTACTTAAACTCTCAGTCTTATATTTATACTGATAACGAAAATGAAATAACAGTTGAGCCAAAAATATTTTCTCCGGATAACGATGGGTTTGAGGATGTTGTGAGTTTAAACTATAATTTTAAATCCCCTGGTTATATGATGTCAGTAGATATATTCAACTCCAGTGGATACTTAACACGAAGGCTCATTAACAATGAATACCTTGGCACGGAAGGTACCGTTAGTTGGGACGGAATAGATAGTAATAACACAAAATCTTCTGTGGGTATTTATATTTTTTATGTAACCGTTTATGATATTAATGGTTACATTAAAAAGTATAGAAAAACATGTGTTCTTGGAGCAAAATTATAAGCTTATTATCACATCAGCTTTTGCTGAACTTTCCACCATCGGTCTGGTAGTTCATGGTTTAAAGCTGTTTGATAGTCATCGTAAGAACAAGGCACATACTGGTGACGTTTATACTTTTGACTTACCATGTCTTTTGAGCTAACTATCATCCACCAACGATCTGTTTTTTTACTTTTTAGAAATGTCAGTTCTTCTTCAAAATTTTCTATCTGCACCTTAAATTTTACATAATTTTTACTGTCATTCGCAGGGAAATCATCTCTTCTGTTTGAAAACCCATCCAGAAAATACCACATCATTTGAGCATAAAGGTGCGCAGATGCTCCGTTGTCATCAAAGGAAGGATTTAACTCGTAAAACCCTATACTGGTAAGCTTATCGCTCATGCCGGCATATCTACAAATACGACACATTTCTTCTCCTGTAAACCCATTCGGCATTGCCTTATCCATGGCGGGTGCTTCGGAATGTTTAATGCTACCAATGTCAATGCTCAGTATGTCAGCATCTCTAACCATTGGCTCAACCTCTTCCATATCAGCCTTTACATTTCCCAGTCGATTTGTATCAAAATACAGGTTCTTCATAAGAACCAAAGAATCCTGATCAACAAAATACGTTTGATATCCAATGTTTGTGTAATTAAACAAAAAATTTGGTTGATGCAATATTATGTGACTTAGGTAGGACTTGCTATTTAGTTCATGTTCATCATGACCGAGATCAAATACAGGGTCAATAGCAGCAATGTTTATTATTCTTCCAATGTTTTCATAGGCTAAATAATTTGCGTAGGTGAGATCTTGGCCACCACCTATTATTAGAGATACAACATTATTCTTTAATAACTCTGATACTACCTCTTTAAGAGCAAAGTAAGTATCATCAACACGGTGACCTTTTTTAATATTTCCGACATCTACAATATTAACATTATTCCAATGAGCAAATAATCCATAAAACCAGCTTCGCACTGAATCAGGTGCATTATCACATCCCTTATTTAGGGTAGCTCTATCATCTCCAACACCTATTATGGCAACATCATATTTTTCAATATCTGGAAATGTCGAATCCTCAGTATATATTGTAATGGCTTCCGCAAGCCTGTAACGACCGGTACTATCCGACAATCTTAGTTTTTCAATTCTTACAGGCTCAAGGTAAGTGCTTATATCCATCCTAGAAGTATATTTCAATCAAGTGACGAAGATAAAAAATTTATTTGGGTGACATTATTGAGAGAAAAATGCGAAATAAAAATATTTATTTGCAATACGTTTTCAATAAAAAGAAAAGTATCCTTTCAAAGATTATTTTTTCTTTTTAGCAAATCTCTTTTTGGGCATGTTCTTGGGGTCCTCAGCTATCTTATAGCAGTCCTCCAATGTAAGTTCTGAAGCTTCAGTTCCCTTTGGCAGTTTGTAATTCTGTTTATCGATCACAAGGTAGGCTCCATACCTTCCGTTCAAAAGCTGAACCTTTTCATCCTCTGGAAATTCTTTTATAACCTTCTCCCTATCTGCTTTTCTTTTCGCTTCAATAATCTCAATTGCCCTATCAAGACTAATTGAAGCCGGGTCATCCTCTTTTTTAATGGATATGAATCCTCCATTATGCTTTACATATGGTCCAAAGCGACCAATTGCGACTGTAACTTCCTTATCTTCATAGTTTCCAAGGTTACGAGGAAAGTCGAATAACTTTAGTGTTTCTTCTAGCGTTATTGTTTCAATACTTTGGCCCTTTCGAAGTCCTGCAAATCTTGGTTTTTCTTCAGACTCAGTTTCACCAATTTGTGCCATGGGACCAAAGCGACCAATTTTTACAAAAATCTTTTTCCCCGAGGCAGGATCTATTCCAAGTAAACGCTCACCGCTAAATTTTCCTGATTGTTCCTGAGTAGTTTCTACCTTCTTATGAAAGGGACCATAAAAATCCTTGATCATTTCATTCCACTCTTTTTTACCCTCTGCAATTTCATCAAATTCCTTTTCTACATCGGCAGTAAAATTATAATCCATTATCCTATCGAAATACTGATCTAGAAATTTCGTAACCAGAATACCTATATCCGTTGGAAACAGTTTTGATTTGTCTGAGCTAACATTGTCATAATGCACAGCAGAGCTGATGTTATTATCCTTTAATGTAAGGCATATGGCTTTTTGTTTTTCCGATTCACGTGTTTCCTTAACTATGTATTCACGCTTTTGAATTGTTGAAATAGTAGGAGCATAAGTTGAGGGACGGCCAATGCCAAGTTCTTCCATTTTTTTCACAAGACTAGCTTCAGTATATCTAGGGGCATGTTTTGTAAACCTTTCACGGGCCCTCATTTCCATAAGTGAAAGTGAATCACCAACATTCATGGCAGGAATTAAACCTTGTTTTTCACCATTATCGTCATCTGTTGATTCCAGATAAACCTTCAAAAAACCATCAAATTTGATTACCTCACCTGTGGCTGTGAATTTTTTATCGGCACCTGAAGATTTTATGGATACTATGGTTTTCTCTAATTTAGCTTCACTCATTTGTGATGCTATTGTTCGCTTCCAAATTAAATCGTACAATCGTTTTTCATCATTATTACCATCCACAGAATGATTGGAAAGGTAAGTAGGCCTTATGGCTTCATGTGCTTCCTGGGCACCTTTTATTTTACTGGCAAATTTTCTGGTTTTAACATATTCCTCACCATAGGACTTGGTTATTTCCGATGTGGCCATTCCAATTGCAGTGTTGGAAAGATTAACGGAGTCGGTACGCATGTAAGTAATCTTACCCGATTCATAAAGGCTTTGGGCAATTCGCATTGTGTTTGCAACCGAAAAACCAAGTTTGCGCGAAGCTTCCTGCTGCAATGTGGATGTTGTAAAAGGCGGTGCTGGGGATTTTTTTGCCGGTTTCTTTTCAATGGATTCAATACTAAAATTGGCGCCAATGTTATTCTTTAGAAAATCAAGAGCCTGTTCTTCTTCCTTAAATTTTTCTGCATACTCCGCAGTAAAGACTTGATTAGATTCCTCGGGGAAGAACTCGGCTACGATTCTAAATGCAGAAGTGCTTGTATGATTTCTTATTTCGACTTCCCTCTCAACAATAAGTTTAACAGCAACAGACTGCACACGTCCTGCAGACAAGGATGGTTTTACCTTTCTCCATAGCAGAGGAGATAATTCATACCCCACAAGTCTGTCAAGCACACGTCTTGCCTGCTGAGCAGAAACAAGGTTCCTGTCGATTACCCTTGGAGATTCTATGGCTTTTAAAATAGCTCCCTTTGTTATCTCATGAAATACAATCCTTTTGGTATTATTGTCATTTAAATCCAATGCATTGTATAGATGCCATGAAATTGCCTCTCCTTCACGATCTTCATCGGATGCCAACCATACTGTATCAGCTGATTTGGCGATTTTTTTTAGTTCACTTACGGTTTTCTTTTTATCAGGACTTACCTCAAACTTGGGTTCAAATTCATTGTCAACATCAACACTTAATTTGGTTTTATTCAAGTCCATAACGTGTCCGAAACTTGAGCGAACAGTAAAATCCTTACCTAAAAAACCTTCAATGGTTTTTGCTTTAGCAGGTGATTCAACGATTACTAAATTCTTGGCCATAATATTTCCATTTGTTACAATCCCTAAATCCGGAATTTTTGAGAAATCGAGGATGCAAAAGTATATAAATCTTCCAAGACCAAAGTTTTATTACTAACCTTTACTGGATATTTGCCATATATTTCAACTGAGTTGCATATAAAACAATGTGACTTAGACCTCAAATTATTAATTGGACTAGGAGCAAAAATTATCTCTTTATGATAAAATATACCTACTAATAACATTGTCTGTCAAAGAATATTGTGTGTTGTTAATGGTTACTAATGCAACATTTATATTCCTAATTCGTTTTCATTGACGACATTTTCAGGCTTGAAACAAATAATAGTACTAAAATAATGGTATATATGCATAAAATTGGTGTAAATATGTAATAAACCCTTTTAATGCGTCTTATTTATTATTAGTTAAAAAAAAAGTACTTTTGCAGCGACCAAACCAAAAAAACTTATTTAGTGAAATTTTAATACTTAGAAATTTATTGATGAAAACAAACCTTAAAAAACACTTCAATTTATTTTTGTGGATTAGTTTAATCGTTTTGATGAGTGTTTCTTGTATACCCCAGAAGAAAATGGTTTATATGCAAGCTCAAAGTGAAACCGATACCATTACCACATTCCAAAACGAGCGAAAGATTGAATACAATGTTCAACCCGGTGACAACCTTTACATTCGTATTGTTACCCTGGATGAAAAAACCACACTATTGCTAAATCCTCTCTCAGCTGGCGGAACACAAAACATAAACAATGATGCATCTGTTTATTTAAATAGTTATAACATAAATGAAGAAGGTTACCTAGACTTTCCAATGATAGGTGAGGTTTTGGTTCAAAACATGAGTGTGGAGGAGATAAAAAATGTAATTCAAGAAGAGCTTACAATTTATATGAAGGAGTTTATAGTTATTGTGAAACTGGTTAATTTTAACATTACCTTACTTGGTGAGGTTAAAAATCCAGGGCAGTATAAAATTTATCAGGATAACATAAATATTTTTGAAGCCGTGTCAATGGCAAGTGACCTCACGGATTTTGCCAATAGAAATAAAGTTGCAATCATAAGACAAACCAAAAGTGGATCTGAGGTGGTATACATAGATATGACCAACAGAGATCTGTTGCTTTCTGATTATTACTATCTCAAACCCAACGACATTGTATATGCTCAACCTGTAAAAGGTAAACAGTTTACATTTGCGAACTTCCCCTATGGCGTTATCTTTGGTTTGATATCCTCAACGGTACTTATTCTTTCATACATTCAACAATAGTAGATATGGCAATGGAAAATTTTGAAGGAATACAACAGCATGAAGAAAGCATTGACATAAAAGCTCTCTTTTTCAAATTTATTAGTCATTGGTATTTGTTTGCATTAACAATATTTGTTGCTGTTATTGTGGCATTTATGTTTAATAAATATACCAGTCCGGTTTATGAGGTAAATACCACTGTTTTGGTTAAGGATGAAAAAGGTGCTCTTGATCCTTCTGCCATGCTTGGGGGCCTTGGCCTTAGTAACAACCAACAAAATGTAGAAAATGAAATAGGAATTCTAACGTCTTTTTCCCTTACATACAGGGCAATTAAAGATCTTGATTTTGAGATTTCATATTTCATTGATGAGGGATTAATTTCAAATGAGCTTTACCATACATCTCCCTTTGAGGTAATAATGGATACCAGTATACCTCAAACAGTTGGTCAAAAGTTCAATGTTAGAATACTCAGTTCAAGTGAATATTCAATCGAGCTGAACGGGGAATTATTGAATAAATACAACTTTTCCACAAAAGAAAACGTAGGTGATGCCATTGAAAGTGGAAAATGGAAAGGAACATTTCGTTTTGGAGAATTCATAGAAAACGAATATGGAAGCTTTAAAATCATTCTCAACGACAGGTTTGATTCAGAAAAAGATTTTGAGTCTTCGTATTATTTTATTTTTAATGACTACCTGAGCCTTACGAAACAATTTAGAGGTTTTGAAATTGAGCCAATAAATAGAGAGGCGTCCATTCTTCAGATAAAACTAAAGAATAACAATATCGAAAAAGCTGTTAGCTTCCTGAACATGCTAACAAAGGTATACCTTCAAAGGGGGCTGGATCAAAAAAATATGATTGCCTCCAACACAATCAGGTTCATTGATGGCCAGCTTGATGTTATTTCCGACACTTTGCTTGCAGCCGAAACAGATCTGCAAACATTTCAGTCAGACAATGAAGTGATGGACTTGTCATTCCAGGCACAGCAGGTGTTCACATACATTGAGGACCTTCAAAAACAAAAGGCAGAGATGGTTGTAAAGTCAAAGTATTACAACAACCTTAGGAACTATATTCAGAAAAACTCCCAGGATATTGATCAATTGGTTGCTCCATCTGCAATGGGAATTGAAGATCCGGTTCTAAATGCCCTTGTGGGTCAATTGATTGAGCTTTACAGTAAAAAATCTGAACTTCTACTCACGGGTACGGATAGGAATCCCTCTGTTATTAGCATAAATACACAGATAAGAAGTACGCAAAATGCCATACTTGGTAACATTGGTAATATAATTGAAAACTCAAATGAAGTGCTTGCCGACATAGATAATAGGATAAATAAAATTACCCGTAAGGCAAGTAATCTACCTATAACACAAAGGGAATTAATTAATTTCCAACGACAGTTTGACATTGCAAATAACATATATACATATCTCCTTGAAAAGCGATCTGAAGCACAAATAACCAAAGCTTCAAATTTACCCGATAACGAAATTATTGATGTGGCCAGAGAAGAATTGAGTGAAACTGTATTTCCAAAAAAATCACTTAATTACATGATAGCATTGATATTGGGTCTAGTTATTCCTGTTGTTTATGTTTTGGGTAAGGATTACTTAAATGACGCAATAATTGAGAAGAAAGATGTTGAAAGTGTAACTAATTTTCCAATTATTGGTCAGCTTTTACATTCAACCAAAGATTCTCAGCTAGTGGTTCTTGACTCTCCCAAATCAAGTGTTTCCGAGGCTTTCAGATCCCTTAGAACTAACCTCCAATACCTTGCCAAAGGCAAGGATAAAATTACCATTATGGTAACTGCTGATATGGTTAGTGCTGGTAAAACTTATGTGTCCATAAATATGGCGAGCATTTATGCCCAGTATGGAAAGAAAACAGTTTTACTTGGTTTTGACCTGCGTAAGCCTAAGATTTATCAGGATTTCGGATTGAATAACAATGTTGGGCTAACGACATATCTAATTAACAAGGCCAATCTTGATGAAATAATTCAACCTTCTGGAAAAAATGAGCATCTCGATATTATAATGGCTGGCCCCATACCCCCTAACCCTGCCGAGTTAATTGCATCTGACCGTAATGCTGAATTATTCCGAGAACTTCGTGAGCGTTATGATTACATAATCATTGACACACCACCAGTTGGTCTTGTAACGGACGCATACCTGTTGATGCAACACACCGATGTTAATATATTCCTTGTTCGTCAAGCCATTACCCATAAAAAAGTATTTGCATCCATAATAAAAGACATTGAAGATAGGGGCATGAAGATGGCCATTGTTATCAACGATATTAAGTTATCTGGTGGTGGTTATGGTTATGGTTATGGTTATGGCTACGGATATGGTTATGGTTATGGTTATGGTTATGGTTATGGTTATGGTTATGGCTACTATAGTGATGATAAACCACAGAAGAAAAAATCATTTTCAAAACGATTATTTAATAAGGTTTAAGCTTTACAAATGAGCGATAAAAAAACTTGTTTTGCACTAATTGGTGCGGCTGGCTATATCGCGCCAAGGCACATGAAAGCCATAAAAGAAAGCGGTAACGACCTTGTTGCCGCTCTTGATCCAATGGATAGTGTTGGTATAATCGATAGCTACTTCCCAAGTGCAGATTTTTTCATTGAACCCGAAAGATTTGATCGACATCTGGATAAACTTAAACGATCTGGAAACAGAAAGGTTGATTACGTTAGTATATGTTCTCCCAATTATCTTCATGATGCTCACATAAGAATGGCTCTTAGGAGTGGTGCTCATGCCATATGTGAAAAACCTTTGGTATTAAACCCATGGAATCTAGAAGGCCTAAAGGAACTGGAGAAAGAATCAAATAAACGTATTTATAATATATTACAATTAAGGCATCATAAATCTATCATTGATTTAAAGCAAAAGATTGATGGTTTACCCAAAGATAAGATACATGATATTGACCTAACATATATTACTTCTAGGGGTAAATGGTATCATTATTCATGGAAAGGAAATATTTCAAAATCTGGAGGGGTAGTTACAAATATTGGCATCCATTTTTTCGATATGTTGGGTTGGATATTTGGAAACATGAAAAGCAATACCCTGCACTTGCTCACGGCTAATAAGGCATCTGGCTTATTACAGCTAGAAAATGCCAACATAAGGTGGTATTTGAGTATTGATAAAAATGACCTCCCCATTGAGGCCACTTCAAATGATTTATCAACATACAGGTCCATATCCGTTGATGGCCATGAGTTTGAGTTTAGCGGAGGTTTTACAGATTTACATACGGAGAGTTATAAAAGTATTCTGAAAGGCAATGGTTTTGGACTCGATGATGCACGAAATAGTATCGAAATAGCTCACCTAATCAGAAATCAAGCCATAACAACAAGCAAATCTGACGCACATCCCCTTTTAAGCAATGAGTGATATCAAAAAATCTTGGTATGCCATATATGTAAAATCCAGGGCTGAAAAAAAGGTAGCCTTGGAATTGGAATACAACAACATTGATTATTATTTACCATTGATAAAGCGGCTAAAGCAATGGTCAGATAGAAGAAAATGGGTAGAGGGTCCTCTATTTAACTCATACATTTTTGTTCACATAAATAAGGATGAGTACTATAAAACTCTAAACACTCTTGGCGTTGTTAAGTATATTACCTTTGATGGCACTGCTGTTTCCATACCGGAACAACAAATAATGGCCATTAAATTATACCTCGAAGATAAGGACCCTGATAATATTAATGAATCGGACTGGACACCGGGTAGAAAAGTTGAGATTATATCAGGAAGCCTAAGTGGATTGCAAGGAGAGCTCATCGAAATAAACGGTAAAAGCAAGGTAAAAGTTGAGATTGAAGCAGTAAACGAATCATTGGTAATACAAATTCCAAGAAACAAACTTCTGTTTATATAATGCTGTCAAAAACAATGTAATATTTCATAGCATTGATTATTTTTGCTCCATAAATAATATAACATGAATAATCCTTCTTATTCCATAAATAATTTACGGGAGCTTGAGGCCGAATCCATACAGATTATCCGTGAGGTTGCTGCCGAGTTTGAAAACCCTGTAATGCTTTATTCCATTGGTAAAGACTCATCCGTAATGGTTAGGCTTGCTGAAAAGGCTTTTTATCCAGGCAAGGTTCCTTTTCCACTAATGCACATTGATTCCAAATGGAAATTTAAGGAAATGGTAGAGTTTAGAGATGAATATGCACAGGAAAAAGGATGGAATTTATTGGTTCACTATAACAAAGAAGGTTTTGAATCTGGAATGGGCCCATACACCCACGGAAGTAAGGTACATACAGATGTTATGAAAACACAGGCTCTACTTGCGGGCCTAGAAAAATATAAATTTGATGCTGCCTTTGGTGGTGCCAGAAGAGATGAGGAAAAATCGCGGGCAAAGGAAAGAATTTATTCATTTCGTGATAAGTTCCATCAATGGGACCCAAAAAATCAGCGACCAGAGCTCTGGAGCCTATACAATGCAAAAGTTCATAAGGGTGAATCAATAAGGGTATTCCCCATTTCAAACTGGACTGAGCTTGATATTTGGCAATACATAAGGCTGGAAAATATCCCCATTGTTCCTTTATATTATGCCAAAGAAAGACCAGTGGTTGAAGATAACGGAAGCTTAATTCTTGTTGATGATGAAAGAATGCCCAAGGAATTAAGAGATAAGGCAGAAATGAGAATGGTTAGATTCAGAACCCTGGGTTGCTATCCATTAACCGGTGCAATAGAATCAGACGCTGATACCATTGAAAAAATAGTTGAAGAAATGATGACTGTAACAGTAAGTGAAAGAACCACTCGTGTTATAGATTTCGACCAGGAAGCTAGTATGGAGCAGAAAAAAAGAGAGGGTTATTTTTAAACACAACGCCAATGAAGTATTTGGTTTAAATTGAAATTTATTAAAAATGGACATTCGTGAATTTCTTGATCAGGATCAGAAAAAAGACTTGCTTCGATTATTGACAGCAGGATCTGTGGATGATGGAAAATCAACACTGATAGGTCGACTACTTTTTGATAGTAAAAAGTTATATGAAGATCAGCTTGATGCCCTTAAAAGAGATAGTAAAAGAGAGGGGCATGCAGGAGAAGAAATAGATTATGCTCTATTGTTGGATGGGCTTAAAGCCGAAAGGGAACAAGGAATAACCATTGATGTTGCGTATCGCTATTTTTCAACTTCCAAAAGGAAGTTTATTATTGCAGATACCCCAGGCCATGAGCAGTACACAAGAAACATGGTAACTGGAGCATCAACTGCAAATCTGGCGATAATATTAATAGACGCAAGAAAGGGTGTTATAACACAAACCCGACGACATACATATCTTATTTCATTGTTGGGTATAAAACACGTTGTTTTGGCCGTAAACAAGATGGATCTCATGGATTACAGCCAAGAAGTTTATGACAATATTTGTAGTGACTATAACGATTTTGTAACTCCTTTGGGAATATCAGATGTTAGATTTTTTCCGATATCTGCACTAAAGGGAGACAATGTTGTTGATCTTTCGGATAAAATGCCATGGTATCATGGAAAAAGTGTGTTGGAGCATTTGGAAAAAATTCACATTGCAAGTGATAGAAATTATTCCGACCTCCGGTTTCCAGTTCAATATGTTGTTCGGCCATCTCTGGATTACAGAGGTTTTGCCTCTCAGGTTGCATCAGGAATTATCTCAAAAGGAGATGAGGTGATGGTGCTCCCATCACGAAAAAAATCCTTTGTAAAAGAAATCGTAACCTATGATGGGAATCTAGATTACGCATTTCCACCACAATCAGTTACCATAACCCTTAATGATGAAATAGATATTTCACGTGGTGATATGTTGGTACATCCCAATAATTTACCTAAAGTAGATAGGCATTTCGAAGCCATGCTTGTGTGGATGGACGAATCTCCCATGAAAAATGGCACACAGTTTCTCATTAAGCACACATCTCAGACTACCAAAGCTAGAATTGATAAAATTCAACATCTTGTTGATGTAAACACCCTAGAAAAAAGAAATGCTGATAAATTTGAGCTAAATGAAATAGGAAGGGTGGTAATAACAACCATAAAACCTTTATTTTTTGATGCTTACAAAAAGAATAGACAAACTGGTTCATTTATTTTTATAGATCCTGTAACACATAATACATGTGCTGTGGGTATGATAATAGACAACCTCAGTAGTGATGATTTACCAAATAGAATCATTGATGTTGACAAGGAAAAAATTACCCAGGGTGTGGGGTTGATATTAAAGTCAGAATACGAATCCGTTTATCAACAAAAAAGCGCAACAATTTGGTTATCAGGCCTACATGGATCAGGTAAAAATGAGCTGGCATACACCCTTCAAAAAAGCCTATTTGAGATGGGAGCAAAGGTCATGCTATTGGATGGTAAATCAATTAGAGCTGGCCTAAGCAAAGAACTTGATTACACACCTACCGACAGAGCAGAACACATGAGACGAGTTGCTCATATTTGTAAGTTAATGAATGATCAAGGGATCCTTGTTGTATGTTCATTTATATCCCCCGATGAATCTGTAAGAAATCAGGTTGCTGAAATAATAGGAGAAGAAAAATTTAACCTTGTTTATCTAGATTCCAATGTTGACTTTTGCCGTGAAAATGACAAATACGGTCTATATGAAAAGGCCGATGAGGGAACCCTTAAATATCTTCCTGGTGTTGATATGGAATATCAGGTCCCAAGCAAGCCATCTCTTAAAATAGATGCTAGCAATAGGGCTAAAAACCTTGAGTTATTAATGAACTATCTCAACGAAAATAAAATATTCCCGATTTAAGGTCTACTTCCTACCATAATCCGCGGGTATCTCACCCCAGATTTTTGTTTTCCATTTGAGAATGGGAACATTAACTGGGTTTGCTTTTAGCCATTCAACACTACTATCAAGAGCCCTGAACAATTCAAGATTCTTATCTGTCCGTGTAAGCTTAGTATTTACCCTTTTCTTTATTATCCATGATATTGCAGTTTTAGAATCTGAATATATTGGGTATTTGAGCTTGTTCTTTTTTAGCCATGCCAACGCCAAAACAATTGCCAAGAATTCGCCAATATTAACGGTTCCCATTTCGTATGGTCCACGGCTAAAGAGTTCCGTTTCAGTATCAGTAAATACCCCCCTAAATTCAAGTTCTCCAGGATTACCCTTGCATGCTGCATCAACTGAAATGCTATTTAATATGGGTTTTTCATCTGTAGTTAGCTCATGAATGTTTTTCTTACCCTTTAGTTTTGCAAGCTCCCAATACGACTTTTTATATGCATTTAGAGCTTCTTCATGATCACCAAAAGATTTATACTGCGCTCCTTCATAGCCATCAACCTGTTTCTTGCAGTCATCCCAGCTATGGTATATACCAGGTTTTAGGCCTCTCCACACCACATAAAATTTTTTCTTGGGCTTTTTACTCATTCTACAAAAATAGCACTCTAAAAAATATTCTCACTTATATTTGCATAAAAATTGATAAAATGCGAAATATATTAATAGTATTAATGGCTGTAATCGTTATTTCGGGATGCGATAATAAGGTGGTTTACAAAAAATATCATGTGCTGGAAAACATGAACTGGAGCAGATTCGATGATCAGGTATTTGACATTAATGTAACAAAAAATATCCCCCTGGATTTATATCTATCCCTTCGTCATCATACTGACATGCCATATAATTACTTAGATGTTAACATAACCATGGAAACTCCAAATGGAGAATTTCGATCAAAAGATTATCATTTTAGTTTAAAGGATTCTAATAATAAGTGGAAAGGTTCTGGAATGGGAGAGCTCTGGGATTTGGACCTTACAATAAGAAAAGATATTTCATTTCGTAAGGATGGAATATGTAAGGTAACAATTGAAAACAAAATGCCCAGGGGTAATATTCCTGGAATTATTGAGCTAGGTATTATCGTTAAAGAGTCTAACTAACTACTTTAGGGTAAATGTAGTGTGCCCAATATTATTATTTCCTTCAAATACATCAACATGGTATAGCCCTGGTTCTAGCTCTAGACTCTGCCTTTTAAACCACCTCAAGCACAAGTCAATTGAATTATTCTCATAATTTACTTCATCCTTGATGGTATATTGTATCTGTTCTCCATTAAATTCAAATGAGTAATCACTTCCTCTTCCCATTGAGAGAATCTCCATGTTTGGCTGTGCTATTCGAACATAAATATCCTTATTACCAGCATCAACAATGCTATTCTCACCAAGAGTAAGGCATACTTTTATTACGTCCACACGTCGAACTTTGTCCGTGGCAATTTCTTTCCCACTTCCCTTTTTATGCGTTGGTGTACTTTTTAAGTTATAAGCAGTTAAAACAGCAGCTTCATCAACAATCCCTGATAGGGTTTCTGTTTTTTGCTCCAATTGTTTATTTTTTCGCCGTTCTATTTTGATTTCTTCCTTGATTTGAAGGTTTTCTTCTGTCAGGTCTTTATTTATGGTAACTATGGAATCCATTTGGCGAACATATCCCTGGGCAATAACCTGCAATTTGGACATCTTCTTTTTTATTTTGTAATACTCCCACTTATAATTGAGCATTTTTTTAATCTCTTTTGCATTGGCTTGAATAACACTATCCATTACCAGCAGTGAGTCTGATACTTCGCCATAAGATTTTTTTATGTCTTCGTGTTCGCCTATTAGCGTGTTGAGTTCCATCTCCAGCTCCTGCTTTTGAATTTCTTTATCTGCAAGCAAGTCTTTCATGGTGCTTTTAACAGATATAAGCCATAATGATACACCAATTATACCAAGTGCCATTATTACTATTACAATGTACATCCATAGGTTGGATGTTCCTTTTTTAATGTTTGTTTCGTTGTTATTTTGGTTATCCATGATTAGCTCTTTCTTTATGCAAATTTACTCACAATAACATAATCAATAACGAAAATTATGATGCTTTTCGTATTGATGCAATGGTTTATCTTATAATTTAATAGATTATTTATGAGAAGTTAGATTGTATATTTTGCTTAAATATCTAAAAAAAATTTCACTTAGTATGGGCGATCCCCCTCAATGCTTACCCTTATTCCTTCACGGCGCTGACCTTGATAATCATTAAGGGCATAATGCATTGCGCTTCTGTTATCCCACATTGTAATGGTATCTTTTTTCCACCTTACACGTGTGGAAAATTCAGATTGGGCACAATGATGGTAAAGAAATTCTAAAATGTGGTTACCTTCTTTGATGGGAATATCCATAATTCTTTCCACATATCCTGAGTTTACAAATAAGCCCTTTTTTCCGGTTTCTGGGTTAGTTCGTACCAGTGGATGTGTAGTTATAAAATCCATTTCATTGAGCTTTATTGCCGTTGAGTTTTTGCTCATATTATGGCTATAATATCCAGTTGGTCCAAAAAGCTTAGCTGATGTATGAAGCCCCCTTAAACCATCTAAATATTTTTTCATGGATTCAGATAAAGCATCATAGGCGGCATACATGCAACTAAACATTGTATCTCCACCGTTTTTGGGAACATCTATTAATCTCAATATCGAGGCTTTGGGAGGTTGTTTCAAAAAAGTAAGATCAAAATGTAAAGCCCCACCATTGTTTATGGTATCGTTAGGCTCTTTAAGCAGCCGAATTATTTCCGGATAATTGTTAATTGAAGAAACATAGGGGTGTATGAACAATTTTCCAAATCGTTTGCCAAAATTTATGTGTTGCTGGTAATCTATATTTTGATCTCTAAATACAATTACCTTGTACTGCAAAAATGCTTGATGTATTTCTGCAAATATTGCATCGCTGATTTCATCTTGTAGATTAACCCCTCCAATCTCAGCCCCATGAGGTCCTATCAAAGGCTTTATTTGTATCACCTTATAGTTTGATTTCATTTCATTATAGTTTGATTTCGAGAAGAAAATATTTTATTAAAATTAAAGTATTTTATTTAGTTCCTTCCACAAAAAGAGAGTTTTCAACATTGGCAAACTCATGACCTGTGACATTACTATGGGAATCTATTTCTCTTAATAATTTATGAGAACTCATCTCAAATTTAGATTGCTCACAATTTTTAAATCCTGCCCGAGTAAATAATTCAGACAGGGTACTGAAATCATATCCCATTTTATGCTCAAAAAGTTGTCCTGATTTAATAGCTGATCCGGCCATCATCATAACTTTCGACATGTTGGTTCTATATCCAGCATCAGACCCAAATTCAGGCCTGGCCTGATCAAATTCCTTAAAAAATTCAGTGTCGTTTTTGACATATGCCTCAGTGTAAGCCCCCAAATCAGGAACAGCCAAACGAAGCACACCTCCGGGTTTAAGAATTCTAAATATCTCTTTTATTAACCTAGGTGCTGAGGTGTGATAATCCAAGTGCTCAAGAGTGTGGGCAGAATAAACAAATTGTGTTGAATTATCAACAAACGGTAAATTCCAGCATAGGTTTAGGCGCATATCTCCACCTATCATATCAATATTTGTCCAGCCATCAGGGCATGAACCTCCACATCCCAAATGAATATTTTCCATGTCGGATTGAGATTTATTTAATCCTTTGAGCTGGTCTTGTACAAATGTATCCTTTGATTCTCTCAAATTATTATGAAGCATGGAGAGTTGTTTTCTAATTGAATCCAAATATTCTGATGGTGATAATCCATCCACATCTACATTATCTTCTGCCCAATCTGCCATTGAAATTAAATCCCCTGAGATGCTTTGAATAAGCCTACTTAATGAAGATGTTTTGTTGGAAAAGTCAGCCCTTGGATAATTTGAGTTTCCCTCTTTTGTTTCAGAATTTATAGGCAAAAGGATCTTCTCCGAAATCAATCGATTAATTATTTTTTGAACATGAGACCTATCTATATTTCCGTCTGCCAATATCTCTTCAAACTCCCACCCCATTAATATACTTTCATCCAAAGGAGTTTTAAATAACATTAAAATTCGAATCTCCAACGGTTCGGGAGTTCTTCTACTTAAAATTTTTCTTGCCTGAGTGGCATCAACTTGTAATAGTGACATGATTGCTTTTGTTGCTATTTATTTTTCAGTCTACTGGGGTTTTCTTTAATAAAACTCTTCCAGCCTGTGTAGTTTGATGTTTGTTTTAGACCTGATCCTTGAAAATAATGACAAACTGCTGCCGCAAGTCCATCGGTTTCATCCAGGTATTTTGAAGGCTCGTTAAATTTAACAATATTCATAAGCATCCCTGCCACCTGTTCCTTTGAGGCATTTCCATTACCAGTAATTGACTGCTTAATTTTTTTAGGTGAATATTCAAAAATAGGGATTCCCTTATACAAGCCAGCAGCCATGGCAACACCCTGAGCTCTTCCTAGTTTGAGCATTGACTGAACATTTTTTCCGAAAAAAGGAGCTTCAATGGCTAGCTCATCAGGTTTGTATTCTTCGATGATTCCGAGGGTTCGTTCAAAAATCTTTTTTAATTTTAACGCATGGTTGTCATAACTTCCCAATTTTAGAACACCCATCGTGATTAAATTGATTGTATTTCCCTTTTGTTGGATCAATCCATAGCCCATGATGTTTGTTCCGGGGTCAATGCCTAATATAATGCGTTCCAAGTCTAAATATTTATAATTCGTGAAAACAAAGCTACGCAAAACATATAACTTCATTATTAGATTTTTAGTTGTTGCTTGTACGGCTATTTTCATTTATGATCAATTGGTGTTTCGAAAGGACATAAGCTCGCTAATTGAGTATTTTGATAAAGTTACGTACGGCTTCTGGTCTGATTTTATATTGATCTCAGTTCTTTTATTGATTCCCGTAAACATACTATTTGAAGGAATAAAATGGCAATACCTAATGAGAAAACTAGAAAGGATTTCTATTTATACAGCTCTCAAAGGAGTACTTGCTGGTATATCTGTTAGCATGATAATGCCAAATCGTATTGGAGACTATCTTGGAAGGGTTTTTATACTAAAAAAAGCCGATAGGTTCCAGGCAGTATTGGCAACAATCCTTGGTAGCCTTGCACAACTATTAACTACAATAATTATCGGTTTAATAGGTGTTATACTATTTATACCTGATTATTTTAACATAAATATTGTGTTGAATTATTGGATATACATTGGTATAATCATGGGTGTTGTTATAACAATTGTTGTACTGGTATTTTTTTACTTGAATTTTTCTGTTTTTTCTGTCATTATCAAAAAAATAAGTGGGAAGTACTATGATAAAATTCAGCGTTATTCAAATGTTTTTTCATGGTATAATCAAAAGGAACTGATGAATGTTCTGCTATTAAGCATTTTCAGATATTTAATTTTTTCCATGCAGTTTTATCTACTACTTAAAGTATTTGGTGTTGATATTGATTATCCTGTTGCCATGATGTTAATATCAATTGTTTATTTGGTGATGGCAATTATTCCAACGGTGGCATTAACAGAAATAGGCGTAAGGGGATCAGTAAGTCTTTATATTTTTAAGCAATACTTTGATACATTAGATAAATGGCAGCCTGAAGTTTCTTTGGGAGTATTGAGCGCTTCTTCATTTTTATGGCTCTGCAATCTTATTTTACCGGCAATATTAGGTGCTGGTTTCGTTTTTAGTTTGAAATTCTTTAGAAAATCTAATGGAAGCTAGTTATATTCTTTGGGTAATATTTTCATTTATGATTGCATACATAATTGTCATATGCATCATTACCATTGGGTGGATTAAAATACCTCAAACTTCCACAAAAAAGAATTCGACTGATACCAAGGTAAGTGTAATAATTGCTGTTAGGAATGAGGAGGGTAATATTGATAATCTTTTGGAATCATTAATTAAACAATCATATGATCCAAATTTATTTGATGTTATAATTGTTGATGACCACTCAGAAGATGAAACCACAAATATTATTAATAAGCATATCCATGATAACATCATATCAATAAGGTTAATTAAAGCTATCAATAAGGGTAAAAAAAGCGCAATACTGCAAGGGGTTAATCATTCTGATTCGGAATTTATTATGACTACTGATGGAGATTGTCATGTAAATCCCAATTGGATTTTATCCTTTGTGGATTATTATATTAACAGTAATAAAAAAGTTATTTCTGGCCCTGTTATGTATTCCAATTCAGGTGGTTTTTGGGAAGGGCTATATACACTAGATTTCGCTAGCCTGGTAGCCTCAGGAGCTGGGTCATTAGGAGCAGGATTACCCCTAATGGGAAATGGAGCAAATATGGCATTTGCAAAAGAAATGTATGATGATTTTAATAACAGGAATAACAAGTACGCATCTGGAGATGATGTTTTTCTTATGCATCATGTAGCTCAAAAGTTTGGTTCTCAATCAGTAGGGTTTTTAAAAAATAAAGACTCTATGGTTCTCACACCAGCACCAAATAATATATCATCATTTATGAATCAGCGAATGAGATGGGGGTCCAAAGCCAAAGGATACCGATTAATTTGGCCCATTATTGCCTCATTGGTAGTTTTTTTATTTAACACCGGTTTATCAGCAATTCTAATCAGTGGTTTTTTTATGAGTTGGGCATTTATTGTTTATGTTATTCTCGTGATAACCAAATATTTCATCGATTTCCCGCTTGTATATCGCTACTTAAATTTTTGCAATTCACCCAGATTAAAGCCGCTATTTTTCTTCGCTGAATTCATTTATCCTTTATATATATTCGCGGCATCCATTCTTGCTCTTTTCTTTAGATTTAGCTGGAAAAATAGACAGGGATTAAGTTAATCTACTTAACTGTCCATATGTTGATGTATTGATTTGGCATAAATAATATCTGCTGGATGGGTTATTTTAATGTTTTCAACATTGCCTTCAACTAAATTTATGGTATTTCCTGTGGTTTCAAAAACAGTTGAATCATCAGTAAACCTTTCATTAAACTGCTGGTTATATGCCTGTCTTATTAGCGACCCATAGAATGCTTGTGGGGTTTGTATCAATTTGAGTTTACCTCTCTCCACCGCGCGATTATAAGACCCCTTATGCTCTCGAACCGAATCTGAAATTGCAATTGCCGGAACTGCATTTCCCTTTCTTGAAGCTACCTCAACCACATTTATTATTGTGTTTTTTGAAGGGAATGGTCTTGAGCCATCATGAATCATAACCAGCTCTTCGTCCTCAACATTTTTTAATGCGCTTTTAACAGAATGAAACCGTTCTGGACCACCTATGATAATATCATGGGGAACATCAAAAGTATGCCTTGCACACAATTCCTTCCAATACTCCTGATATTTATCATTTATTACAAGAGTAAATCTAATGTTTTTTAAGAATGAGAATGCCTCAAAAGCATATAACAACAGAGGTTTCTCTGATATTATTTGAAATTGTTTTGGTATGGAATCATCAAAGCGACTACCGCAGCCTGCGGCCAAAATGATTACATGCTTTCGATCACTCATCTAAACATGTTTGGTTAAAACTAAATTATCAGCATTGCATCACCATAGGTGAAGAACTTATATTTTTTCTTGATGGCAGTGGCATAAACCTCCTTTAGAAAATCATGACCCATGTAAGCACTAGCCATCATCATCATTGGTGACATGGGCAAGTGAAAATTGGTAATCATTGCATCAGCTGTTCTAAAGCTATATGGTGGGTTTATAAATTTATTGGTCCATCCAGAATATGGTTTCACCAAGCCTGTAATTGAAACAGCTGTTTCAAGAGCTTTCATACTTGTGGTACCAACAGCACAAATCTTTTTCTTTTTAGTTTTAGCGCCATTGATGATATTTGCATTGCCCTGATTAATAAACATTTCCTCCGAATCTACCTTGTGTTTTGATAAGTCTTCTACCTCTATGGCTCTGAAATTACCCAAGCCAGTATGAAGGGTTACCTCTGCAAAGTTAATTCCTTGAATTTCTAATCTTTTCATTATTTCTCTAGAAAAATGCAGCCCTGCTGTTGGAGCTGCTATTGCACCCTCATGTTTTGCATATATTGTTTGATACCTTTCATCATCAATTTCCTCAACAGGACGCTGATGAATTTTTGGCAAAGGTGTTTCTCCTAGTGATTGTAGCGTTTGTTTAAACTCATCATATGACCCATCAAACAGAAACCTAAGTGTACGGCCCCTGGAAGTGGTATTATCGATTACCTCTGCAACCAAGGACTCATCATCACCAAAATAAAGTTTATTACCAATTCGTATTTTCCTTGCAGGATCTACCAAAACATCCCATAATCTACTTTCTTGATTTAGCTCTCTCAAAAGGAAAACCTCAATTTTTGCTCCTGTTTTTTCTTTCTCTCCATATAATCTAGCAGGAAAAACACGGGTATTATTTATTACAAATACATCCCCTTCATCAAAATAATCAAGTATGTCCTTAAAAGAGCGATGCTCAATGGTTCCATCTTTTCTATTTAAAACCATTAACTTTGACTCATCCCTATTTTTTGAAGGATGGCTAGCAATTAATTCTGTGGGTAGGTCGAATTTAAACTGTGATAATTTCATCTATATTTATTAAGTATTATTTATACTGTATTTCCTGTTTTTTTAAAAAGCATGCGAAGATAAGCCATTTAAACCCATTTGTCAAGTCTGTATTGCCTATGTTTCTTTGTATCAAGTGTTTATGGTTGATTATGTATAAATATTGATGCAGCTAATAACGCATAATGGTTTCTAAAAATAGATTCAACAAACAATAATATTATGAAATTAGAAAGACTTCTTTTCATCAAATTCACACAAGATTTTGGTAATTCTTATTATAAAGAAGTAGGGAGTATAGTTCAAAGAATATACTGATATGAACTTGGTCTCATTATAACTAAATAGTGTAAATAGATATGTTATTTCCGCTGGGCGCTTTTTATGGGCCCCTTCTTTGGTATTATTAGTATTCGCAAAGACTGATCGTAAGTAAAATAGCTCCACAACCAATTTAGGAATGTTGAAATTTTATTTTTGATCCCAACGATTGTAAATAAATGAACAACAGACCATAAAAGCCATGCGATAAAACCTCCAAGTTTAATAGATGGTAGATCTGCAACAGCTAAATTTCTCCCGATTGTAGCCATTGAGCCTTTATCTTTATACTCAAATTCTTTCATCTTCTTTGAATTTTCCATTCTGGAAATATTGTTAGCAAGATTTGATGCTTGCTGTATTGCTGTTTGAGCAACCTGAGGATGTCCCTTAGGGTATAACGGTGTTTCCATGTAGCATTGGTCCCCAAGCACGAAAACATTATTAAATCCGGGTATTCGGTTATATCTGTCAACTAGGATTCTGTTACCATACGTTATGTTTTTGGGGGGAATGCCTTTGCATGTGTTGGCAGTAATGCCAGCAGACCACACAACTGTTTTTGAGTTAATTGTAGTTCCATCAGATAGAAATAATTCCTCACCATTATAATCCGTTACGCTTGTATTCAGATATACTTCTACCCCAAGTTTTTTAAGATAAGACAATGCTTTTTCGGAGGACTGTTTGGACATCCCAGTTAATAGTTTAGGCGACGCTTCGTAAAGTGCGATATGCATATTTTTTAAATCCAATTCCGGATAATCTTTTGGAAAAATATATTTTTTCATCTCCGCAAGCGCCCCTGCTAATTCAACACCAGTTGGTCCCCCACCCACAAGCACGATATTAAGATAGTTATCTATTTTATTACTATCTGTTTCAAGTAGGCTATTTTCAAAATTCTGCAAAATGGTGTTTCTAATGAATATTGCATCTGCAGATGTTTTCATGGATAGTGAAAATTTCTCGATATTTTTTTGGCCGAAGAAATTTGTAGTGGCTCCCATGGCTAAAATCAAGTAATCATACTTCAATCTGCCAATTGAGGTTTGTATTTCATTTTTATCCTTGAATATATGTGTTAAAGTTGCAATTCTAAAATGCGTATGCTTGGAGTTTTGCAAAATCTTTCGAAAGGGAAAAGAAATTGCACTTGGCTCTAGTCCTGAAGTAGCGACCTGATACAAAAGTGGCTGAAACTGGTGATAATTGTTCTTATCTAATATGACTATCTGGTAGTCTTTACGAACCATCTTGCGCACAAACTTAAGTCCTGCAAAACCTCCACCAATTATTACTATTCTTTTTTTATCAATATCAGGAATGTTAGGTATTATGGTGTTCATTAGTTTAAAGTGTAGTATTTATAACCTATGTGTTAAAACAAGATCAGGGTGTAAAATTAGTTTTTAACCGTCTAGATTATTTAATTCCATCGATAATAAAATTATTAAAAATATTACCCATAATTAAACGAATAAGATATAAATTTATTTGATACCATATAAAACACAGGGATAACGAACTTATCCTGATTTTTAAGTTTTAGATATGCTACTTTATTAGAATAAAAAAACCAGACCATTAACACGGTCTGGTTTAAATAAATAAATTTCTTTGTTAGTCCACAACCTCTATTATCACCTCTTCTTGCACAACATCATCTGTAGTTGGTCTGTCGGTTACCAGTGTCATTTCTTCTATCAAATTTGTTGCTCCAGCAAATTTATCCACAATGAACAATACATATCGAATATCAACATTTATGGTTCTTTGCAATTCTGGCTCAAAAGCAATATCCCCGCTCATGGCTTCCCAGTTTCCATCAAATGCTAATCCTATTAATTCGCCGTTAGCATTTATTACGGGACTTCCAGAATTACCACCGGTAATATCATGATTTGTTAAAAAACATACTTTCATCACCCCGTCTTTCCCGTATTGTCCGTAATCCTTTGTTTCGTATAATTCTTTGAGTTTGCCAGGTACAACAAATTCCCAGTTGGAAGGGTCTTCCTTTTGCATAACCCCATCCATTGTTGTGAAATATTCATAGTGTACCGCATCTGCTGGGAAATAATCCTGAACAGTACCATAGGTTACACGCATTGTGAAATTTGCATCTGGTGCATAGTTTTTATCTGGGTTCATTTCCCTTAATCCAGCGATATATAGTCTATGGCCCTTATCCAACTTATCATAGGCATCTTTTGTTTTACTCTGCATATCACTATAGGACTTAAAAAACTCATTAACGGCAACAAGCGCTGGATCTTTTGCAAGTTTCTTACCATTTGGATCTGCCAAAAATGCATCTACTTTTTGTTTGGAAGAAAAAATGGATTTATTAAACATCCAATCGGCATACTTTTGATAATTGCCTTTAAATTTCTTATCCATTTTTAATAAATACGGAGGTTGTTGATCCAAAGGAACATTTTCATGATACATCTTCATCATTGAAGCAAACAAATTTTTATCAATGTTTTCATTGTAGTCTTTGAAATAAGTATCCGTAGTAGACCTTAATCTATTTGCAACCTTATTAACATCCTCATCTGTGGATTCTTTGTTATCCAATACCTTGCTCAACCTTTTAAATCTATTTGCAAAGCCAAGTATTTCAGCACCTCGATACACAGCTTCACGAAAATATGTTTGAGCTTTTGCATATTGGCCTAGAACATCATATGAATCTCCAATAAGTACAAGAGCTTCTCCGTATTTCTCTTTTGCTTCTGGCGTTTGGTCTAACCAATTTTGAAAATCAGTTTCTTCTGCTTGCTTTTTCTCTTTTACCTTTAACCGCTTAAGTCCTTTTGTTTGACCAATAAAATATTTCCAGTAATTAGCTGTGCGAGCAAACTTAGATGCATATTGAAGGCGAACGGATTCATCTGTGTCCATGCCTTCTCTCATTTTATCAAGTTTCACCTCACGTATTTCCACAACCGTAGGGTTAGATGTATTGATTGCCATGTCTATTCCATAGGATGACATAAACCTGTCTGTTCCTCCAGGGTAGCCCATTATCATTGAGAAATCTCCCTTTTCAACACCCGCAATATTAATGGGTAAATAGTGTTTAGACTTTAATGGTACATTGTCTTCAGAATAAGTTGCGGGTTTTCCATCAGGACTAGTATAAACCCTAAAAATAGAAAAGTCGCCAGTGTGGCGGGGCCACATCCAATTATCAGTATCAGCTCCATACTTTCCTATTGATTCGGGTGGCGTACCAACCAAGCGTATATCCTTAAATGTTTCGTAAACAAATAAATAGTATTCGTTACCCCCAAAAAACTGGGCAACGCGGGCATTAAATTCATTATCTTTTGAAGCATATTCTTCAATGGCTTCAATATTTCTACTCACTATTTCACCCCTTTCATCCTCTGTCATTTCAGGAGTTGTACCGTCAAGAACCTTACGCGTTACATCTCTCATGTGGTCAAGAAATTGAGCTGTTAATCCTTCAACTGGTATTTCTTCACTCTTATTCATAGCCCAAAAGCCATCATCCAAATAGTTCGCTTCCTGTGTACTTACCTTTTGTATTGAACCATACCCACAATGGTGGTTTGTTAATAACAAACCCTCTGGTGATATAATCTCGCCCGTGCATCCTCTACCAAAAATTGTTATGGCATCTTTAAGGCTGCTATTGTTGACATTATAAATATCCTCAGCCGTTAGCTTTAGACCCATTTCTTGCATTTCAGCAATGTTCTTGTTAATCAATAGGGGGATCCACATCCCCTCATCAGCCTTAGAGCTGATATTCAAGCCAAACATTATGGCCAATGTGAAAATTAATATCCGTTTCATTCTTCTTTTGTTTAATTAAATAAATTTTTCTCCTTTTTCAACTTTAACATCAGCAACAAATTGTCTTATGTGCTGTTCATCTTCTTTTCTACACACCAATAAAGTATTATCGTCTTCAACAACAATATAATTTTCCAAACCTTGAAGAACCACTAACTTATCATTTGGCATATTTACAATACAGTTTTTAGTATCATAAAGCATCACATTCTTTCCAACCGTAGCGTTCATGTTGTCGTCCTTATCACGAATTGTATATAAAGAGCCCCAGGTTCCAAGGTCAGACCAACCAAAATCTACAGCAAGGGTATATACGTTTTTTGCCTTTTCCATTATTCCATAGTCAATGGAAATATTTTTACAAATGGAATAGGTATCCTCGATAAAGACACCCTCTTTGGATGTGTTATATTTTCCAACACCATTTGCAAAAAGAGAGTCTACCTCTGGCAAAAGCTCATTAAATGCTGACATTATTGATTTCAAAGACCATATAAATATGCCCGAATTCCATAGAAAATCACCACTGGCAAGGAATGATTTAGCTATATCAATGGTAGGTTTTTCTGTGAAAGTTTTTACCTTATGAAGCTGAGCTGATTCCTCTGAAACCGTACCTTCTTCGAATTGGATATATCCATAACCCGTATCTGGTCTGCTGGGTTTTATGCCAAGTGTTAGCAACCAGTTATTTTCAGAAGCAATTTTCATTGAAGTATTAATGTTATTAATAAACTCTTCCTCCTTTAAAATAATATGATCAGATGGAGCAACTACTATTATGGCATCAGGATTATCTTCTTTGATTTTCCAATTGGCATATGCCACACATGGGGCAGTGTTTCTTCGTGATGGCTCACAAAGAACCTGATGTTCCGTTAACTCTGGCAGCTGTTCCAATACAAGATCCTTATAGATACCATTTGTTACAACCAATATATTCTCCGCAGGACATATATTAGTGAACCTCTCAAAGGTGAGTCTAATGAGTGTTTTTCCAACTCCCAGAACATCGATGAACTGCTTTGGTCTTGAGGTTTTACTCATTGGCCAAAAACGAGCTCCAACACCACCAGCCATGATTACACAGTAATTGTTTTTATTATTTTTCATTATAATTGTTGTGTTATGAAATGTTATTTAAACCAAAATACTTAATTTATATTTCTTTAATTATTGATTAATTTTAGCTCAAATTTTACATGATTAATCGCAGGTTCAAAAATACAAAACTCATTGGTTTATTGATTTTGGGGCTAAATAATCTTACTCTACTTTACTCACAGGAGCAAGGGGGTGAAAAAGGTATTTACGATTGTTATTTGTACTAACACATATATACCGCGTTCTGCGTTTTTTACCCTTAATAAATATTTTACCATTGGGCGTTTGAAACATCGTGTTTTCTAATATTTGCTCCAAAAAAATTTCATTTGTCGGGTTGTCATATTTATTCAAAATTCTAGTTAATTCAATATTAGCTGCACTTGTTGCTCTTGGGTTGTTAAAATTTTTATCCAAAACATGCAATAAATCATCCGGGAATATATCTTTTCTTAAAAATGGTTTCAAACAAGATTTAAACTGATGTTTCCATTCTTTACCATGCGGAAATACACTGTTTTTATATTTTTCCCAAACCATTAAATGAGCAACCTCGTGAATAAATGTAATTAAAAATGAATACTGGTTTAAATTATTATTTATGCTTATTTTTTGCTGACGACTGTTAACAGGTGGCCTATAATCCCCAAGTTTTGTATTACGCCGTTTGGTGATTTTCAGATGGATATTATACTTTATTATCAAGCTCATAACCTCATCCACTGAATACTTGGGCAAGTATTTTACTAGTAATTCTCTCTCATTCATAGACTGGCAAATATAAATGATTAAAAGCCACCAGGGTACAATTAGTAATTCTTCCGAAGCGCAAAGAGGCTTCCCGATGCCTTTGCCATAATTAATAGTCGAGCTTTTTAGAATGTGTCTCATCATAATTTTATAATTTTTACCTTTGCCTTCATAATTTGTAAACGCAATTCAATTAGCGATATAAATTATTTCGAGTTTTTATTTTAATTGCCTGAGCTTGGATATTTTAGTGAACAAATATCCGTTTACTGAAATTCTCTAGTTCTGGTAAACTAACAACAGTACAAAAAAGTGATTCTAAATAATTATGAATAAACAAGATGATATCTCTACTGAGATTTTGAGAATTTACTCATCCTTACAAAGAAAAAAAGAAGAAACTGCGGAAACAAATGAAAAAGCTCATTCTGTTCGTTCACAACTCAATAGATTACGAGAGTTGGGTGGCGTGCCGTTTGAAATATTTCAAGAAATACGAGCAAAATGTCTAGAAATTTATTATTCCATTAAAAATTTATCTGGGGAAAGTATATTAAATATCTCTGATGATGAGTTGCTTGAAAAGCTTAATACTTTAAGACTTTATGCGGGCATCCCTTTTAATTTAAAATTTGCTGATGAATTTAAGTCAAAACCAGGTTTTGTAACCACATCAATATTTCTAAATGAAATAATGTTTAATGATGGGGTTAGAAGAGAAAGAGATCAGGCCGAGTTTATTGCAAACTCTCCAAACCCATGGGAAGTATTTAATGATAGAACCGGCGTGGGTTATGAAGATCTCGTAAAAAAGGAATATGAATGTGCAAATTTAAAATCAGGTGATAAAATTGTTTTTCTAGGCAGTGGCCCTGCGCCAATAACTCTCATATTATTCTGGAAATTATTTGGCGTGAAAAGTGTCGGTATAGAAATAGATTCGGAAACTGCGGACATCTCCAGAAAATTAATTAATAGCCTGGGTCTAAATGAACACATAAATATAATTACTGGGGATCATTTTTCTAAAACTGTTGTTGAAGAATGTGACCATCTTATTATAGCATCGGATGCCGAGCCTAAGGTAGAAATTTTTAATCAGCTGGCAGAAACTCTGCCAAAAGGCAAAACTTTATCATATCGTTTGGTCGAACCTAAGAATGATAATCAAACAACCTTTGCAACAATAGTATTAAACAAAGAACAAGAATTTATTCTTCACCCTTCATTCAAACAATATCATTATGAGCCACCAAGTGAAAATGTTTTAAATACCATAATCTTCATAAGAAAAGAATAATAATTAAGAAAAATGTATTGTTTGGTTTAGGTGCGATTTGTGGGTCCAATCAGAACAGTCACAATCCTTTTTCTTAGATTTTGAGGGGCGGTAACCTGGTTTTTTAGCTGCACATGATGCCAAGAATAATACTAGAAATATTGTTATTGTTATGTATGACAGTTTTTTCAAAATATTATATTTTCTAACTATTAACATTTAAAAGTAGAAATTTTATTTGCAATTCTACGTTAATTATTTAAACGTTGTAATAAAATTCTTGTTGCAGATGCTGAAAAATCTTTTTCTTACCTTAGCCAACATTATTTCTGAAGCTTTAAAAGCTTGAAATAATTCAAATTAAATTGTAATAAAAATGCGATTTATAAAAGAGACAGGAAAATATGTTATACTGATGTTTGAAACATTCAAACGACCTGACAAAGGACGTGTATTTCGTCGTCAGTTGATGATAGATTTTCATGCACTAGGAGTAGATTCAATTGGCATCGTTGTTTTTATTTCACTTTTTACTGGTGGAATTATAGCAATGCAGATGGCCTATAACATTGACAATCCTCTTGTTCCTCTTTATCTTGTTGGATATACAACCAAACAAATGATGATATTAGAAATATCTCCAACAATTATGAGTCTTATTTTGGCTGGTAAAGTTGGATCTAGTATTGCATCAGAAATTGGAACAATGAGAGTAACAGAACAAATTGATGCCCTGAAGGTTATGGGCATAAACCCGGCTAATTACTTAATACTTCCTAAAATAACTGCAGCTGTATTTTTCTTTCCTGTACTTGTAATATTTTCAATTGCAGTTGGTTTGGGGGGAGGTTTATTAGCAGTTACAGTAACAGGCTCTGTTACACCTACTGATTTTATTGACGGACTCCAATCATGGTGGGCACCATTTGATATAATATATGCAATTATAAAAACAGTAGTGTTTGCATTTATTATCGCATCTGTATCGGGCTATAAAGGTTATACCGTTCAGGGTGGATCTGTTGAAGTAGGTCGTGCAAGCACAAAAGCTGTTGTGGCAAGTAGCATACTGATAATTATCTTCGATCTAGTTATAACTCAAATGCTGCTGACATGATAAAGGTTGATAATATTTCCAAATCATTTGCTGATCAGACGGTATTGAAGGATATCTCCACATCTTTTGAAAAAGGTAAAACAAACCTAATAATAGGTCAGAGTGGGTCAGGTAAGACAGTACTTATGAAATGTTGTATTGGGCTATTTGATGTAGATAAAGGCTCTATATTTTTTGACGATCGTAATTTTTCAGGTCTACCTGAAAAAGATAAAAAAGAAACTCGACAAGAAATGGGTGTATTATTTCAAGGAGGAGCATTATTTGATTCATTCACTGTTGAAGAGAACATAATGTTTCCATTAAATATGTTTACAAAACAACCCTATGAAGAAAAGCTTGAAAGAGTAAACGCTGTGCTAAGTCATGTTAAGCTAACAAATGCCAATTCAAAATATCCTGCCGAATTAAGCGGAGGAATGATAAAACGTGTAGCCATAGCGAGGGCAATTGCCATGAATCCCAAATATCTATTTTGTGATGAGCCCAATTCAGGACTTGATCCCAAAACAGCAGAGGTTATTGACGAGCTAATTTCAGAGCTAACCCATAAATTCAACATGACAACCGTAATAAATACTCACGATATGAATTCGGTGCTGCAAATTGGACAAAAAATTGCTTTTATTAATAAAGGAGAGTTATGGTGGGAAGGCGACAATAAAGAAATTCTAAAAGCTGACAACAAAGAGCTTAACGATTTTGTTTTTTCTACAGAGCTAACTCGAAGAATTAAATAATTAGCTAATGAGTGTAAACTTGCTTGATATATTAATAATTGTTCCGCTTTTATTGTTTGCTTGGAACGGATACAGAAAAGGTTTAATAATAGAAGTTGCCTCGCTTGCAGCTCTCGTATTAGGATTATACGCGGCTTTTTACTTCTCAGACTTTGCCGCTAAAATACTCAACGATAACTTTAATATTAATGAAAAATATATTGCAATCATTGCATTTTTACTAACCTTAATTGTGGTTGTATTTTTTGTTATCACCGCAGGTAAAGTGGTACAAAAATTTGTTGAGATCATCTTTTTAGGATTTATTAATAAACTTGCAGGGTCAGTTTTTGGTTTATTAAAAGGCGCTCTGATTATAAGTCTATTGATTTTTGCTATTAATTATTTCAATTTCGGAAGCTTTATCTTCAAGGAAGAAACAAAACAAAAATCAATATCTTATGAAAAGATTGAATCAATAGCTCCTTGGATGTTTTCGTGGCTGGACTCAAAAAATTTCTCATTTGAAATTCCAGATAAAGAAGACATAATAGATTCTATCTACTAATAAAACGAAGTCAGGGTTTTTTTATGATGAAATTGAACTATAAAAACATAGAGAACCCTTCCTCCGAAACCACTATAATCTTTTTACATGAAGGTTTGGGTTGTATAGAAATGTGGCGGGATTATCCAGAAAAATTGTGTAAAGCCACAAGCTGTAAAGGAATTGTTTACGACAGAAGTGGCTATGGGAAATCACCGGGTACTTTAGTTGATAGAAAATTTGACTATCTGCACTTAGCAGCATATGAACTACACGAAGTAGTAGAGTACTTTAACCTCAAAGATTTCATTTTATACGGGCATTCGGATGGAGGCTCAATCGCACTCATTTATGCCGGTCTATTTTCTGACAAACCAAGAGCTGTCATTACCGAGGCGGCCCACGCATTCAACGAGGCGGTGACTATAAAAGGAGTTTTACAAGCAAGACCTTTGCTTGAAGAAGGAAAAATGGAGGGCTTAAAAAAGTATCATGGAGAGCGATTTGTTGAAGTTTTTTATGCCTGGAACAACATCTGGATCTCAGACTCATTTAAGAACTGGTCAATCGAATCAGAACTAAGGAAGGTCAGTGTACCGAATTTGATTATTCAAGGTAAGAATGATCAGTATGGAACATTAAGACAAGTTGAACAAATTTGTCAACTAACAAAGGGCGAATCACAATCATTGAAAGTGAGCAATTGTGGTCATGCACCCTATAAAGAACAGACAAAAGAAGTGTTAAATTGCAGCATAAAATTCATAAATGAGCTCAACTGAAAATCACATAGAATTCACAAAAACTGGAAGACACTTTGTGCAAGGAGACTTCGTTGTTGGCAAGGAATTAATTATCTATTGCTGCAACTCCAGGTAGCAATTTGCCCTCAATAAACTCAAGCATTGCGCCGCCACCTGTGCTTACATAACTAACATCATTTTGCAGTTTAAACTTATTGATGGCAGCAACAGAATCCCCTCCCCCGATTAGCGAAAATGCTCCATTTTTTGTTGCATTAACAATAGCAAAGGCAACATCTTCAGTGCCATGAGAAAAATTTGACATTTCAAATACTCCCATTGGACCATTCCAAAGTATAGTTTCTGATGCCCCTATCACATCTCTAAATGCCTGCCCTGTTTCTGGCCCAATATCTAGGCCCATCCATCCATCTGGTATTTCATATGAGCTGCAGAATTTCGTTTTGGCATTGTTGTCAAATTTATCAGCAATAACTGCATCCGTAGGGATATGGAAACAAACATCGTTTTCTTCTGCTTTTTCCATGGCTGCTTTTGCAGTTTCAACCAAATTTTCCTCCACAAGCGAATTACCCACATTGCCACCCAAAGCCTTTATGAAAGTGAACATCATACCGCCACCTATGAGTATGTTATCTACTTTGTCTATGAGGTTATTTATAATCTCTATTTTACCACTAATTTTTGCACCACCTAGAATGGCAGTAATTGGTTTTTTACCCTCCTTAACAACTTTATTTATGTTTTGGATTTCATTTGACATAATATATCCAAACAACTTGTTTTTTGGGAAAAATTTTGCAATTATGGCAGTAGAAGCATGCGCTCTGTGAGCAGTGCCAAAGGCATCGTTCATATATACATCAGCTAATCCTGCAAGTTTTTTAGCAAATGCCTCATCGCCGCTTGTTTCTTCTTTATAAAAGCGAAGATTTTCAAGCAAAAGAACCTCACCAGGCTTTAAATTAGCAGATTTATTAATTGCTTCATCACCAATACAATCATCTGCAAACAAAACATTAACACCTAGTTGTTTTGATAGCTCGGGCAAAAGATGCTTCAATGAAAACTTATACTCCGGTCCAGATTTAGGCCTCCCCAAGTGAGACATAAGGATCACGGCTCCACCTGAACTAAGAACTTTTTTTATTGTTGGCACAGCAGCACGCATTCTTGTGTCATCTGTTATTTCATATTTATCGTTTAGAGGTACATTAAAATCTACCCTTATAATTACCTTTTTATTAATGAAATCGAAGTTTTCAATGTTATGCATTACTTTATCTTATTTATTGGTTTTTGTCATTTTGGCAAAATTAATAACATTTGTTTTAGGTTTTTAATTGTACGCTACTCATGTCAGTATATTTTGCATGCTGAATTATTAGGGCTATTAAACCATTAACGAAAACGTTTGCTAATAAATTAATATTTTCAACTTATTTACTGAATTATTTAACCCAGATTAAATTACAGTTATAAATATCATGGGTTTATAGAACTAAAATTAGAAACATGGATCATGAAATTGGAACTGCATCAATCAACCTTTTAGTATAATCAGATGATGGGTTATTATAAATCTGATCTGCATTTCCCACCTCTACTATTTTTCCATCTTTCATCACAATTAATCTATCGCTCATATATCTTACAACATTTAGGTCGTGAGAGATAAAAATATATGTAAGCCCGAACTCCTCCTTAAGATCATTTAATAGGTTTAAAACCTTAGCCTGGATGCTAACATCAAGAGCAGAGACCGCTTCATCACAAATAATAAATTTAGGGTTTAGAGCAAGTGTTCTGGCAATGACAATTCTTTGTCGCTGCCCTCCTGAGAATTCGTGCGGAAATCTATTATAATGCTCTGCATGTAATCCTACTTTTTCAAGTAACTCTAAAACTCTATTTTTTCTTATTTGGTTATTGCCATATAATTTATGAACCACCATTGGCTCCTTAATTGCTTCTCCAATGCAAATTCTAGGATTCAGCGATGAATAAGGATCTTGAAAAATTATGTTAATGTGTTTTCTTTGTTCTTTAAGTTCACCTTTGTTTAACTTCATTAAATTCTTTTCATTGAAAAATATACTCCCATTGTTTGGCTCTATCAACCTCAATATAGATCGACTAAGAGTTGTTTTACCACACCCAGACTCCCCCACAAGTCCAAGGGTTTCACCAGGATAAACCTTGAAACTAATATCGTCAACAGCTTTTACTATATCCCTTTTATTGCCCATAAAACCACGTTTTGATACATATGACTTTGTTAGGTCAACAACATCCAATGATGATTTTGAGTGTTCTATTGGCTTATGAATCTTTTTCTTAATTTTTTCCAAATTATTCTCTCCATTAATAAAACCTTCTATTTCAGGAAGTCTTTTGAAATTGGTATTTATGGAAGGCCTACACGCCAATAGCCCTTTTGTATATGGATGGTTAGGACTGCTAAATAATTTTTTAACATTGCCCTTCTCAACAACTCTTCCTTCGTACATTACAATAACATCATCCGCCACCTCCTTTATTACACCTAAATCATGGCTGATAAAAATTAGGCCCATATCATATTCATCTATTAAATCTTTCAAAAGAGAAATTATTTCTTTCTGAATTGTAACATCAAGAGCCGTTGTTGGTTCATCTGCAATAAGTATATCTGGATTATTTGCAATGGCCATTGCAATCATGATTCTTTGTCGTTGACCTCCGGAGAGTTCATGTGGATAACTATTAAAAATACCCTTTGGTCTGGGTAAGTTGACTTTTTCAAATAGATCAACCGTGAGTTTTTTTGCTTCTTTTTTATTAATCTTCTGGTTTAAAATTATGGTTTCTTGCACCTGCTTTCCACATCTCATTACCGGGTTTAATGAGGTCATTGGCTCCTGAAATATCATAGATATTTTTTGACCTCTAAATTTTCTTCGCTCGTAGTTCGACAATGATAATAAATCAACACCTTCAAACTCTATGGTTCCTTGAGTAATATTAGCATTTGGTGGTAATAACCCCATAATAGCTAGAGCTGTTATGGATTTTCCAGAACCAGACTCCCCTACAACTCCCAGAGACTTTCCCTTTGCAAGAGAAAGGTTAATGTTCTCAACTGCAATAATTTTGGGTTTAGACTTTCCGAACTCTATTTTTAGATTCTCTATTTTAAGCAAAACAAATTTTTGTATTGATTTTAAGGAAATTAATAGTAATTTTGCAGCGATTTTTCAAAACCAGACATTTACATAATAATGGCAGAACCAAAAGTAAGTATTTTTACTGGGAGAAAAACCCGTTATCTTGCTGAAAAAATTGCGGACAGCTACGGAACAGAAATAGGTAAATCTATTGTTACTAATTTCTCCGATGGAGAGCTTCAAACATCGTATGAAGAAAACATACGCGGTAAAGACGTCTTTATTATTCAATCGACTTTCCCTCCAGCCGACAATTTACTTGAGTTATTGATGATGACAGATGCTGCAAAACGCGCCTCTGCTCGAAAGATTATTGCTGTTATTCCTTATTTTGGATATGCCCGACAGGACAGAAAAGATAAACCTAGGGTTTCAATTGCTTCTAAGTTAATTGCCAACTTACTTATATCAGCTGGTGTAAACAGAGTTATAACAATAGATTTGCACGCAGACCAGATACAGGGGTTTTTTGATGTTCCTGTTGATAATTTATATGCATCAAATATTTTCGTTGATTACATTAGAAAGCTAAAACTGCCAAACCTAATAATGGCATCTCCAGATACTGGCGGAACGCGCCGTGCTGCTTCATATGCTAAAGCTCTTAATACTGGTTTTGTTATTTGCTACAAACAAAGAGCAAAGCCAAATGTGATTGAACAAATGGAGCTTATCGGTGATGTTGAAGGTAAAGATGTTGTTCTGGTTGATGATATTATAGATACTGCCGGAACCATTACTAAGGCAGCAGACTTAATAATAAGCAGAGGAGCAAGTTCTGTTAGAGCATTTTGTACACATCCCATATTCTCGGGAAATGCCTATGAGCGTCTTAGCAAGTCCAAGTTTGATGAAATAATTGTTACGGATACCGTTCCATTAAAACAAGATTTAGATAAAATAAAAGTGCTAACCACGGCTGATCTTTTGGCAGAGGTTATACATAGAGTTCAAAACTTTGAATCCATTAGTTCATTGTTTGATATAAGACAGAAATAGATAATAAACTATATTTAATTTAATTTTAAAATTATGAAAAAAGTATCATTGAGCGGTTCTCTTCGTGAGAACGTAGGGAAAAAAGATGCTAAAAAACACAGAAGGGAAGGAAATATTCCATGTGTGATTTACGGAGGTGAAAAACAAATTCACTTTGTGACAGATGAAGTCAAATTTGACAAAATTATTTTTACTCCAGATGTATATCTAATTACCATTGACCTAGGTGGAGAAAAATATAAAACCATACTTCAGGAATTACAATATCATCCTGTTACTGACAAGGTTCTTCATGCTGATTTCCTAGAATTGGAAGAAGGAAAAGATGTAACAATAGGAATTCCTGTGAAACTTATGGGAACTTCACCTGGTGTTATGGCTGGTGGTCAATTAATTAAAAAAATGCACCGCCTAAGATTAAGGGGTCAGATAGATAAAATGCCAGATACCGTAGAAGTAGATATTTCAGAACTTGTTATAGGTACATCTGTGAAAGTTAAAGATATTAAATTGGATAATCTTGCTATACTTGATGCTCCTAACTCGGTGTTAGTAAGAGTTAAAACCTCACGTAATGTTGCTGAAGACGAAGAAGACGAAGAGGGTGAAGAAGGTGAAGAAGGTGAAGAAGGTGAAGCAAGCGGTGAAGAAGGTGAAGCAAGCGGAGGTGCTCCAGCTCCAGCTGCAGAGGATAGTAAGAATTAACTTAAAGCTAATTTAGATTAATTTATAAGGGATAAGGGGATTAATTACCTTTATCCCTTTATTTTTTAAATATTATATAGTGAAATACTTAATCGCAGGCCTTGGAAATGTTGGAGAAGAGTATGCAAATACTCGCCATAATATCGGTTTTGATGTTGCTGATTTGCTCATAAATGATTTGAAGGGCGATGTAAAGGTTGAAAAACTTGCTAGTGTTTCTAAGGTAAAATTTAAAGGAAGAACTTTGGTAATCATAAAACCAACTACCTTCATGAACCTGAGTGGTAAATCTATCAAATACTGGCTCGACAAAGAAAAAGTTCCAACAAAAAATTTACTTGTAATACTTGATGATATTGCCTTGCCCATGGGCTCATTAAGAATGAAGTCAAAAGGTGGAGATGCTGGTCACAATGGACTAACAGATATCATAGAAAAACTTGGCACCAATGTTTTTCCACGGTTACGCATTGGTGTTGGTGATAATTTTCCAAGAGGGCGTCAGGTTGATTATGTTCTAGGAAAATGGTCAAGGGGAGAAGAAAAAATAATGCTCCCAAAAATAGAAGACGCAACAAGCATGGTTAAAAGCTTTGTTTCAATTGGTATTGATAGAACAATGGGAGCATTTAATAATAAGTAGTCTATGGTTAAACTTTTGCTTACGAATATATTAACCAAAAATGTACAATGGTAATTATCTTGATGTCGTGATGCTTTTCACATCCGTGTTATCAATTTGATATTTGTTTATCCTTTCAAACGCTGCGAAATAACACCGCTTATTTCATCAATGGAAATTCTTTCCTGTTTCATACTATCCCGCTCACGAATGGTAACAGTATTATCTTCAAGTGTTTGATGATCAACAGTAACACAATATGGTGTTCCTATTGCATCATGACGACGATAGCGTTTTCCTATTGCATCTTTTTCTTCATAAAAACACATATAGTCCATTTTCAGTTTTTCCATTATCTCACGACCTTTTTCAGGTAGGCCATCTTTTTTAGTAAGTGGAAATATGGCAGCTTTATAAGGTGCTAAAACAGGAGGAAGCTTCATGACCACCCTTGTATTTCCCTCCTCAATCTGCTCTTCGGTATACGAATTACTTAATATCGCCAAAAACATTCTGTCAAGTCCTATTGAAGTTTCAACAACATATGGAACATAGCTTTCATTTATTTCAGGATCGTGATAACGAAGTTTTTTACCGCTATGTTCTTCATGAGCACTTAGGTCAAAATCTGTTCTAGAATGTATTCCCTCAAGCTCCTTAAAACCCATTGGAAACTTAAACTCAATATCGGCAGCTGCGTTGGCATAATGTGCAAGTTTTTCATGATCATGAAATCTGAATTTATCCGCAGGAATTCCCAATGAAGTATGCCAATTCATACGCTGTTCCTTCCAATAGTCATACCACTTCATTTCTTCACCTGGCCTTACAAAAAACTGCATCTCCATTTGTTCAAACTCACGCATACGAAAAATAAACTGGCGGGCAACTATTTCATTACGAAAGGCTTTCCCTGTTTGGGCGATGCCAAATGGTATTTTCATCCTACCTGTTTTTTGCACATTAAGATAATTTACAAATATCCCTTGTGCGGTTTCAGGACGTAGAAAAATTTCATTTGCTCCTTCTGCAGTAGATCCCATTTGTGTTGAAAACATCAAATTAAATTGACGAACCTCTGTCCAGTTTTTTGATCCAGATATGGGGCAAACTATTCCCGCATTCTCTATCAATGATTTTATGGCAGCCATATCATCATTATCCATGGCAGGATATAACACACTCTTTATTTTTTCAATCTTATCTCTATTCGCAATAACCCTTGGGTTTGTTTCTAGAAACTGAGCTTTATCAAAACTATCTCCAAACCGTTTTGCTGCCTTTGTAACCTCCTTTTCAATTTTAGACTCAAGTTTTGAAATATGATCCTCAATTAGAACATCAGCACGATATCTTTTCTTTGAATCCTTATTATCAATCATTGGATCATTAAAAGCATCCACATGACCCGATGCTTTCCACACAGTTGGGTGCATAAAAATCGCTGAGTCAATCCCAACAATATTTTCATGCATTTGAACCATTGATTTCCACCAATAGTCACGAATATTTTTTTTCAGTTCAGATCCATTCTGAGCATAATCATAAACCGCACTTAGTCCGTCATAAATTTCACTCGATTGAAATACAAATCCGTATTCCTTTGCGTGAGCTATTACCTTCTTAAATAAATCCTCTGTATTTGCCATGAATTATTAAACGTTAGTTAATGATATCTATGATCCAAGTGTAGCAACCATAACAGCTTTAATTGTATGAAGTCTGTTTTCTGCCTCATCAAATACAACTGATGCAGGAGACTCAAATACTTCGTCTGTGACCTCCATATTTTCAACTCCAAATTTTCGATAAACTTCTTCTCCAACTTTTGTTTCGCGATTGTGAAAAGCAGGAAGGCAGTGTAAAAATTTGGTTTTTGCGTTTCCAGTCATGGTCATCATTTCTGAATTAACTTGATAGGGGATCATCATTGCAATACGATCTTTCCATACCTCATCAGCCTCACCCATACTTACCCAAACATCAGTATAAATAAAATCAACTCCATTAACACCGTCTTTAACACTTTCGGTTAAAGTAATTTTTGCTCCGGTCTCCTTTGCTATTTTTTTACATTCAGCGACTAGCTGTTCTTCAGGCCACATTTGTTTAGGGGCAACAGCACGAAAATCCATTCCCATTTTTGCTGCACCAACCATTAATGAGTTACCCATATTATTTCTTGCATCTCCTGCGAATGCAAAACTTACCTTGTGTAATGGTTTATCACAATGCTCCATCATTGTTAAGAAGTCTGCCAAAATTTGTGTCGGATGATATTCGTCGGTTAACCCATTCCAAACTGGCACTCCAGCATGAGAGCCTAATTCCTCAACAATAGATTGACCAAAACCCCTATATTCTATTCCATCATACATACGACCTAAAACACGTGCAGTATCCTTCATGGATTCCTTAGATCCTATTTGAGTTCCTGAGGGGCCCAAATAAGTAACTCTGGCACCCTGATCATAGGCAGCTATTTCAAAAGCACATCTAGTGCGAGTTGATGCCTTTTCAAATACTAAGGCAATGTTTTTACCTTCTAGTTTCTTCTGCTCTGTTCCTGCATATTTTGCCTTTTTAAGATCTGCGCTTAAGTCAAGCATAAATTTTATTTCTTTCGGAGTGAAATCCAACAGCTTCAAAAAATTCCTGTTTCTAAGGTTGAATGACATATTAATTTGTTTTAGTCGTTAATAATTAATGTTATACATCAAAAAAGTGCAGAGCAAAAGTAAATAAATTTAATAGATATAATATGGTTAATCTGCTCTTTTATTAAGCATCTTATTACCTTTGTCATGTCCTTAGTATTCAATCAGCTATAGCATTTATAATTACATTTTTATTTAAAATTTAAAGGTGAAATATGATTTCCATACTGGCATTTAAACTTACCCGTTTGTATGGTTATCATCAAAATAGATATTTTTGCTACGATTTAAACCCTTTCGGAGATGATTATTGTTGATGATATACTTGTTTCAGATGAAATAAAAGATGTGCAATTTGCATGTAACCTTTCAGCCTGTAAAGGTGAGTGTTGTGTTGCTGGCGACGCTGGAGCACCGCTGGATGAGGAAGAGATTTCTAAGCTGGAAGATGAAGTGGATGAAATAATTCCATACATGAGCGAAAAAGGCAAGCGGGTTATAAGGGAAAATGGTGTTTTTGAGTACGATGTTGATGGTACATATGTAACCCCATTGGTAAATGATGAAGAGTGTGCATTTGTTTATTATAAAAACGGGATTAGCTTTTGTTCCATAGAAAAAGCTTATAACAATGGTAAAATAGGTTTTCAAAAGCCCATATCTTGCCACTTATATCCTATAAGGTTAAGTAAAGTTGGCAATAGCATAGCCATAAATTATCATCGCTGGAATGTTTGTAATCCAGCGATAATTGCTGGCAAAAAAGAAGGGGTTCCACTATATAAGTATTTGAAGAATCCATTAATCCGAAGGTTTGGTGATGATTGGTATAAAAATTTAAGATTAAGGTTTGAAGAGACTAAACTTTGAAAATTTTCCTGCCTATTATTTAAGCAGTTCATTAATTACTTCTGGAAAGTACTTATGCTCCAATTTATGAATTTTATTAGCAAGGCTTGTGGGTGTTTCACCCGTATCTAATTTACAGCTCTTTTGAAATATTACCTGACCATCATCATAATACTTGTTCACATAATGAATCGTAATTCCCGATTCTGATTCAGAAGCATCAATAACAGCCCTATGAACATTCAAACCATACATTCCTTTTCCGCCAAATTTTGGGAGAAGAGCTGGGTGTATATTTATAATTTTTCCGGTATATCCATTAATCATATTCTCAGGAATAAGCCATAAAAATCCTGCCAAAACAATCAAATTAGGATTATACGATTTTATAAGGTTTAATACCTGCTCGGTTTTATAAAAGTCTTCTCTATTAAAAATGTGAGTTTTTATGGTTAGTTTCTTGGCTCTTTCTATTACCCCTGCCTCTGGGTTATTAGTAAATATGCAGCTTGTGGCAATGCTATTGTCATTCTCAAAATATGTGACTATACGTTCAGCATTTGTTCCGTTTCCTGATGCAAATATTACAATATTTTTCATTTAATATTTAGATATTTCAGGGCACTAAAATAGTTTAAATCAAAGAAATCAATCCTGAAATAGTCACCATTGCGCTACATAACGAATATTTGATCTTTAAACTGTTGTATAACACGACATTAAAAATAAATTGGATTTTTTGCTTTTTATCTCATTAATGCCGTTCTTTGCATCGAATTTTAACCAAAAATTAGACAAATGTCAGATGTACGTGCAAAAGTAGTAAGCATAATTGTAGATAAGCTTGGTGTGGAAGAAAGTGAAGTAACCAATGAAGCAAGCTTCACCAACGATCTCGGTGCAGATTCACTTGATACAGTTGAATTAATAATGGAGTTTGAAAAAGAATTTAATCTTTCTATTCCTGATGAGGAAGCTGAGAAAATTGAAACAGTAGGTAATGCTGTTGCGTATATAGAAGAACACCAGTAGAAATTTATTTATGGAGTTAAAGCGTGTTGTAATAACAGGCCTTGGAGCAATAACTCCTATTGGTAAAAATGTAGAGGATTATTGGTCAGCGCTGCTTGCAGGTGTTAGCGGTGCTGCACCTATAACCAACTTTGATTCGTCAAAATTCAAAACGAAATTTGCATGCGAAGTCAAAGACTATGATGCCAAGGAGTATTTCGACAGAAAGGAAGCGCGTAAGCATGATAGGTATGCCCAATTCGGGTTAATAGCTAGCTATGAAGCCATCGCTGACTCAGGCCTTGATTCTTATGATGATCTTGATAAAGATCGCGTAGGTGTTATTTGGGCTTCTGGAATTGGAGGATTAAACACCTTCCATCAATCTGTTGCAGAATACACCTTAGGTGATGGTACCCCAAGATTTAATCCATTTTTTATTCCAAAAATGATTGCTGACATAGCAGCTGGTCATATTTCCATAAAGTATGGTTTTAGAGGACCAAATTTTGCAACGGTCAGCGCTTGTGCTTCATCGGCTAATGCTCTTTCAGATGCATACAATTATATACGATTAGGAAAAGCTAATGCATTTGTAACTGGAGGTTCTGAAGCTGCCATAACCGAAAGTGGTGTTGGTGGATTTAATGCCATGCATGCCATATCAACCCGTAATGATGATCCTAAAACAGCATCGCGTCCTTTTGATAAAGATCGTGATGGTTTTGTAATGGGTGAAGGTGGTGGTGGTCTTGTTTTTGAAGAGTTTGAGCATGCAAAAGCAAGGGGTGCAAATATATATGCGGAGGTTGTAGGCGCAGGACTATCTGGAGATGCCCATCACATGACAGCACCACACCCTGAGGGTTATGGAGCACAGCTATGTATGCAGGCAGCAATTGATGACGCTAACCTGAACATAGAAGATATTGATCACATAAATACACATGGTACTTCCACTCCCGTTGGAGACATTGTGGAGCCTAAGGCCATTGTAAATCTTTTCGGAGAGCATGCTTACAAAATAAACGTAAACTCAACTAAGTCAATGACTGGTCATTTACTTGGTGGTGCGGGTGCCGTTGAGTCCATTTCAACTATCCTTTCGGTTAAAAATGATATTGTGCCCCCAACTATAAATCATTTTACTGATGACCCTGAGATTGACAACAATCTAAACTTTACATTTCACAAAGCTCAAAAACGTACTGTCAACTATGGTTTAACAAATACCTTCGGTTTTGGTGGACATAATGCCTCGTTGATATTTAAGAAGTTTGTTAAATAAAACTTCCCATTTTGCTTGGATGTAATAAATTACGATTTTACTTTTCTTCTGATAAACATATTTATCAGGCCATAAAAAATATATTTGGTTATTGTCCTGGAAATATTCATTTATACAAGCTTGCACTTAGGCATAAATCAGCCAGCGCCAAAAAACTTAATGGCTTAACGTTAAATAATGAGCGCCTCGAATATCTAGGTGATGCAATATTAAGCGCCATTATTGCAGATTATCTTTTCAAAGCATTTCCCTATGAAAATGAGGGATTCTTGACAGAAATGAGGTCTAAAATTGTAAGTCGTGCTTCGCTTAACAAGCTTTCGTATAAACTAGGTCTTAACGGATTAATTGAATCGGGAAAAGAATCAACTGCTAAAGCAAAGTCGGCAGGTGGAGATGCCTTTGAGGCTGTTATTGGCGCCCTTTACCTTGATAAGGGTTACTCCGTTACCAAAAAAATATTAATAACAAGAATTGTCAATGTGCATTTTGATATTGATCTTCTCATAGAAACTGAAATTAGTTATAAAAGCAAACTCAATGAATGGGCTCAAAAGGAAAAGCGTGATATAAAATTTAGGGTGGAAGAAGAGATTGGGGAAAAACACAAAAAACAATATTTAGTCTCATTGGAGGTAGATGGCATATCATTGGCTAAATCCCAAGACTATTCAATTAAAGGAGCAGAAAATCTTGCTGCTGAAAAGGCCTGGAATATTATAGAAAAAAATTCATTTACGTAGTTTATGTTATTTTAGCGCGGTATTTATGAAACAGGGATTCACAAGCGAAAAGGAAACCAAATGAAACTTTCACTAGCAAAAGGTAATAAGCCCTGGAAAAGAGATCAGCGTTTTGCAGATGCTGATAAAAAAAATCTCAAGCTAATCTTTTACGCATTCATAGTTGGTATTATAGCAGGAGTTATCGGTTCAATTTTCAGAATTGTTTTGGTATACATTGAAGGCTATAGGGATGCCCTGTTTAACAATGCTGGTCATGATGGGTGGATAAGCTGGTTATGGCCCTTATTATTTGTAATAGTAGGCATTACTGTTTCCATAATAATAGTAAACAAATTTGCTCCAGAGGCATCAGGTAGCGGTATTCAAGAAATTGAGGGTGCTCTTGATGATATAAAACCCATGAGATGGAAAAGGGTTATTCCCGTAAAGTTTTTTGCATCTATTTTTTCTTTGGGGAGTGGGTTACTGCTTGGTAGAGAGGGGCCCACAATACAAATAGGTGCAAATGTTGGTAAAATGATAAAAGATGTTTTTAAGCAGCCTGAGGACAAAACAAACCCTTTGGTTTCTTCGGGTGCTGCTGCAGGATTAGCGTGTGCTTTCAATGCTCCATTTGCCGGTATTATATTTGTAATTGAGGAAATGCACAGTCAATTCAAGTACAATTTTTATTCCATCGCTGCAATTATGGTTGCTTCTGGGACAGCAGACTTGGTGGTCAGGCTGATGGTTGGTCCACACCCCTCGATTGAAATGACAATATTTGAATCACCACCCATTTATGCGCTTTGGATGTTCGTGATACTGGGAGGCTTATTTAGCTTCATTGGCTACGCCTTTAATAAGCTTATAGTTGTTGCGCTGGATATTTTTAAGGATATTTCAAAAACAGGTATTTTGCTTGTGGGACTAATTGGGGGAACAATAATTGTTATTATTGGTGTCTATTTTCCTGCGATGATAGGGGGTGGATACCACACAATTTATAAGGCTCTTGGTCATTCATTTACTATTTACACTTTGCTATTGGTTTTTTGTGTAAGGTTTATTCTTACCGTTTTAAGCTATGGTACAGGAGTACCTGGTGGAATTTTTGCACCAATAGTTGTTTTGGGGGTTATTTTTGGGATGCTATATGGCAATGTTATGGATAATTATTTCCCAGATTTAATTCCTCATGCTGGGGTGTTTGCTGTTGCGGGCATGGCCGGTATATTTGCTGCTGTGGTAAGGGCTCCAATTACCGGACTGGTTCTTGCCATTGAGATGACCTCAAATTATGAGCTTATTTTACCTTTGATTATAACTACGGTTACAGCTTCAGTTATTACTGCCCAACTTGGTAACGAGCCAATATATACAACCCTTTTAAGGCGCTCCATGAAGTAATATGATAATTATTTTGTTTGATTATATGCTAAATATATAATTCAGCTCTATATTTTTTATAAAGCCCATAAATCTGAATTAAAATGTCAGCACCTTATCGCTCGATACTGTCCATTGAGCAAACTCTTTCATGTTACTTAACTTAACCCCAGAGATGAATTCGAGTTTATCAATTCCTCTAGCCTTGGAGCAGCCACCGCAACTTTTTACTTCTGCGCCATTTCTTATTACAGAGTTTAACATCCTTTCTATGTTGTAAAACCCGTTGGGCGTATTCTGATTAGGCAAGCCACATGTGACAGCATCGGCAAGTAAAAAAACATTCACCACTACCTCATCAGTATGCTCTTTCTGTAATGTCATAGCCATTCGCAAAGCATTGTATGCTTTTTCTGTTCCATAAGGAGCATCATTGATTATAATTAATATCTTTTGCATTTAGTTTCTGTATTAAATTTCCAAGTGAGTTTTGTAAAGTTATAACGAAATAAAATAGTAGCTGTTAATCAAGGCCCCACACTTTAATAAGTTCATCTGGAAGCTCTGGCCGACCCCTTTGATTTATTGCAGTTCCAACCACAAGGGCCTTAATTATTAGCTTAGCGTCAGGTATCCTATAAATATGCTGAACAAAACCAAACCTTAATGGGGATAGCCTTTCCATTTTTAAAACAGAAATAAACTCATCGCCGCTCTTAAGGGGTGCCTGGTAATCAATTTCAACTCTTTTTACAACAAGGTTTATGCCCTTTTCGCTCAATATGGCAAAGTCTAAGCCTAATGACTTAATGTATAGATGGCGTGTATGTTCAAGATAATTTTGATAAACAGAGTTATTGACTATTCCTTGTAAATCACATTCATAATCCCTAACTTCCATATCACACTTGAAGGCAATGTCTTTCATCATGGTGTTAATGTTTAATAATAATTTTAATGCAAATCTAAAAAAGCAATTATTCGATATTACAAACTCGAGTATTATATATTTGTCAAATCACAATCCATATTATGTTAAATATATTAGTTTATCGGAACAAATTTAGTAATCAAATTCTCATGATTTTAGTACTTTTGCTACCTTAAAACAATAGTAACACAATGGGTAATAAAGAAATAGTAGTAAGCGGAATACGTCCGACAGGAAATTTACATCTAGGAAATTATTTTGGTGCTATTAAGAATTTCGTGAAAATGCAAGAAACTAGTCAGTGTTACTTCTTCATTGCAGACTATCATTCCCTTACTACACATCCAACACCAGGGGATTTACAAAAAAACGTAAAACAAGTGTTGGTTGAATATTTAGCTGCAGGGCTTGATCCGGATAAGGCAACACTTTACCTCCAAAGTGATTTGCCAGAAACGGCTGAGCTATATTTGTTCTTGAACATGAATGCATATCTTGGAGAGCTTGAGAGAGTAACCACGTTTAAAGATAAAGCAAGAAAACAACCAAACAATGTAAACGCTGGTTTATTAACATATCCAACCTTGATGGCTGCGGACATTATTATTCACAAGGCAGCAAAAGTACCGGTTGGAAAAGATCAAGAACAAAACCTTGAAATGACAAGAACCTATGCTAGAAGGTTCAATAATATGTATAGTAAGGATTATTTTCCAATACCAAATGCGTACAATTTTGGGGAACAATTGGTGAAAATACCTGGTCTTGATGGATCAGGAAAAATGGGTAAATCAGAAGGAGAAGGTAATGCTATTTTTCTAAATGATGATCCAAAAAAACTCAGTAAAAAAGTTATGAGGGCTGTTACTGATAGTGGCCCAACGGAAAAGAATCAAAAAAAACCAGAGGCTATTCACAACCTTTTCACTCTGATGGAGGTTGTTTCGAAACAAGAGGTAATTAGTCAGTTTGAAGATATGTATAATGATTGTACAATAAGATATGGTGATCTTAAGAAACAGTTGGCAGAAGACATGGTAACATTCACAGAGCCTTTTCGGGAAAAAATTACCGAATTATCTGCTAACGAAGAGTATATCAAAAAAGTAATGAATCAGGGTGCTGAAAAAGCTCGAGAAAGCGCACAAAAAACCATAAATGAAGTTCGTGAAATAATAGGATTCAGAAAATATCATTAATTACCTTAACACACATAAGCACTAAGATTTGCTGGATAGAAAAAATAATTCCATTGTAAAAAACCCTGAAACCGCTGTTATTGTTGGTCTAATCACCAATAATCAACAGAAGGAAAAGGCCAATGACTACCTAAATGAACTAGCTTTCCTCATTGAAACAGCAGGAGGTAAGCCAGTGAAGCGATTCACACAAGCCTTGGATTATCCAAACGTGAAAACATACGTTGGGTCTGGAAAGCTTGATGAAATAAAACAGTACGTAAAAGCTGCTGAAATAGATATGGTGGTTTTTGATGATGAGTTAGGTGGCTCTCAAATCAGAAACTTAGAAAAGGTACTTGAGTGTAAAATCATTGATCGTACAAATTTAATCCTTGATATTTTTGCAAAACGTGCCCAAACATCACACGCAAAGGTGCAGGTTGAGTTAGCTCAATATCAATATCTCCTGCCAAGATTGACTGGTATGTGGACTCACCTTGAGCGTCAGCGTGGAGGTATCGGATTGCGCGGTCCTGGAGAAACAGAAATTGAAACAGATCGCAGAATTATTCGAGACAAAATAAGCTTGCTAAAAAAGAAATTACTGCAGATAGATAAGCAAATGGCAACCCAACGTAAAAATAGAGGTCAGCTGATCAGAGCAGCACTTGTTGGATACACAAATGTGGGTAAATCTACAATAATGACACTGTTATCAAAATCGGAGGTATTTGCAGAAAACAAACTGTTTGCAACACTGGACACTACTGTAAGAAAAGTTGTTGTTGATAACCTTCCATTCCTTCTTTCTGACACCGTGGGTTTCATAAGAAAATTGCCTCATGGTTTGGTGGAGTCATTCAAGTCAACATTAGATGAGGTGCGCGAATCTGATATTCTAATACACGTTGTTGATATAAGCCACCCCGAATTTGAAGATCAAATTAAAACAGTAAATGAAACACTAGCGGAAATTGGTGCTGGAGATAAAAAGGTAGTAATGGTTTTCAATAAGGTTGACGCTTATAAGTGGGTTGAAAAAGATGCTGATGACCTAAGCCCATCTTCCAAAGAAAATATTAGCCTCAATGATCTTCAAAAAAGCTGGATGGCAAAAGATAATAATCCTTGTATATTCATATCTGCTAAAACAAAGCACAATTATCATGAGTTTCGTAAATTACTATATGACAACATTCGTTATATTCATTCCATAAGGTACCCTTACAATAATTTTCTCTATTAATTTTTAAGTAGCCCATCATAGTAAACAACTATTATTTGGCTATTACTTTATCTAGCAGTCTGTTTTAAAACAAAAACTTAAAAAGTTTAGTTTTACAAAAAAATAATTGTTGAAATGAAAACAAGGCTGCTGATTTTATTTTCCGCACTAAGCGGTTTTCTGTTATTTGCCTCTTGGCCAGTTGACGGATTTACTCCATTAATATTTATTGCATTGGTGCCGCTATTAATTGTTCAGCAATATCTCGGTGATAATAATAAGAAAGGAGTTTTTTGGTATGCCTGGTTAACGTTTTTAATTTGGAACGTTTTGACAACATGGTGGATATGGAACTCTACACCAATGGGATCCATCATGGCATTTGGTTTAAATTCCCTATTTATATCAATTGTGTTTTTACTTTATCACCACTCTAAAAAAGCCCTGTTTAATAATAAAAAAGGCACATTCATCCTTTTAGTTTACTGGATAACATGGGAGTTTATTCATATGAATTGGGACCTTACGTGGTCATGGTTAAACCTAGGGAATGTTTTTGCAACAAAACACACATGGATTCAGTGGTATGAATATACAGGAAGCCTTGGGGGAACGCTATGGGTTTTAGCTGTGAACATCATTATTTTTGAAATAATTAGGTGTATACAATTTAAAACATCTTCCATAAGAATCACCTCGCTTATAATAACAATGATTCTAATCATTGTTGTACCATTGATTATTTCTTTTTCAATATATAACGGTTATGATGAAAAGGAAAACCCAGTTGAGGTTGTTGTGGTGCAGCCAAACATAGACCCTTATAACGATCAGTATTCACTGCCGTTTTCAAAAATCATTGATATTAATTTAGATTTAGCATCAAAACTTGCTACCGCCACTACTAATTATATTGTATTTCCAGAATCGGCCATTCAAGAAGAAATTTGGGAGGGTTATCTTTATAAATCACTGGTTATAGATAATTTAAATATAGAGCTTGCAAAATACCCCAATGCATCGTTGGTAACTGGTGCTACAACATATAGGCTGTTAGATGATAAGGAAACGCCCACAAATGCTGCCCGCAGCTTCAATAATACTGGAGGAAAATATTATGCATTTAATACTGCGTTTTTAATTGAAAATAATAATGATGTTCAAATTCATCATAAATCTAAACTCACTCCCGGAGTTGAAATAATGCCATCTTGGTGGTTTCTAAAACCATTTGAGAGGTTTGCCATCGATTTAGGAGGAACAACAGGTACTCTTGGAAGGGAAGAAAATTCCGTAGCTTTTTATAGTAAAATAAACGAGCCCATTTCTCCTATCATATGTTATGAGTCTGTTTATGGTGAGTTTGTTGCTAATTCTGTTAAGCTTGGGACAGGGTTGATTTTCGTAATAACTAATGATGGTTGGTGGGGCGATACTCCAGGGTATAAGCAACACTTAATGTTTTCTGTATTAAGATCCATCGAAACACGACGTAGTGTTGCAAGGGCTGCAAACACAGGTGTATCAGCGTTTATCAATCAAAGAGGTGACATTACTGAACAAACTGATTATTGGGCGCCTGCTGTAATAAAGGCTACGCTAAATGCAAACTACAAAATGACTTACTATACAATAAATGGAGATTATATAGCAAGAGGCGCTGCATTTATTAGCTCATTGTTAATACTAATCTCTTTTACGAAGGCTTTTTTGAAAAAGAGAAAGAGTTTGGTTTAGATGCAGGATGGAGAAATTGAATTAAGTTATTACTCTTTTTCGTAATAGATAGTTATTTTACCAAGTGCTGTTGTTGATTCTGAAACAATTACTTCATTATCTAATGTGCCCAAGTTATTAGAAACTCCTGGGGCTCCTTCAAAGAAAAATGCGATTATTTTCGTTTCTCCATCTAAGTTCCAACTGGTTTCATGAGTATTGCCAGGAGACATTATTATTAAGGTTGAATCATCTAATATCTTAAAGTATGTCTCTTTTTGCATTTCAACTACCTGTCGAATCATTTCTGGGGTAGTATACTTTTCATCAAAATCAGTTTCAACTCTATTGGCTTTCCAGGTACCAACAAGTTTACTTTCCGGACTACTTGCACAAGATGAAATAATAAGGGTAATTAAAATTAAAAATACAGGCAGTTTTAACATGTGTTTCATCTCTTATATTTTATAAAACAGCACAAAATTACAATCTATTTTCTTTGGGTTTACAATTCTTATGAATGTTTAACATTTTACGTTTTAGATTCGAATTTTGGGTGCGTTATTCGTTCACAAATAGCGAACATTAAATAGGTTTGTCGCTCCTGTTTCTATGCTAAACATATAGTTCATTTATTGAGCAAATGCGACATCATATATTTTCAGTTACATTTTATTAATATCTTTGCCAAAGAAGACCCTCCCTCCCTAAGTATTTAAAATTTAAAAAATAGATGAAGAAGAAGAAAACCAAAAGACCACGAAGTGCGCTTACTGGCATAATATTAAGCATTTTTACGGAAACCCCTTTTAGGGCGTATAACCACAAGCAGATAGGGCACATGTTGGGCGCCAAAGACAAAGCTGGCCGTGATATGGTTATAAAAATATTAGGTGAGCTAATAGGTGACAAAAGTATTAATGAAGTAAAAAGAGGAAAATATCAGCTTAACCCTGAAAAAATCCAAGAGCTAACAAAACAAAAATATATAACCGGTTCTGTTGATATGCTTAGAACTGGCAAGGCATATGTAATTCCTGATGATGGGGGGGATGATGTGTTCATTGCATCTAATAACTCTGGACGCGCGCTCCATGAAGACAAGGTTAAGGTTATTATTTTCCCCAAAAGAAAAGGCCATAAAACCGAAGGGCAAATAATTGAAGTTTTGTCAAGGCCAAAAAATACTTACGTTGGTGTATTAGAAATGAGTAAAAACTTCGGTTTTGTAATAGCAGATAGCTCATCAATGCCATATGATATATTTGTTTCAAAAAATAAGAACAATGACGCGTCTGATGGCCAAAAGGTTTTGGTAAAAATAACAGACTGGCCGGAACATGCCAATAATCCTTTCGGGGAAATAATAGAAACACTTGGTCAGCCCGGAGACAATAACGTAGAAATGCAATCAATTCTAGCAGATTATAATTTTCCATTATCATTTCCGCCTAAGGTCGAAAAGGATGCGGCAAAAATTGGCACTACCATTACAAAGGAAGAGGTTAAAAGACGAAGAGATTTCAGAAAAATTTGGACAATAACCATTGACCCACACGATGCTAAAGATTTTGATGATGCCTTATCCCTTGTTAAGCTAAATGATGGAAATTATGAAGTTGGTATTCATATTGCAGATGTGAGTCATTATGTGGTACCAGGCACCGAGCTTGATAATGAAGCTTTAAAACGAGCAACTTCAGTATATCTTGTTGATAGAGTAATTCCAATGTTACCAGAGGTATTATCCAACCAGGTTTGTTCACTTAGACCCAAAGAAGAAAAATTAACCTTTTCAGCTGTTTTTACCATGAACGATAAGGCAGAGGTAACAAACCAATGGTTTGGAAAAACTGTAATTAATTCTGATCGACGATTTACTTACGAAGAAGCTCAAGAGGTTATAGAAACAGGCAAGGGTGAATATCATGAAGAGGTTGGTATTTTGCATGCCCTGGCAACAATACTCCGAAAGAAAAGGTTTGGAAAAGGGGCCATAAATTTCCACTCGGAGGAAGTAAGGTTTAAGCTGGATGAAACAGGAAAGCCCATTGAGACATATATCAAAGAACAAAAAGAGGCAAATTTTTTAATTGAAGAATTTATGCTCTTGGCAAATAAAAAAGTTGCTGAATTTATAGGCAAGGTTTCTGCCGGAAAAACTCCCAAAACATTTGTTTACAGAGTGCATGATGAGCCAAACCCTGAAAAGCTAAATACTTTTGTGCAGTTTCTTAAAAAACTTGGCTATACCCTAAATGTTAGCTCCAGACAAAGCCTTGCCACCTCTTATAATAACCTTTTTGAAAAAATACAAGGAAAGGGAGAAGAAAACATGATCGAAACAATTGCCGTTAGAACAATGGCAAAAGCTGAATATTCGACAGAAAATATAGGGCATTATGGGCTCGCATTCCCCTTTTATTCGCATTTTACCTCTCCCATAAGAAGGTATCCAGATTTAATGACTCACAGGCTGCTTTTTCAGTATTTAAATGGTGGAAAATCTGCCAACAAAAGTATTTATGAAGATATGTGCAAGCATAGCTCAGAAATGGAGCGCAGTGCTCAGAAGGCTGAGCGCGATTCAATAAAATATAAACAAGTTGAGTTTTTACTTGATAAAAAAGGCAAGGTGTTTGACGGAGTAATCTCTGGGGTAAGCAAATGGGGAATATTTGTGCAGCTAAATATTTCCAAAAGCGAAGGGTTGATTAGATTTAGCGACCTAAAGGACGACTATTATTATTTGGACGAAGATAACTACCGAATCATTGGGCGACAATATGGTAATGCTTACAGGTTGGGAGATAAGGTTAGCGTACTTGTTAAGGAAGTTGATATGGAGAAAAGACAGCTAGACCTTAAGATATTAGATTAAGGTTTACTGTTTTGAATTTAATAGTCCATGAATTGCTGAAATAACACTTGTAAGTAAGATTTTCCATCCATTATTACAGAATCTTTTATTTGATTACCAAGTGTTATTTCCATAATGCCCCCTGCTCTGTTACTAAAAACAAAATATCCATTGGGAGTAATCCACCCAACACCTTCATCACTTTCATAAAATGCAAACTCCGGTGTTGTAGGATTAAAAAGATTCCTGCTCCATGTAAATTCAATTGCATTTAATCCCAGCTGCTGCAGTAATGTGGTTGGTATATCTGTTTGAGATGAAATTCTATCCATTTGGACGCCGCGGAATTCTTTTTTTAAAACATCTCCAAATAATAACATTGGCACCCTGCGGTATTCCTTTTTATGGACTGGCCAATGATTGTATGTGTCGTGACTGTGGTCGGCAACAATTAAAAAAAGAGTGTTTTTATACCAACTCATTTTTTTTGCTTCATTAAAATACTTTCCCAGGCTTTTGTCAGTATAATATGCAGAATTCAAATAATTATTCTGGGTCTTAGTATCTGCCCACTCTATAACGTCTTCCATTGGCTGATCATATGGTGAGTGTGTGCTTAGTGTAAATACCACTGATAAAAAGGGTTCTGGTTCATAGTTAAGATCTTTTAGCTGTTCGTTAAATAGGTATTCATCGTGAAGGCCTAATTTTCCTCGCGGCAAGGCTACGTCAAAGTCATTTCCCTCTTTTACTCTTTCAAAACCATTAACAGATATGAAAGAGTTAATGCCACCATACATAAGCTCTCCTCCAAAATAATATGATGTTCCATAACCTTCATTTATCAGCTGTTTTGTGAAGCTAGGTAGATATATGATTTTATCTAGGTTGTGGGAAATGGCTGTTATTGGTGTCGATGGGAATCCAGCAAAAATAGATGTCATGGATTGCTCGGAACGATTTCCACTAACATAAAAATTTGTAAAAAGAAGCCCCTCATTTTCAAGCTTAGCAAATTCTGGTGTTATACCAGCTCTTCCTCCAAGAGATTCTATTAAGTCTGCTGACCAGCTTTCTAAGATCAGAATAACAATATTGGGCTTTTTCTTAGTTAGAATATTAATGGTTGTGTCTTTGTCCACGCGATGAAGCCTTTTTACTCTATCATTTGCAGGGCCTAGACTGTAAAAGTCAAACGGGTTTTTGCTTCTAAATTTATAATTTTCTATTGTGCTTATTAACAAACTGTAGCCCGAATTTACAGATGCTAGGTTTATGAAGTTATGTTTTGAAAAGTATGACTTGCTTTGGGTTATGGGTATCTCAGAAATACCACCTCTAATGCCCACAAATAATACTCCAGAGCCTATGATTAAATAAAACAACCCAAAAACAAATTTCTTTGTTTGAGATAAAATTGATTGATAAATAATTCTATTATATATCCAGATGAAGAAGATGCTTTCTGTAATTATTAATGCCAACAAAATAAAAAAAGAGCCGGTTTCTGCAGAATTATAAATCTCTGCAGGATGCGATAGGTAGTTTAACGCCTTGAATTGCAGTTTGGTTTTCCATTCTTCATATATCCCTATCTCTGTGGTTGAAATCAAAACATAAACAACAATTACAATTATATTGTAATAAAAAGAAGCTCTGTTTAACCACCAAGAGGCATAATAACTCTGAATAACAGAAAGCAAGAAAGGAATAACTAGTATGTAGCATGCTGTTGCAATATCAAGGGGTATTGCGTACCAAAATGATAGCAGCAGCTCGCTTAGCGGAATGCCGTCTTGGTTTAAAATTTCCCAATAGTAAATATAAAATATTAAACGCGTGGTAGCGAACAGCAGCATCCAGAAAATAAATTGTTTTAGAAGTGCGCTGATAAATTTCATTTGAATTTTACTGAATTTTGAAAGCAAAGGTAAGTAATCATATTATGCATAACCTTCTTAATAACATTGAGCAAGCTTGTATTATGTAATACTAATAAAATACTACCTCAACATTTGGCGTTTGACGTTTATATTCGTTTATCTTGGACGGTTTAATTAAAGTATTATAACACTTTAGATAGTTAAGGTTTGATAGCTGCAAGAGAGGCTTAATGCTTTTTATCCTTGTATTATTTATATATAATTCCTCAAGTTTTGTAAGCCTGGCTATATATTTTAAGGATTTTATTTTTGTGCCGCCCATATCCAGCTTTAATAGTCCGGATATAAGGGATATGGGCTCAAGGTCATCCACAGAGGTATTTCTTATCAAAAGCTCTTTAATATATTTAAGCTCAGATATTGAATTTACCTGTGATATTGGATTTTTTGATATGTCTAATTTCTCTATGGTTACAAGAGAAATAATAGGGCTAATATCGGTTATGGAAGTAGAGTTAATAACAAGTTCTTTTAATCGTAAAAACTTATGCAATGGATTTAGGTTTAGTATGGATGGGTTATCTATAACTTGAATGGATTCGGTGTCCACCATGTTTTGCAAATCCATATTAGATGGGCTTAAGGGTAGTTTCAGCATTCCTATAAATTCATCCTTCCAACTATCATCTAAGTTATTCCACCACATTCGCAAATTATCACTTTGGTATATGACTACTGTTTTTGGGTGCGTGTTTTTAAATCTAAGGGCCTCGCCTTCTCGCACCAATGTATTATCACAATATATTATTCTAAGGGAGGCAGACTCCAGCGATGATAGATTATCAATTCTTGTGTTTTCAAGTTTAATAATCCTAATTCGTCGCAATGATGAAAGCGGTTCAAGTGAAATTATCTCTGTGTTACTAATATTTAATTCTTCTATGTTTGATAATCCAGATATCGGTGTTAGGTCAGATATGCTAGTTCCCTGAAGGTATACCTCATTCAGCCTATGCATTATGCTTAATGGCTTAATGTCATATATCTGCTTATTAAATGCTACTGATATTCTACGCTCTTGTATTAATTCATGAAGTTTTTCCACAGAAACGCTATCGCTAATATTATACTCCTGTTTAAATAAATTTCTCCACTCCATTGATAAGTCTTGCCACCACTTCTCAAGTTCTTGAGAGTTATAAATCACCAAACATCCAGGATTTTCGTCCATGAAATTATTGGCCTCGTTTATGTCTATCTTACTATTATCACAATAAATAATTTTGAGTTTCTTTTTGTTTTCTAGTGGTTTTAATGACGAGATATTTGTGTTGTTTGCCTGCAAAACAGTCATATTTTCAAAGTTCGATAATGGTACCAAGCTATAAATTAATGTACTGTCAATATTAAGGTGTTGAATACTGGTTAGGCTAGATATTTTTTCTAGGCTTTTCACGCTTGTTGAAGAAATATTAACATCCGAAAGATGAGGAAGCTCACAAATTGGTGATAAATTATTTATACGTGTATGGCTAATATCAAGTTGATTAAGCGAATAAATTGTTTCTAAAGGTGTAATATCTTCAACATGAGAGTTAGATATATTTAGTTTCGTTATGTTTTCAAGCCCGCCTATGGCAGTTAAGTCCACCAGTTTGGTACTTGATAGGTTTAGGCTTATAAGAGATGATAAATACCTGAGGGATGATAAGTCTTCAACCGCCGAACCGCTGCAATTTAAAACTTCGATGTTTTTCAGGTTTCGAATGGGTTCGAGATCATTAATATTAGTGTTTATTATATTGATTTCTTTGAGTTGCGACAGCTCAGATATGGGCTTTAAATCCTTTATTATTTGATTATTAGATAAGTCCAGTGATTTAACCCCTCTGAATGTTTTTAAAAGGTTAAATACAATGGAAGTGTTTGCCATTATGGTGTCTTGAACCTCTAAAAAAGTGGTGTCATAATACACCATTAGGCTGTCTTCTGGTAAAAAAGGATCTGTTTGTGGGTTTTCATCAATAATTAGTGTGTCCGAAACGTATTCTTTTACCCATTTTGATACTACCACAGAGGAGTCTGAAAACCACAATATATTTCTAAATGGAAGTGTGTCAAAAACAATTACCGATTTTCCAAAATAGTTTTTCCATTCATTTGACATATCATTCCACCAATTTCGTATTTCTTCTTCTTCTTGTATTTTAGTTGTGTAAATGCTTGCTATTTTCAGGTCTTTTTGATTTGGATCAAGGTTAATTTCAATATACCTAAGCTGATTATTGTTTATGGTGTCATTTTCAACGGTGATGCCTTGTAAATTTCTGTTTAGGGTGACTTTAAAAACTATTTTATTACTATCTGTTATTATGCTCTCTGTATTTTCTATTTCAAAGCTAAACCTTGCCTCCTTGAAAAAGAAATCGATATCCTTTAGATAGGCCTGAACATCCTTGTTAAGGGGCAGGTCTCTATTTTCATCTAAATCATCTTCTATCTGAACCATATCACTAGCAAATAGTTTAAGGTAACTCTCATTAAAAATAATATCCTTTTCAGAAGGGATTTCATTGGGGTCGCCAATAAAATTTAACGTTCCCTGAAGGTAATTGATTAGCTGCTTTGTTTGAGTTTCATACTTATTAATCTGGCTAATACTGATGGCGCTGTCAGCCTGGCCTATTAAAAATATAGGAAGCAAAACAACGGTGATGAAAATTACTGGTATTAGTTTGCGCATAGTCTGTATGTTCTTATTAATTCCTGCTTATCTTCCTCTTTTAAATAGACAAGGTTGGAAATAAGCCATCCAGAATTCATATCATCTCTGTTAAAAAACGAAAGTTCGAAATACCAATCATTGATTTGAAAAAAATGAAATTTAACAGACTCTACACTCACAAATTTCATTTGGTTAGTTTTCATCATGAAAAAAAACAATGTGAGATAATCTGGTTTATAATTTGAAGAAGCATATAGCTCAACATATTCTTGATTGGTTAGGGCTTTTTTTAGATTCATAAAGTCTAATTCGTGGCTCTGGGGGTGTAAAAAATGAGTTGTCTGCTCAATAGAATCTGTTTCTGGAAAAATTCTATTAAAATTTTTAAAATAAACATTGCTCATGATCCATTTAGAGCCTAGGTTTTCTTTCTCAAGTGTTAAAAACAATATAACGTTCTCTTTTTTACCATTAACCTGGAATGTTGCAGCAACTTCTGCATACCAATCGGGGTCCAAAAAATTTAGGTATGTCGGGCTTTTATCATTTGTAACATCTGCAATGAAGTATTTTTTCAAATTACCTGATGTTCGTGGATTATATTCATCAAACATTCCTTGAAGCAACATCCTCCGCATATCATTACTTCGATATGATTTATCGCTAGTTAATAGAGGTTTTCCTAAATTATCTTCTTCCATATTAAACCTTTTAACAAACTGACCTACCTGTTTGTTCATGGCATAAAGTGTGGTTTCATCAGTGGTATAATTACCCAATGACTGTGATTTAATCATATTAGCAATGCCAACACTTATTATTATCAGTAAAAAATATCTGTTCATTTAGTCGTAGTTTAGCAGAAGTTCGTAATAATTATTGCTGACGCACAAATTTAGTTTTTTATTAAAAACGTTTTAATCGCACCTCTATTATCAATTTATGAAAAGCCTTTTATGATATTGATAATATTATAGTTTATGTATTCTTAGATTATTTAATAAATTTGATTCAAATTAAAAACCCTTTCCCATCATGAAAAAAACAATTCTTCTGATTTCTTCCGTAATGATACTCTGCAGCCTTGGGTATGGTCAAAAAACTGAATCTTATGATATTTTAAAAGGAGTTTCGTTGAACGCATTCGAATACAGAAACATTGGGCCTGCACTAAAGTCTGGAAGGATTTCGGATATAGCAATACATCCAGAAAATCAAAACATATGGTATGTTACAGTTGGTTCTGGAGGTGTATGGAAAACGGAGAATTCTGGTACAACATGGGTTCCTATATTTGATAGCCAAAAGGTTTTTTCAACGGGTTGTGTGACTATTGACCCTAATAACCCGCATGTTATTTGGGTTGGCACTGGCGAGAATGTAGGCGGAAGACACGTCAGTTATGGAGATGGTATTTATAAGAGTGAAGATGATGGCCTGTCATGGAAAAATATGGGCCTTAAAGAATCACAACACATATCTAAAATTGTTATCCATCCTAATAATTCGGATATTATGTGGGTGGCTGTTCAGGGTCCATTATGGTCATCGGGAGGCGATAGAGGGCTTTACAGAACCCAAGACGGCGGAAAATCTTGGGTCAAAACACTGGGTGATGAAGAATGGACAGGTGCAACAGATATTGTTATTGATCCCCGTAATCCAGATGTAATTTATTGCGCATCATGGCAAAGGGGAAGAACTGTTGCTGCCTATATGGGTGGTGGGCCAGGATCAGGAATACATAAATCAACTGACGGAGGAAATACATGGATAAAGCTCAAAACAGGATTACCCACATCGGATATGGGTAAAATCGGTCTTGCCATTAGCCCACAAAATCCTGATGTCATATATGCCGCAATTGAGCTTGATAGGCGTAAAGGTGGGGTATATAAATCTGAAAACCGGGGCGCCTCTTGGGTAAAACAGTCAAGTGCAGTTTCAGGAGCTACTGGTCCTCACTATTACCAAGAGCTGTATGCAAGTCCTCATGAATTTGATAAAATATACCTTGCAGATGTTAGAATCCAAGTTAGTGAAGATGGTGGTAAAACATTTAAACGGCTTAATGAAAAAAATAAACATTCCGATAATCACATAATTGCTTTCAGGGAAAATGACCCAAACTACCTGTTGGTTGGAACAGATGGTGGTGTTTATGAAAGTTTTGATAAAGCTCAAAACTGGCGATATATGGCAAATTTGCCAATAACACAGTTTTATAAGCTGGCTTTGGATGATTCAAAACCCTTCTATAAGGTTTATGGGGGGACACAAGATAATGGAACCATAGGGGGTGCTTCGAGAACTGTTTTTAGAAGAGGTATTTCTAATGCTGATTGGTTTATAAATTTATTTGCCGATGGGCATCAACCAGCAACAGAACCAGGTAACCCCAATATTGTGTATTCCGAAACCCAGGAGGGTAATCTTTTCCGAGTGGATCAAAAAACAGGCGAGGCTGTTAACATTAAACCCCAAGCTAATCCTGGAGACAAATATGAACGCTTCAATTGGGACTCTCCCATTTTAGTAAGCCCTCATAACCCAACCACAATTTACTTTGCATCCCAAAGGGTGTGGAAGTCTACAAACCGTGGCGATAGCTGGGTAACTATTTCGGAAGACCTTACCCTAAATCAAGAAAGGTTCAACCTACCTATTATGGATAAAACATGGGGCTGGGACTCCCCATGGGACGTTTATGCAATGTCAGATTATAATACAATTACTTCGCTATCTGAATCACCACTAAAAAAAGGGCTTATTTATGCAGGAACTGATGATGGGTCAATTAGCGTTACAGATAATGGCGGAGGCACATGGAATAAAATTGAAGTTGGTTCATTACCAGGAGTTCCTGAAAATGCCTTTGTAAATGATATTAAAGCTGATCTGTATGACGAAAATACAGTGTTTGTTGTTCTTGATAATCACAAAAATGGAGATTTCAAACCCTATATTGTAAAAAGCACAGACAAGGGGGAAAGCTGGAATCTAATTACAAATAACCTCCCTGAAAATTTAATTGTTTGGAGGCTTGTTCAAGACCATATAAAGCCAGAGCTGTTATTTATTGGCACTGAATTTGGTATTTTCATGTCGATTAATGGTGGACAAAGCTGGTCTAAAATGACAGGAGGAATACCTACAATTTCTTTTAGAGATCTTGCAATCCAAAAAAGAGAAAATGATCTTGTGGGTGCATCATTTGGGCGTAGCTTTTTTGTTCTAGATGACTATTCTCCTTTACGTGAAATAGATGAAGGTACTTTTGATCAGGAGGCAACGCTTTTTAGTTTGAGAGATGCGCTTTTATACTCACCAAGATCATCTCAAACGTACAGCGGTAAAGGATCAATGGGTGCTTCATATTTTATTTCTCCAAACCCCCCATTTGGTGCTGTTTTCACATATTATTTGTCTGAAAATTATTCAACACTAAAGGAAGTGCGAAAAAAGAAAGAAAAAAAATCTAAAAAGGAAGGTGTAGACATTAAATTTCCTGGCTGGGACAATTTGGATAAAGAGCTATACGAGGATAGACCCATTGTTATCCTAACAATAATGGATAGTTTGGGTAATGGGATAAGAAAAATTAAGGCCAAGCAAGGCAAGGGGTTTCATAGAATTTCCTGGAATTTAAGGTATCCAGCATTTAATGGTGTTGATACTGATGGGTCAGGTGTTTTTAATGAGTTTTCTACAAGAGGAGGGCTAACGGTAATGCCTGGCAAATATTATGCAGTGCTTTCCAAAAGAGTTGATGGTGTTAATAGGTCAATTTCAGACACGGTTATGTTTAACGTTATTAGTATTCAAAATGGCGCCCTAAAAGGATCATCACCCGAGGATATTTTAGCCTTTGGCAGAGAGGTTGAAAAACTTAAAACAGCAAATTATGCCCTAAACACTGTTGTTGATAACACTAAAAGAAAATTAGCTGCCATGAACAAGGCTATGGCATCAATTGGGTTTTCAAACGACAGCGTTTATCTGAGTATTTTCCAGTTAAACATTCAGCTTGAAGACATACAGAAACAACTTTATGGTAGCAAGTCAAAAAAAGAAGTAGGTCAGAAAACTGATCCCAACCTTTCTGAAAGAATTTGGAATGCGATGGGTGGAACTCAAAATATTTCCTTTGGGCCTACACAAACACAAAAAAAGAGCCTTCAATTAGCCACTGTCGAATTTGAAAGTATTAGGCTAGAGGTGGAAGAAATGGTAAATGATCAAATCCCTATTCTGGAAGAAAAGATAACTAAAATGGGTGCTCCATGGATTGAGGGGCAGCCCATTCCAAAAGCTAATGATTAATGTTTTTAAATAATACTGTAAAGAAATTTTACCCCCTTACAATCAGTGCTTTTATTATCTCCTGTGCCATTTTTGGATTTTCCTTAAGCCTTCTTGTTGAATAAGCGAACCACTGTTTACCAAAGGGTGTATAAATACGCATTTTATATCCTTTTTTAATTATGGATTTCCTGAGCGCAGGCGTTACACCATAAAGCATCTGAAATTCGAACTTGTCATTTGGCACATTATATTTTTTGATTAACTCGTAAGCCCCAATAACAAGCTTTTCATCATGAGTAGCAATTCCTGGATATATACCTTTTTTGAACATCTCCTCCAGTGCTAATAGGAAGTTTTGATTTATTTCTTGATAATTCTGGAAAGCTACTGTTTCGGGTTCTACATATATTCCTTTGCATAACCTATAATTCAGTGGGTTTTCCTTGGAATGTAAGTCCATTAATTCATCAATGTCATTCATGGTACGGTATAAATATGCCTGGAAAACTAGCCCTACATTCTTTGGAAATTCCTTTTTAATTTTTCTGAAAAGTTCAATTTCTAGATCAACACACTGGAAATCTTCCATGTCTATTCTCACAAAATTGTCATATTCAACAGCTTTTGCCACAACCTCTCTTATTAGCTTATAGCAGGCATTCTTATCTATCAGCAAGCCAAACATTGTGGGCTTTAAAGAGTAATTGCCAACAACATTGCTTTTTTCAACAGCTTCAATTATCTCGATGTATTCATCTTTATTCTTTTTTGCTTGGTCTAGTTCGGAAACAAACTCTCCCAGAAGGTCAATGGTAGTAATGTTTCCTTCTGAATTTAGCTGTTTTGCTATTTTGATTGCTGCGCCAAGAGACTGGCCTGCTATATACCTTTTGGAAAAAATCCAAATTAATTTTTGCGGCATCAATGGTAAAATAGTTGCAACTATCTTATTTAGAAATATCATTGTAACTTGGGTTTTGTGTTGTGCTATTTTATTGCAAATTTAGATAGAATAGTTCATATGATTACAAAAAAACACTATTTTTTTATTCTGTGATTCAACGCTTATTCGATTGCCAACCAGCCTTTTATGGGACATTATGAAATTTTTATTTTCAATTAACTTTAATTGGGATTAAAATTTGTGTTAAAAAATTAACACAGATTTATATGCTACAAAAATCATCATGATAGATCATTCTTGATAATATGTTTGTAATTAAAAATAAATAGCCGTAATTTTGCCGCCCGATTTTTGTATAGAGTAGGCTATGGTGGAATTTAAAATACCCATTAAGGGTCTTTCGTTAGGTACGCATGATTATGTATATAAAATCGATAAGTCGTTCTTTGATAACTATGAGTTTCTGGAAATTGAAGGTGGGGTTTTAGATTTAAACTTGGATTTAGTTAAAGAGTCCACGCTATTAAGCCTAACATTTAAATTTAATGGAAAAATATCTTTAAAATGTGACAGGTGTTTAGACCTTTTTGATATACACCTGGAAAACAATTTTAGGCTGATAGTAAAATATGCTGCTGATTATGAGGAAATAAGTGATGAAATAATTACGGTCCCATCATCTGAAAGCAATTTAGATATCAGTCAGTTTGTTTTTGAATATATTAATCTCATGTTACCATTAAAAAAAGCGCACCCCGATGATGATGGTGGAAATATAACATGTAACGAAGACATGGTAAATAGAATTGACGGTTACTCTGAACAAAGAAATGATCCCAGGTGGGACGCATTAAAGAACATAAATTTAGATTGAAAACTTAATAAATAAAGAGATAATAAAATGGCACATCCGAAGCGCAAAATATCAAAAACAAGAAGAGATAAAAGAAGAACTCATTACAAAGCAGAGGCTCCTCAGCTCGCAACTTGTCCTACAACTGGTACGGTACATGTTTATCACCGCGCATACTATGTTGATGGTGACATGTATTACAAGGGAAAGCTTGTAGTTGAGAATGCAAAAGCTGAATAAACGGCTGTTTTTCTAGTTCCCTTTTTTTAAAAACCCCTATCAAAGAATAAACTCTTGAACACTTTTGTTTTCAGGAGTTTTGTTTTTTTAGCCCTTATAGATATCTGTGTGCCGCACAAATATTTGTATTTTTGCGGCAAAATAAACTGAAAAATACATAGTATGTCAAAAATAAATGCAGCAATAACCGGAATCCATGGCTGGGTGCCTGAATATGTTTTGACCAACGAGGAGCTTGAAACTATTGTAGATACAACAGACGAGTGGATAATGACGCGCACTGGTATTAGAGAAAGACATATTTTAAAGGGTGAAAATATGGGCACGTCTGTTATTGGAACAGAGGCCGTTAAAGGTTTATTAGAAAAAACAAATACAACTCCTGATGAAGTTGACCTTGTTATATGCGCAACCGTTACCCCAGATATGCTTTTTCCAGCAACCTCAACAATAATTTGCGACAAAGTAGGTATTAAAAATGCGTTTAGTTACGATTTAAACGCAGCATGCACAGGGTTTTTATACGCTTTAGATACCGCAAGAAGATATGTTGAATCAGGATCTTATAAAAAAGTTATTGTAGTAGGCGCTGATAAAATGTCTTCGATTGTTGATTACACAGACCGAACAACTTGTGTTTTATTTGGTGATGCAGGTGGTGCTGTTCTTTTAGAGCCCACCAGCGATGGCTTAGGAATAATAGATTCGGTATTAAAGAGTGATGGTATGGGTAGAGACCATCTTTATCAAAAAGCAGGAGGCTCAAACTACCCCCCAACCCATGAAACTATTGATGCCCGACAACATTATATTTATCAGGAGGGCCAGGCTGTATTCAAATTTGCCGTCACAAAAATGGCGGATGTGAGTGCTGAAATAATGGAGCGGAACAACCTTGACGCAGATGATATATCATATCTAGTACCCCATCAAGCTAATATGAGAATTATTGATGCAACAGCCCGTCGCATGGGTCTTGAGAGAGATAAAGTTATGATAAACATTGAGCGTTACGGAAACACAACAAACGGTACAATTCCCATGTGTTTACATGAGTGGTCTCCAAAACTAAAAAAAGGCGATATCATTATATTAGCTGCTTTTGGGGGAGGATTTACATGGGGTTCAATGTACATAAAATGGGCCGTTAATGGAAGTTCTAAATAGAGAACTGTATGTACTTCCAAAAGTAATTTAATTCCTATCTGATTTTTGAAAACATTTTTGTTGCCACCCCCTTGGTATTTCTATATTTTAAAAAATATACTCCGGGCAAATATTCAACAACACTTAATTTGTGAGTTCGTTTTGCCGGTATTTGTATCTCATTAATTATAAGGCCTTGAATGTTAAATATGGTAACATTCATTGGCTCAGAATCATAATTCTGAATAAAAATATCGGTTTGGGTAGGGTTAGGGTATATGGTTAGAATAGGCTTCTGGTGCTCGTTAATCCCAACTGTAAGTGATATTGTTGCTGATACAGTATCCCAGCTATTAAGATCATTTGAAACAAACTGTATTATGTTGTATGTTCCCAAATTATCATAACTGTGGGTAGGGTTTTGTTCCATACTATAATTGCCGTCACCAAAATCCCAATACCAGTTATTTGCTTTTTGACTCTGATCATAAAAGGAGACGTTATTTTCAAACTGCTCTAAATAAAATCCTGCAGATGGCCTGTGTATTAAATGAGAAAAAGTTACTGTTTTATTGAAAACCGTATCCCAATATTCGTTTGGTCCAACTGGCCAGTTACCATTGCTTGTTCCATAAAACTCATGTCCTACGCCCAAGACAAAATATTTTTCTAGCTTACCCCCTAAGTTTTCGATTCTTTCGGCTATTAACTCACTTCCATAAGAGGCTGGAAATGCTGGGTTTCCAAATGCAGCTCCATAGCCAAACGGAACAACATCATCATCGGTACCATGAACTAATAAAACTGGAATAGTATCCGTCTCAACAATAAGAATAGTGTCCTGTAATGATCCCCACAAACCAACCAGTCCATTTGATTTTCCCAAGTGAGAATAATTATTTCCGGAACAATCCAAACACCCCAAATCAGGGTTCGAATATGTTTCTGGGGGTCTTTCATCCTCGGTATCCAAAAATATATTGTGTAGCCCAACAAATGATCCTGCGCTACTACCAAGCATATATATATTATTGGTGTCTATGTTGTATACATTTCTGTTTTCCTTAAGAAATCTAATCGCAGAGCGTCCGTCTTGCAGCCCCCTGTATACCGCTCTTATTGCGCTCTCTGAGCTTAGGGGGTTCATTCCTAAACGATAGTCTATGCTTGCTGTAACATATCCCCTATGTGCCATTGAATCACAAAAAGCTACCATATCTTCAGCTAACTTGGATCCCGTAAGAAAAGCTCCTGAGTGCACACATAACAAGACTGGCCTTTTGGATAAAGTATCCCCCAGTGGTTGATAAATATCCATTAATAAGTTTTCATCCACAGTTAGGCTTTCCAGTAAGTATGGGAATAAAAGCCTGGGTGCATTACCATATATAACATCAGTATTAATTTCGATATTATCGAAAACAGGAGAGGTGTATCGATTATTATAAGGTATTTGTCCCATTAAACTAATGGATGCAAATAAAAAAACAAGGGTAACCAGTTTGTATTTCATCTGTAAATTAAATACGGACAAAGTTAGGCAAAAGATTGTTCGAACATCATTCCATTTAAAACAAGCTTACTTGTAATATAAAACAGCAATATAATTTAGCTTAATTTAGACCTCTTATTGTTAATGCCGCTTGTGCTTAATTAAACTTACCATTTAGTATGAACTCAAAAATACTTTTGTTTGTATCTGTTATGCTATTCCTAACGGTCCAAAAAACACATTCATGCACTAATATTCTTGTAACAAAGGGTGCTTCTGTTGACAGTGCAACCTATTTAGTCTATTTAAATGATGGTGAATGGCTCTACAATTTAAATCAAACCCCAGCAAAAAATCATTCTAAGGGAGATTCGTTAGTATACACAAGTATGACAGGTATTAAGTCTAGAGTGCATCAGGTTTCTCATACATATGCAATCATTGGTTTTCAAATGAATGAGCACCAGCTTGCAATTGGAGAAACAACCTTTCTTGGAAGAGAAGAACTCTGGGATAAAAATAAGCCATTAAAATACTGGGAATTAATGGAATTGGCCTTGCTAAGAGCTAAAACAGCACGAGAGGCTATTGAAGTAATAACAAGCTTAGTTGAACAATATGGCTATGGAAGTGAGGGTGAGTCTTTCTCGATAGCAGACCCAAATGAAGCTTGGGTGCTGGAATTAATAGGCACTGGTGGCTCTGGTAGTGCCATTTGGGTAGCAATGAAAGTGCCCGACGGTATGATAACTGCACACGCAAACCATTCTCGTATTGGTGAGTTTCCAATGGATGATCCTGAAAATTGTACATATTCTGATAACGTAATTTCATTTGCAATCGAGAAGGGTTATTACAACCCTGATATAGATGAATCATTTAGGTTTAATAATGCTTATGATCCCCCTACACCAAAGCATATAAGATATTCTGAGTCAAGAGTTTGGAGTGTTTATAACAGGGCTGCTCCATCGGCTGGATTAACACATAAATATAGCAGGGGGGAGGGCGGTGAAGAAGGGTACCCTTTATTTATTAGACCCGACAATAAGCTGTCATTAAAAGATGTGTTTTCATTGGCTAGGGATCATTATGAAAATACCGAAATTGATATGACCACCGGTATAGCAGCGGGTCCATTTGGAAACCCTAACAGGATAAGGCCGCTATCCTGGGAAGGTGACTCCATTGTATATTCCTTTGAGAGGCCTATTTCTACTTACAACACGGCTTTTTCATTTGTAGCACAACTAAGGGGTTATCTTCCAAATGAAATTGGAGGGGTCGCCTGGTTTGGTGTTGATGATACTTACACATCTTGTTATTTTCCAATTTACTGCTGCGTAACTCAAATTTCAAAGCCATTTTCAATGGGCGACATAAATAGTTACTCGCGAGAATCGGCTTGGTGGACATTCAATTTTGTGTCAAACTTTGCCAATATAAGGTACTCATATATGGTAAAGGACATAAGGGCTGTGCAAAAAGAGGTTGAAAATATTATCATTGCACAACAGCGCTCTGTTGAGATAGAGGCTCTAAGTTTGGATGATAGTGAGCGTATAGAGTTTTTAACAAACTATTCAGTTGAAATGGGTAAAATGGTTCATAATCGATGGGTTGAGCTGGGAGATAGGCTGGTTACCAAATACAATGATGGTTATATAAAAGATTACAACAACCAAATTAGGGAGGCGGGGTATTCATCTGATTGGCTAAATATAATTTCTAAAGAAGAAGGTGAAAGGTATCGTGTTCCCGAAGAGTAACGCTTATTAAGTTAAAAGGCTGTGTTTAATTTAGCCTGGTTTTCTTTAAATTTAATTACCTTAGCACATACACATAAAATTAAAAATATGAATAATGTTTCTTACTCAAAAAATTGGTGGGCACTTGCTTTTAATGGTATCATAGCTCTTTTGTTCGGTTTATTGGCAATCTTTGCTCCGCGTGAAACTCTAGAGGTCGTTATAAAGTACTTTGGAGTTGTTATGCTTATTGTTGGTGTTGCTATGCTCTTTGGTGCATACTCAAGCATGAAAAACAAACTAAACTACGGTACAGATTTAATAAGCGCAATTATTACAGTTGCCCTGGGGGTAGTACTTTCTTTTTTCACCGAAAAAACCCTTGAGGTCATTGTTGTAGTAATCGGCATATGGGCTATTGTTCTTGGAATAGGACAACTTATAATAATGTCTGCTCTTACTTCAAAACCCGATAAAAATTACATGTTGTATAGCGGTCTATTTACTTTGGCTTTTGGAGCCCTGATGTTTTTTAACCCTTTTACCATGGCGTCAATAATGACAGTGGTGGTTGGTATTATGGCGGCAATTATTGGTGTTGTTTTGATTTCGTTTGCTTTCAAGCTTAAAAACTTATAGCGTATCCAATTACATGTTTTAATCATGAAATTTAATGTCTAAAACTCTTAGTTGAAGAGTTGTGTTTCCAAGCCAGAAATTTTCTTCAATATGATAACATATGTCGAAAGTTTTCCCCTCCTTCATATCTTTAAAATGTTTTGACTGATTAAATGCTATTGAGGGAACAGGATTGCCTGTTCTATCTTTATGGACCGCTGAAAACTTTAGGTGTTTACTATCATCATTTTTACCAACAAGCTTAGCATAGCCCGTGTCAATTACATTTTTGGTTAAAAATATAGGAGACATATTACCAGGACCAAATGGTGCAAACTGCCTTAGTATTTTATAAAACTTGTAGTTTATGTCGCTTATGAAAAGCTCAGTGTCTATTTCTATTTCTGGAACGAGCATTTCTTGCGAAATATTTTCTTCAGCATATCTATTAAACTCTACAATAAATCTGTCTAGGTTTTCTGGTTTCAAGGCCATTCCAGCGGCATAGGTATGGCCACCAAAATTTTCAAGAAGATGAGATGTTGATTCAATTGCATTATAAATGTCAAACCCCTTAACAGACCTAGCAGAGCCTGTAATTAAGTCGTCTGCCCTTGTTAATACAATGGTAGGTCTATAGTAATTATCTATAAGTCTTGACGCAACAATGCCAACAACACCCTTATGCCAGTTTGCATTATAAACAATAGACGTTATTTTTTCACCCGCACCACTTTTGTTCTCACTGACAAGAAGCTGTAATGCCTCTCTGGTTATATTAGCGTCCAGTTTACGTCGTGTCAAGTTTAGTTCGTTTATTTGACTGCCTAGCCTTGTTGCGTTGTCTTTATTATCACTAATGAGAAGCCTTACAGAATCTGTTGCGGTATCTATCCTGCCAGCGGCGTTTATTTTTGGCCCTATACTAAACACAACATCTGATATTGTTATTTTCCTATCAAAATAATGCTCCTGCCCCAAGGAAGACCTGTTTTTTATTCCAGCCGAGTTTAAGAGATATATTATTCCTACTCGAGGAGACTTATTAAGGCTCTCCAATCCATAATATGATAGGGTTCTATTTTCTCCTACAATTGCAACCATATCAGCAGCAATACTTATGGCAACAAGATCGAGGAAAGCATGGGTTGTTTCTGGTGGCATTTCGAATCTGATGGCAAGAGCTTGTATTAGCTTGAAACCAACTCCAGCTCCTGATAACTCCTTAAATGGATAGGGGCAATCTTTTTGTTTGGGGTCTAGAACAGCAGTCGCTTCAGGCACCTTGTTTCCTGGTCGATGATGGTCACAAATAATTACATCTAACCCCTTTTCATTTGCATATTGAATTTTTTCAACAGCCTTAATTCCACAGTCCAGAGACACCATTATTTTATGGCCCGCAGAAACAGCATGGTCTATCCCCTTAATAGAAATTCCATAGCCCTCGTTGTAACGATCTGGTATATAAAAATCTACCTTCTTATGGGTGGCTTTTAGGAAAGAATAAACAATGCTAACAGCTGTGGTGCCATCTACATCGTAATCACCATATACCATTATGCTTTCTCCTTTTTCTCTAGCTTTTTCTAAGCGATTAACAGCCTGCTCCATTCCCTTCATCAAAAAAGGATCATGTAAATCACCTAATTCTGGTCTAAAAAACGACTTGGCATTTTCAAAGCTTGTAATATCCCTTTGAGCCAATAGGCCGGCAAGCTTAGGGTTAATATTAAGAGTCTTTGATAAAGATTCAACAACCTTATTATCAGCTACTTTTTTTATTACCCAGCGCTTTTCCATACCTAATGCTTTAATCTGTAAATATATGTATTTATACCATAAAATCTAGGCTAATAACTTCTATTGTCCGAAAGTGTCTATGCATAATAGCGTTAAAACAAATGCTTAATTATTTACACACCCCTAGCTTTAACACCATGTTATTTTAGCTTCAAATTTATCCCGTAAATAGAAAGTGGTTCTGTAATTATCATTAAAAACTTGATCTCATTGCCTCCACTGGATCAAGGCGCGATGCTGACCATGCGGGTATGAATCCGGAAACAAACCCTATCATTGCAGAAACCAATATTCCCAATGTAATATTTCCAAGAGTAAGTATGAGTTCAAAGTTGAATATAGAGCCGATCATAAAAGTTAAGGCGTAAACTATTAATAGGCCCAGTATGCCCCCTATAATAGCAAGAAATACAGCTTCAAATAAAAATTGCAATAGTATAAAATAGTTTTTAGCGCCTAGGGCTTTCTGTATTCCGATTTGGTTTGTGCGTTCCTTAACGCTCACAAACATTATATTTGCAACTCCAAAGCCACCAACTAATAATGAAAAACCTCCAATTATCCACCCAACGGTTGCTATAACCGCAAAAAGCTGATCAAAGCCCTTATTTATTATATCTGTTTCGTTTAAAGCGAAGCTATCGTCTGCTGAGGGTGGTAGTTTCCTTATTGAGCGCATTATTCCTGCTAGTTCATCAATCATTTGGTCGTTAGACACATCAGGCCTTGCCTTTACAATAATGGTTGTTCCGGTTCGTCTAAAATCCAGTAGTTTTTGACCGTATTTTGCGGGAATAATAATCCAGTTGTCTTTAGAGTTGCCAAAAACATCCTCTCCCTGTTTTTTGGTTACGCCTATCACATCTGTTTTTCGTCCAAAAACCTTTATTTGTTTACCAATAGCATCTCTTCCCTTAAATAAACCCTCTGCAATATCCGCACCTATAATTGCAATGTTGCGTCCACTATAAGACTCTGCTGGAGTAAAATACCTTCCTTCCTGAAGATCAAAGGGCATAACCTTGGTGTAATCTTGGGAAACAGATACCACTGGAACATTCTCAACCTTATCTGCACCATAATACACATCACGATTCACGGTTACCATAAATGCGGAGGCATCAACAGTATTAGATCTTTTCATGATTTCTCCCATCTCCTTTAGCTTGGGCTCAGGTCTCTGATAATATTTCCACCAAGGATATTCAGAACCAACGGCCCATGGCCATTTCTGGATAAATATTACATTGCTTCCAAGAGAGTTTATTTCACTTTTTATGGCATTTTCAAGGCTATCAAAAACCGTGAATACTGAAATAATTGAGAAGATTCCAATGGTAATACCTAGCAATGACAAAACGCTTCTTATTTTATTTATGGCCAGTGCGTTACTAGCAAAAAGTATGCTTTCTGATATTAGTTTGAGTACCTTCATGTTTATTGGTAATAATTGGTAATATTCAAAATTAAATTACTACTGGCTAATCCATGGTTCTAAATTTTCAAAAATCGTAAAAAATTATGAGAAAAAGTCTCGTGTAAGTTAATTAAAACGTGTTATTTTGCAATAAATTTTATTTTACCGTAATTTCCAAAATTTTCACCTGAATGAAAAAAATAAAAACAGCATTAATTTCCGTATTTAACAAAGATGGTCTTGGTTTACTTCTTGAAGAATTAAACGGATTTGGTATTAATTTTATTTCTACCGGTGGTACACATGATTATATTGAAAAGCTAGGTTATAAGGCAACAAAGGTGGAATCATTAACAACATACCCCTCTATTTTAGGCGGCAGGGTTAAAACGTTACACCCAAAAGTAATGGGCGGTATACTTGCTAGGACAGATAATGATGAAGATAAACAAGAGCTGAAAGAATATGATATAATCCCAATAGACCTTGTTATCGTGGATCTTTATCCATTTGAAAACACCCTTAAGATATCAAATGAAGAGGAAGATATTATTGAAAAAATAGATATTGGTGGAATAACGCTAATTAGGGCTGCTGCAAAGAATTTTAAAGACGTAATGGTGATTCCGTCTTCGGATATGTATGAAGGCTTTTTATCGCTTATTAATTCAAAGGATGGAAGTACTGAAATAGAGGATAGAAAATACTTTGCAGCACAAGCATTCAGTATTAGTTCGCATTATGACACTGCAATATTTAACTGGTTTAACCCTGGCAACATTGACGCTTTTAAGGTGAGTAATAATAAAAGAAACTCATTGCGATATGGTGAAAACCCACATCAAAAGGGTGTTTTTTACGGTGATCTGGCAGAGGTTTTTGACCAGGTTCACGGAAAGGCAATTTCATACAATAACTTGCTAGATCTTGATGCGGCCATTGGACTAATTAACGACTTTAAGGAAACAACATTTGCTGTTATTAAACATAATAACGCTTGTGGTTTGGCGTCAAGAGATAGCCTCAAAGAGGCTTGGAATGCAGCTTTAGCGGGAGATCCTGTTTCGGCATTTGGCGGAGTGTTGGCAACAAACAGAAATATCGACGCCGAAACTGCTGAAGAAATAAATAAAATTTTCTTTGAAATAATTATAGCGCCATCTTACGATGATGATGCTCTTGAAGTTTTAAAAGGCAAAAAAAACAGAATTATTTTAGTCCTAAAAAACACATCCTTTGATGGCATTCAATACAGGTCTTTATTAAATGGAGTTCTTGTTCAGGACAAGGATCTAAAATCTGAAACCGCAAAAGATCTTAGAAACACAACGAAAAATAACCCGTCAAGAAGGGAAGAGGAAGATCTGTTATTTGCTAACAAACTAGTTAAACACACAAAGTCAAATACCATTGTGCTGGCATATAACAAACAACTAGTTGGCTCGGGAACTGGTCAGACCTCAAGAGTAGACGCCCTTAAACAGGCAATCGAAAAGGCAAAATGCTTTGATCTGCCTCTAAAAGGTGCTGTTATGGCATCTGATGCGTTTTTTCCCTTTTCTGATTGTGTAGAAATTGCCGGAAATGCTGGTATAACGTCTGTTATACAGCCTGGTGGTTCAATTCGTGATAAGGATTCCATTGATTATTGTGATAATAATGGCATGTCAATGGCCATGACCGGTAACAGGCATTTTAAGCATTAAATTGTACAACGAAATATAATTTTATGAATGAATTAAAAAAACTGTTGTTAACATCATAAAATTTCAATATTTTTACAAGCCCAAATGGGAGGTCGGGCTAGGATTGAATTACTAATTAATATTATATGGGACTGTTTTCATTTTTAACAAAGGAGATTGCTATTGATCTAGGCACAGCCAATACCATCATCATATATAATGATAAGGTTATTGTTGACGAGCCCTCTATAGTTGCTTTGGAGCGCAATACAGGAAGGATTATAGCCGTGGGAAAGAAAGCAATGATGATGCACGGAAAAACACATGAAAACATAAAAACCATACGGCCCTTACGTGATGGTGTAATTGCCGACTTTCAGAGTGCTGAATATATGATCCGTGAAATGATAAAAATGATCGGAATGAAAAGCACCCTCTTCCCTCCTGCCCTAAGAATGGTTATATGCATCCCATCAGGCATAACTGAAGTTGAAGAAAGGGCTGTAAAAGATTCTGCTGAACAGGCTGGAGCAAAAGAAATTAGGCTTATTCACGAGCCCATGGCTGCCGCGATAGGAATTGGGATTGATGTTCTGGAGCCAACTGGAAATATGATAATAGACATCGGTGGTGGCACCAGTGAAATTGCTGTTATTGCCCTTGGTGGAATTGTTAATAACACCTCTATTCGCATCGCTGGTGATGACTTTAACTCTGACATAGAGGAATACATGAGAAAGCAACACAATATTATAGTTGGCGAAAGAACGGCAGAAAGAATAAAGCTTGAGGTTGGTGCAGCAATTACAGAACTTGAAAACCCTCCGGATGATTATGCGGTGCATGGTAGAGATATGCTAACGGGAATACCAAAAGAGATTAAAGTAAACTATAAAGAAATTGCAAGCTGTTTGGATAAATCCATATCAAAAATTGAAGCCGCTGTGCTTAACGCCTTAGAAAAAACACCACCAGAGCTAAGTGCTGATATATATCGAACAGGGATATATGTTGCTGGGGGTGGCTCCATGCTAAGAGGATTGGACAAAAGACTACATCACAAAACAAAACTTTCTGTTCATGTGGCAGAAGATCCTTTGAGAGCTGTGGCAAGAGGAACAGGAATTGCCTTGAAAAATTTCGATAAATTTACTTTCCTTATCAAATAATTTAAAAGACCTTAAGTGAGCTAGAATGCGCAACCTTTTTGCATTATTATGGAGAAATCAGTTTTTTGTTTTGTTCATTCTACTTGAAACCACGTCTATATTTCTATTAACACAAAGTTATTCTTACCATGGTTCGTTAGCTTATAGCACAACCGGGGATATTAGCGGTAATATTTTTAATTCTTACAATAACCTTACGGGATACCTTTCGCTTGCTAAGGAAAATACAGGCCTAATTAAAGAAAATGCGCGGCTTAGAAATATGGTTCGCCCTTCGTCGTTGCTAAAAGATACTGGCTATATCAAAAATGACACCTCCTACAAATATATTCCTGCCAGGGTGGTTCAAAATACAGTTAATAAAAGTAATAACTTCATGGTTGTTAATAAGGGTAATAATGATGGCATATTAAAGGAGATGGGGGTGATTTCTCAAAGCGGCGCTGTTGGTGTTGTTGTTGGTGTTTCTAATAATTATGCAACAATAATGTCGTTGTTACACTCAAAAATGCGCCTTAGCGCAAGAATTAAAAAAAGTGGTCAGTTGGTAAATGTTGTTTGGGGTCAAAAAACCTATTTGTTTGGAACCGTGATAGACATCCCTTCTCATATTTCTCTTGAGGCGGGAGATTCTATAATAACCAGCGGGAACTCCATGATATTTCCAGAAAACATTTTGATTGGGGTTATTGAGTCACATGAAACAGACCTAAATAAAAACCTTAGCTCAGCCAAAATACGTTTGGGCTCTGACTTTAATAGTCTATACCACGTTTATATTATTGATAACACTATGTATCAAGAGAGGGACTCATTAATCCGCATAACAACACAGGGATATGAATAATGTTATTGTGTTAAATATCGTTAGGTTTTTATCTCTAGGGCTTGCGCAGGTGCTTATTTTCAACAATATGAACTTTGGAAGCTACATAAACCCTTCCGTTTATATTCTTTTTATTCTGCTTCTTCCGGCAAGAATTAACGGGAGTCTATTACTTGTTCTCTCTTTCATAACTGGTTTATATATAGATTATTTTGCCAATTCCATGGGGCTTCACGCGTCCGTTTGTGTTGTGGTTGGATTTATAAGGCCGTCTATAATCAACCTTTTCTTTAGGAACCAGGAGTTTGCATCCAACGAAGGGGTAACCCCGTTTTCAGTTGGATGGCAGGGATTTATTAAGTACTCTCTTGTTCTTGTGCTGGCACATCAGGTTCTAATGTTTTATTTAGAAGTAATGAGCTTTAACAACTTCTTTTTTACGCTTTCGAAATCGCTGTTAAGTTCTGCCGTAACACTCTTAATTATTGTAATAGTCATGTTAATATTTGGCAAAAGGAGAAGGTTTTAGTTTTAATGATTATTTGAGCAGCTCTGCTAGCTTATTCTGTAGGTCATCTCCACGAAGGTTTTTATCAATGATAACCCCATCTGGATTAATAAGAACGTTTTGGGGTATGCTCTTTATACCATATAGCTTACCAGCTTTACTATCCCAGCCTATTAAATCGCTTATGTGCGCCCATGACAGGTTATCTGACTCGATTGCTTCGGTCCACTTATCATAGTTTTTGTCAAAGGAAACGCCAACAATATCAAAGCCCTTATCGTGAAATTTTTCAAACGCCGCAACAAGGTTCGGGTTTTCTACCCGACACGGTCCACACCAGGATGCCCAGAAATCAACAAGAATATAGTTGCCGTTTAATAATGAAGAGAGGGAAGTTGGCTTGCCTTGGGGATTATCTAGTGTAAAATCTATAAATGGCTGGCCTATTGAAGATTTTTTTAATGTGCCAACATAATCCTTAAGCTTTATAACGTATTCGCTGGTATAAATTGAAGGATCAAAGTTGTTTAATATGGAGTCAAGCTCTTTTAAATCTAGCTTGTAAGAGTTGTTTAAAATAATAAAGGCAGTAACTGTGCTGCTGTTATTTGCCATAGCATAATCAATAAGGTGTTCTGTTTTTTTTATGTCAACCAGAGCGTACTCCTCCTCTATTAAAAACATAAGAGCGGTATCATTGTTTCCTTTTGCTTCTGAGTACTGTTTTCCTAACTCCCTAGCTTGATTATCATACCCCGCAACTGAGTCCATATATGAGTCATAGATATCCTGGGTTTTTGAACCAACAATAAGGGGCTCGTATAAATTATTCATATCAACATCCACACTTATGTTTCCTGGCTCAGCAAACAAAGGAATATAATCTCCAGAGCCCTTGAACACTATATAATAAAGCTCTGGCTGAACAATACTAGCCATTAAAACGGCCTTATCATTAATCAGTTTTGCAGAGTCATAATACACCCTTTCCCCTCTCTCGAATTTACCAAGATATACAGTAGCTGTGTCTCCATTTGTAACTGTAAGGCTCACATTAAGGTTGGTTGTGTTTTTATTATTTTCACAAGATGTTACTGCCATTATGAACAATGCAAAACAAAAAAGTATTGTGGGCGTTTTATACATATTATTGGTTTTTAATTGATGACAAAGTTAACATTTGGGGCTTTCTTTTATACATGCTAAACATTATTTTGCAACTATTATTATATTTTTGCGTGCAAATAAATTTAAAATGAAGATCCTAATTTTGTGTACTGGAAATAGTTGTCGTAGTCAAATGGCAGAGGGTTTTTTAAGGTCCTATGATAAAAAAACAGAGGTGTATTCTGCTGGAACGTCTCCTGCTGAAAACACTAACCCTAATGCTGTTTTGGTGATGAAAGAGTTGGGTTTAGATATAGCCAACAGTAGGCCCGAAAGTATAAACAAGTATATAAACGATGATTTTGACTATGTAATAACTGTCTGTGGTGACGCCAATGAAAGCTGCCCAACATTTATAGGAAATGTTAGTAATAGAATTCACATTGGTTTTGATGACCCTGCTGATGCCAGAGGAAGCAAAGAAGATATTATTAAGGAGTTTCGGCGCATAAGAGATGAAATAAGGTCTGGCTTTGCTGACTTTTATGATGATAAAATTAAACCCTTCGTATAATGCCCAAAACGAACAACCGCCTCCCTTTCTTAGATAGGTATTTAACCCTGTGGATTTTTTTGACAATGCTAATTGGTGTTGTGTCTGGGTATATGTTTCCTGCCATTAGTGAGCTTTGGAACAGGTTTAACGTGGGCACTACAAACCTTCCAATTGCCATTGGTTTAATAGTAATGATGTTTCCCCCGCTTGCCAAGGTTAAATATGAGGAGTTAAGGGGGGTGTTTAAAAACAGAAAGATTCTTCTTCTTTCATTGGTTCAAAACTGGATAATAGGGCCTCTGTTAATGTTTTTTCTTGCCATTATATTCCTGCATGATTATCCGCAATACATGACCGGCCTGATATTAATTGGTCTTGCCCGGTGTATTGCAATGGTAATTGTATGGAATGACCTTGCGCGGGGTGATAGTGAATACGCTGCTGGTTTGGTTGCTTTTAACAGTATTTTTCAGGTGGTTTTCTTCTCCGCATATGCCTATTTTTTTATTACTGTTTTACCGTCAAAGTTTGGTTTGGAGGGTTCTGAAATTGACATTACCATTTATCAAATAACAGAAAGTGTGTTGATATACTTGGGAATCCCCTTTCTTGCGGGTATAGTTACACGATATTCTTTAATTAGGGTTAAAAACAAGGCCTGGTATGCTGGCAGCTTTATACCTAAAATAAGCCCGCTTACACTTGTTGCTCTGCTCTTTACAATTTATGTAATGTTTTCTCTTAAAGGAGATTATATGGTCAGGCTGCCTGTTGATGTTATACGCATATCGATTCCTTTGGTAATTTATTTTGTAGTAATGTTTTTTGTTTCTTTTTATATCAGCAGAAAAATGGGTACCGGTTATAAAAAAACGACAACGCTTTCTTTTACGGCCGCAAGCAACAACTTTGAACTAGCTATTGCCGTGGCCATAGCTGTTTTCGGTATAAATTCAGGGGAGGCATTCGCCGCTGTCATAGGGCCTCTTATTGAGGTTCCTGTGTTAATATTACTCGTTAGTGTTTCTTTGAAAATGAAGGATAAGTACTTCTAGGTTGGTTATTAGAATACGTTATCGCATCTAATCATTGTTATTTCTTTCTTTCCAAAGCTGATTAAATGATTTTGGGGCTATTTCTGGCATAACTCGCCTTGGCCCCCATGTTTTTGAAACCGCCTTGTTTAAAATCTTGTTTTTTGTTTTTCCAGATAAAAGATCAAGCATCCTTCTTGACTTCAGGGCTTGTGATGAAATATTAATTGTTTGTTTTTCAAAAAAGGTATAAAACCCTTTTTTTACGGAATCATTACGGTTAACCAAAAGTAATTCATGAAGAGGTATTTTTACTGGACAAACTGTTGTACACTTTCCACAAAGAGATGATGCAAAGCTAAGGTGTTTATATTTTTTTTCGCCAGACAAATAAGGTGTAATTACAGATCCTATAGGACCGCTATATGTAGTTTTGTATGTATGTCCCCCTACATTTTTATATACTGGACATGAGTTTAAACAGGCGCCACACCTTATACATGACAATGCCTGACGTTGTCGTTCTTGTTTTAAAAGCGACGACCTCCCGTTATCAATTAAAACAATATACATTTGGTCGGGGCCATCAGTTTCGCCGTTTCTTTTTGGGCCACTTATAATTGAATTGTATACTGTCATTGGCTGGCCAGTGCCGCTGACCGATAGCAGCGGCCAAAATAAATCTAGGTCTTCAAGTTTTGGTATTAGCTTTTCGATTCCGGCTATTGCAATATGGGTCTTTGGAAATGACATTGATAACATACCATTACCTTCGTTTTCTGTTATTGCTATTGATCCAGTATCTGATATTAAAAAATTAGCACCTGTGATTCCAAGGTCCGCAGAGGTAAACTTTTCCCTAAGTAATTTTCTAGTATAAAGGGTAAGCTCTTCGGGAGACATATCGTCAGGGGTATTAAATTTTTCGTTGTATAGTTTTGCAACATCCTCCTTCGACATGTGCATTGCTGGTGTTACTATGTGATAGGGTTTTTGATTTGCCTGCTGAACAATAAACTCTCCCAAATCAGTTTCGGTAATCTCAATGTTATTTTTAGACAATGAATCATTAAGGTCTATTTCCTCAGTTGTCATTGATTTCGATTTGACTGCAGATTGAATATTGTATTCCTCAGCTATTTTCAAAATTTCTTTTAAAGCTTCATCCGAATTTTGAGCCCAAATTACCTTTCCTCCGTTTGCAGTAAAATTATCTTCAAATTCTATGAGAAAACTGTCGAGCTCATTTATAATCTTATACTTTAAAAAGCCTGCCCTGTCTCTGGCTATTTCCATTTGTGAATATAGCTGCTGACCTTTTTCAACAGACTTATTGTATCTAGATATGTTAAATTTGATTTTTTCACGGTGCTCATCATCAAACGCAATCTTTTCTGACCTTGCTAAAAATGATTTATTTTCAATACTACTCTTCATTTGAGACTTTAAGGATTTACCGCTATTTTATCTACTCTTATTGTGTGTCTACCACCTTCAAAATCTGTAGTGAGAAATCTTAGTGTTATTTTCCATGCTAGTTCAAAGGGTACAAATCTACCAGGCAATGATAAGATATTAGCATTATTATGTCGGCGTGTTAGCGTTGCCTGCTCTTCATTCCAGCATAATCCAGCCCTAACACCTGGATATTTATTTGCAGTCATTTGCGCGCCGTTTCCACTACCGCAAAGAATTATTCCTATTTTAAAATTTCCATTATTAATTGCTTCAGCGAGCGGGTGTATCATATCCGGATAATCAACGCTATTATCTGAGTTTGTGCCAAAATCTTTTGTACTATATCCAGCAGCCTCCAGCTTGGTTTTAATAAATTCTTTCATTTCAAAACCTCCATGATCTGAAGCAATTGCTATAACCGCACTACCATCTATCATTGTTAATAATTTTACTTCGCAAAAGTAGGGAAATTTTATTGCTAAATTTAAAACTATCTGACAATCATATTATTTATCTATTATAGTGGATTCGTGTTAAAATTATAAACTATTATTTATCAAAACCTTAGGGTTTTCAACATTATTATTGTTAATATCTGCAAAATACTGTTAATTAAATATTAATAAGTGAGAGGTTATTAACATAAGTAAATCTGTTTTTTAAAGGTTACGTTTTTTATTGTGTTTTTATAAAAGATTATACTGAGATACTAACACGTCTTTTCTCAATTATTAAATAGAAGTTATTAAATTATTATATTAATGCTATCCATTAACAATTTTATTAAGTTACTGGTATACAATATTTTTAAATGTAATAAACTGTGTGCCGCTTGTTAATAAGTTGATGTTTTTTAATAAAACAAGTTATTGACTAAATATTATTCATGGTTACTAACAGCATATTATTATTAATAAATATAATTTATATATAAATATATAATAAGAGATATAGTTTATAAGTATTCTTCTTTTTATATTTGATTTTTAGAAACAAATAAAATTATACCTTTAGTACAAAATATTATACTTTAATTTTAATCCATTTTTGAATTGAACTTAAATAATGACTATTAAAATTTATATATTTTTTATATTAATATTTTTTTTCAATACTGAGATATTTTGTCAAAATAAATCAGAAATAAAGCCTAATGGATATAATATCTTTTATGGTAATGATAGTTCAGTAGTTAGTGAAGGTTACATGAAAAATGGAAAACCTGATGGTTATTGGAAAAATTATTATGATACTGGTATTATTAAATCCGAAGGTAATCGAAAGGATTATGAACTTGATAGTTTGTGGAAATTTTATGATGAAGAAGGGAAAATAATTCTAGAAATAAATTACAAAAACGGAAATAAAAATGGATATAGGGTAACTCATCAAGGAAACGTAGTTACAAAAGAAAATTTTATTGATGATGTTAAGCAAGGAAACACATATATTTTATATCCAAATGGAAAGACAAAGAGTAAAACCCCATTTATAAATGGCTTAGAAGATGGTGTTTATAAAGAATATGATTTAAATGGAAATATTATACAATTAATTACTTATAAGAAAGGATATATAACAGATAGATCTAGAATTAATAGGTATGATTCTGATAATATGCCAAATGGTAAATGGCTTTGGTTTAGTGATGATGAAGTTGTAATTGTAAAAGAAGGATCATATAAGCATGGATTAAAACACGGATATTTTAAGGAATATGATCTGGATGGAAACCTTATTAGTGCTACAAAGTATGTAGATGGAGAAATATTTGAAAAAGCTGAAGAACTTCAGAAGCTAGATGTAAGAACAGATTACTATCCAAGTGGAATAGTTAAAGTTGTTGGCACTTATACTAAAGATGGAATACCAGAAGGCGTTAGAAGAGAATACGATGAAAATGGTAATATAGAAAAGTCTTTTATATTCAGATATGGTAAAATTATTGGAGAAGGAATATTCACAGATTCAGGTCAAAAACAGGGTTTATGGAATGAATATTATGATGATGGCATATTAAAAGCTCAGGGAAATTATACGGATGATAAAAAGGATGGTTATTGGAAATATTTTTATAAAAATGGTAACCTTGAAGAGAGAGGTAAATATATACTTGGAAATCCAGACAGTACCTGGTTTTGGTATTATAGCGATGGTAAATTATTAAGAAAAGAAAATTTTTACAACGGACTATCAGACGGTTTATTAACGGAGTTTGATAAGGAGGGTAATATAATTACTCAAGGAGATTTTATAGAGGGAAAAAAAGAAGGAATATGGATTTATCAGGTTGGAGACTCTAAAGATGAGATTGAATATGTTGAGGATATGCGAAATGGTTTGTACAAATCATTTTATTCCAGTGGTCAATTACGATACGAAGGCAAATATGTTGATGATAATCCAAATGGAGAACATTCATGGTATTGGGACAATGGAAAACTACAAAAACAGGGGAAGTATGTTATGGGTCGTAAAAATGGCGACTGGAAAAAATACGATAGTAATTCCATTCCGCTTATAGTTATTTCATATACCGGTGGTAGGGAGGTTAAATATGATGGCATTAGTATATTAACAGATTAATAATCCAAATCAATTATAAGAGACTAGTATTATGCCCCTAGCTTTATTGTCTCCGAAAGGATAGGTAACCGTCGTAAAATGGGTATACAATGGTCATTTTACTTCTGTATAGCATTATCTCCTCTAATTGGACCCCTATTACCTATTTTAGTGCCAAACGCTTAAAAGCCAAAAAATAACGAGGACGCTATTCCATCAGCAAATAATTTTCCCGATGTAGTCAGCTTATAAACACTGCCCTTTTGCGCTATCTTTCCATTTTCAATGAAAGGTAAAATGGTTCGAATGAAATGGTTCGAATAATCAGCACCAAACATATTTAAAATGTGTTCTGTATCAGAACCCCACGAGGTTCTAAGAGACGTTAGAACATACTCATTATACATTTGGTTTTTTGACAAAACCTCTTTTTCGGCTATTATATGTGCCGGATCATTTTCACAATATTTTTTCATATTCATAACATTCCATTGTCTGGACACCCCATTGTAAGAATGGGCCGATGGCCCTAATCCTATATAATGACCGCCTAACCAGTAAATACTATTGTGTTTTGAGTAGTAGCCTCTTTTTGCAAAGTTGGATATTTCATAGTTAACGTACGACCTGTTCTCTGTTAATTCGATCAGAGTATTGAAATGCTCTATACTTTGTTTTTCATCAATATTAGCAAGCTTTTGATTTCTTATCAATACATCAAGAGCTGTTTTTTTTTCAACTGTTAGCGAGTATGAGGATAGGTGAGGGAGGTTGTAGTCAAAGAACAGATTAATATTTTTAACCCATTTATCGTTTGTTAGAGTGGGAATACCATAGATTAAATCTATGGTAATATTTTCAAAACCCGCTTTTAGAGAGTTTTCAATGGATTTTTTAGCCCCCATTGAGTCGTGTACCCTGTGCAAATACTCAAGATCATCATCAAAAAAACTTTGAATACCAATACTTAACCTGTTAATGGGAGAGTTTTTTTTAAGATCATTCAAGTACTCATAATTAATATCATCAGGGTTGGATTCAAGAGTAATTTCCGAGCCAGGGACAACGTCGTATACCTCATAAATAACACCCATAATATCATTTAATTCATTAACGGATAACATTGATGGGGTTCCTCCGCCAAAATAAACAGTGGTAATTTTATTAGGCTTGAGATAATTCTTCCTGGACCGAACCTCTAGTTTGATAGCTCTAACAAAATCTTTTCTATATTTCAAGCTGCCTGTTGTATAAAAATTACAATAATGACACTTCTGTTTGCAAAATGGAATATGTATATAGATGCCTGCCAACGATTATAGCTTTAATTATTTTTAATAACGCTTCAATGTGTAGTTAACCCTGTATTTTTTCTGGAGAGTAATTTTTATACCACATATAATATACAAAAATGATAAACGCAACAAAAAGAACAGATACAATATAATAGTAGTGCCCCGGCATGGTGCTTTTTATGATAATAGACATAATATATACCACCACAGCAAACGCTGTATATGAGAATATAATTCTTATATTATACTTTATCTTGTAATGATATTTACCCCAATAATATGACAACAACATTATTACAAAGTAACTAACAAAGCTTGCCCACGCTGACCCTAAATAACCAAATTTAGGGATAAGCAAAACATTAAGAAGAATGGTAAGCATTCCGCCCACGGTGGCAATCAAAGCTCCGTAAAATGTTTTATTGGTTAATTTATACCACACTGACAGGTTGTAAAACACTCCTAAAAATAATTTTGCAGACAATATAATAGGGACGATTTGTAACCCTGGCCAAAACGCCTCTCCTATAAAATGTTTAAACACATCTATGTATAGAGTTACCATCAGAAAAATAGACCACGTAAACCCCACAAACAAACTCATAACCCTGCTATATGTGTCCTTTGCGTTCTTTTTTTTGGCTTCTGCAAAAAAGAATGGCTCTGCTGCGTATCTGAACATCTGTATGAAAATCATCATTATAATTGCAAGCTTGTAGCAGGCGGCGTATATTCCCAGCTGCGCATCAGAGTTAATTTCGCTCGGCAATAGGTATTTGAGCAATATCTTATCAGCAACCTCTGTAATCATAAACATTAGAGATATTATAAGTATAGGCATGCCGTACCTAAGCATCTTTTTAAGCAAATCGGAATCTATTTTAAATGAAAAAGACAGAAGTTCTTTTCCAAGCATAATAAGGGTTGAAAATGAACCCACCAGGTTAGCAATGAACACAAAGCCAACAAGGCTAGTGCTTCTGTACACAGGAAAGTTAATGTAGTCATCACCATAATAACCTGGGATTACTACCAGGAAAAGTAAGTTCAAGGAAATCGTAATGACCACGCTTAAAATCCTAATGACAGAAAATTTTAACGCTTTGTTTTTGTATCTCAAATAAGCAAAGGGAATTGCTGTAATAGCATCAATCGCAATTATTAGCGCCACAACCTGCACGTACTCTTTATTATCGGGATATTGAATTAAAACGGCAATATCATCTGCAAAAGAAAAAATCAACAAAAGAAAAAACGCTGAACATATTAATATCGATGTCATAGCGGTATTAAAAGCTCTTTTTGGGCTCTTATTCAAATTAGCATATCTGAAAAAAGCGGTTTCCATACCAAGGGTAAGTATAACTAATAGAATTGCTACGTATGAATATAAAAGGGTAACCTGTCCGTATTGGGCCTGAGTAAAAACATAAATAGTGTACAGGGGTACAAGCAGATAATTTAGGAATCTTGGTACCATTGTGCCAAGACCATAAACAGCCGTGTCACCCATAAGCTTTTTAACCGCATCCGTTGGCTTATTCATGGAATCAAAAATAGATAATACTAGCTAACAAAAGGGAAATAATTAGTTTAACTCATTATTTCTAAATTTAATGTGAAATGTGGTGCCATTATTTGGGTCTGAATCAAAACCAACCTCACCCCCAATCTCATTAATAATATTTTTAACAATGGCTAAGCCTAAGCCCGTGCCGCTTGATTTTGTTGTAAAATAAGGCTGAAATATTTTTGCTTTAAGATTTGCGGCAATACCCTTGCCGTTATCATGAATTGATACCTCCGTAAAGTTTACCCTCTTAGACACGGCTATTGTGATTATTCCAGAACCCTCTTCTGCTGTTGCTTGGGCGGCATTGTTTATAATATTGTTAATGGCCCTAAGAATATCTTTTTCAAAACCCTTTACCATAAAAGTTTCGTTTTCATCATACTCAACAATAATGGATAAATTATCTTGTTTGTTGAACAGCAGTGTTGCAGACTTAATTACCCTTATTAAATCTGTTTTCTGGTTTTCATACTTGCTGCTTCTGGCAAAATCAGAAAACATTTCAGCAACATTATTAAGGGCGTCTATCTGCGATATTAATGATTCGCCTACAGACTTAATTTTCTGAGCAAAGTCGGGGTCACTATCTTTAAATGCCTTTTCTAAATATTGAACATTTAGCTTCATTGGGGTCAGTGGGTTTTTTATTTCATGGGCAATCTGTTTTGCCACCTCTCTCCAGGCACTTTCTCTTTCTGACCGAACCAACAGCTCGGCGCTTTGCTCAAGCTTATCAACCATGAGGTTATACTCACGTATAAGCAGCCCAATTTCATCGTCCTTTTTCCAGGGTATATGTTCATTGGCCTTATCAATCCTAATATTAGACAAGCTTTCTTGTAGTGTAACAAGGGGGCGAGTAAGATACCTGGAAATTATAATCGCGATTAAAGCCCCTATAACACCAACAATTACATAGATGTTAATTAAATACGATAACATAATATAATATGACCGATCATACTCAGCCTGTCTTGCAAAATAAGGAAGGTTAACTATTCCTATCGGATTATAACTATCCAGATTAATAGGCACATAAGAAGAATAGTACCTTAATGAGCCAATAGCTTCTTCTGTAATATAATTCAACTGATTGTCCATAAAAATGGCTCGATATGCATCGGGGTTTATATACTCAGAAAGCAACCCATTATCAAAAACCTCAGGCCTTGATGAGGCAACAAGCCTTCCGGACCTATCATATAGGTTAATGTCGGAAAAGAACACCAACGAAAACTTCCTAAGAAGCTGACGAAGCATTGCCCTGTCTTCGTTTTCAAGATCAGAAACCGAGGATAATTTATGTTGTAGTTCAATTAGAACAGAGTTTGTTTTCTCTTTTAGCTGGTCTTCCATTTCTTCACGCGAATTATTTTGCATAAAATAAAGGGTAGATGTTGCTATTAATACAAATGTTATAGTAAGGGTCCCTATAATAAACGTCTGCAGCCTTGTTTTAAAATTCATTCTAAAAAGGTCCAGCGCTTTTCTTGCCGAGGTAACCAGGTATCCAATGATTGATATAATAGAAAACACTATAAATATTATGGAAAATATTACAACGCGAATTGTTAATGGGACTTTTTCTCTGGTAACAATAAGCCGGCCCTCACCCTTAATGTTTGTCACAAAATGCTTGTGATTATTTAGGGAGTAGAAATGGCCATCCTCTTTGCCCGCACCTTTAAAATCTATATTACTATACTGGTACTTCCCAAACTTATATACCAATACATCATCATTGTATCTTGCAAATGAAAAACCAGAAAGGTTCAGTGATTGAGTTTTATTATCAACCAAAAGCTCAGGGTAACCCAACCCCTCTGGAACATGGGAGTGTATGAACTCTATATAAAAATTAAGCCCATTAATACTGGGGATTGCGACTGAGAATTTTGCAATATAATAGTGTCCTTCTGAGAAACCATTAAAGCGATGTAGGTTCGGCGCATTAGTTTTTGTTGTTTGACTTAATATAAGGGTGTTGAAATATTCATTACAGTTATAAACCCTTTTTTCTGGCTGAATTTCGATTAGCTCCGTATTATCACAGAGGGTTACTTGAATATCGTAATTACTATGGCTTTTTGCAAAATATGTACGCAGTAGATAATCTTTAACCATGACTCCGCTGGTATCATTTTCAATAATTTTCCTAAGCGTTGAATCACCCGAGATAAGACCGTTTACGTTCATAAATAACCGTTCAAATTCTAAATCTTTCTCCGTGCCTAACACACCAGCTATATATTCTTGTGACGCATTTGCCTTAGATGATACTGAAAGGTTTATCATAATAGCAGACAAGCCAGACAATATTAAAATTATCACTAGTTTTCTAACCAAGCCATCATGAATGTGGTTCCAAACATACCTTTCAACAAGGAGAAGTAATACGATTAAGAAAAACGCTAGGAAGAAAATGATATCTGGCTGTGGAAATAATATGTAGATAGCCAATAAGGCGATAATTGAAACCGAAACACTCAACACTAATGAGGGCGCTGTTCTTATTGGGCGACTCATAATAGAGGATATTACCATATACGAACCTGCGCAGGCTGTAATAATACTAAATGAAAAGGAATAAATAGAAATATCAAAAGAAAACACCCCCTCCAGAGACACCCCCTCCATAAGCATGGATGATTTGTATATTAAGTAAACCAAGGAAAATATATATAGTGAGGTAAACACAGCATTAAGGGAGGGCTTAATTAACCCTTTATTAATAATTTGCGAGCCTGTTGGAATAAATATTATTATTGATATCATGAGAAAAAGAAAAGAGTCTACGAGTAAAGCAACGCTTTGGCTGCTCCACATATCATAGTTTGTAATGCTCATAAACACATGTTGCAATGCCCATACTATAATAACAAAAAGGATGCTTAGTGTTTTTTCAAGATATTTAAGCCTGTTGGCATTAGCCATTAAGAATTTATTTACACCAATTATTAAGAACATAAGCCATGCAAAATAGAGGGCAATTAATAGTAAGCTGTATTGAGCCTCTCCATATTTTGCATGATCATAATTTAGACCCAATAAAAAGGAACCATCTTTTTTCTTTAATATATGCTCTGATCTATTTTCAACCATCGATAGAGAAATATTATTTGAGGCTAAATAGGGGGCTTCAAATGTCGATTTCAAAAAGTGGTTGTTAAGGCTGTATTCAGATTTTATTTTATGAAAAATGGAAATGTTTAGGTTGTGAGATGTGTCATGCTTCGCCAAGAACCAGCCTGATGGCATTTTAATACAATCGGTGTTGGTGGGATCTTCCACAAAATCAAGGGCGTATGGGCTTACCTCACTGTTATTCCAATAAAAAAGACTGTCCCGATTCCCAATTTGGCAGAATAGCTTATTTGTGGACAGTATAGCGTTGATGTGATTATAATCGATTCTAAGAGGGGGTGCCGCAAGGCTTTTTTTAATTTTAAGCATTGTGCTATCCATGATAACAAGCTCATTGTCAATAGATTGGGCGACGGATAAAAGCTCTTTATGTTGAGAGGAGAAGTTTTCGTGTTTTTGTTGAGAAAAAAAGAATATTGAGAAAAAAATAAATGAAAGGACAAGATATCTCCATGGCTTATGTTCGGAAGACCAATTATTTATATTTCTATTAACACTCAATTTCATTAAGTTTATTACCCCATCAAGGTACTTAAATATTTCTTACAACAAATATCATACTTGAATAGTTGTTATTTTTCTTCGCCTTAATATTAGAAATTGTACCGTTTATAAATGCGGCCGGCATGTACAAACTGTTACCCATATATTTTTCACTCAGCATGCTTACATAATAAGAATCAAGTTTCATGGGTAATGATGAAACTAATTTTAGGCCGTGCTTGGCTAGAAGTTTTTTGAAGGATTTTTCATTGAAATGGTAAAGGTGACGTGGAACATCCAGTGCTGCCCAGAACGCTCCATATTTTTTTGAGTCTGGAGAATTAATATTAGGAAGCGCAAATACTAAGGATCCCCCCTTTTTTATTAACCTTTTTAACTCCTCCATTCTTGTGTTTAGATGCTCAACGTGTTCTAGAACATGCCATAGGGTAATAATGTCAAAGGATTTAGGCTTTAATTCTGCTAAATGATCTTCCCCGTATATATTACCATCATTATTATTATAAGCAATGGCCCTAGCCTTATCATTGGGTTCTATGCCCATGGTGGCCCAGCCCTTGTTTTTAAAGTAACCCAAAAGCTCTCCTGTCCCACAGCCCACGTCTAAAATAGACTTACCAGAAGTTATTTTGTTTAATAGATTATACTTTTTCTTTATGTTCAACCGCCTTAAGAGTGAGTATATTTCTGAAACCACACCCCCAGATGCGGTGTTGTGTGAATAATATTTCTCCGTTTGATAATATTTAAACATATTTTGTGGCACCGGGTTGGTGTACAGGAACTCACACTCGTTGCATTGGGTTATGGAAAAGGGCTCTTGCGAATAAAAATAATCCTGCGTGTCCATATACAATGATGACTTTTTGCTCGAGCATATTGGACACTCACCAATTTTTTTTAGTATAGTTTTTTGTTTCACGTGAAACTTTTTTATCTGCCTAAAAATACGGCAATTACATTTATGTCTGACGGTGAAACACCACTAATACGTGATGCCTGGCCAATTGTGCGTGGCTTAATCTTAGATAGTTTTTCTCTTGCTTCATTTGATATAGACTTCAAGGTGTGATAGTCAAAATCTTCCTTAAGAGGGGTTCCTTCAAGCCGAAGTAATTTAGCTACCAGCTCTTTCTCTTTTGCTATATAGCCCTCGTACTTTATTAATATCTCTGCTGATTCAAGGTCATCATTATCTGGCTTAATCTGTTCTATTCTTTCGTTAAGTGATTCTGATGTTTTTATGAGATCACTAATGTTAATTTGTGGTCGCAGTAGAACGTCCGAGATTTTTACCTTTTGTCTTAGTTGAGAGGTGCCCTTTGCCTTCATTAGTTTGTTGGTCTCTTGAGGGCTTATGCTTTGTGATTTAGTAAACCTCTCAATCTCCTCGATTTTTTTTCTTTTTTTCTCTACTAAGTCGTATCTTTCTTGTGAAGCAAGCCCTATATCGTACCCGCGTTTTGTGAGCCTTACATCTGCGTTATCTTGCCTCAATAAAATTCTATATTCCGCTCTTGACGTGAACATGCGATAAGGCTCATCCACACCCTTTGTAATCAGATCATCAATCAAAACACCTATATATGCTTCATGGCGCTCCAGAATAAATGGTTCTTTATTTTGAATCTTTAAATGCGCATTTATGCCCGCCACAAGACCTTGAGCTGCAGCTTCTTCATATCCAGTTGTACCATTTATTTGCCCGGCAAAATACAGATTATTAACGACTTTTGTTTCTAATGTATACTTTAGTTGCGTTGGTGGGAAGTAATCGTATTCAATAGCATAACCAGGAGTAAATATTTTTGATTTCTCAAAGCCAACAACTTTTTTTAGGGCTTCGAATTGTACATGGTCGGGCAGAGAAGAGGAAAATCCGTTGATGTAGTATTCAACCGTATTCCATCCCTCTGGCTCAACGAATAACTGATGCCTATCTCTATCAGAAAACCGATCAATTTTATCTTCTATGGATGGACAATATCGTGGACCAACACCCTCAATTCTGCCAGCGAACATTGGTGAATCATCGAATCCTGTCTTAAGAATATTATGCACTTCTGGAGAGGTGTATGTAATCCAGCAGCTCCTTTGTGTTTTTAGCCTATTTTGTTTTAAAAAGCTAAATCCGCCTGGGGAATCATCACCCTTTTGCTCTTCCATCTTTGTAAAATCAATGGTTCTACCGTCAACCCTAACAGGGGTTCCTGTCTTCATTCTATCACTTTCAAAACCAAGCGACTTAAGCTGCTCTGTTATTCCAGCCGAAGACGGGTCACCAATTCTTCCTCCTCCAAAGTTTTTCTTGCCGATATGTATTTTGCCATTTAAGAAGGTTCCGTTTGTAAGTATTATAGCTTTTCCATATATATCTTGGCCCATTTGTGTTCTAACACCAACAGCAACATCATCTTTCAAAATAATATTGGTCACAGTGTCTTGCCAAAAATCCATGTTTGGAGTTTTTTCTAACAGTTCTCTCCACTTTATGGCAAACTGTACCCTGTCGTTTTGGGTTCTTGGACTCCACATTGCCGGCCCTTTTGATTTATTTAGCATTCTGAATTGAATCATGGTTGCGTCACTTACCAAACCAGAATATCCACCCAAAGCATCAATCTCTCTTACAATCTGACCTTTCGCCACACCTCCCATAGCGGGATTACATGACATTTGTGCTATTTTCTGAAGATTCATTGTGATCAACAACACTTTTGATCCAAGGTTTGCCGCCGCCGCCGCCGCCTCTGCCCCAGAGTGACCACCCCCAACAACAATAACATCATATCGCTCGAACATATTCATTTGTTTCACGTGGAACAATTAGTAGGTTTGTGGCAGCAAATTTAAGTAATAATCTTCTTTTGAGCGCATTTCTGCCTTATCTTCGGTTGTGCTATCACCATAACCAACGAAGTGGAGTACACCATGTGCCATAACTCGATGCAATTCGTTTTTAAATTCAACATTATAATTTATAGCATTTTCCTTTACCCTGTCTATGCTTATGTATATTTCACCGCTTATAATACTTGTTGAATTTAACTCTGGAAAAGATATTATATCTGTAAGACTGTCGTGATTTAAAAACTTCTTGTTTATTTTAAGTAACTCATCATCCGAACAAAAAATATAGCTTATGGTTCCTATTATTTTATGTTCCGAAACAATTATACTACCAATCCAGCTGCCCGCTTGTTTTAGATCTAGGTTTAGCGTTGGTGAATTGTCAAAATGAGAAAAATTAATCATTTTGATGCTTAACTTTTTCTTCTATCCCCTGCTTGGAGAAGTAGTCATTTAATAAAGATTTGCGGCTTTGGTAAATCTCATTATGTAATGCGCTTATGTCGAACTCAAGGGATAGTACTTCGCTTTTAGAAGCATGGATTTTGTCAACAAGAGAGTGTATAAGAAAAAGGTGCCTGTGACTCTCTTCGCCCACAAAAGCATCAAGGTCTATCTTTTGACTAAAGGCTGTAACAACCTGGCTATCAACAGGATAAAAAGAGATGCAAATATTTTCATAATTGGAATGATAGGTTATTTCCAGCTTGTCAGAAGAAGCATGCTCAACCAAATAGTTAAACATTTCTGTGAGAGACATTAAGATATTTCCATAATAAGTATCGTTAATGAACAGCTGATCACAAACCCTATCAACAAAAAGTTCAATTTCTCTAATGTTGTCTGGAATAAGATCTACGGAAACTGTTTGATCATTGTTCACCATTATTATTATTGTTTTCTAGTTTATAAAGATATTCTCTTAACAGCTTCCTATAATAAGGCCTAACTTCGATGGGGGCTGTGATGAGAATTTCTTCTTGGTTTTCTTTTTCAACCTTATACTCTATTTCGTTGTTTTGGTTACCGGAATTTCGATTTTTTCCTTCCTGTGACTCCCTTTTTTTCTCTTTTTCTCTTTCTTGCATAGCTTTGTCTGATTTTAAAAGCCTTGTTTCAATGTTTTTTTGTCTATTATAGGTTTCTTGTGTAATCCTACGATTCACTATGTCTTCTTCTGTTTTTTTCATCTCATCAACAATTTTATTTAGAGAGCTGCCATTACCACCCTGAGACTCAAGTCCGTCTATTACCTCTTGAAGCATTCTTCTTATTTCCCCTTGAATAGCCGCCATTCTTGCCAACTCCTCGCTTTTCTTGTTTAAACCAGTTTTGCCAGTTAGACCATTTTTTTTCATTCTACCTTGCATGCCCTTATTTAACCCCTGCTGCTGTTTCATAATCTCTGACATGGATGGAGATTTACCTTTTCCTGGGGATTTACAATTCTTACTACCTTTTTTGTTTCCAGACATCTGCATGGATTGCTCCATTTGTTCCAGCGACTCAGCAAGCATTAGAGACAGGTTATTCATTGACGTCATAGCATACTGTTGTTGAGAAGTTGCCTGCCCCAAATTTTGCTCTTGCATATTTTGCAGAGCCCTTGCTATGTGCTCATTTATTTTACCCGCCTCTTTAACCACAAAGGGCTGTATTGCAATTTGTCGCTTGCTCATAGCCATCAGCGAATCATTAATGATCACAAAATCATCTTTAATGTTTTTTTGATCATCTCTAATGTCTGAGTTTTTAGGGTCGTTTTTTGTAATCCCTGTTAATTTCTTCATTAGACGTTCTTGGGCAAAGCTTAAGTCCAGTAAATTATCAAGCATATTCCTGATTTGTTCGATGTCTTCGCCCATCCTTTCTTCCATTGCAGCACTCATCATGGCTGATAACGCATCTGCCATATCTTTCATTTTTTTACCTGCATCCTTCTGATTTTCAGAAGCCTTATTTTTTTTGTTTTTTTCCAAGTTTTCCTGAGCCTCATCCATTTTCTGGCTTATCTCATCAGGGGACGACTCGTCCATTTCCATATTAAATGGGTCTTCTAGTTCAGTGTTAAGCTTTTCAGCTTCTTCAATAGTTTCCATTAACTCTGTGAACTTTTCTTGTATTTCTTTTTGTTTTTTGATTCCCTCTTGTTTTGAGTTCTTTTTATCCTCAGTTTCTTTGCTGAGATTATCTTCTTTTTTAGATAAATTCTCCATCTCCTCAATCGCTTTTTCCATGAGTTGTTCCACCTCCATTTGCTTATACAGCTCTAGGCTTTGCTCAATGTCGCTTTTTAAATCCTGGTTTTCTTCCTTCATCCGCTCTAGGAACTCATCAAGGTTCTCCTTTTTAAGATCCTCTTTGAGGTTTTCTAACTCCTCCTGCAGCTCTTTGTTAAAAAGATCATCAAACAAGCTCTCAAGACGCTGCAATTTTTCAATAAGCTCAGGGCTCATGTTCATTTTGAGCATGTCTTCTAACTCTTTTATCTCATCCTTGAGCTTTTGCATATCCTCAACCTGCTTTTTCAGGCCTTCTTCTTTTTCAATCAATTCCTCTAGTTGTTTTTTATCTGCCCAGCTAAGTTCTTTTTTCTCAAACAAATTAAGCCGAGTGCTCTCTATTTGCTTGTTAAGGTCGTCTAAACCCCTAATTGAATTCGAGAGCTTCGCCTTGAGCTGATCCGAAGCTTCTTCAGCCTTCTCCTCAAGCTCTTTGGAATCAGGCATACTAAATGTAAAGATTTCAGACCTTGTCTTTTTAAAGCCATTAAATGCGTCATTATCCCTAACTTCAAAAAAATACTTTAGCGATTCTCCGGGGGCAAGGTTAAGTTCCTGAAACAATAACATATAATCAAAGCTTTGGCGAGAGATGTTTTTGTCAATTAACAATGCTTTGTATTCCCATGGCTTTGCTGGTATAGAATCCTTTCTGTGAAAGAATCGTAAAGCATAAAACCCATGATCATCACTAATAATACCACTGAAATTAACCAAACCAAAACTCTGTTCGTCTCCATATTTATTAATGGTTATTAATGGAAACTCATCTTTTATTATCTGAACATTAAACCCCATGGAATCAGCACTTGTCATAAACTCATTTGATGCCACAACCGAATAGCCAAAGTCTTTTGCCGCTAGGGTGCTGTGGGTAAACACATTTGATTCGTTTTTTTCAAGAATAAAAAAATCATCCCCTTCTTTAAAACCAATATTACGGGTGTCTTTGGTGAAAATATGCCATGTTAATTTTGTTCCTTCTGGGACTATCAAGTCTCCTGTGTTTTCAATTGTTTCATCTGCGACCTGAAGGTATGGTTGATATGATAACTCGACATTAAAGCTGAAAATAACAGGTCGTGGAAATATTGAAACCTTATATTTTTCACTCTGATAATCATCAGTAATCAACGAAAAGTATAGACTATTTATAACATCTTTAAAGACATACTCAAACACTCCCGGCCTAACCTCAATGGCCCTATATTTAAACCCATCTTGCCCAACCCATATTTTTGATGGTATTTCATCTCCCTTTACTGCAATTCTTACCGAGTAATCGGAGTGTTGAGCAGACTCAAACTTATCATTTAGTAACTCTAATTTATATGGTAATGGCTTGATAAAATTTTGTCTGTGGTTGATCAATCTTTCAGCAGGTTCTAGAATAATTGATGGGGCAGTTAAAACTAGCAATATTATTAGTAGGATAGGTGGCGCAACAAACTTCAAATATTTTAAATTAGTTCCATAAGAAATAGCCCTTCTAAAGGGGATAGGGCTAAGCTCAGAGGTCTTTTGATCAATGGAAGCAGCCAGTAATTCTTGGCTTTGCGCCCCAGCTATTTTATTTAGCTGAATTGCATTAAGTAATTTATCGCTAACATTAGGAAAATGAGTTCCAATAATTTTTGCCGCATCTTCGTGAGAAAGAACGTTTCCGAGCCGTAGCAGTTTCAGCGCTGGAATAATTATCCAATAAACAATAATCAAACTCACCAAAATCAAGAATGAGTAGAACACAATGGTCCTTGTAAGTGAATTACTCCATGATAAATACTCGAATATTGATATTAGAATAAATAATAAAACAATAATACCTAGGCTCAATATAGAGCCTTTAATAATCAGGTTTTTATAATATTTTTTTATAAACCCATTAAGCTTGGATGTTAATATGTTATATGATGAGTTTGACAAGGCAATAATTTCTGTTAATATTATAAACTGTAGATAATAATGAATATTGTGGGACAACAATACTCATAAATCATAGTAATCTGCTTATTTTTACATAAAATAAATTAGAGGTCTAATAAATAGCAAAGATATAAATTCAAAGCTTTAACTTAATGGTGAAACGAAACCATTTTAAAATCTAATTAAACGCTTCAGTAAAACAAAAACCATAAATAAGAAGTAGCTTATGAAGTATAACATAACAGCACTTATAATTTTTATAACCATTAGTCTTAATGGCCAGTGGTCTAATACATTTAGCCATGACATTAAATGTGTTCATGCTAAAACTGAAAATGACAACTTCCTTTTTAATCCAGAATATAACTGGCAGAGCAAGTTTCTTTTCGATTATGATGTTACTTCCTATGTTTTGGATTTGCATGTTAGCGATACCTCTACTTTTGTGAGTGGAAATGTTTCAATAAACGCAGTTGCTCTCATCGACATTGACACATTCGCGTTTGAGCTTGTTCCCGAACAGCAAATAAGCAACATTCTTGTTAATGGAGATTTGGTGACAAACTTTTACAGAGAAAATGACAATGTAATAATGCCAATACCATTAATTGAAGCGGGTGGTGTTATTGAGGCGAGAATCTATTATGAAGGAAAACCTTCTGGGGGTGGCTTTTTTACTGGAGTCACAACAGACTATTCTGCTGCCTGGGACAAGCACGTTACCTGGACTTTGTCAGAACCATTTTCTGCAAAACAGTGGTTTCCCGTAAAGCAGGACCTCCAGGACAAGGCAGATTCTGCCATTTTAAATTTTACAACATCATCCACAAATATGGTTGGGTCAGAAGGGCTGCTCAAAAATGTAGTAGACCTGGGCAACGGTAAAAAGAGATATGAATGGAAAACAAACTATCCCATAGACTATTATCTAATATCATTTGCTGTAGCGGATTATGCGGACTACAGTATTTATGCACACCCCCAACAAATGAATGGAGACTCTCTACTCATTCAGTCTTTTCTTTACAATAATCCAGACAACGTTGATGCCAAAAAAGAATCAATATCTAAAACCTCTGATATTATGGATGTATTTTGTGACCTTTTTAATTTGTATCCATTTTTTAATGAAAAATATGGTCATTGTGAAACTCAGTTAGGCGGGGGGATGGAGCATCAAACCATGTCAACTATGGGCAATTTTAGCTTTCATTTAATAGCTCATGAGCTTGGCCATATGTGGTTTGGTGATCATGTTACATGTGCTACATGGAGTGATATTTGGATTAATGAAGGTTTTGCAACCTATTCGGACTATTTAGCAAACGAATTTATTTTAGGCAATGAATCTGCAAAAGCTTTTATTACCAAAGCTCAGGATCATGCCATGAATGAAAATGCGGGAAGCGTATACGTTCCAGAATCGGAGATTTATCCAGGAAATGAGTGGAGAATATTTAATGGCAGGTTATCATACGACAAGGGAGCCTCAATTATACACATGTTGAGGCATGAAATACAAAATGATCAAATATTTTTTGACATATTAAAGGGTTTCATGAACGAATATGGTGGCGGAACAGCAACCGGAGAAGATTTTAAAACGGTTGCTGAGGAAATATCAGGGATTGATTTATACACCTTTTTTAATCAATGGTATTATGGACAAGGCTTCCCCATATACTCATATAGATATTGGCAAAATGAGGAAAAAACCCTATTTATAAGCTCAACACAAACAACAAGCTCCGGCCATACTTCGCTTTTTGAAATGTTAATGGATTATAGAATTAACTTTAGCGACGGAACTGATACTTTGGTTAGGCTAAAGCAAACAGACAACCTTAATGTTTTTTCATTAAATCTTGAAAAGGATGTTAGCAATATAATTGTTGATCCAGAGGCCTGGACCATGGAGCAGGTTTCAGAAATTTCATCAGTGCAAGAAACCGATCCAAACAAGACTTTTTTCACAATTGGCCCCAACCCTACTACAAATGAAATAAGTGTTTATTTTTCGAATAATAATCATAAAACGAAACTTGAGGTTTATTCAGTTAAAGGCAATATTCTAATCAAAGAACAGGCGTCAGGGAGGAATAAAACACTAAACACATCTAACCTAAAACCAGGAATATATACCATTGTAGGCAGGTCCGAAACCGGTATTTTCAAAAGAGCTTTTGTTAAAATATAATCTTCTGCAGTAAGATGATTTAATCCTAGAGAATCAATAGGAGAAAAATCTTATTTCTTCAAAAGCTGCTTGTTTAGGAAGCTTTCCATTGCGCGGTAAAAATCAAAACGGTTTTCTTCGTTACTAAAACCATGACCCTCATTATCCTTTACCATATACTCAACCGTAACACCACGCTTTTTCATCGCCTCAACAATCTGATCTGATTCGTCAATATTTACACGTGGATCGTTTGCTCCCTGAGCTATGAACAGAGGAGATGTTATTTTATCAACATGATAAACAGGGCTAACCTTTCTTAACAAAACACTATCAGAAGTTGGGTTTCCTACCATTTCATACATCATATCCAACATCGGCTCCCAATATGGAGGAATTGTTTTCATAAAGGTGAACATATTTGATACGCCCACATAATCAACCCCTGCAGTATATAATTCAGGCTCTTTAACAAGCCCCATTAAAGTAGCATATCCACCATAACTTGCCCCATAAATAGCTATTCTGTTTGGATCAGCAATACCCTTTTTAATAAGCCAATTAGTTCCATCAGTAATGTCGTCTTGCATTTCTAGTCCCCACTTTTTAAAGGAGGCTTCCCAAAACTTTTTACCATAACCAGTTGATCCTCTAAAGTTCATTTGAAAAACTGCATAACCACGGTTAGCCAAGAATTGTATTTCAGGATTAAATCCCCAGCCATCTCGAGCCCATGGTCCGCCATGGGGATTAATTACTGTGGGCAGGTTTTTTGCTGTTTCGGGCGTATAGCCTTTTGGTAGGGTTAGATAAGCATGGATGGTTAAACCATCTCTTGAGCTATATGTAACCGGAAACACATTAGCCATTTCATTTTCATCTATCCAAGGGCTAACATCTGTTATTTTTTCAAGCTTATCAGAGGTTAAATCATAAATATAATATGCCCCAAGAGAACGGTCGCTATAGGTACGGATTATGTATACATCTTCGTTTTTATTGAAATCAGTAATTGCAATCTCGTAATCCCCAAGCTCTTTTTCTAGCCTTTTGTATAAGTCTTCGTATTGTTTGTCGAAAAAGTGTTTTTCTGCTTTTGAGGATGTGTAGTTAGCGCTGGTAATTACCTTCCTTTTTTTGGAATACCCAACACTAGAAACATCATAATCTTCATTTTCATACAATAACCTTATTTCCTTGCCGGTAGCAATGTCAAATTCAACAACAGCACTTTTGTCGCGATTTAAATTTGATGTTGCAATAACATTTTTGTTGTCAAATGTGAAAAATTCGGGACTAAGGTTGTCTTTAAAGCTTGTGGTAAGAACACTCTCCCACTCATCAGCTTCAGTTTCACGGTATAATAAACTAACGTTTACACCATCAACAATAGCAAAGGCAATTCTTAATTTACCATCATGGTCAAACATCCAGCCCTGAATATTTCCAGGGTTTTCTGCCAACATTTCCATTTCTCCTGTTTCAAGGTTCAGCCTATACGGGTCAAAAACCTGAGGATTGCGCTTATTTAACCCTATAATAACCTCATTTGGGATGTCCGGAAGACCATCAATAATTTGAGTGCGTACACCATCAAACTCAGTATAAGCAATCGCATTGGTACTATCAATATTAATACCATACAGCTTATAGTTTTCATCACCACCTGTATCTTTTAGGTAAAGGATGCGCTCACTGTTTGGCCAGAAATAGCCAGCAACACTCCTGTCTGTTTCAGCTGTTAGCTGGATTATTTCATCACTACCCTTTTCTTGTACAAAAACATTCATACGGTTTTCGTATGGTGCCATATAAGAGTAGTATTTCCCGTCTGGTGAAATTTGGTAACTTGTCTTTTCAGGATTCTTAAAAAAATCCTCCAATGGAATTTGTTTAGCGGTCATTTGATTTTTATCTGCGTGATTACAAGATGATGCCAGTAAAAAGATGCTGACAACTGTAATAATGGTTGAGTTTTTAATGTTCATGATAGTATGGTTTAGGAATGGCTAATTAAGAAATGAATTTGCTATTCTGCCTGCAAATTTATACAATTTTAGACTATTAAGTAACATCCCAATCATTTTTGAGTATTATTTTTTAGGGGATCTTTAATTATATTTGATGTTTTTCATTGTTGATTGCCACAAAGGCTCAAAACAAAATATTGATGACTAACAAAATGCATACAAGCAAAATAAATTATTATAAAAACTTTCTAGCAGAAGACCGAACATTAAAGTTTCAACTTAACTATCTTTGTTGCCCAATAAACGAGTAATAATGAGCAACAACGATGTAAGAGTGAGGTTTGCCCCCAGCCCAACAGGACCACTGCATATTGGTGGCGTAAGAACAGCATTGTACAACTACTTATTTGCAAAGAAGAATGGGGGAAAACTAATCCTTCGTATAGAGGACACAGATCAAAATAGGTTTGTGCCAGGTGCTGAACAATATATTATTGATTCTTTTAAGTGGTGTGGAATCGAATTTGACGAAGGGGCTACGGCTGGAGGAGATTATGGGCCATACAAACAATCGGAGAGAAAAAACTATTATCGTGAATATGCAATTAAACTGATAAAATCGGGGCATGCATATTATGCATTTGATACCCCAGAAGAACTAAATAAAGTTAGATCTGTTTATGAGGCGGAAAAAAGAACTTTTATATACAATGCAGATGAGCGCAAGCGATTAAAAAACGCTCTTACACTTACAGACGAAGAAACAAAAGCTTTACTATCAAATGGAGAACCCTATGTTATCCGGTTTAAAATGCCCGAGAACGAAAACGTTATTATGGATGACCTCATAAGAGGTAGGATAGAGGTTAACTCCTCAGTATTAGATGATAAAATATTATTTAAATCAGATGGAATGCCAACATATCATCTTGCAAACATTGTTGATGATCATCTAATGAAAATAAGCCACGTTATTAGGGGAGAAGAGTGGCTGCCATCACTTCCTTTGCATGTTCTTTTATATGATGCATTTAAATGGGAAAAACCAAAATTTGCTCACTTACCTCTTATTTTAAAGCCTGATGGAAATGGAAAGCTGAGCAAACGAGATGGCGATAGGCTTGGGTTTCCTGTTTTTCCTCTACAATGGACTGATCCAAAGACGGGCTCGGTATCATCGGGCTTTCGTGAGGATGGCTATATAGCAAAGGCATTTGTGAACATGCTAGCTCTTTTGGGATGGAACCCGGGAGATGATAGAGAGATATTTTCAATGTATGAGTTGGTAGAAGAGTTTACAATAGAAAGGGTGGGAAAATCAGGGTCAAAATTTGACCCCCAAAAAGCAGCATGGTTCAACCATAAGTATTTACAAAAAGAAAAGAATAATGAGCTTGCTGAAATGCTTTTGCCCATAGCCGAAAGCAATGGGGTATTAGTGGAAAAAGATAAAATGTCCAGGGTTATTGGGGTTGTTAAAGAAAGAGCAAATTTTGTAAAGGATATCTGGAACCAGCTTGATTTTTTCTTCGTTCGACCACAAGAGTATGATTCTAAAGCAGTCAATAAAAGGTGGAAACATGATTCCTATGATCAGATGAACGAGCTAAAAGACATTTTATACAATATCAGCAGCTTTAAATCAGAACATATGGAAGAGGTTGTTAAAACCTGGATAGAAAATAAAGAATATGGAATGGGAATGATTATGAATGCTTTTAGACTTCTAATCGTTGGAGCTCTAAGGGGCCCCCATTTATTTGATATAATAGCCATTTTGGGAAAAGACGAGACCTTAAAAAGGATGGACCAGGGGCTAAATAAATTAGGAAGAAAGGAATAATATGTCTGTTGTATCTGTTGAAGGAATGGAGTTTTTTGCCTATCATGGTTGTTTTAAAGAAGAGCAACTCACGGGCACTAAGTTCATAGTTGATATCTTCTTAACTGTTGACACAAACAAAGCAGAATCCTCGGATAATTTAGAAGATACTGTTAATTACCAAGAGGTATTTAGGCTGGTAAAGTCTGAAATGGTAATAACCTCAAAGTTATTGGAGCATGTTGGAAGAAGAATACTAGATTCGGTGACGACAAAATTTCCACAAGTTGAAAGCGCTACCTTGAAAATTAGAAAAATGAACCCTCCCCTAGGTGGAAAGATGGACTTTGTGAGCCTAACGTTAAAGCAGCAGAATGAAACTCATTGAGGATGAAATATGCCCACGTTGCGGTAAGCCTTTTGATTGTAGTAAGTCTGGCAAGTGTTGGTGTTATGAAATTAGTTTACCACAAAGCCTTCAAGACGCCATCGGTCAAAAATATAGCACATGCTTGTGCCCCAGCTGTCTAAAAGCTTTAGCCACTGGTAATGAGGTGGTTATTTGAGAGGACGGGTTAATTTTTAATAAAGCGAATACTTATAAGCTTGTGGTTAATGCTAACAACAGCAAAGTAAACACCTGGCTCAAGAACACTAATATCTATTATCTCGATTCCATTTTTCAAATTATCCAAAATAGTTTTTCCCTCCACGCTCACAATTTTTATAACCTCAACCTTTTGTCCCGAAGAAATTTCAAAATAATCCTTTGCTGGGTTTGGATATAGAATTATTTTGTTGGGCGAACCTTCATTAATTCCAGTTATTAATTTAAATACAACCGTATATGCTTCTTCTGTAATTCCGTCCTGAGCTAAAACAATGATTACCCCTTCACCTGGAACAGTTGTTGCTTGCGTTATGGTTGTGGTTGCTAGCGAATCATTTGGAATGCCGTGAATAATTGGCACAGGACTCCCCTCTGGAATATTCACCTCATAATTAAAAATTAAAGGCTCAAAACCGTTAACCGTTATGCCATCAACTGTAAGGTCAGAAAGGGTAGCGTCAGACCCTAGAGTGTAGAAATAAACAGTGTAAGTCATCTCAGTAACACCATCTTCAGCAATTACCAGTAGTGTTGCCTCGCCCGGTATTTGTTGACATTGAGTTATGGTAATGGTTGCCTCAGGATCATTTGTAATGCCATCAACAACAGGTATTGATGATGTGTCCGCAACCACATATTCATAATATGTTATTTGAGGATCAAATCCAGCTATGGTAATTCCATCAACAGTAAGGTCAGAAAGAGTTGCGTCATACCCTAGATAATAAAAACCAACCGTGTAAGTAAGTTGTGTAACACCATCCTCGGCAGTAACTTCAATAGTTGCATCACCAGGGATATTAACACATTGGTTATCAGCTACAGTTGCAAGAGAGTCACTGGCTATTCCTTGTACATAAGGAGCAGCAGCAGGATACAACACAGCGTATGTATAATTAAATATATTAGGATCAAAACCCTCAATTGTAACCCCAGAAACAAGCAAGTCTGCCAATGTAGCATCCGAGCCTGCAGTATATAAAAAATTAATGGTGTAGGTATTCGTTGTTAGGCCGTCTTCAGATGTTACCTCTACCATTGCCGAACCTGGTAGCGCAGTTGCTTGAGTAATTATGGTAATTGCATTGGAATCTGCTGGCGTAGCTCCAACAATTGGAATGGGCATCCCGGTTGCAACTGGGTAGTCGTAATTGAACACATCAGGTGCAAATCCTGTAATTGTTGTGCCATCAACGGTTAAATCAATTAGGGTAGCATCTGTTCCAGCGATATGAAAATCAATGATATATGTTAATTGAGTTACCCCGTCTTCTGCTGTGACAAGCACGTTAGATGTACCCGGAACGGAAGTTGTTTGTGAAATATTAACAATAGCATTTAGGTCATTTGCCGTTGCGCCAGTGATTGGCAAAGGGTTACCGGCAGGTATACCCACTTGATAATAAAATATACCTGGACTAAACCCGTCTACTGTTACACCATCTATGGTGAGGTCGCTTAGGGTTGCATCAGTGCTTAATGGAGGGTCTCCAATTGTACCATCAGTATAGATGTTTTGCATGTATATATCCGAAGAACTACCCTCCTCCCATACTGCAATTAACATATCATTATGCATGTCTGAGTTTACAATATGTACTTTTTCGGTTGTTCTACCTGCCATAAGAGTTGATGCAGGACTCCATATAATAGATCCGGCATCATCTACGCCAATTCCTTTAATGTGTGAATAAATCGATGATCCAGACACCCATTCATCATAAACGATCAGCGCACTAGTACCACTAAAAATACTACCACCAACAACACCAGAAACATCGGAGCTCATGGCAATAAACTCAATGCCATCATTACCCCAAAGCAAAGCGCCCGTATCTGAAAATTTTTGTCCAGCAATTGCTGTTTGTGTTTGGCCACTATTTTTTTTACTCCAACTAACAAGTGTTTCATTATTACCGTTTACCCCAAGTAATTGAGGGTTTTGATTGCTATTTGATGTCGAAGTCATGCAGCTTGACCCATTTGATGGCCATGTGATACTTCCATCACTAAGCACCCTTTGTACGGAGGCATTTATATTATTATCTCCATTCCTATCATCCATCCAAGCAAGTATAATACCGTTTGAATTATCTGAAGCAATCGTAAAGTTTGTAAATGCCGAGATACCGTTGGCGTTGCTTACTAATACATCTGATGTCCATATGGTATTCCCTGAGCCATTAAATTTTTGAACATATATATGACGAGTTAAGGCAGGAAAATTACCCGTTTCCTTATAAAACCCCATTATGTAATTGTCGCCATCTACACCCAAAACCCTTGCGCCCGTGTAGCTCTGCGAGCCACTTTGAAATGTAATACCAGCGCTACCCCAAGCCAAAGTACCAGAAGGAGTTATCTTTTGCATAACTATTTCACTCTCTGATGAAGTTGGCCTTGACCAGGCAACAATTGCATTATTTGATGAGGTAACAGAAATGCTTGGTACATATTCATCTTGTGGGTCTGATGTTAACTGAATACCATCATCACCCCATCTGAAGCTTCCCGATGGGGATATTGAATATGCGTATATATTTGCATTTCCATCCCTGACATCATTAAATGCAATGACACAATTACCATTATTATCAACACCAAGATCCCACTCTGTTATCCAGGTGTTTTGAGTCTTATCACTGATTAAAATTCCATTATTGGCCCATTGGGCAATACCACTAAAATTATAATACTGTAGCCTTATATCATAGTTACCAGCATCATTCGAATAGAATCCCACATAGAAATTACCATTATTGTCATAGGCAATATGTGGCACGGCCTGTTCGCCACCAAGATCACAAACAACACTATTTACAACAGGATCATCCACCCACTGTGCAAATGATGTAAAATTAGCGCTAATTGAAATTAGAACAATTAAAATGTATTTCTTCATTGTGTTATGGATATTTATTTTCAAATATAGTGAGTTTAATATTTTAACCTTAAAATATCGACAGGATTAATCATAGGAGCGATCAACAACAAACCTCAAGTAATGTCCATAATAGGTGGTGCTGGAAAATACTTAGCCACAAGAGCATCATCTACTATAATTGGTTAATTAAACCAGCATAATAGAAAAGCCAGCCTAGTTGTATTTGCTCATTAAAATTTCTAAAAACCCCGAATAAGTATGGGAAAAATGCTATTTTTGCCATCCGATTTATTTAGGGTACCGTGGCCGAGTGGCTAGGCGCTGGTCTGCAAAACCATGTACAGCGGTTCGAATCCGCTCGGTACCTCGCATAAAATTTTAAACCCGATGTATATCAAGTAGATATGAATCGGGTTTTTTATTAGTGGGTCATGAATTAAGGCGTTGCCCAATGACTTTGATCAGTAATATTTTTGATTCCCTGTGGCTCATCACCAACACCAATGGGCTTTGTTTGGAAATAATATACATCATAACCATCAAGAGTGTTTGATGTTGAGGTGGTTGCCATATTCAATAAAGCGACCTTTTCATCTATAGGATCATCATTTCCAATTAATGCTTCCCACAAGTTAAGTACAGGTTCGCCTGCCTCATTAAGCTTTCGTTCCCAAACATGTATAAAAAGTGCATTTGAACCAAGTGTCATATCCCAAATAGCTCCAACCTCCCAGCCTTTGGAATAGTCTGTAGAGGTTTCATAAACTCCCCAGCCAATGCAGCACTCAACAGTTATCATTCCAGAATTGATATTTGGAGCTTCATTTTCATTCCAATTAATCATTGTAGTGCCATTTGGCGTACCTATAATCTCATTAAGTGATCCCACCTTGCTTGTTTGTTGGCCATTTTCCCATTTGTAAAGATCACAACTACCAAAAGACCCATATAGCTGCGCTGGAAGAGGCACCCCTCCCACATAAGCACCCGGAGAAACATTCCAATTTAAATCTCCACACGGAGGGCAGTCAGCTATATTTACTGGCTCAACAATTGTAGGAGAATTTTCCCACGAATCTATTAAATCATTCAAGGACTTAATATCTAGGGTTTCAATTGGCGCAGGAAGGTTGTCAGATTTGCACCCCGACAATATTAATGTCGATATTATCATTATTGAAATAAGGTAAGCGCTTAATTGTCTCATGTTTTAAAAGGGTTTAAAATTTATAATAATGTTTTATGTATTTTTTGCTAAAAATAACGCTCTCTGATATAATGGCCAAAAACACTTAACATTTCTGGCATGTTTTTTCTGCCAAAACCTATTCTTGCATGACATTTTCCATATTCAAAGGTTTCAGATGGCAGCAGCATAATACCAGTGCTTTTGACAAGTTTTTCAGCAAAAACAGATGCAGGCTCATTTATTTTTAGTCTTATGAAAGCTGTAGATCCAGATAGAGGTTCTTCGAAGTCAATCAACCTACTATTAATCTTATGAAATTCTGAAAATAGTGAAATATTAAACCTTATCTTATCCATATTTGGAATCACAAACTTATCCATATTATTTAAGGCAATTGTTCCTAAAACTTCACTTGGAGCGCTGTTACATATTGATAAATAGTCTTTGAATTTTTCTACCTTTTTAAGCAGGCCTTTGTTTTTAGAGGTTAACCAACCAAGCCTTAGGCCAGCTAGTCCAAATGTTTTTGCAGTACCCCAGAGGCTAATACTGTTTTCATATAAATCACACATGGATGGCAGGCCTGTTTCCTTATTATGGTTTAAATAACGATACATCTCATCTGAGAAAATGGTTATTCCACGCTCTCGCGCGAGCTCAATAATTTTATGGTACTCTTCAATGGTGGGACTAAAACCTGTTGGATTGTGTGGAAAATTAACAACAATTAGTTTGGTTTTTGATGAGATTAGCTTTTTTAGATCGGTTATGTCATAATGCCAACCCCCAGTATTCTCATGAGGTTTCCAAAATGAAATGGAGCACCCCAGGTCCTTAGAGACCTGATAAAGAGACTGATACATTGGTGACATACATATAACATTGTCCCCTTTATTTAATAATACATTCATTAATATGAAGTTAGCCTCGCCTGGAGATGAAACTACAATTTCATCCATCTGGATTGTTTTATAGTGGCCTTTTATTGCCTTACGTAGAAACTCACTACCAACAGTCTCGGTATATCCAAGTTTTAGGCTTTCCCATAAGTTCTTTTCATCAGCCGATGCCACACTTAAAACATAATCCATACTATAGCCATCGCAGTCAGAGCTAGAAAGCATATATTGTGCACTAAACTCATATTTGGCAAAATACCTTTCAACTGCAAAATCTTTAATCTTCATAATTATCGTTAAAATACACAAGTTTTATTTTCAATTCTTATCTACTGGTTTTTTATTGCCATAGCACAAAAGATTATCCATATAGCAAATACCGATTCTACCATTCTTTGATATAGCCCAATGTATTCAGAAGCCGAGTTTGTAACTAATATAGATACAAGAAAAATACTGACCGCACCAAATACAATTGATTGCAAAGAAAACGGATTGTTATTGGGTGATCTTTTTAACCCCAATCCAATTAATATCATAAAAACAGGAACAAATAAATAAGTTAGTAACCCCACAAAATTATGCGGTTCACGCACTTACAAAGAGGGTGACAATTTTCTATAAATAGAAAAAAAAATTATTATAATTGTCAAATAAATTAATCTCGAAGGCAACGGACACTAAATCCATATTGCTTACTGTAGTAGTTCTCGTACACGAAGCCATTGTCGTAACTTAGGCCGCGGAACCAGGCACTGGTCGCCGAACTCTCTGTAGAGGTCCACCAACTACCGTAGACACCAATGGAGTCGAAATGACCATCGAAGCTACGGTAGCCATCCGGAAGGCCTGAAAAACCACTTGAGTTAGTGGCATCTGTATTTGGACTATTCCACAAATTACTGATATCTTTCATCATGCCTCCAACTACACTTGCTCCTCCCAAATAAGTTGTTAAGATACTCCATTCAGCATCTGTTGGAACATGCCAGCCTGTGGGGCAGAGTCCGCGGGGGTCATCCACAGCATGCCAGTTATAAAGGGCTCCGTACTTTTCATTAGCAGTCTTATCATTATCATACCAGCAATAGGCACCTGTAGTAAGTTCAGACCATAGACCTTGATCGGTTACATTATTTATTGGATCGCCATTCCTGTAATACGTTACCTCTAAATTTTCAACCATCCACTCCTGGGTCCCAATGGTAATACTACTACCATTATTTCCATCAATTAAATCATCATCACGCTTACAAGTAACTATTAATAATGTAAGGAATAACAGACTTAAAATTTTTAATGCTTTCATTTTTAATTTTTTTGTGAATATAATAAAAAAATTTTCTGTTTTTTTCCAATCGTTTTATTGATTCGTATAATTCTTAGCTGTCAGCACATGCAGCATATTCAATAGTCTTAATTTTCAATTAGAAGGCCACCTAAAATAGAAGAAACCACAAAAAGGCTAACCCCTAGTATTCCAATAAAAAAGGTAATTTTATTGTTCATTCGACATTATTTTAAACCTCACTTTATGCAGTTTAGGCATTGATGTAGCAAGTTATTGACCTCAAAATTATTCTATTATAAAACTAGACAGGCCCTTATTTTCATCAGAAATGATACTTTATAAATCCATCTTCCGGTCCATTTAGACTTTGCCACTGACCGAAAACCGTTGCTGCTAAAAAAATAAAAAATAGCACAAACATTAATTTCTTACCAATTAGAACTTCGGTACTCTTCCCGGAGTATGCGGGGCTTTCATTTTATCAAGCTCCTGCTCTGCAACCCCTAGTTTGTTGTGAATGGACTCCAGGTCTTCCAAAATAGCAGGAAGCTCTTCCATTAGGATATTATAATTAACCTTTTGACTTTCTGTGGGTGACGATGTGGAACTCCAGGATACCCATACTATTTCTCCTAACCTATTACTTAGTGGCATTATTTCTGGAGGAACCTCTTCCCAGCTAGCCTTAGCAGGCGTTCCTGAAAATAAAAAAGCAATACTATCTAACTCTAATGATATTTCATACATCTCACCTTGCATCTCTACAGGAGGGTCGACCACATTTTGAATTGCCTGCTGGATATATGCTGTTTTTGTTGATAGTTCTTCGCGGTATTTCATCGTTGCAGTCATAACCCTTCGTAATTCAGATACTCGCTTGTAGAACTCTTGAGATGCAATTGGATCTGGATCTGGAAGGGAAGTGTTTTCTAACACTACAGTATTGAACTCAACGGGCCCTGCTAATTCTTCTACCTGACCATTATGATACATTTCCATGCTCACAGTGTATTTGCCAGGCAATGCTCTCAAGCTTTTTGACCCCGTATTCATGGAGTCAAACTTATTATTCTTTAGCCTTACGGGGCTGACGGAGCGATATCTCATATCCCATGTAAACCTGCTTATTCCTTTGGAAGCTTTTTTGTGGATTTTCTTAATTATACCTCCATTATTGTCTCTAATGGTAAAAATCAAATATGGACCTTTTTCATTATTTTCAGCATCCATCATTTTCTTGGATGGCTGGGGTATAGGCTCCCCATCTTTAAAAAGCTTTTTTTCTTTTTTTAATCTTTGTGATTTTAATGACTTTGGTACATCCTTTAAGTAATATGTAAACACAGCTCCAAAATCAGGATTTTGAGCTTGGTAATATCCAGATCCTGTTCCATATCTGCCATTACCACTTTTAATGAACATTTTTGCATTCTTTATGGGAAATATTATTGCGTTTGAATTTTCAATAACCTCTTCCGTAACATCTCTCAAGGAAGAATAATCATCAAGTATATAAAAACCCCTGCCAAATGTGGCAATTACCAAGTCCTTCTCCCTCTCTTGAATGGCAATATCTCTTACTGCAATATCTGGCAACCCTGATCCTAGTTTTATCCACTGAACACCACCATTAACTGTAAAATAAAATCCCATTTCTGTGCCAACAAACAAGAGGCTTTGTTCAACTGGATCTTGCGCTATAGTGTGAACAGCTTCATTCTTGGGTAAATCTGAAGCTATTGAAACCCATGTTTTACCCTGATCATCACTCCTTAAAACATAGGGGGTAAAATCATCACTTTTTATATTGTTAAAGGTCGCATACACAACATTTTCATCATACTGTGAAGGAAGTATGTCGCTAACATAAGTATACTCTGGCACTCCTGGGAACTCTGAGACTTTCACCCATGTTTCTCCATCGTCATTTGTAATCTGAATCAACCCATCATCAGTACCAACATAAATAAGCCCTTTTTTAACCGGAGACTCTGCTAATGCCACTGCTGTTCCCCATTGTGAAGTAGAAACATCTTTTGCAACAGCACTTGATGGCCAATATTTACCCATAACAGGAAATTGATTTCTATCTTCTTTTCTCGTAATATCATCACTAATAACAGTCCAGCTATTGCCCCTATCTGTACTTTTAAAAACCTTATTTGAAGCAATATACAGCGTGGTACCAGAATATGAACTCAAAATAAAAGGCGTATCCCAATTCCACCTATATGTATCTTCACCTTTACCTGGAGTTGGTTTAATTTTAATTCTCTCGCCCGACTTCTTGTCAAACCTATATATGTTTCCATATTGATATGCAGAGTAAACAATGTTTGGGTTGTCTGGTTCTATTGCCTGCCAAAAGCCATCTCCACCTAGGGTTACAACCCATTCGTCTGAAGCAACACCACCAGATTTAGTGTTTTGAGATGGACCACCCATTGAGGCGTTGTCTTGAGTTCCACCATAAACCCAATAAAAAGGCTCCGTATTATCAACATTAACACGATAATATTGAGTTACAGGTAGTGTGGTTTTATGAATATATGTTTTACCATCATCCCAGGACTCATAAATACCACCATCTCCCCCTATCATAAAATGATCTGTGTTTAATGGATCAACCCATAAAGCATGGTCATCAACATGCCTGTTTTTTAAACCAATGTTTTTCCATGTTTTTCCTCCATCAGTACTTACCTTACTGCGTGTGTCCATGGAATATAGTTTTTGTGAATCCACGGGATCAACAATGAGCTCACTATAATATTGACCACTACTGTTGTAGCTATTTTGTTTTTTAAACGATGCACCTCTATCTGTAGAGCGGAAAATGCCCCCCTTTTGATTTGATGCTTCAAACATTACATAAACTATATTTGGATCATTTGCTGAAACCACGATTTCCATCCCTCCCTTGTCAACCTTTGGAATTCCCTTTTCAAGCTTATTCCATGTTTTGCCTGCATCTGTTGATTTATAAAATGCTGATTCGGGACCACCACCAATTTTACCAAACTGACGTCTTCTTCTTTGCTCTGCTCCAGCATATATAACATCTGGGTTAGAAGGATCGAAGCTTAGGTTAGCGACCCCTGTGTTTTCGCTAATAAATAGTACCTTATCCCAAGTTTTTCCACCATCACTAGTCTTAAAAACACCCCTCTCTTCGTTTGGGCCCCATGCAGAACCCTCAGCAGCAATATAAACAACATCTGAATCTCTTGGATCAATTAATATTTCTCCAACATGTCGAGACTCCTTTAGGCCCATATTTTTCCATGACTTTCCACCATCAATTGTTTTATATACGCCATTACCATATCCCAGAGCCCTTTGGTGGTTATTTTCACCTGTTCCAGCCCACACAACATTGCTATTGTTAGGGTCCATTGCTAATGACCCCATGGAATAAACACCATAATTATCAAATACTGGGCTGAAAGTTATTCCGTTATTTGTTGTTTTCCAGATGTGTCCTGATGCGACAGCAACATAATAAACACTATGATTTTCAGGGGTTACTGCAAAGTCAGCAATTCTCCCAGAAACAAAAGCAGGCCCTATGCTTCGCCAGCTTAAGCCACTAAATAAAGATGATTTTAGAACTTGTTTTTTATCTTCTTCTTTTTCTTTTTTTGCCTCAGCAGGTAAAAACCCTATTGTTAGTATGATAAGTAAGATGGTTAGATTTTTCATGTTTGTGTATTTAAGTTATTGCTAAAAGTAATACTCATTAAACTTTATTGTGGTCTATTATTATTACTATCTCTCCTTTGGGAGGTTTATCAGTGTAGTAATTTAATACCTCCATTACAGATCCCCTTGTCGTTTCCTCATAAATCTTTGTGATTTCTCTAGAAACAGATATGCTTGTCTCGATACCAAAAAATTCTGAAATCTGTTTTAGTGTTTTTATCAATCTATGGGGAGATTCATAGAGAATAATTGTATGAGATAATTGTGCGAGATATTTTAATCTACCCTGCCGTCCTTTTTTTTGCGGTAAAAATCCTTCAAAGAAAAACCTATCTGCAGGCAGGCCTGAATTAACCAATGCTGGAACAAATGCAGTTGCCCCCGGAAGACAGTCAACCTCAACCCTACGAGCAATGCACTCCCTTATTATCAGAAAACCAGGGTCTGAAATAGCAGGGGTGCCCGCATCAGTTATGAGCGCCATGTGTTCACCGTTTTCAATTCTTTCAGCAATGAATTCTAAAACTTTATGTTCATTATGCTGGTGATAGGGTGTCATTTTGGTTTCAATCCCAAAATGTTTTAATAGTTTGCCGCTTGTTCGGGTATCTTCAGCCAATATTAAATCTACATCCTTTAGAGTTTTTATGGCTCGCAGGGTCATGTCCTCAAGATTCCCAATTGGTGTTGGAACGATGGTTAGCTTTGACATTATATGGAACTATTGGTTAAGTTTTCTTGCACAAAGCTCCTTAAGTTTATGGTACGCTTCATTATCATCACCCCACTGCGATTGAACTTTAAGTTCTAGTATATATGTTTCAACACCCTTATTGGTAGTAAGTTCATTTATCTCATCCAGAATCTTATTATATCTTGTCATATCGCCATTGAAAAGTTCATTAATAAATAGGAATTTTTCATTTATACCTATAGCTTCTCGAATGTTTTCAACTTGCGTTTTTTGCATTTTTTCTCCCACACTCTGTTCTTCACCTGAGGCAAATTGCTTGGAAACAGCATCTTCACTTGTTGTAGAAAAAAGATCATAAGCTGTCTGTGCTAATGGCTCTTCATTTTTTACCTCATCTTGGATAGGAGTATCATCGCTTAATAAATTATCAACCTTTGGCTCTTTTACTTTTTCCTCAACAACTGAATGCAACAACACTTCTTCTTGATTTGCCTCAGGATGATTACCCTTGATTACCTCCTGTTTATCCGTCATAATATTCTCACTCCCGATATCATTAGTTTGATTATCAGTAATTACAGTATTAGTTATATCAATATCGTCTTCTTTCTTGATTTCATTTTTAACTCTGCTTTCTGAAATATTATTTAATTCAAATATCATTTCATACAACTCAAGGATGTTCTTGCGCATGATATCCATATCCATAGAGTGTATTTCATCGTCTTGTTTTTGTAATCGCTTTATATGGGCTTTTAAGGTATTAACCTGAGCACTTAACCTGAGTAATATTTTTTCTTTATCCATTGATTAAAAAGTTCTTATTTTTGTAATCCCAAATTCAATAGCTGTATAGCGATAATTCCCTTTTCAGATTTTGTTTTGGTAAATCATTCAAAAATAAACAAAGAATACCATATAGTATCTGATGTTTCTCGAAAAAGACCATATTAAATCAGTAAAATACGGATGGATTGAGGTTGTTTGTGGTTCCATGTTTTCTGGAAAAACGGAGGAACTAATAAGAAGACTTAACCGTGCCCGCATTGCAAAGCAAAAGGTAGAAATTTTTAAACCAGCCATAGATACAAGGTATGATGAAGATGATGTTGTTTCGCATGACTCCAACACTGTTTCATCAACAGCCGTAGAAAATGCCTCACAGATACTTTTTTATGCTGATGAATTTGACGTAGTGGCAATTGATGAGGCCCAATTTTTTGGGAATGACCTGGTTGGTGTTTGTAATGAATTGGCTGCCAAAGGCAAAAGAGTTATCGTTGCTGGACTGGATATGGATTACCTAGGCAAGCCCTTTGGCCCTATTCCAGAGCTTATGGCATCGGCGGAATATGTTACCAAAGTTCATGCAATATGCATGAAATGCGGAAGTCTTGCCAGTTATTCCCACCGAACAGTTAAAAATGATAATTTAGTTGTTTTAGGAGAAACCGATTCATACGAGCCACTTTGTAGAGCATGCTTCAAAACCTCTCTAAGCAAAGACTAGTTGTCTTTTTTTGTAATAGAATAAAAACAAAAGAGTAATTACTTCATTTTTCTTAATTTTGCCTTTCATTTTTAAAATTTAATGGATGAAAAACGTGCTACTTATTTTAGGATTATTTTTAAGCTTTCAGCTTATTTCTCAGACTGAAAAAACAGAAACTCTTGCTGTTATTAAAACATCATATGGAGATATTACAGTAAAACTATATAATGATACCCCTTTACACAGAGATAATTTTATTAAACTTGTTAATGAGGGTTGGTATGATGGGTCACCATTTCACAGAATTATTAATGGTTTCATGATTCAAGGAGGGCACTCAGGAAAAACCGGTGACGGTCGCGTGGATCCAGGATACTTAATTGATGCTGAAATACTACCAAATCATTACCATAAAAAAGGTGTTCTTGCCGCAGCAAGAATGGGTGATGCCGTTAATCCTGAGAAACAATCTTCAGGATCACAATTTTACATTGTTCAGGGTCAGGTTGTTCCACTAACATACCTTGAAAGAGCATCTTCTTCAACCGGATTTAAGTATACGGAAGAAATGAAGAGAACATATGCTACCCTTGGAGGTACACCACATCTAGATGGTGGCTATACTGTTTTTGGAGAGGTGGTAATGGGATTGGATGTTGTGGACAAAATAGCCGCAGTTAAAACAGGTCGTGGAGATGTACCTGTGGAGGAGATTACTATGACAGTTGAATTGGTTGACTAAATTTTCAGTTGAAAAGTAAAATAACATGAAAGATAAAATAGCCGGCATACTCGAAGACGTTAAGATGTTCAGTGCAGAAAATATTGATCAGCTTGAGGAATTCAGAATAAAGTACCTAAGTAAAAAAGGAATTGTAACCGGTCTATTTGCTGAATTTAAAAACGTTGCCCCAGATAGAAGAAAAGAAATGGGGCAATTAATGAATGGGTTAAAGAATGCTGTTCAAGACAAAATATTATCGCTAAAGGAAGGGCTGGATAAAACCCAGGATATAATTAAGAAGCCCGACTTAACTCTTCCAGCCGAAGCTCCATTAGGAAGCAGGCACCCTCTTTCCATTGTAAGAAATGAAATAATTGATATTTTCTCAAGAATTGGATTTAATGTAAGTGAGGGGCCAGAAATTGAAGATGACTTTCATAATTTTTCTGCTTTAAATTTTCCCGCAGACCACCCTGCAAGAGATATGCAGGATACGTTTTTCATAAATAAAAACCCTGACATTGCTCTCAGAACACACACATCATCTGTTCAAGTGCGTGTTATGGAAAATTCACAGCCTCCAATTAGAACAATATCTCCAGGTAGAGTTTTTAGAAATGAGGCCATTTCTGCGCGTGCTCATTGCATATTTCATCAGGTAGAAGGCTTATATGTTGATACCAATGTAAGTTTTGCTGATCTTAAACAAACTCTTTTCTATTTTGCAAAAGAACTCTTCGGAGAAGATACAAATACTAGGTTTAGGCCATCATACTTTCCTTTTACAGAACCTTCTGCCGAAATGGATATATCATGTAATATATGTGGTGGTAATGGGTGTAATATCTGCAAGTATTCTGGGTGGGTAGAAATTTTAGGATGTGGCATGGTTGATCCAAATGTTTTGGACTTATGTGGAATTGACAGTGAAAAATATACAGGTTTTGCCTTTGGAATGGGAGTTGAAAGAATAACCATGCTCAAATATCAGATTAATGATTTGCGATTGTTTTTTGAAAATGATGTGAGATTTATTAATCAGTTTAAATCCACAATTTAATCACCTCGTTTAATCATCTATTGTTTCAGCGTCATCATGCTCTATTTTTAACCACCGGTTCATCTTACCTCTTGCCTCTTCTTTAACCTCTGGAGTAATATAATCATTGGCACTTGACATGACGTAGGTTAAAAACGCTATGTCGTCAGTGAAACCTATAATAGGTAAAAAATCGCTAATCAGGTCTGCCGGAAGCAGAAGGTATCCAGCGGAGGCTGTTAACATAACCCTTAATTTTAAAGGCACCTTTGAATCACTAATTAATGTTAATATAATCAGCGCATATAATACGACAGTATTGCCTAATTTTTTTCCGTATGATCTGAGAAATGATTTAAGCTCTGATTCATCATAATGTTTTATGTATTCATGCATGTTATCAAGTACTTTCATTACTTATGCTTTACAAATTTTAATTCATGCAATTCAATTGTTTCCATTAACAAGTCCATATCTTTAATTTTTCCCATATCGGCCTGAAATACTGCTGAAATATTTAATATTTTACGAATAGCAGAGGAGGTTTCGTCAGCATAATTATCGTCAATAGCATCCTTTATTAATAATAAAAAGTCTACTGTTTTTTGAGATGGTAATAGTATGTTTCCCTCGGACTTATTACCTATTAAATAAAAATGTGTGTGAGTTTTATAATCCTTATAATAATACCACGAAAACCCTTGATTAGGATCACCCGAAAGATCAAAAACCAAGTCCTCATAATTAACCAGGTCAAAGCCCAGTTTATTGTTAATATGAAAGCATAACGAATAATCTTTGAGGTGACTTACAATTGCATAAAGATGAAACCCATCAAAATAATTCGTTATTCTTGATAGCTTTTTCGACATATAAGCATTTTAATAACAAAGGTATGTAATTTGATTTTACCCCAATTAATTACTTTTTTCTTGGAGCACAGCATCTTTAAATGGCTTAGCAATATATGCTTTGACTAAGCCTTTTGCATTACTTTTGGAGAATTTGTTGATTTTTTTGTTCCCGGTTTTATGGTGACACAACTTCCATCAAAGTAGCGCAAAATATTGCTCCATAAGTTCCTAATGCATAACCCAATACAGCAAGAAGAACGCCAACCGGCGCTAAGCTAGGGTGAAAAGCTGATGCTACAACTGGCGCTGAAGCAGCGCCACCTACATTAGCCTTACTACCAACGGCTAAAAAGAAAAAAGGAGCCTTAATCAATTTGGCCACCAAAAACAATAACCCAACATGAAATGCCATCCAGATTAGTCCTATGATAATAAAATCCCAGTATTCAACCAATTGCGAAAGATCAATTTTCATTCCTATTATTGCCACCAGTATGTAAATGAAAACGCTCCCCATTTTTGAAGCGCCAACACCCTCTAGCTTCCTCATTTTAGTAAATGAAAGTGTTAATCCAAATGTGGTTGCAATTACGACTATCCAGAAAAATTGACTGGCCAAAATAGTGTCAGTCATGGCTGTGCTTTCTGCCCAACCACCAAAAAGATTAGCCAACAAGTGGGCCAAGCCAACACCTCCAAAAGCAATGGCAAATATTTTCATTAAATCAGTAAGGGTGGAGTTTCGCTGCACACTAGCAGTATATTTTGCCATATTGGTTTTCAGCAATTCAATGGAAGAGACATCAGCCTTTAGCCACCGGTCTATTTTATCAGATTTTCCCGCACCAAACAGGATAAAGGCCATCCATATATTAGCAACAACAACATCTACCGCAAGCATGGCTCCATACTTATCCACATTAAATTGATACAATTCAAGCATGGCCGTTTGGTTGGCACCGCCACCTATCCAGCTACCCGCCAAGGTCGCCAATCCTCTCCATACTGCATCAGGTCCAGCCCCTCCCAATGTGTCGGGAGAAATTACAGATGTAACCAAAATGGCAATAGGACCACCTAAAATGATACCTATCGTAGCAGTAAAAAACATAATCAATGCTTTTGGTCCTAATCGTATTATACCTTTTAAATCTGTGCTCAAGGTCATTAAAATGAGAGAAGCGGGCAAAAAATAATTTTTAGCGATTGGCCAAAGTTCTGAATATTTGGGTGATATAATATTAAAGGTGCTTAACAAGGCGGGGAGAAAATAGCACATTAGTAACGCGGGAATAATTTTGTAAAACCAAGCCAGGCTTTTCAATTGTGATGTGTAAAATACTATACCTAGGCAACACATCAATAGCCCGAAGACTATTGCATCATCCATTATAAGTGGTTCTTTAATAATTGCTGTAATTGCTATAAGGCCTAATTTCATCGTTGTTTTTTTGTGTGAAAGTATATATTCTACGTTAATAAATGCATAGAGTGCTTTTTATTTTAATAAGTTTTTTCATTAGTTTCAATAATGCCGTTATTCAAAATGACAAAATCAACTTATTTTCCCCATTATTAACTGTCTCTTACTTGTTATTCACAATTTAAAAATAATTGGCAAAGATAAAATTTGTTGGCTTTTCAGTATATATTAATTAGACCTCTGTAATTATTTTAACTTTACACAACTAATAATTAATTAATATGTTATGAAAAAATTAACTTCTGTTTTGATGATGAATCTGCTATTTATCATGTTAACTTTCGGACAAGCTTTTGATTGGGCAAAAGCATCCGGAGGTAATGGGTCCGATAGGGCATATGCAATTTCTGCTGATAATAACGGCAATAGCTATGTTACTGGTTGGTTTGAACAAACAGCCAGCTTTGGTGATATGGTATTAACCAGTGAAGGTGGTAAAGATGTTTTTTTGGTAAAATATAATAACGACGGGGAAGTCGTTTGGGCAACAAGTGCTGGGGGAGAAGGAAACAACAGCGCTGCTGGCATTTGCATGGACTGGGATGAATTTCCCATAATAACCGGATGGTTTAGTGGAACAATCCATTTTGGCGACATCGTTTTGGAAAGTGCTGGAAGTTATGATATGTTTGTTGCCAGATATAATAATAATGGTGACGTAATTTGGGCACAAAGTGCAGGTGGTGAGGGAGACGATTACGGAAATAGGATAACAACAAACTTTGAGTATGATGTGCTTGTTTCTGGTAGTTTCAGATACACCGCTCAATTTGGAGGAGAAACCTCTATAACAAGCGAAGGTAACCGAGATATTTTTGTGGCAAACTATTCCAATACCGGAAACTTTCATTGGGTTAAAAATGCTGGGGGAGAAGGAGAAGACCGTGCTTATGATATTGTAAGCGCAGCAAACGGGGATACATATTTTACCGGCATGTACAATGGGAAAGCTTTTTTTGGTGAACACGATATTTTTTCAAATTCCATTGTTAGTTCCTACATAGCAAAAATGGATGCTGGTGGTAATTTTATATGGGTAAAAAATGGAACGGGAGGCGCCAATGATTATTCAAGAGGATTTGGATTGAGCCTAGATAGTGAAGGCTATATATGCGGGAACGGATTCTTTTCTGGAAGTTTTTCATTCGGAGAAAATACTGTTACCGCAACGGGAGGACCATATGACTTTGACGCATACATAGTACGATTTGATTCAGAGGGTCAATTGAAGTGGCTAAATAAAGCCGGGGGTTATGGAAATGATCAAGGGTTTGATTTATTTACAGACAACGATGGAAACTCATATACAACAGGTTTTTTTAGCTCGGTTGCTGTATTTGGAGATCATGTTATAGAAAGTCAAGGAGAATCAGATATTTTTATTGCAAAATATAATTGGGCAGGTGAAGTTGAGTGGGCAAAACGAGCGGGTGGTATTTATCAAGATTATGGATATGGTATTACCGCCGGTAATCCTGAGGTTGGCGCTCTTTATTTATGTGGAGACTTTGAAGATGTTGCTAGCTTTGACGATATTGAATTAACAGGATGGGGTTCGGGGTTATTTGATATGTTCACAGCCAAACTGTTGTATGAAAATGATTTTATTGGTGAGACGGGTAATGGTTTATTTAAAATAACCCCAAACCCATCTTCTGGAGTGTTTGATTTGGAATTTTCCGATTTGAAAAAAGATGTGTGGCTTCACATACTAGATTCCAAAGGAAAATTAATAACCAAGAAGATGTTATTGGCGAATCAGAATAAAATAATTATTGAAACCACAATATCATCGGGCATTTACACATTATTCATACCTGAACTAAGGGTGTCAGAGAAGGTCGTAATACTCAGATAAACCTGTGTGCTATGCAATTACTGCATCCCATGGAATCATTGAAAGCATAACAGCAAGGGCCACTAAAAAATATAGAAATATGGTTAGGTTTTTCTTTACCTCTGTACTTTTTTTCCTGGCTCTGTATAAACCTATGGATACGATTGCAACAGCTATCAACATCATCAAAGGGTGTTCCAGACCATAAAATCTTAAGGCCTCATTTTTCATCATTCCCTTACTATAATTTACCATGGGGCTTATGAAAAGTAGAACTATACCTATCAATAATTGTAAGTACATTAGGTGCTTGGTATATTTATAAAACTTATACCATCCTGGTGAATCTGTTTCTTCTTTTTTAACATATTTCAATAAAGTAACAATAATCCCCAAGGATAGCATTGCTAATACCAGCCACATAATGCCTGAATGTGCGTGTTTTAATATTTCATACATAATTTTTCGTGTTTTTTATAATTGTTATAAAATCGCTCTTTATAATTTCGTTAAACCACAAAAGTCAAATTAACTAAATTTGTGATTGCCTTATAATTGAATTGGTTTTAATTATTGCAATTTTTTGTCTTTGGGGCAAATATAATATTTAAAAGAAGAAAAATAATTATAATGTTATTATGAAAAGACTTGTCTTTTGCCTGTTGGTTTTAATGATTTGTCAGCAAACATCTGCTCAGGATTTATCGGCCATGTCATTTAATATTAGATTCGACAACCCCAATGACAATCTAAATCAATGGTGTGATAGAAAAGCCGACGTTGTATCAGTTTTAAAAAACTATAAACCAAGTTTTATTGGAATACAAGAGGGATTAGTCCATCAGCTAGAGTATATTGATGAAAATATGCACGATTACAAATACATAGGTGTTGGTAGAGGCGATGGAAGGCAGAAGGGTGAATACACGGCTATATTTTTTGATTCAATTAGATTTTCCCTTGTGAACGAAATCACATTTTGGCTTTCAAAAACACCAAGCAAGATATCAATAGGGTGGGACGCTCAAATGCTAAGGGTATGCACATACGGACATTTTATCGATAATAATACAGGCAAAAATATATATGTGTTTAACACTCATTATGATCATATTGGTGTAAAATCGCGCAAAAATTCATCTAAACTTATACTAAATACATTTGAAAACCTCGGAATATCGGATTCATGCCTGATTATAATGGGAGACTTTAATTCGTTGCCTGAGGAAAAGCCAATTAAAATATTGGAGAGTAATTTGGACCTTCCAATAAGATCAAAAAATGAATCAATACATGGGCCTAAGGGCACTTTCAACGGCTTTGATCCAACAGCTATTCCAGTCAAGCGTTTAGATTATATTTTTTCAAAAAACCTTAACATTAAACTGTATTTGCACATAAATGCCAAAAGAAATAATGGACTATGCGTTTCTGATCACCTTCCGGTATTAATAGAGTATAACTAATGGTAATATTAATTAATATCAATGTGTTTTTAAGCGTTACTTGTGATATTTCAAATATCCCTATTTTATTGATTATGTATTAGTTATAAAGTGTTGTTTTTTAACTACTTTTAGCTTTAATTAACTGTAGCCGGCTTATTTATAAATAATAAACCTGCCAACGGGGTTTTGAAATGTTTATAAATATCTGAATTATTAATAAAGTCAAAAAATATGAAAGGTAAAATTAACAAACAGCATTTTATTGGTGTATTTGGTCTGGCTATGCTAAATGTAGCGGCAGTTATGAGCTTAAGGGGATTGCCCATGATGGCAAAAGAAGGTCTTTCTATGATCTTTTACATATTATTTTCCTCTGTTTTGTTTTTACTACCAGTTTCTCTTGTGTCAGCTGAATTAGCTACTGGATGGCCAAAATCAGGTGGTGTTTATAGGTGGGTAAAAGAAGCCCTAGGAACGAGAGCCGGATTTGTAGCCATATGGCTACAATGGTTGCAAAACGTGATTTGGTATCCAACTGTACTTTCATTTGCTGCTGGCGCCTTATCATATCTTTTTCTTGATGAGGAATTGGCAACCAATAAGTATTTTAACTTTTTTGTAATCCTTGTGGTATACTGGGGAGCGACTCTGGCAAGTTTTAAGGGTCTTAAAATTGCAGGGAAAATAGCGACTTATGGTGTTATATTCGGCACCCTCCTGCCGGGGCTTTTAATTATAATATTGGGAATCCTATGGGTTTCAACGGGGAACGGGGTTGAGTTTTTGCAGCCTGGACAATCAATAAATATTTTGCCTGATTTTTCAAACTTTGATAGTCTTGCTTTTCTTGCAGGTATCGTATTATTATTTGCAGGGATGGAGGTTGGGGCTGTACATGTGACAGAACTAAAAAAACCATCAAGGGAGTTTCCTTCAGCAATTTTTACAGCAATGTTTATTATCATAATTATATTCTCATTGGGCTCTTTGTCAATTGCCTCTGTGATTCCAGCAGAAAAAATAAACCTAAACGAAGGAATAATGCAAGGCCTTGGATATTTATTGAGTAAGTTTAGTGTTGGTTGGTTATTACCTGTTATGGGTTTATTAATAGCCTTTGGATCAGTAGGCGGAGTGCTTGCCTGGATTGTTGGGCCAAGTAAGGGCTTATTAGCAACTGCTAATGATGGCGATCTTCCACCTTTAATGGCTAAAATTAATAAAAATGGTGTTCAGCAAAACATACTTATCATACAAGGATTGATAGTAACTTTGGCTTCATTTATATTTTTAATTATGCCATCGGTAAGTAGTGCCTTTTTCATTTTATCAATTCTTACTGTTGCTCCATATCTTATTATGTATTTTCTCCTTTTTATTTCAGCAATTAAGCTTCGTTATTCACATCCCGATGTGCCAAGAGCATTTAAGCTACCCTGGGGAAATTTTGGAATGTGGCTAGTTTCAGGAATAGGTCTTATGGCAGTTATTTTTGCTTTTTTTATCGGGTTTTTTCCACCCGAAGAACTAGCCGTTGGAAGCCCGGTATTTTATGTTACATTTTTGATTTGTGGGGTGATTGTATTTGTGGTAACTCCGATTATAATAAACATGATGAAAAAACCAGGATGGAAGAAAGAAATTGACAATTAATTAATAATAATTGACGTTATGGTGATCTGTTGTAAAAACACCATGATGAATCAGAATAATATTTAAACCAATAAAAAAATTATTATGCCATTACACGAAAAAGATGATTTATTAGATGATGTTTATGCGTCGGGTGACCTTAGTAAAAGGGTATCAAAAACTAAATTTCCTCAAGCTGAAAAAGAAGCTACAGGTGCCTACCAATTAGTACATGATGAAATAATGCTGGATGGAAATGCACGTCAAAACCTTGCAACATTTTGTTCAACTTGGCTTGATGAGGAAATTCATAAATTAATGGATGAGTCTATTGATAAAAACATGATAGACAAGGATGAATATCCTCAAACAGCAGCAATAGAAGAAAGGTGTGTTCATATGATGGCAGATTTATGGAACTCGCCAGATGCAGAAAACACAATTGGATGCTCCACAACTGGTTCTAGCGAAGCAGCAATGCTATGTGGAATGGCTATGAAATGGAAATGGCGTGAAAAAATGAAAAGCCAAGGTAAACCCTACGATAAACCAAATTTGATTTGTGGTCCTGTGCAAATATGTTGGCATAAATTTGTTCGTTATTGGGATATTGAGCTTAGAGAAGTTCCCATGGAAAAAGACAGGCTTATTTTAAATGCAGAAGAGGTTATCAACAGGTGTGATGAAAATACTATTGGCGTTGTACCAACACTTGGTGTTACCTTCACAGGACAGTACGAGCCAGTTAAAGAAATATCAGACGCCCTAGACAAACTACAAAAAGATACAGGTCTTGATATACCAATACATGTTGATGGAGCTAGTGGAGGATTCTTAGCCCCATTTACTGATCCCGAATTGGAATGGGATTTTAGGCTTCCGAGGGTAAAGTCAATAAATGCATCTGGGCATAAGTTTGGGCTATCACCTCTTGGTGTGGGCTGGGCAATTTGGAGGGATAGAAAAGACCTTCCCGAAGATTTGATTTTTTCAGTAAACTATTTAGGTGGTAAAATGGAGGTGTTTGCTCTTAATTTTTCAAGACCTGCTGGTCAAATAATTGCCCAATACTATAATTTCCTTAGGCTTGGCAAAGAGGGATATAAGAAGATACATGATGCCTGTTATGATACAGCCGTATACATAGGGGATCAAATTCAAAAGCTGGGACCTTTCGAACTAATTTACAATGGTAAAGGTGGTATTCCCACCATAGTTTGGCAAATGAAAAAAGGACACGATAAACAGTTTAACCTTTTTGATCTTTCTGATAGGCTTAGAATCAGGGGTTGGCAAGCACCAGCATATACATTACCCTCAAACCTTAAAGATGTGGTAGTAATGAGGGTCTTGGTTAGGCATGGAATTAGCCGTGACCTAGGAGACCTTTTTGTTGAGGATGTGAAAAGAAGCCTTGAATATTTCAAAAAGCATGAAGTAAATGTATCCCTTAATGAGGATGAAGGTGGGGGATTTAGCCATTAGTGTTTATGCTCAATTTGTGAGCCTTTTGTATGTTTAGAATGGAGTACCTGTTAGGTGCCAATAACCGATAACAAACAAAGAACCCTCTATGATAATAGCTAATATCATCAATGGAACTGCTTCGGGACGGTGGTTATAATATCTCCTCAGTAAAAAAGCTCCTAAAATTAGTGAGACAAGAACTGGGGTCAGTATGATTAGCGTTATCATCCCGTAATTATTCCCAAACTTAACTATCATTCTACTTCTACGAGTAAATAATTTCTTATTTTGACGTTTAATTTTCCTTCGAGCATTATACTTGTGATAATATTTTATAACTCCTTTTGGTAAAATCTTTTTTAGTTTTGGATTTATATGCTTTGTGGAAAGAATTATGATTTTACTAAAATGATAGTAAATAAGAAAACCCATTATTCCGCCACTTATCATGGTGATAAGGGTCCCCCAAAAATCAAGACCTATCATATGTGCATAAATGGGTGTATAAAAGTACTTTATGGTGGATAAAAAAAGTACGTTTATTATCTTTAAAAAGTAGGTCATATTATGAAAAGGCAAAAATAGGATATTATTTATATCTTCATTAGACAGTGGGGATCGATTATTTTAATGACATAAATAAATGGAATTTATTTTTGCCCATGATAATTATACTAATAGATATTAGGAGTTCGTTTTATTAAAAACCTTGATATGAAAAGGGTATTTAAGTTTTTGTTCAGAGCATCAGTCACCTTATTGTTAATTGGGGCCATATTATTTGGTGTTTTGTTTGGGGCTGTTTATTTTGGTGTTTTTGGCACCCTACCAAGTACCGAAGAATTATCCACAATTGATAATGAAGAAGCATCTTTGGTGCTGGCATCCGATGGAACGATAATTGGGAAATATTTTGCAGAAAATCGCACTAATGTAAGCTGGGATGATATTCCAGAACAGCTTATTAATGCTCTTGTAGCTACTGAAGACAAAAGGTTTTACCTGCATGAAGGCTATGATGGGATAAGTTATTTGAGAGTTTTTTTAAAAACGATTCTACTTGGTGATAAGAATTCGGGTGGAGGGAGCACTTTAACACAACAGTTGATAAAAAACTTATATGGCAGAAATAATCATAGTTACTTATCGATGCCTGTAAACAAAATCAAAGAAGCTATTATTGCCAGTAGAATGGAAGGCGTACTTACAAAGCAACAGATTCTTTTATTATATCTAAATTCTGTTCCTTTTGGTGAAAATGTATATGGCGTAGAGGCAGCATCACTTAGGTTTTACGGTAAACACTGCAAGCAATTGAGCACCCAAGAGGCTGCCGTATTGGTCGGGTTACTTAAGGCAAATACTTATTATAATCCACGACTATACCCTAAAAACGCACTAAAGAGAAGAAACCAGGTGCTTGTTTTAATGCATAAGGAAGGATACCTTAGGGAAAGTGAACTTACACGACTGAAAAACATGCCCCTAAACATAAGTTACTTTAATTATCAAAAAGATCCACCAGCAGGATACTTTGTTTATCAGCTTAAAAATCGTGTAAAGAAAATACTGGATGGATTATTCCTTGAAAGTTATTCAGAATATGATATTGAAAAGGATGGTTTAAAAATATACACAACTCTTGATATTAAATTGCAAAAATCTGCTCAGAAAGCAACTAAAAAACAGCTTTCCAAAATGCAAATAAAACTTGATAATGAATTAAGAAACAGTCCATTAAAAAAAGCCTATTACAAGGAAGAAGCATCCAAAAACACGTTATCCAATGAGAAAATAGGTAGAGATGTTTTTAGTTGGAGTAATAAACCTCAAAATATTACCATCACTGATAGTCTTTGGCATTATTACAGCATGCTAAATGCTGCAGTATTAGCTACTGAGCCGGAATCAGGGAAGGTTTTAGCATGGGTAGGAGGGAACAACTACAGATATTTACCTTTAGATTTGGTTCTTACAAAAAGACAAATAGCCTCTACAATAAAACCATTGATTTATGCGGCTGCTTTGAATCATAATATGACGCCTTGTGATTATTTGGGAAATGAACTTGTGGAATATAAAGAATACGGTGGATGGACTCCTCAAAATTATGATAATAGTAGTAGCAATGATACTCTCATTTCCCTGTGGTATTCTTTGGCAAACTCATTGAACCTTCCAACAATGGATCTCTATTTTAAAACCGGTTACGAAGAAATAAGTGATATGCTGAAGCGGTTTGAGATTAATACACCACATACAGAAACACCATCAGTTGCTCTGGGATCAATTGACGTGTCATTATATGACATAGTGAAAGCATATGGCGTATTTGCAAACAACGGTAATTTGACCAGCGACTTAACTATGGTTGAAAAAATAACAGACTCCAAAGGGAATCTTATTTATAAAAATATGAATCATACCAATGAAAAAATTATTAATGAAAGCATTAGCGACCAAATAACACACATTTTAAAGCAAGCCGTTAATGAAGGAACAGGAAAGCCGTTAAGAACAAGGTTTGGAATTGATGCTGAGCTTGCGGGTAAAACGGGAACCGCTCAAAATTATAGCAATGCATGGTTTGTATCATATACTCCAGAAATTGTTTTGGGCGTATGGGTGGGAGCAATGACAACAGACATTCATTTTAAAGGAGGCTTAGGGAGTGGATCATCATTGGCCTTGCCGATTGCTGGCTATATTTTTTCAGACATACAGAATAATGTAGACATGTCAAGAATGTATTTTGAGGCATTTGATCATATTTATACCAAGGAAGAAATAATTAGTTGTGATCCGTTTTTTGAAAAAGGTTTATCAGGGGTTATTAATCGCATTACCAATAATTTAAAGGAGTCAAATAAATCAATAGACAAGGATGAAAAAAATGACAAAAACAAAGGTAGGGTAAGGAGATTTTTTGATAATCTTTTTAAAGATAATGATAAATAAATTACCAATTTTTATATGGGTATTTCAACAGCTTTGAGTTATAATATCTCGTATCTCCGGTCACTTCTTTACCCACCCAATTAGGCGCATTGAACTCATGATCTTCAGATGGGAGTTCAATTTCAGCAATCACTAGGCCCTCGTTATCACCATAAAATTCATCTACCTCAAACTCTAGACCCGACATTTCTGGAATTATAAATCGTGTTTTATCTATTAACCCTGGCTCACATATTTTGAGCAGTTCCCTTGCCTCTTCTTCAGTAATTTCTTTTTCCCACTCAAAACGGGTTGTTCCTGAACGATTCCCGATACCCTTAATTGTTAAAAAACCAGTATTATCTTTTATTCTTACCCGCACGGTTCGTTCTGGTGATGATGATAAATAACCTTGAGTTATTCTAAAATGTTTTGTAACACTAGGTTTATAATCACCCGTAACTAAAAATTTTTTCTCTATTTCTTGTGCCATTTATTATTTAGTAAACAGTTTAAACTAAACTCAAATTAGTAGGGCAGCTTTTTTGATAATTATTATCCATAACCCCTTGGGACTAATATTAGCAATCAATACTGTGATAAATATCTAAAGCTGGAAAGTACTCTATTAGAGTTTATAATGTTATCTTTGAAACTCCAGGTAAAACTATAACTTAATTTGATATGAAAAAAAACTACTCATTGGCTTTCACATTGACTATGCTCCTGTCTTTGTTATCAAGCAATACAATAATTGGTCAGCTATACCTTAATGAGTTTATGGCTAAGAATGATACAGCTTTACCAGGTCCTGAAGGAGATTATCCAGACTGGATAGAAATTTTTAATGCAGGTTCAGAAGATGTTATGCTTGGCGGTTATTTTCTAACAGATGAACCACTAGGAGGTGATATGCATCAGATATCCTCAGCATATCCTGATTCGGTGACAGTTTCTGCTGGAGGGTATATATTATTTTATGCAAATAATGGAGAGGAGACAAGTGTTTTAAATTTAAATTTCAAACTCAGCAGTGATGGAGAGGATTTAATTTTAATAGCTTCTGATACGTCCTTTGTTGATGGCCTAATTTTTGGACCTCAAGAAGCAGATGTTTCTCAAGGAAGATATCCAGACGGAACTGGGGAATGGTTATTTATGAATGATTACACACCAGGATCACCTAACTCAAACCCTCTTAAAGTAATTGAAAGCCAAATGACCGCAAATGTTTCTCAAAATTTTCCTAACCCCTTTACCATAAGTACGCACATTGAATTCTCATTAACCAGAAAGGATCACATTATAATTAGTATTTATGATATGAAAGGAAAACAGGTTTCTGTGATTGCTGATGGAAACTTTTATGATGGTACACATACAATTGAATGGAATGCATCTGATTTTGAAGCCGGTTGTTATTTTTATACTCTACAAACCAGCTATGGTATAATTTCCCGTAAAGCACTTTTAATAAAGTAGCTACAAAAGCTCTCAGCGGCCTAAAATCAAGAATATTATTGGTATTATTTCCCTTCTAATTTTGGATAATCTCATTAGCAGGGTATCACATAACCTTAGCTGTTATATAGATTTTATATTACCAATATTAATCACCTGAAATGTTCATATTACCCCATTTTATTTTTTATGATTATCTAGAATAACATGATTACGTGATTTTTAATTAGATTTGTTAACGCTAGAGTTTAAAATATTATCCAAAAAACGATTTAACATCATGGTCTTGCCAGAGGAAAAAAAGAATCCTAAAGACATGGTCAATTTTTTGAAATCAAAGTCTAAGGTAGCCAACGATCTTTTTTTCATCATGTTAGGTGAGGAGCTAGATTGGGACATTGATTTATTCATTGACCTATGTAATAAGGAAGAAATAACTATAATTGGAGGAATATTTCCTGCCGTAATAAAGGGGAATAATTTATCCAAAGATGATATTATTGTTAAAAAAATGTCGGCTACTTCATCAACCACTTTGGTGAAAAACATAAGCTATTCACCCGAGGTATTTTATCCTATTATTGATAAGGTTGATATGGACAATAAGCAAACCGCCATAGTTTTAATTGATGGCTTAGCTAAAGGAGTTGATAATTACCTAAGTGATTTATATAAACAAGTTGGAGATACAGTAAATTATATTGGAGGAGGGGCTGGCACAATGAACTTAAAGCAAAATCCCTGTGTGTTTTGTAACGAAGGGCTATTCATGGATGCAGCAATTGTATGTTTTGTTGATAGTAAAGTTAAACTCGGAGTTAAGCATGGTTGGAGAAACCTTATGGGCCCATTAATTGCTACAAAAACAAACTTTAACACGCTAGAAGAATTAAACTGGTCATCTCCCTTTGATTTATATGCCACAATAATAAGGGAGGATAGTGGACAGGATATTAATAGAGACAATTTTCTGGAAATATCTAAAGTTTATCCATTTGGTATAGCAAAAGAAAATGATGAATATGTAGTAAGAGACCCAATAAACTTAAATGAAAAGGGCGAGATAACTTTCTTTGGTGAAGTTCATGAGAATGTTATTTTAGATGTGTTAAAAGGAAGCAAAGAAGATATAATTGAAGCAGCACAAGAGGCCGCAAAAGAAGCTTGTAACAATATTGACGATGTAAATGACAATCTTATGTTTGATTGTATCTCCCGACCATTATTTCTCAAGGATGACTATTCTAAAACACTTGATTTAATTATCGATACCCTTAAAAATGGAGGTAACAAAAAAAACCTTGAAGGAGCATTATCATTGGGTGAAATATCTTCTCATAGACAGTCATATCTAGAGTTTTTTAATAGAACTATTTTACTTGGTGTTTTTTATGACTAAGAAACCCACAAATAATATAATACGTGATATTTTATTTCTTTATGAAATATCATTGTCAATTGGAGGAAGCTTAGACCTTGTGAATACCATGTCAGATTTTGTTAGTATTCTGATGCCGCGTAAGAGATTTAATTATATATCCATTTGGCTTGATAAATCAGAAGCATTTGTAAGTTCAGTATCAAAAAAAAGCTATAAACTTCATTACTCAAACCCAATCAGCTATGATAACTTAAAGGAAGTTGGCCATGATCACATAATAATAAAGTCGCTCATAAAACATAGATCACTTCAGGTATCATCTAAGAATAAAAAATTTAAGAAATTTATTTGCGAAAAACACATTAAAGGTGGTTGTTATGTCATATATAAACTTGGAAATTTTGGGTTTGTAAAATTATATGACTCTAAGGTAGAGTCTTATGATGAAACAGAAATAGCCAAACTAAGTGGCATAATGGAGAAGTTCGCAAATGCTATATTGGCATGTCTATATCATGAAAGAGCTCTTGACTTGTCCAATGAGCGAAAGAAACTTTTATCAAATATTCAAACGAGAGAAGATTATCTTCTGTCAATGGTTAGAAATTACCCAGGTCTATTTTGGCTGAAAGACAGCAATGGAGTATACAAGTATCTAAATACGCAAAACACGAAAATTATTTATGATTTTTTCCAATCAAATGGTAGGAATGTTTTAGGCAAAAAAGATTTTCAGATTTTTGATAATGACATTGCACAGCATATAATCGAAGAAGATGGGCACATTAAAAGAACAAAAAAAACAATTCATACCACTAAAATAATAGAAAGCGATGAAACAAAAGTTTGGTATGAAAGCACAAAATTTCCAATACTTCAAAACGAGACAGTTATAGGGGTTGCAGGATATGCTCATGATATAACCGAGCGAAAGAACAATGAGCTTACAATGAATTTACAGAGTGTTGCAATGAATGCCGTATCTCACGCAATACTTATAACCAATAAAGATGGGGTTATTAAATATATAAACCCTGCTTTTACCGATTTAACGGGATACCTTCCTAATCAAATCATAGGGAAAACTCCATCAATTATGAAATTAGGATTACAAGATGAGTTTTTCTATAAGAATTTATGGGCAAACATATTACGAGGAGAGAAATTCAATGATAAAATGATGGAAGTAAATTTTAAGGGAGAAAAATTTTATGTAGAACAATCAATCACACCCGTTACTAATAAAGAAGACGAGATAACACATTTTATTTCTGTGATAAAAAATATAACCGAAGAGAAGGCAATAAAAGAAGCGTTATTACTCAGTGAGCAAAGATGGCAGTTTGCTTTGGATGGTTCTGGTGAAGGGGTTTGGGATTGGAACCCCATAACAGATGAAGTATACTACTCCATGCAATGGAAGAAGATGTTGGGACATCAGGAAAATGAAATTGGGACCACTCTTGATGAATGGAAGAAAAGAGTTCATCCTGATGATATTGAAGAATGTTACAAGAATTTGAATAAGCATCTAAAAGGAGATACAGAGCTATATTTTAATGAGCATAGAATGTTGCATAAAAATGGACATTATATATGGATACTAGATCGGGGGAAGGCCATTACAAGAGATAAAAATGGGAAACCAACTAGGGTAATAGGAACCCATACCGATATAACCAAGTTAAAGGAAACAGAGGAAAGGCTCAGAATAGGGATTGATAAAGAAAAGGAATTAAGAATTTTGAAATCAAAATTTATTTCTGTTGCTTCTCACGAATTTAGAACACCTCTTGCAACAATGATGGTTGCTGCCGAGGCTCTTAGTGATTATAGAGACAGGATGACGCCAAAACAACTTGATGATAGGCTTGCTAAAATTAAACGACAAATAGGTTACTTGAATAATATTGTTGACGATGTGCTACAATTGGAAAAATTTAGAATGGATAATGAATTATTATCATTTGCAGAGGGCGATATAATAGAATACATGAGGAGCATAATTGATGAAATTGATGCAAGCCCAGTATCGAGTCGTATAAAGAAACGATATGCCATAAAAAGCCTAGAGATGGTTTTTGATAAAAAACTTATTTACCAGATAATTACAAATCTCATCAGCAATTCAATTAAATTTTCCAACAAATCTGAAGATATTATTTTTGAAGTTGAGACATCAAATAAACATCTAATTATTAGCATTTCCGATAAAGGAATGGGAATAAGTGAATTAGACCAAAATAATATTTTTGACCCATTTTATCGAAGTGACAATACTAGCTCAATAACTGGCTCTGGCCTTGGCCTCAGTATAGTAAAAGAAGCGGTTGAAAAACTAAAAGGAGAAATAAAACTAAAATCAAAACTAAATGAAGGAACAACATTTACAGTAGCGCTACCTATCAAAAAAAAGTAACCTAAAATAACCTAAAATATCAATAAATGTCAATAAAATCTATCCTGCTAATAGAAGACGAGGACGACCTACGAGTCGAGGTAACAGAAGTGTTAACCATTGAAGGCTATAACATGATCGGTGCCAAAGATGGTAATGAAGGGGTTAAATTAGCCCGTAAATACCTACCAGATATAATAATTTGTGATATAATGTTGCCTAAAAAAAATGGCTTAGATGTATTAAGAAGATTATCTAAATATCCTGAAACGTCTAGTACCCCTTTTATTTTTATTACGGCTCTTTCTGAAAGAGAAAATGTTAGAAAGGGCATGACTCAAGGAGCTGATGACTACATAATAAAACCATTTACAATAGGCGAATTATTAGATTCTATAAAGGCAAGAGAGAAAAAAACATTTCAGGTAGAGAATAAAATTGCCAGCGCCTTGAAGTCTTTGGAGAATGAAACAGAAAATAGAATTCGTGAATTTAAAGACGCGCTAGATGCAAAGTCAGAAGACTCAACATTTTCATTAGAAAATACTTATAAAGACACCAATTATAGTGCAAAGCATGAAATAAACGCTGAAATATTGCGATTAATAGATGTGAGCAATACGCTAGAAAATCTTCAGCATACGGTAAGCAAGATGCTTAAGGCGGGTAATTTATCATCAAAGGAGGAAGAAACCTTCATTAAGCTCTTAAATAAAATAAGAGAACCTAAAATTATTTCGGATACTAAAAGTTTATTTCTTATGAAGTTTAATAGATCTAAACCAGAATTTTTTGGTAGGCTTTTAAAGAAACATTCAAACCTATCTCAACAAGATCTTTTGTTGTGCAGCACAATGATACTTAATTTAAGCGGGAGACAAATTTCTGGTATTTTAGGAATAGAACTAGAAAGTGTTTACAAAAAAAAATATAGACTTAAGAAAAAACTAGGCCTAGTTCAAAAAGATAATGTTATGATCTACCTTCGTGAATTCGAATGATGTTTCATGTGCCGATGTACTGCCTGAGAGCATTTGTAATCTCTTGTTGGCAATAGGCACATATTTAATTACAATTGTGTAATTAACCTTAGTGGGCAGTTTCATCCCATCTGTCATCAATAATAGGAGCATCTTTAATCATTTTTATTAACCATACAATACCCACAACTAAAACGCCTGCAATTCCAAAATACAATATCATAATATTCCCCCCTTTTTATTATTAATAATAACAATAAATTTTCATCAACAAAGGATTAAAAAAAAAATGAATTACCGAATGAAATTGTATGGACATTAATTAGACATAATGTCAAATGTTAATTTTATCATTGTGAAAAAGGAAAAGTTAATCAAGGTAATTTTACTAGTAATGACAATTAATTATGTTATATTTTGAACGCAGAACACAAAAAAGATGGTGATAAAGCTTTGTTTTTAGGCATGGTTTTTTGCTATAAAGAAGATCAGTGAAATCCCCACAATTACACTTATTACCACATTCATAATCGCCACAGTATAATGCCCATGTTTTATTAACTCGAATGTTTCTAAACTAAAAGTTGAAAATGTACTAAAGCCGCCACAGAATCCTGTTATAATAAATAGTTTAAGCATCATACTTTCAGACATTTTTCCAGTAAAATATACAACAGCTAAGGCTATAACTATGCAACTCAACATGTTAGAGATAAAGGTTCCCAAGACCAATGGAAAATCTGTTGCGGATAGTTTAATCATAAGTTTTGATATTCCAAACCTACATAGGCTTCCTAGCCCTCCCCCAATAAAAATTGCTAAAATATTCAAAGTCATAATCCGTTATATTAGTTATGTAGTAGTTTAATTTTTTGTAAAAACATCAATAATGTTAATTATTGATACCACCAATTAGAACTTGCCATATGGCCTTAGCAAAGGTACTTTTTTAAATAAAAAATACTCAATGACTCTATAATTGCTGTTTAGCTTTAGTTAAATTATGTTTCAAAACAATTTTAATGTTGTCCATAATTTGTCCCATTATAATTTCAAAATAGTTAAAACTATATCTTATTTTTACACTCAATATAATAAAATAACATTAGTATTTTATTACAAATTTTTTATTATCTTTGCCAAATAATGAATAACAACATACTTATTATAGAAGATGATGACGACCTAAGAGAGGAGGTTGTTGGAATGCTAAGTTTTGAAAACTATAATGTTTTAGAAGCGCGTGATGGCATTAGCGCAATAGAATTAGCAAAAATAAATAAACCAGATCTAATCTTGTGCGATATAATGATGCAAGGCATAGATGGTTATGATACAATTGATAAAATCCGCGAAAGTTTAAATTCGGTTACAACTCCTGTTGTATTCATATCTGCATTATCATCACGGGATGATGTGCGTAAGGGGATGAGCCATGGTGCAAATGATTATTTAACAAAACCATTTGCAAGGCGTGAATTATTGGGAGTGGTTGAAAACCAGTTAGCCAAACAAAAAAACATTAACAATTATACGGAGGAAAAGAATGATGATTTAAGAAAGAATCTTCTTTTGAACTTGCCGCATGAATTCCGCACGCCCCTTAATTCAATTGTGGGCTATGGCTCTATTTTAAAAATGAATGATGCTCAAATGGGTATTTCAGAGCTAAAGGAGATAGGTGATAATCTTGTTGAAAGTGGTAACAGACTTACACAGGTTGTTGATCAATACTTGCAGTACACAGAGCTTTTGGTTAAATCTCAAAGCGCATTAGATTCAGAAATAATAAAGGATGCACATGTTATTCTTGCGGATTGTGCGACAATTGTTGCTTCGAAGTTTGATAGGAAAAATGACCTCATACTTGGGCTAGAACCCATTGATTTAAATATTTCAGATTATTATTTCAAAATGTTAATTACTAACATCGTTGACAACAGTTTCAAATTTTCACATCCAGAAAGCAAGGTTGACATTAAAGCCGAGGAAATTGATGGTTTTTATACTATAATAGTAAAAGATAATGGAATAGGATTTCCTGATAATAAAGTTGATAATATTGGAGCCTTTGTACAGTTTGATAGAGACAAAAATGAACAACAGGGCATAGGACTAGGTTTAGCGATTGCTAAAATGATCGCGAAAGTTTATGGTGGAAAAATAGTTATTGGTTCAACAAAAGAAGGGACCAGTGTAAGTTTGAAAATTAAAGTAGGTTAGTAGTGGTTGTGCACCTCTGTCACGAAAGTGCAGAGGTGCTTTTTTACGCTAGGTAAAATATGCTTCACAGTCACGATCAATTATAAACAAAATATCCCGGCCTATTGCCGGGATATTTTTATTTAATCACAGTTATAACAGTCCAATAATTAACACTATTTATTTTCCCTGCCATATCTTTTCAAATTTTAAAATTAATTAAGATTAGCTAAATACTTAGTACGACAGAATGTATTTCTAAGTATTTTTGTAGTTTGATAAATAATTAATACACACATGGATTTTCCTGAAAATGAAAAGAGATCTCTTAACTTTATAGAATGCATAATAGAAGAAGACATAAAGGAAAATAAAAATCAAGGTAGAGTTCATCTACGATTTCCTCCTGAACCTAACGGGTATCTTCATATTGGACACGCAAAATCCATTTGTTTAAACTTTGGATTAGCAAGTGAATACAATGGACTTTGCAATTTGAGGTTTGATGATACTAATCCCGAGAAGGAAGATATTGAGTATGTTGAGTCCATAATGGAAGACATAAAGTGGCTTGGATTCAATTGGGATGGCGAGCCCAAATTTGCATCAGATTATTTTCAACAACTTTATGACTGGGCAGTATTTCTAATTAAAAAAGGTAAGGCATATGTTGATGAACAGCCTCAGGAACTCATAAGTTCTCAAAGAGGTGTTCCTACTCGTCCAGGTGTAGAAAGTCCATATCGTGACAGGCCTATTGAAGAAAGCCTAGATTTGTTTGAGCGAATGAAAAATGGAGAATTTGAATCGGGAAAGATGATATTGAGAGCAAAAATAGATATGAATTCTCCCAATATGCACATGCGAGATCCTATTATGTATCGCATACTTAATCAAGAACATCACCGTACAGGAAACCAATGGTGTATATATCCAATGTATGACTGGGCACATGGTCAGTCAGATTTTATTGAAGGCATTACACACTCAATATGTACTTTGGAATTTGAAATACACAGACCTCTTTATGATTGGTCATTGGATCAAATTGTTGAAGGGAGTTATCGTCCTCAACAAATAGAATTTGCGAGACTCAACCTGAGCTATACAATTATGAGTAAGCGCAAGTTGCTAGAATTGGTAACAGACGATTATGTTAATGGATGGGATGACCCTCGAATGCCTACAATTTCTGGGTTTAGAAGACGTGGGTACACTCCGGAATCAATAAGAAAATTTGCTGACAGAATAGGTGTTGCAAAGCGTGATAATATAATAGATGTAAGCTTACTTGAATTTAGTGTTCGTGAACATCTCAACCAGATTGCGCCTCGCAGGCTGGGGGTTATCGATCCAGTTAAAGTTATAATTACAAATTACCCTGAAAATAAACTTGAACAATTAAATCTTATAAATAATCCAAACGATGAAAATAGCGGGCATAGAGATGTACCATTTACTCGTGAAATTTTCATAGAACGAGATGATTTTATGGAAGATCCACCAAAGAAATTTTTTAGACTTGGGCCTGATAGAGAGGTCAGGCTTATTGGTGCCTATATAATTAAGTGCGAGGGTTTCAAGAAAGATGACGATGGCAGAATCGAAGAGGTTTACTGTTCCTATGATCCTGAAACGAAAAGTGGTGAATCGGGCGCTAAACGTAAAGTTAAGGGAACTCTACATTGGGTCAGCGCGGAAAAGGCAGTAAATGCTGAGGTAAGATTATATGATAGATTATTTTTAGATGAGGATCCAGGTGGGCACAAGGAAACGGACTTTAAACAATTTTTGAACCCTGATTCACTCAAAGTTATTACTAATGCAAAGCTGGAGCCATCATTATCAAACATAGATATTGGTGATAAGATGCAACTTCAGCGTCTTGGCTATTTTTGTGTGGATGTTGAGAGTTCCAGTAAAAAAATTGTCCTTAACCGCACAGTTCCATTGCGAGATGGGTGGGCCAAAAAAAGATAAAAAACAAGATGCTGGCAGAATATTGTTTAGTTAGAAAAATATAACCTTGAAAACTATTTGCCCGATGGTGTAATTGGCAACACGTCTGATTCTGAATCAGAAGAGTCTATGTTCGAACCCTGGTCGGGGAACCATACACCCATATACATCTGATTATCTTACTACTTCAAACCTTGTCGTAAAAGCTTTGTGCTTGTTATTTGTGATACTTAGGAAGTAAACTCCTGCAGAAAAACCAGAAACGTCCATATAATATAATCCAGATTCTCCAACTTTAATTCTATCTGAGTAAATAACATGACCAATTTGATTACGTATGGTTAAGTCATAATTTATTACTGTCTTGTGATCTATAAATATTGTAAGATGATTATTTGAGGGATTTGGATATACGCTCAACTTAGGATGTAACATATCCATAACATCAGTACATTCATCAATTATAACTTCAAAAATATCAGATATAGCACCATTTCCACAATCATTAACCCCATATACTGATAGTGATGCGATTCCATAAAAATCCATGGACCACTCCACTTGAATATTTTCCCCACTACCCAAAAAAGTTCCAGCTTCCACAGGATCTATGGTCCATATTAATGAGTCTGCTCCAGGAATTGGATTAGTTTGATAATCTTCAGTTTCACCAGCACAAACTTCACTGTTGCCAGATGGTTGAGAGCCAGCACCTGGCAAATAATCAATGGAAATATATGCTTCACCAAACATAAGTGTTGAGCAACTACCACCATCTCCCCATACAGTATATAAACCGCCAATTGAATGGTAACCGAAACTTAATGCGCTTCCTGTACCAGCAATAACTAGGCCAGTTGTATTACCATCTAGAAATAACTCATAATTAACATCAAACTCTGATCCATCAAGAGATAACTCAAGGCCTCCACTGCCTTCACAAAAAGAACCTCCACCGTTTAAGAAAAATGTTGTGGGCGTAAAGTTTAATTCACAGGTTAATTCTTGTGACCAGATACTTATTCCACATTCATTGGTGGCACTTACTTTTATTGTGTAAGATCCAGACCAATCGCCCGCCGAATTGAATACGCCCGAGGTGCTGTTGCCCGAAATTATTCCAGCATCAGCAGGCGTAACCTCCCAAAGATAAGTATTGGCTCCAATAACAGGGTTGGTAGTATATGTGTATTCTTCGTTTCCACAAGTATTTATTTCGCCAGTGGGAGTATCGGGCTGACTTGGTGTATCGGTAACCGTTATATATTCTGTAACACTTTTTAAATCCGTTGAAGTTCCATTGGACACCTCTAAGCTTACATCAAACGCTCCAATGGAAGTATATGTTACCGTTGGGTTTTGGTCCGTTGAGGTTGCAGGTGTGCCTCCTTCAAAAGTCCATAGCCATGAAGTAGCAGAAGTGGACAGGTCTGTATAATTTACAGTCTCATTAATGCATATATCTGTAACATCAGAAGTAAAGTCTGCACTGAGTGGAAGGCTTCCTGGAATCGCAAATGCGCTAGTCCATACTCCAAGTAACCCACCAACCTGTGTTGTATTGCCTGTGGTAAGATTTACAATTCTTAGAGTGTTTGCAAATGTCATGGAGTTGTATGTGGTCATGTACATTGTTTGATCAGCATTACAAAAGTCCATTCCGTGGCCCATTCCGGCAGCTCCCTGACCCGTATTACCAAGCAGGGTTACTGCATTATTAGTTTTATCAATCAAATAAATTTTTGCAGATGCCTGAAGGTTCATGCCGTACATTTGTCCATTCCCATCAATTGCTATGCAGCCTATTGCAGTAGCCGTGCTTTGAGTTCCTACTAAAGTTAAAGAAGCATCGCTTACATCAATTATATGCAAAGAGCACTCACCAGCAGCAATACCATATGAACTATAACCATACATAATTCCAGTTCCTTCATCATAAGCCATACCCGTCCATAAATGATTTGCAGGAGGTATAATTGACCCTATTAGCGTTGTTGTTCCATCTATTGTGTCAATTTCATAAAATTGATTTGTACCGGAATTAATACCATATAATACATCATTTGCTCCAAAATCTGCTGCACCAAAGCTGCTCATGGTGTTGCCAACAAAAGTTTTATTTGCATTAGATAAGTCGATGGTATGCATAGGCCCACCTCCAATATATTCAATTCCAAATCCGTGCTGTGCAGAAGATGCAAGTGCAATTAAAAGGAAGCCTAATAGTAGGGGAATAATTTTTTTTACTGACATATTGGGGGTTCTATTTATTGCCAAAACAATAATTTACATCATAATATAAATACAATTAACTAATTAAAAATAGGCTCCTCTACAAGAGAACCAAATAAAAAATATATGAATCAATACGTATGAAGACATTCGGATTTAAGTAATTTGACCAAATCTCCTCATACGTGTAGATTTTATAATTCTTATTCAGTACTATCGGACTCTCCTTTTACAATTGTTGGAGGGGGTGCAACTGCCATCATTAGCCCTGTTGCATCTCCAAAATCTCCAGATCGAATGATTTTTCCTTCATCATTAAAAACCATGTAATGATACATAAGAATCTCAAAGTCTTTACCGGAAGCAGTATTGGTTCCTGTCCAAACACCATAAGTTCTAACACTACCATCAAGCTGACCTGTTTCAGGGTCAACTCCAGGAAGATAGTTTCTTGGTGTGTATGTAATGTTTTCCATAGCATCATGCCAGCCTTTCATATAATCCATAGCTTGAGCTTTATCCATTAGAGGACCTCCATAAAAACAGCTTTGCCATTCGACATCATCTGCCATTAATGCAGATACTCCTTCATAATCTTCAGATGTAAATGTTGCAAACCAGTTTTTAGCTAATTCAACATTTCCTTCATAATTGGGGTTTTTTTGTGTTTGACCGCATGACATTAGAATGCTAATGAAGGCAATCATCATAATTTTTCTCATGTTGTTGTGATTTTGGTTATAAATATGTAAATATAACAAAAACACAAAAACGAGCATTCCTTTTTAAACCCGTAAAATTTTAAATTTAGGTAATTTTAAGTTGTTGCTAGTTTAATTGAGATGGCACTTTTTATTTATTGCTATTTTCGTATTTTTAAACCCATACACCATTAGCTGATGGAATACAAAGATTATTATGCTATTCTAGGGGTTAGCAAAACGGCAACTAAAGACGAAATAAAAAAAGCCTACCGTAACCTCGCAAAAAAATATCATCCTGATAAAACCAAGGGTGATAAATCTCTTGAAGAGAAGTTTAAGGGAGTAGCGGAAGCATATGAGGTGCTTGGTAATGAGAAAAACAGAAAAAAATATGATCAGCTTGGGGCTAATTGGAAAAACCAACAACAGCAACAATCTGGAGGGTTTGATCACTCTCAATATTATTCAAACACGGCCAATAATGGCAGGCATCAATCATTTGAGGGTGATCCTGAAATGTTTTCAGATTTTTTCAATAATATTTTTGGCGGAGGGTTTTCAAACAGTCGTTCTGGGCGAAGGCAATCATCAATGAAAGGGCAAGATTATTTGGCTGAAATGGATATAACACTTGAAGAAGCATTCCATGGAGGAACAAGAATAATAGGTGTTAATGGCAAAAAACTTCGTATAAAAACAAAACCTGGTACTCAAGATAAGCAAAAAATTAAGCTTGCGGGTAAGGGAAGCCCTGGTTTAAATGGGGGTTCAAATGGTGATTTATTGATAACCATAAATATAACTCCCAATGCTACTTTTAAGTTAAAAGGAAATAACCTTTATGCAAATGTTAAGGTTGGCCTATATCAGGCCGTTCTTGGAGGTAAAATTACAATTCCAACATTAAACGGAGATGTTTATATGACTTTACCAAAAGGTACCCAAGGTGATAGTACTTTAAGATTAAAAGGAAAGGGGATGCCTATTTATGGAAGCACAACTAAATTTGGCGACTTGTTTATTAAAGCCAACATTGAAATACCAACAAAATTATCCAGCAAGGAGGAAGAATTGTTCAATGAACTTAAAAATTTAAAATCATGAGCGCACTTATTCACTACGAACATATGGCAAATCACCAGCCCATAATAAATTTTGTAAACGCTGTTATTGACAATCAGCTAAAGCACTATGCTTCAGACTTATTTCCTGAACTGCAGTTAAAAGATGAAGAGACATTTAATATTTCGCTTATGCGCGCACAACAGGTTTGCGCTACATTGGATTTGCCCATTGAACATCACTTTAAAAAAATATATCGAACAGACGGAAACCGAATCTATTGTGATTATAGGTTGTCACATGCGGCTTATGTATTAATTGGAATAAACGGAGATGTAAACCACATCAAAGTGGCAAACATTCAAATGGAGCTTGTGAATTTGTTGGTGAAAGACAATAGATAAGACCCACCGGTTAACAGTATAATTTTTAGCTATATTTAATCTTTTTTTCAATCAATGTTGTGGAGTATCCCTCAAGAAAATCGATTGTCTTAATTGACCCTCCTTTTTGCATAACAATATCATAACCAACTATATTTTCTGGCATATAATCACTACCCTTAACCAGAATATCTGGCTGAACCAATTTAATAAGATTATATGGAGTATCTTCACTGAAAAGAATTACCGCATCAACAAATTGTAATGCAGCAATGATTGTTGACCTTGAAATTTCATTATTAATTGGGCGTGAGCTTCCCTTTCCTAGTTTGCGAGCTGAATCATCAGAATTCACGCCAACCAGAAGAATATCTCCTTCATCTTTTGCTTTGCTCAAATAATCAATATGGCCCAGGTGAACGATATCAAAAACTCCATTTGTGAATACAATTGATTTGTTAAGCTCGGTCCACTCATATATTTTACTCCTTAATTGTGAGTTAGAGAGAACTTTATCTCGTATTTCATCAAGTTTATTCATTCAACGATTTTTCTCTGCTTGTGAGATATCCAATGTAAAAGTAAGATAAACTACCAACAATTATGTTTAAGATAGTTTGTCCAGCATGAGTAATCGCAGCAAAGGAGCCAGCTGCCGTACCCTCTATACCGTATATTTCAACCAATATAGCCTTAACTATAAAATGATAAGCGCCAATACCCCCTGGAACAGGGGCAACAATTCCGAGGCTTCCGATTGCCAATATTGTGAGGGCATCAATAAATGTTAAGGTACTTGTTTCTGGAATCATAAACACTGGAAAGTATATCATTAATGCGTACAATAGCCAGATAAGAAATGTGTAAAACATAAACAGCCATTTATGCTTTAATTTGCCAATGGTTTTAATTCCGTCTAACAAACCCTCAATGAATGCCATTACTTTAAAGTATAGTGGATGACTCTTAATTTTGTTTTTGAGTAATTTCAGGGTTACAATAATTGCAATTGCACATAATAATATGATCACAAAAAATGTTATCATTCCCTGTAGATTAGAAAATATATTGTCAATTAATGGAGCAAAATTTGTTTCTAAAAACCCCCCAAGAGATTGAAGTTGAAATACAATCACAAGAAATATAATGAAGAAAAGTGTTATCAAATCAAAAATTCTCTCCGAAATAACAGTTCCAAAAAGGGCATTAAAAGGGATTTTCTCCTTTTTTGAAAGGACGCCACAACGGGCAAATTCACCAGCTCTAGGAACAGCAGTGTTAGCCATGTATCCTACCATTACAGCGTAAAAAGTGGTGGACAGCTTGGTTTTATAATTAAGGGAGTTGATAAGCAAATTCCACCTCATAGCTCTAAAAATATGGGCGAAAATGGCAAATACAAGCGAGAGGAGCATCCAATAATAATTGGCGCCCATAATATCATCCCAAACCTCTTTCATATTTAGCTTGCGAAAGCTTAGCCAAAGTAAAAGAACTCCTATACCAAGAAAGAATAGATATTGGATTACAGTAAAAATTTTTCTTTTTCCAACAGTTGTCAATGTGTTATTTTAAACGGTTTTTGTCATCTGGAAATAAAATAGATGGCTTAAATGTCTTGGCTTTTTCAAAATCCATACTAGCATATGAAACTATTATAACAAGATCACTAACAGATACTTTTTTGGCAGCAGCACCATTCAATGAAATGATTCCAGATTTACGCTCTCCCCTAATAACGTATGTGGAAAAACGCTCTCCGTTGGTTATATTATAAATACTAACTTTTTCATTTTCAATCATATTAGCAGCATCCATTAAATCTTCATCAATGGCGATACTACCAATGTAGTTCAAGTCAGCTTCAGTTACAGTAGCCCGGTGTATTTTTGATTTTAGTACTTGAATGTTCATTATATGTATTGTAAATAGTAGCTTTTGCGTGCAAAATTATTAAATAATTCGAATATTATCGATTAATCTTACTTTACCCAGATTAACAGCAATAAACCCCAATGTACCAACATCTTTATCCCATTGTTTTATTGGTTGTAGATCTGTTTCATTGGCAATTTCAAAATACTCTAAATCAAACTCGGGCTTACCTTTAAATTTATCTAACACAAACTGTTTCATTTTCACTGGGGAAAAAACACCTTGGGAATCTTTTGCCATTTTAAGAGTTTGGTAGATAAATGGAGCCACCTCTCTTTCATGGTCTATTAAGTGAATATTTCTTGAGCTCATGGCCAGTCCATCAGCTTCTCTTACTATTGCACATGGAATAATATTTACGGGAGTATTTTCAATATCTACAAGTTTTTTAATTATTGCTAATTGTTGAAAATCTTTTTCTCCAAAATAAGCATTATGTGGGATACATATCTCAAAAAGCCTGCTAACAACAACACCAACTCCGTTGAAATGCCCAGGTCGAGATGAGCCCTCCATTATATGCTCTATGTTACCAAAATCATATGATTTAATAATTTGGCCTTCTGGGTACATATCATTATTATCAGGAGCAAATAATACATCGCAATCAACACTTTTTAACAACTCCGCATCCCGATTTAAATTGCGTGGATACTTCTTCAAATCTTCTTTATTGTTGAATTGAATTGGATTCACAAAAATGCTGACAACCAAAATATCATTTTCCTGTTTAGCTCTGCGCATTAATTCTAGATGCCCTTCATGCAAAGCTCCCATGGTAGGCACAAAACCTATTTTTAAACCATTTGTTTTTTGCTGATAAAGAAATGTTTGTGTATCTGCTATCTTTGAAAATGTGATCATTACTCGTGTCTTATTGATACCAGATTACCTAATGATTTTCCAGAGGTCTTGCTCATGTGATTTTTTTGGTGATTCGATGATTCTTCCCACCTCCTTATTATCTTTGTAAACAATCATTGTAGGAACCCTTTCAATGTTTAAATCATCTATATCAACCAAAATAGCTTCCTTCTTTTTGTTCACGGCTATAACTTTTACTCTTTTATCATTATACCCCGCCTCATTAATAACTTTGTAAAAATGAGGGACCTCTCTTTTGCTATCAATACACCAAGTACCCATAACAATGGTTATTTCGTATTCATCTATTTTATCTGATATTTTGGAAACATATGCACTGGTAGGCTTATAAATATCGTACTGACTTTCAAAGTATGCACCATATACACCCTTTTCCAGTCCCTTTTTATCACAATACCCCATTAACATCTTTTCTTTGGTGTTAATGTCAACTACAGTACTATTAATCTGCCCTATCGCTTCATAACCCAGCAAAATAGCTATTATGATTAATAAATTTTTTACTTTCATATATTACATATTAAAAATGCAAAATTAGAGCAAAATATCACAACTGAAAATTTAATTCATGATTATAATCCCAAATAGTATCTTTTCCATACATACTCTATGATTACAATCATAAAATTCAATAATCTATGATTATTTATTGTTTACATTTGCATCCAATTAATAATTGATTTGACCGATAGCTTACATATATATAACGAACCCCTTAAAAGTGATTATGAAAACCTGAGTAGAAATGACCTTGAGGTCATGCTACACGCTTTCATTTCTAACCTACTTGAAAATGATTTTGAGAAACTCTGCAATGTGATATATAGACATGATGTGGATGAAATAAAGTTTAATTGTGCTCTAGAATTGAAAAATGTAGATGAGCGAGCATGGAGCATTACTCACCTGGTAATTGATCGAGAGATGGAAAAAATCAAGATTAGAGAAAAATACAGAAGCTATAAAGAAGGTAAGAACGATAAATCACTTTACAATTAATTAAACTATGGAGTACTCATATAGCACCATTGCATTTGCTTTAGGATTAACAATTTTTGCCGGATTATCTACAGGCGTTGGCAGCGCACTTGCCTTTTTTGTGAAGAAAACAAACACTACTTTTTTATCAATTGCACTTGGCTTTTCCGCTGGCGTTATGATATACGTTTCGTTTGTTGAGATCTTTGTAGAAGCAAAAATTCAACTTGTTTCGGAGTTAGGAGAGGCACAGGGGTATTGGGTTACTACTGCGGCTTTTTTTGGCGGGATCTTATTAATAGCGATCATTGATAAGCTTATTCCTGATGTGGAAAATCCACATGAAATAAAGAAGATAGAGGACATGTCTGGTGTCCATACAAAAGACAAGTCAAAGTTGATGAGAATGGGTCTTTTTACAGCTCTTGCCATAGCTATACATAACTTTCCGGAAGGGCTTGCGACTTTCACAGCAGCGTTAACCGATCCAACACTTGGCATTGCCATAGCTGTTGCCATAGCTATTCATAATATTCCCGAAGGAATTGCTGTTTCAATACCAATTTATTATGCAACTGGTAGTAGAAAAAAGGCGTTTTGGCTTTCATTTATTTCGGGATTGGCTGAACCCGTTGGGGCTATTGTTGGTTTCCTAATTTTAATGCCATTTTTAAACCCAATAGTGTTCGGTATTTTATTTGCTGGTGTTGCAGGTATTATGGTGTTTATATCATTGGATGAACTATTACCTGCAGCTGAAGAGTATGGTAAACATCACCTTTCAATATATGGGTTGATTTTTGGAATGGCAGTAATGGCAGTTAGTCTATTACTATTTGCATAAAAAAACCCGACCGTAGGTCGGGTTAGCAATAGTTAATCATATTATTTTGCGTATTATTAATTACTTCACAGATATTTCACGGCTCAGTTTTGCTTCCTCTTCTTTGGGAAGTGTAATCATTAATATACCTTCATTATAATCAGCACTTATATCATCAAATTTTACAGTCTTTGGTAAAGTAAACGATCTGCTGAAACTGTTAAAAACAAATTCTCTACGTGAGTAAGTGTCTTTTTTTTCTTCCTTTTCTTGTTCTAGATCTCGTGAGATGGTTAATGTATTATTTTCAAGATTAATGTTAAACTCATCTTTTTTTACGCCCGGCGCCGCAACTTCTATAACAAAGTCCTTATCATTATCCTGAATGTTAACGGATGGAACGTTTGTTCTAGAATTGTTAAACATGTTATTATTCCCTTTTTCAAATGCATCAAAAAAGTGCGATAGTCCTGGATTATTAAATTTTACTAAGTTCATTTTTATTATCTCCTATTTTTAATAGTTGTTATTTTTATTATCAATTTATCAGATTATGGTCAATTTCCATTCCAATGAACTTTTTATGTAAAAAACACCAACCCAAGCGTCAAAATGGCATATAAAGCTCATTATGAGTGACAAAAGGGCATGATAATTTCCATATAACGAAAAATAAAAGGTGTTTTACAACAATGATTTCAATATTTCAGGCTGCATTTAAATGAATAAACGCGATTAGTATTTCGTTTTAAAAATTATGCAGATTTACTTAATCCTTTAATTAACTACTCCAATTTCTTCATTAAAATTTATTGGACTGCATCATTTAAGGGGTATCTTTGCATCATAACCTTCTTATCGTGGATAAAATAGTTAATAGTCTTAAGCCAACTAGAATAATATGGCCAATATTAATTGGTTTGGGTGTTAGTGCATGGCTTATGTTTAGGGGCTTTAACTCAGAGACCTTCTCCTTTTTAACTTTTACTTGGAACACCATATTTTACATTTTTATGGCTTTTGTGATGATGGCTGTTAGAGATTTAGCGTATATGTACCGTATTATTGTTTTAACGGACGGAAGGTTAACATGGAAACAAGCATTCAATGTTATTATGCTATGGGAATTTAGTTCTGCAATCTCACCCTCTGTTGTTGGTGGAACTGGACCGGCTATATTTTTCCTTTACAAAGAGGGCTTAAGCGGTGGAAGAAGTACGGCTGTTGTTCTAACTGCAATATTCTTGGATGAAGTATTTTTTGTTTTAACAGTGCCAATTGTATATTTTGTTTTTGGGACTAACATATTTCCTCCTGACTCCATATCCATAGATCAAATTTTATATGCATTTTATGGAGGCTATATAATCATATTTATTTACACTTTGTTCCTAGCATATGCGCTGTTTATTAATCCGCATATGTTTAAATCATTTATATCTTGGGTATTTCTTTTTCCCATATTAATAAGATGGCGCACAAGGGCTAGAAAATCCGCAAACCAGCTAATACAAACATCAAAAGCCATAAAAAGCAAACCTATAATATATTGGGTGAAGAGTTTTATTGCGACTATATTTTCATGGCTTGCAAGATATTGGGTTGTTAACTTTATGCTGGTTGCTTTTTTTGCAGGCAGGTATAATATTTTAGATCATTTTCTGATACTAGGCCGACAACTTAGTATGTGGATAATATTATTAGTAAGCCCAACACCAGGTGGAAGTGGTATTGCGGAATTCGTATTTTCCGATTTTCTTGGAGATTTTATACCTAACTCAGCATGGTATGCGCCACTGGCAGTATTTTGGAGGATTATATCCTACTATCCTTATTTATTTATAGGTGTTATAGTTTTACCAATTTGGTTAAGGCGAGTTTTTTCAAAGAACCACAAAGCTTAACTTTCCAGCATAACTTATTCATTGTAGATAACCATTAATAGGACTTCCCCAACAACCTGAAGGCTTTCTTTGTCTATAAATTCCATTTTATCATCCACCGTATGCCACTGATCAAAAAAGCTTCTGTTTTTACTTGCAGGATCAAGATGAATTATGTCTATTGATGGTATACGAGCATATTTATTCACAAAATAATGATCATCTGTAATTTGACCACCTGGCTCATCAATAAAGATATTACTGTAACCCATATCTGATGCAGTATTCCATACAAGATCAACAATAAAACCGGCTTCTCTGTCGGAATGATATTCCCTACGAAATTCAATGTTTCCTGCACCTACCATATCCAAAAGAATACCAAAAGCTGCTGTATATCCATGCTTGTGAGGGTTTTGAGACCAATATTGTGACCCCAGCCCCCAATATTCTTCATCATACGTAATTTGCATTTCTGAGGGTGGCCCCCAATCTTCAAGGTCAAAAAGCACAATATCAACCCCAATTTTAGGAGTTTTCAAACTCATCTGTCTCGCAATTTCAAGTAATACTCCAACACCGCTTCCTCCATCATTAGCCCCATCTATTGGGGTATTATGGTTTTCAGAATCATCATCATGATCGGCAAATGGCCTAGTATCCCAGTGTGCCATTAATAAAACCCTCTTAATTGCATTTGGGTTGAAACTAGCAATTATATTCTTGCCGTTTCTTGCTATTCTGTCGTATGTTCTGGTTTTAAAAATTTGAACTTCTACAATGGCGCCGTAATCCTTAAGTTTATCTGCAAGCCATAAAGCACAATAATCATGTGGTTTAGTACCAGCCACACGCGGACCAAAAGAAACTTGCTTCTCAATAAAATAATAAGCTGAGTCTGAATTGAAAATAGGAGGTTTTACCAGTTCTTTTTTTTGCTTTTTTCTTTCTGCCTGTCTCTTTTTTTGTCCCATTTGACAGGAGTTAATAGAGAGTAGTATTGTAAAAGCTAAAAAGTAAACAATTCTTTCGTTTTTCATGAGTGCTAGCATCTGTCTTAATAGAAGATTTAAAATTAAATAATAATGTAACAACTCTATAATCAGTCGTTGAATTTGCCTCTTATAACAATTGTATCGAAATTCTTACGCTCTCTAGGCTTTAATTCTAGTTGTGCAAAATCTTCAGTAAGTATATCTTTATGACCCTGATAACCAAAAGCTGTTACTGACACAGCATGATACCCTTGAGATATGTTCAATGATTTTTCAGCCATATTAGAATCAAAGCCACTCATTTGATGACTTACCACACCCTGATTCATGGCTTCGATAATCATAAATGCAACTGCTTGTCCAAGGTCATATTTATAGGTATCATTTGGTGTATTATCATGAGTAAATAACTGCTTTGCAATGTTAAGCACAAGCACTGGTGCATTAACTGCCCAGAGCTGATTCCATTCAACCAAAGATTTCAAAATGTGGTCATAGACTTCAGTTCCTTTCTCCCCTACAATAAATCTCCAAGGTTGCTCATTAAATGCTGAAGGAGCCCATCTTGCAGCCTCCATAATGCTATTAAGCTTTGTCAATTCAATGGGTTTATCGCTGAATGAGCGAGTACTCCACCTGGATCTTATTAATTCGTGTAAAGAGTGTATATTTTTAGTTTTCTTTTCCATGTTAGCTCTTGAATACTCATTAATACAAAGTGCTAAAATATGTAAATATTAAAGTATATATTAACTATAACATACAATTGATTTAATTTATATTTTTTACCACAGTTTTATTCCATGCCTGCCAACAATCAAAATTTATTTTTATATTAGTCAATATTTATATTCAACCATACCAAACAAAACAATAGAAAAATTATGAAATTCTCAGCAAAGCTATTTTTAATTACTCTTGTGATACCAGCATTACTTACAATTGGCTGTAAAAAAAATGATGATGGAGACAATGAAGATCCTAATAACGATCAGTTACCTGCACTATATCGTGCAATAATGACTGATAAGCTTGTGGATGCAGATTATTGGCAAGAGGAGCCTGCCATACTTGCTGCGGGATTAGGGTTTACTGATATTAATGGAATTCCTGATTTGGGTGCATCAGGTCAGACCCTGGAGCAAACAAAGGCTTTGGTCAGATTACATGGCGGTGGTTGGCACAATATAATTAGTAGCGCTCCCGAAGATGAAATCCCATTACGTGCTAGAACTTCAGGTGCTTCAGTTTTTCAGATTAAAGAAAGTTTTGGTTACTCATCTCCATTGGGTGATGGATTACCAATGGAACTTTCTCATCCTGTGCTTGCCTCCACCGTTGAGCGTGAAGACATACTTATATATTTAAATACTGGAGAAACAGTTGTACCTTCTAATATTTCTGTGATGCCCAATATGGAATTTAATGAGCGTAGCACATTAGTTATGAATGGTAACTTTGGTAACCGCATTAACCCAGATGAAGATGGTGCTATATATCCTGTGAAGTTTGAAATAGTTGGAAACTTATTACTGGTAACCCCTTCTGGGCTGATTGATGCTGCAGGACTAACCTATGGGGATGGCACAGCTCCTCTTACCGCCTATAGAACTGGTGCCGGTCCTAGATTATGCGCTGCTAAGCTAACCCATGCTCAGGCAGGATTAGCTGGAGAAGGAGCGCCTTCGACAATTCAGGATGATTCTTTTCCCAACGATCTAGTCTCTTTGTATGGAGATAATGCTCAATATCGTCTACGTGTGTTGACCACTGGAGGTTTTTCGCCCGATGGCGTTCGTTCCATGTATCCCTCTGAATTTGAGCGTTATTTTAGGGTTGGAGTAGCTCCAGAGGGAGTTGCAGCCGATGATTATGAAAACCTTTTATGGCTAATAAAAACAGATACGGAGTATGTTTTGCAAGGCTATGGAAAACTTATTGTTCATGGACTAGCAGAACTAGGTCAGTTAAAGGATGATTATGATGATAGTTATCTTGAGGATCATGACAATCAAATAGATATAGTGTTATCAGGTGATGAGGAGGCAGCAGCGCGCATCGTTGTGGTATATATTCCAGCAGAACATCCATACTCACCATTTTACAACCCAGGAGGACCAGGAAGCATACCAGACCCAAACACAACTTATTCAGAACCTGGGCCAACTTACTATCAGCCTGTTACTGTAGCCTTGGATGACCCCATGCAAGTATCATTTGAGCTTTAGTAAAGTAAAGAACCAGGGCTATCTAATTTTAAAATACACCAGTAATTAAATTGTTATTATTAAATACCCAACTGTAATTTTAGTTTTTTGATTCGGGATTTACTTACATTTACCTTGCTGCCGTCTTTTAATATAACAATGTGGCTTTCTTTGCCGTATTTTTCAATTTTTTGAATATGGCTTATGTTTATTATGTGAGATCTATGAACACGTGAAAATACTTGTTTAGATAGAACTCTTTCAAGATAATTCATTGTATCATTTTTTAGATACTTTTTGTCGGCAGTATGGATTTCAACATAGTCGTCTTGAGCCTCTATTTTTATTATTGTATCCACAGGAACCACATCTATTTTAGTTCCTGTTTTTACAAATAAACGCTCAATTTGATCAACATCTTGTTTTTTGTTGTTGGTAAAATCCTCAATGTTTTTATTAGGGATTCGTTTTTTTATTAGGGATTCGCTTCTTGATTTTAAACGAGATATGACCTTTTCAATTGCTTCATTGAAACGTTCTCGTGAAAAAGGTTTCATAAGATAATCTACAGCGGTCAGGTCAAAAGCCTTAATTGCATATTGATCATATGCCGTTGTAAATATTATCTCCGGCACTTCATCCAATAATTCTATCATTTCGAAACCTGTAAGCTTTGGCATTTGAATATCAAGAAATACTAAATCAGGCTTAGTTTCATTTATTTTTTTTACACCGGAAAAACCATCGCTACATTCGCCAATAAGGTCAATGTTTTTATTGCTTTTTATATAGGCTTTTACCAAGTCTCTGGCAGGTGCTTCGTCTTCAATAATAACTGTTCTTAATTTGATCATAATTATGGGCTAATAGGTAGTTTTAATGCGGCTTTGAATACCATGTTATCTACTGAGGTAGAGAACAGATCTTGCCTTCCGTAAATAATTTGTAATCTTTTTTGTATATTTTTTAGGCCAATTCCGTTTCCTTTTTTATTAATGGAATCAGGATCATACTCATTTAGAATCTCTATGGTAATGTACTCTTCATCATTGTCACATTTCAATTCAACTAAAACTTCTTCTGTGCTATCATATACACCATGTTTAATTGCATTTTCAATTAGAGGTTGTAGTATCATATTTGGAATTTGAAAACTAGTACATTTTTCGGAAATGTGTGAAATGAAATTTAACCTGTTTCCAAACCTGATTTTCTCTATATCTAAATATCGTTGAAGGTTATTTAACTCCTCTTGAAAACTAGCCTTTTCATCCTTATCATGACGAAGTGTATATCTTAAAAAATCACTGAGCTTAATAACCATCTCTTGAGCTTTATCAGGGTTACTTATTGTTAGTGAACTAATGGAGTTTAGGCTATTAAACAAAAAATGCGGATTAATTTGTGATTTAAGGGCTAATAACTCAGCTTCATTTACTAAGCCTTGTAATTGTGCCTCTATCCTTAACTTATCTTGGAGGTCTTCGTAGTAGATCATCACGTTGTAATACATAACAAATAATAGATAGTAAAAAACACCCGTAATTACCCTCCATGGGATACTCTCATTTAAAAACTCCCGGTAGGATGTTGAGTCTGGAAATATATATATTAAAGTAAAATACGATATGGTTATCCATGCCGATATGGAAATTGTGGCAACCATAAAATGATTTAAAAGTAAATCAAATATGTTTTTTCTCTCCTTGAGATTAAATCTAATAATATACCATAAATTGAATCCCAGAACAGCATACAATAGATTAAAAATAGCAGAATCATATATGCTTATATTACCATCAACACCATAAAAGAAATTAATAACTAAGCTTTGAATGGGGATAATAATAGCCCATATTACAACATAAGCTAGTATGATATTTCTGTTTTTTATTATGGGGTTTATCATATTTAATAATCAATGAAATAAATAAATCATAGGATTTATAATGGTTAAGTTAATTATTAATAGCTTTTAATTTCTATTCCTCCAAATATAACAGCACCCTTCAGGTAAAGAATATTATTATGATCTGCTTTCTCGGGTTTAATTGTTCTTTTGTCATTGAAACCTCCAAAAATGGAGAACATGTCAGATTTTACAACCCAGTTATCTGGAATAATAAGCTTTGAACCACCAAACATAGTAAATACATCAATTACACTTCCTTCCTCTGAAAGTTCAGCATCTTTTAAACTAAAATCAGACCCTCCGAAAATAGCCGTTATGTTTCCTCCTTTAAAATTTTTTGATTGAACAACTTTTGTTCCTCCACCTAAAATACTGATGTCGTTAAGGTAATCATTATTGGGGCTATTGCTATAAGGCTCTCCTTCTTTAGTATGGTAAGTATTACGCTTCATTTTCTCCCCTCTCTTAGTAATAATAATAACTCCAACAGCTATTAATAATGCGGGTAAAAATACCTGACTAAGAGAGATGCTATAATTTATAAAACTGGGCAGCCAAAAAATTATTCCTAAACCAATTAGCACATATCCGGAGGTTGCACGATCTTTTGTTGCAATTATTACGACTCCAATTCCGATTAATAAAGTTTTCCAATTAAATATATAGTTGCGGATGGGATAACTAGTAATATCAAATGTTTCCAATAATAGAAGTGAGCCTGCCAACATAAGGATGATGCCAATTATTAGTTTCTTATCAGTTGATTTATTTTCCATTTTGGTATTCTTTTTAAGTTTAATATGACAAAAGTATTCTGTATTGGCTCTAATGTAAACAAAAAATCGGTAAAATGCAGTTATTTATCGGTGACTGTCGTTCCCTTATTACACCAACTTTAATTGATTTTCATCCATAGATGCGTATATGTGTTTTGGAAATAACTCTTCGTCTGATCCTAACCACAAATATTCTGATAAAACTTCTGAAACGGCTGTTTCATACTCATCAAATGTTTTTGTTTTTTTTATTCTGCTGAACACCTTGTGAGGATTTGAAAATGAGTAACACATGAAACTCCACAGTTCTTTCATAACGCTAATGGATTGGAGCCTATCATTTGTTTTTTTTCTATAGGCTAGATATAAATCGGTTACGAACTTGCTTACAATGTGTTTTTGCTCATCTAAATCTGGAATATTTTCCTTGGATATTTTTATGGGAAGAAATGGATCAACCAATAAGCCCCTGCCAATCATCCACCTATCTATTGAATTTAATTTTTGTGACATGGTTTCAAACTCTTTAACCGAAAAAACATCACCATTATATACTACTGGGATTTTTGCAGTTTTAAGAGCATTAGCAAACGCATTAAACCATATACCTCCTTTGTATAATTGAACACCTATTCTAGCATGAATTGTAAGTTCAGGTACTTGAAATTCATTGAAAACATTCATAAGAGTTAATATCTCTTTTTCTGAATGGTAGCCAAGCCTACATTTTATGCTCAAATCAATATTAATTTCCTGCTTGACAGTGGTAAGTATCTCTCTTATTAATTCAGGATATGGTAATATACCGGAGCCTCTTTTTTTATTGGCAACCCTGGGATATGGACAGCCAAGATTCCAGTTTACTTCTTTGAAACCCTTTGTATCGCAATAATTAACAAACCGGATGATCTCCTCCGAATCCTTTGATAATATCTGAGGAATAAGCTGAACATTATTATGATGGGTTATATTTAACTCTGAGGCTCTTTTTTCGAGCGTTTTAGTTTTTTGAATACCTGAAAAAAAGGGGGTATATAACTTGTTAACACCCCTAAAGTATTTTGTGTAAACATTTCTATATGGAAATGTTGTTATGCCTTGAAATGGGGCAAGAGATATCTTGGTCTCTGACATTAATTATCATTAAATATAAAATGATTAATCCTTGGGAATAAGCCCTAAACCCAATTCATCAAGCTGGTCTTCTGCAATTGATGAGGGTGAATCAATCATCATATCTCTACCTGCATTGTTTTTTGGGAATGCTATGAAATCTCTTATGGAGTCCTGTCCGCCAAATAAGGCGGCTAGGCGATCAAAACCAAGAGCGATTCCACCATGAGGGGGTGCTCCATATTCGAAGGCATTCATTAGAAAACCAAATTGTTCCTGAGCTTCCTCGTCTGAAAAGCCAAGGTGTTTAAACATTAGCTTTTGTAAATCACGGTCATGTATTCTTATTGATCCACCTCCAATTTCAGATCCATTTATTACCAAATCGTAAGCGTTAGCTCTAACATCACCAGGTTTTGAATCCAACAGATTAATATCTTCAGGTTTTGGAGATGTAAATGGATGATGCATTGCATGAAACCTTTCTGAATCTTCATCCCATTCCAATAATGGGAAGTCAACCACCCAAAGTGGGGAAAAATCATTGGCGTTTCGCAAATTAAGCCTTGCCCCCATCTCTAACCTTAGTTCATTAAGTTGTTTCCTCACCTTATCTTTTTCACCTGAAAGAACCAAAATAAGATCACCTTTTTCTGCATTGGTTTTTGTTGCCCAGTTACTCAACGAATCATGATCAAAAAATTTGTCTACAGATGACTTATATGTTCCATCTTCATTACACTTAACATAAACAAGCCCCTTGGCTCCAATTTGCGGCCTTCTTACAAAATCAGTTAGCTTATCAATTTGTTTTCGGGTATAATCGGCACATTCTTTGGCGACGATAGCAACAACTAATTCTGCATCATCAAATACTTTAAATCCTTTGTTTTGGGCAACATCATTTAATTCCACAAACTTCATATCAAATCTAATATCGGGTTTATCGCTACCATATAGTCTCATGGCATCTGAGTAATCCATTCTAGGGAAATCGCCTATTTCAACACCCTTAACTGTTTTGAAAAGATGTTTTACCATGCCTTCAAAGGTTGTAAGTACATCATCCTGATCCACGAACGCCATTTCGCAGTCTATCTGAGTAAATTCGGGTTGGCGATCTGCTCTCAGGTCTTCATCCCGGAAACATTTAACCAGCTGATAATATCTGTCGTAACCGGCCACCATTAGTAATTGCTTAAAGGTTTGCGGAGATTGAGGAAGAGCATAAAACTGTCCTTCATTCATCCTTGAGGGTACGACAAAATCTCTTGCACCTTCTGGTGTTGATTTTATTAGATAGGGGGTTTCAATTTCAAAGAAATTTTGCGAATCCAAGTATTTTCGCGTTTCAATTGATAATCTGTGTCGTAATTCAAGGTTTGATCTCAATGGTCTGCGTCTGAGATCCAAATACCGGTATTTCATTCTTAGCTCTTCACCACCGTCTGTATCATCTTCTATTGTAAATGGAGGAGTAAGTGAGGCGTTTAATATTTCAATTTCTGATAAATCAATCTCAATATTACCCGTAGGGATATTTGGATTCTTTGATAGACGCTCTATTACAGTACCTTTTGCCTGAATAACATACTCTCTCCCTAATTTTCTAACTGCATCTATAACAGTTGAATTTGAACGACCATTTTCTATCAATAATTGTGTAATGCCGTAACGATCCCTAAGGTCTATCCAAATTAAACTTCCCTTATCTCTGATTTTTTGAACCCACCCGGAAAGGATTACTTTCTTGTTTTTGTCTTCTAGTCTTAATTCCCCGCAAGTATGTGTACGAAACATATTCTTATGTTTATTTATTATTGTTACTTATCACCTAAAACAGCTAATGTTTATTAGCCAATATATGATATTATTTTGTAACCATTTATTAGTTGTTATTGCAACTAATATAGGCGGCGAAGATAGTAAAAAGTAAGGAGTTAGATGCTGAAGAGGGTATCAAAACCAACTGATAAATTAATCAATGTTTTTGCAAAATTTTCCAATCTCTTTTCAAGTTATTCTAGTTCCATAACTAATATTGGTATTTTGGGAGTAAGATATTGATTATGTTCCGGTTGCTTATGAATAGTATTTACTACATTCATGCCATATATTACTTTACCAAATGCAGCAAATCCCTCACCATCAGGATTGCGTTTTCCACAATAATCAAGGTCAGGCTGATCGCCAATGCATATAAAAAACTCAAAAGTTGCCGTACCTGGTTCATATCTTGCCATTGAGATAACCCCATTTAGATGCTTGATGTTAGTTTGAGCCGTATTCTCATGAATAATTGGTGGTAGAAGTGAAGGGTGATTTTCTTCATAAAGACCACCTTGGATTACAGCTATTTTTATACTGTCTTCCAATTGATTATTATTGGTAACCGTGCGATAAAATGAAGCACCCTTAAATCTATTTTCTTTTAGATATTTTATAAAATTACCACAAGTAATTGGAGCATTTTCCTCATATAGTTCAACTCCAATTAATCCAAAGTCCGTTTCAATAATAACTACCGAGTTGTTTTGTTTACATGAGGCGATTAACAGTAAGCAACAAATAATAATAAATATCATTTTCATATCACTCAAACATACAATATTTTCCGTAGGATAAATAATGAAGTATGAAATGGGGGTTATATGGTAATCAATAGATTTGTCGGCAATTTTTTTGATAATAAATATATGGAAAGGACGATTAATATTTTTCTTAGTATGAATTACTTATAAATTTAAATATTTTTGTGCAACTACTAATCGTGATATCAACAATGATGAAAAATACATAGTTCCATGTATTTGTCTGTGTTGTGCAACCATTATACCTGCTCAAATGTCAAAAGTATTGGTTGAAGGTACTTTTTGGCTTCCAGGGTATTCGTAATGTCACTTAAAGGTAGTGGACATCCGTATGGAACTTGATAGTGCCTTCATAAATAAACTTAAAGAAAACGATGCAAAATCGCAACGTTTATTTTACCAGTATCTAGCACCTAAGATGTATGGTATTTGTTTGCGTTTTGCTTTAGTAAATGAAGATGCTGATGACATATTACAGGATGGTTTTATCAGGGTATTTAGGCATATAAAAGATTTTAGGGGTGAAGGATCCTTTGAAGGCTGGGTGAGAAGAACCATAGTAAATACTGCAATAAATTACTATAAAAAGAAGATTAAGCAGGGAATAACTACTGATCTTGAATATGTAAAAGGAAAATTAAAAGAAAGAAATGATATTTTAGAAAAGATGACATGTGACGAGCTTCGTATTATTATAAACGAGCTTCCGCCTGGCTACCGAATGGTATTTAACCTAAGTGCAATAGAGGGGTACACTCACAAGGAAATAGGAGAAATGTTAGAAATTAGTGAGAATACATCTAAATCGCAGCTTTCAAGAGCCAGAGCATCATTGCAAAAAAGCATTGCTAAAATTCAACAAAGGGAAAACGGTGGAAAAGGATAATAAAAATATTGATATACTCTTAAGAGATAAGTTTGAAACTTATGCTCCTGTGCCTCCCCAGCATATCTGGTCTGGTGTTGAAAAGGGCATTAATAAAAACTCTAGTTTCATTACATCAAACAAATATCTGATAGCCGCATCCATTCTTGTTATGTTGTCAATTTCTTTTGTTTTATTTTACCCATTCTCATCTAATCAAGACGATATTTCTATTATTGTTGAGAATGTCAATAAGCCAACTAACAGTATAAAAGAAGAAACAATCATTAAATCAGAAACTGAAATATTTGTTTTAGAAGAAAACACAAAGAGTCCAAAACCAAGAATCCTAAAAGAAACCAAAAAAACCAAAGAAATTGATGATCAACCAGACATTAAAGAGCTTAAAGAGCAATCCTTTGAGGTGGTGGAATATAAGTCTCACTTTGGCTCCGGAGTCATGGGGTCACTTGATATGAAGCATGACGATTTTACAATTAATGTTGAAGATGATTCGATAGAGCCAATGAATAGGATGGGGGCCTCCGAGGCAGATAAATCAGAAGATAATTCTAAAGATATTATGCCCAATGATAAAAGATCAAGTGGGTCACATTGGCAGATTGGCATTAATATATGGCCTGAGTTAACTGTTTCTAATATTGATTCCGTGGAAATATTAAATACATATAGCTTAAATATTGAACCTACACTATACATAAATGATAATTGGTTCATAAGAACAGGGATTGGGCTATCTTATGTTCAAGATAGAGGATTTGCTCAGATAAATTATAATACAAATGAATTAATGGGCTCATATGAAGACGTATATGATATAACATTTGATTCAGTAGATGGAGTTGTCACACCTACTTATCATACTAAAGCAGTTGAGGTTTATGATTCGGTAAAACATTTTACGATTTCCAACATTACAAATAAATACTTGTATTTGCAGATACCACTTTCAATAGGGTATTCCTCCAAGATAAATAACTCCTCATTTAATTGGTATGTATATGGGGGATCGTCCATGTTTATTCGCACAAATACTTGGCTTGATAAACCAACATTAAATCAGACAGATGTTGATATTATTGATCTCAATAATGACTTACCCGAAAGAGTAGACGCTTACTTTCAATTATTTATAGGAGCGGGAATTGGGTATGATTTAAGTGATAATTTTAACCTTACGCTTGAGCCAACATATAACAACTACCTTACCAACGTCTATGATAATTCTAATAATAAAGGACCAACATCAGGCTTTGCTCTTAGATTGGGCCTTGTTTACAAACTGAAATGATGAAAAACATAACTTTAAATATATATATTAAAGGTTTACTCTTATTTGGTATAATATTTTTGTCTCAACAGAGTATCATAGCTGATAATTCTGCCAATCAAATAATTGTGTCAGGCCAGGTGACCAATTTCGAGTACGGTAATGTAATACATAACCATCCCGTTTACATTACAAGTGATGTAACCCTACATAAATTGCGTAGCTATTCAAAAGTTGTTTATACTGATGAGCAAGGCTATTATCATGATACTATTTCAACCATAGATACAAAGGGATCACTATTGATATATACCACTGATCATGAAGGTAGAATATTAGATACAACAATTCATTTTAGATTTCTCAACAGAAATACTGATTTTATAATAGCAGATTTTAGTATTTATCTTCCATTTAAACCTCTTGATTTGCAGGCAAGGTTCAAATATGTTAGAAAAATCAATGGAGATAAGCATAAATTTAGTTTTTTGGATCAAACAGATTCCCAACACATTATTTCCTGGTTTTGGGAATTTGGAGATGGTGAAACATCAAATCGTCAAAACCCTACCCATAGATACGCTGATGTAGGATTATATAAAGTACGCTTAACCGTTACAGCTATACTCAAAGGAATAGTTCAAACCAGTTCAATTACCAAACAAATACACCTGCAAAGAGAAGAATACTTTCACATGGGAGGTCATGTGTTTTCTGATTACTTCCCCATAGATAAGGGGTATGCATATTTATACTTAATTGATTCATTGCAGAATTATATTGCAATTGATACCATGCCTTTTGATACGATGGGGTATTATTATTTTTATCATGTGCCGGAAGGTAAATATTTGGTAAAAGCAGAACCGATGAAAGAATCTGAGTATTATGATCAATTTTTACCAACCTATTATGGAGATTTTCTTTATTGGCAAAATGCTAGTGAAATCAGTCTACATTCAACATCATGGGAGTATGATATTAAGTTGGTTAAATCACCAGATATCTCTGCTTTTGGTGGCTCTGGATCAATTAGCGGAAATGTTGAATTTTCATTTGAGGATAAATCAACTTCAGGTATAGTTGCCGATGGTGTACATATATACTTGAAAAATGATCAGGATGATATATTAACCTGTCATTATTCAGATGAATTAGGTGAATTTATCTTTGATTTAATAAGCTTGAATACATATTGGATATACCCTGAGGTTACAGGAATTACAACAGAACCATTTAAAGTTGAACTCAATGCCATCACTCCAACTGTGGATGACATTACAATAAATATAAATTTTGGATCCATTAGTTATGTAATGCCTGCAGATAATGAAATAAATAATGTTGTAGGACTTCCATTTCCAAATCCTGTTATGGAAAATCTTACCATTCTTATTAATACACCTAACCAAAATATTATTTATGAGGTTTACGACAATTGTGGCAGGCTTATTGAAAATGGTATGATTGATTCATCGAGGGATAACGAAATTAGATTAAATACTCATTTTTATAAAAGAGGTATATATACACTTAAAGCCACGTCTAGCAATAAATCTGCCATAAGAAAATTTGTGGTGGTAAAATAATAAGATAGCCTACCACTGTGGAATAAGTGTGTTATTTAGGCTGATCTATTCTATGATAAACTTTTTCTCTACACTTCCATCATCATATATTTCAATAAATGGAATGTTTGGAATTGGAGATATTTCTCTACCTCGGAAGTCAATTGTTTTAATTAACTTTTTATTTCTTTCAATACTTATTTCTGTTAAATTTACTGTACCATTATGAAGTATAATGGTTACGGGATTAATACAGGTTGAATTTAAATCTGATAAAATTAAATTTCCATTAACTACTGTATTATTAGAAAAATTATTAGAATTAAATGTTACTTCGAAATCAAAATCTATAGTATCTCTAGTTGAATTTTGTGTTAGATGAGTAAAAATATGACAGTTAAATCCCGTATTAAAGAACCCCGTAAAATAACTTACACTTATTAACGAAGTATCATCTAAAACTAAACAATGACTTGGGTATATCATACTATTAGAATCATTATAAAAAATAGTATTTGATATCATATTATCATTTAAGGAAACGTGGAACGTATCCTCCATATAAGTCACATTTTCACAATCAATAGTGTTTGATTGTGAAAACATATTTATATTAAAAACACCTAACAAAAAAAATATTAGTAAGAGTTTTTTCATTTTCCAAATATAAAAAAATGTAAACATTAATTAAATAAATTTGATCCGAAGTTGTTCCTTTTTGAATTAATAAATGACTTATAAATTCTAAAACAAGAATAACTAATGCTGCAATACTAAGAAGGAGTCCTAACCCATGTGTAAGAACATTTAACTGTTCTTCAAGTCTAGGATATTGCTTGGCATCTTGATGCATGATTTTTTATTTAATCTTTGAAAAAAACATACGAAAAACATGAATACTTATTATAATTACTTATGATTATATGTATTGGTAATTATTAGATAAAAGATAAGTATCAGATTTTGTTCAAATTCAGTACTTTTGCCGCATGGAATCAATACGTCAGGAAAAAATAAATAATCTTTTACAAAAGGATCTGGGAGAAATATTTCAACTTGAAATGAAACATGTTTCAAAAACGGCCATGGTTACTGTGACTAAGGTTACAGTAACTCCTGAGTTATCACTTGCTAAAGTTTATATTAGCTTGTTTGCAACAAATGATAAGCAAGCTTTAATAAGTGAAATTAGAAAACATACCAAAGAAATAAGAGGGAAATTGGGTAAAAGAATAAGACATCAGCTTAAATCAGTACCAGAGCTTAATTTTTATTTGGATGATTCATTGGACTACATTGAAAATATTGATAATTTATTGGATAAGTAGATTTAAGGCCTTGAAATGGGCACAATTATTTTAAAACAAAGAAAATAGATGAAATATGATCCTATAAAACGTAAGCTCGGAGTTGTATTTAATAGCTCTCCAGGTCTTCGTAAATTATTTTATAACCTTCTGGATATATTATTATTACGATCTTGGCATATTAGAAAAGAGCTTAAAATATGGGAGTCGACCATAAGTGGCAAACAATCCATACTTGATGCAGGTTCAGGATTCGGACAATATGATTATTACATTGCAAAACGACATCGAGATTGGAAAATTACCGGAATAGATGTAAAAAAGGAGCAAATTGAAGATTGCAACAATTTTTTTTCAAAGATTGGATTTAATAATACATCTTTTAAACTTGGCGATCTGACCAAGCTGGAATATAATGAAGAGTTTAATATGATACTGTGTGTTGATGTAATGGAGCATATTGAAGAAGATGAGCTTGTGCTTAAAAATTTTCACAAGGCATTGAAGAAAGGAGGGATGCTCATGGTAAGTACACCATCTGATCAGGGTGGTTCTGATGTTCATCATCATGATCATGACGATTATATAAATGATGGTGAACATTCATTTATTGATGAGCATGTTCGTGACGGATATGGAATTACTGATATCACTGATAAGATGACGCGAGCTGGGTTTACAAAGACAAAGGTTTATTACCAATACGGTAAACCTGGTAAATTAGCTTGGAAACTAAGTATGAAATATCCCATTGTAATGCTCAATAAAACGTATTTGTTTTTCCTAATCTTGCCATTGTATTATTTGGTAACATTTCCATTTGTCCTTTTATTAAACAATCTTGATGTAATTAGAGATCATAAATCAGGCACAGGGTTAGTTGCTCTTGCATGGAAATAAACCATGAGATTGTATAACTACAATATCGTATTACTACTTAAAAGGCTGTCATTATCCATATTTCTTTTTTTCATAAGTCGATTATTTTTTTACATTTTCAACTACAACCTTTATACTGAAATAGGTTTATTTGAGTTAACAAAACTCTTTTTTTACGGACTAAGGTTCGATCTTTCCGTAATAAGTTATTTCAATATCTTGTTCATTATTTTCCATATTATTCCTTGGAACAAACTGTATGCAAAAAAGTCATTTCAACTAATACTAAAGGGATACTTTTTAATTACAAATTTACTTCTTACCATTGGTAATATGGCAGATTCAATATACTTTCACTTTGTTCAAAAAAGATCAACAGCGGACGTTTTCAAGCTCATTTTTACAGGAGATGATTTTTTTATTTTGCTTCCAAAATTTCTAAGCGATTATTGGTATTTATTGGTCTTAGCGGTTGTGTTTTTTATTGTTATGTGGGGCATTTATCCAAAATATAATCCTTCTGTTAATTTAAATATTGGCAATAAAAAAATAGGGGGATTAAAATCAGCATATGAACTTACAATAATGCTTGTTTTTCTTGGGTTGTCTGTTCTTGGTGCTCGAGGTGGTTTGCAATTAAAGCCACTTACAATTATTGATGCCTCCAAAAATGTTAAAGCAGCGCACATGCCACTTGTTCTAAATTCAATTTTTACCTGCATGACAACCTATAATCACAAATATCTGGAGGAAAGAAATTATTTTAGTAATGAAGAAGCTACGGATTATTATTCATTGATTAAAGATCATTCTAGTGATTCTCTAAGGTTTAGTAATAAAAATGTTGTTGTAATATTACTCGAAAGTTTTTCAAGAGAATACGTGGGTGTATTAAATAATTATTCCGGATATACTCCTTTTATTGATTCGTTATCCCGTCATTCGCTTGTGTTTGAAAATGCTTACTCCAACGGATTAAGATCAATAGATGCAATTCCTGCAATTATTGCAGGGCTGCCCACTTTGATGGATGATCCATTCATAACATCCAGCTATAGTACTAATAACACTAAAGGTCTTGTTGAAATATTGAATGAACAAAATTATCATACTGCATTTTTTCATGGAGGAAATAAAGGAACAATGAATTTCGATGGTTTTGCAAGTTATGCAGGATTTAATGAATACTATGGCAGAGATGAATATGATAATAATAAAGATTATGATGGACATTGGGGTATATACGATGAGCCATTTCTGCAGTATTTTGCAAAAAAGTTAAATTCTTTTACTCAACCATTTTTTGCCTTTGAATTTACCCTAAGCTCTCACTATCCTTATCATTTACCCGCGCATCATCAGGATAAATTTCCCGAAGGTCCTTTAAAAATTCATAGGGTTGTCAGATATACTGATTATTCGCTCAAGAAATTTTTTGAAACTGCAAGCAAGATGGGATGGTACAACAACACTATTTTTGTCATTGCTGCTGATCATCCAGCACAATCTGTTATTCCAAATACAACCATTGATTATGAGAATAATGATATTTCGGTGGTTGATAAACAAAAGATGCGGTATTATAAAAACACTTCTGGTAGATATTCCATTCCTCTGATGATATTTGTTCCAAACGACACCCTAATGGTTGGTACTTCATCTAAGACAGTACAGCAAACGGATTTGTTTCCTACAATTTTAGACTATTTAAATTATAATGAACCCGTTTATGCATTTGGATCGAGTATGATAAGTGATAGTTGTGAAGGCATTGCTGTGCATTACGTAAATGGGTTATATCAGATAACTTCTGGTGATTACTGCCTCTTAATGGATGGGAAAAATAGTATTTATTTGTATGATAATAGTAAGGATCCGGGGCATAATAATAACCTGTTAAACTCAAATAGTAAGCTATCAACAAAGCTTGATAAAATTATAAAGTCAATAGTTCAGCAGTACACATCAGGAATGATAAGAAACAAATTAGTGGTAGAGAAATAGTATTATTTTTGGTTCAATATCATCTATCCAAAATCTAAGCACCAATGCGGTTAAGTTTTTTCATAGCTAAAAGGTATCTGATTTCAAAGAAATCTCACAACTTGATAAATGTGATATCAATTATATCGGTTGTTGGGCTTTCAGTTGGAACAATGGCTTTAATAGTTGTACTTTCTGTTTTCAATGGTTTTGAAGAGGTTATTAAATCACTTTACACAAGTTTTAATGCTGACATAAGCGTAACAGCAGTTAATGGTAAAACCATAAACTATTCAAATTTTCCAGATGAAAAAATATTGAATATTTCGGGTGTTAAAAATTTAACGCAGGTTGTTGAAGAAGATGCTCTATTCAAATATCGAAACAAACAGCATATCGCCAAAATTAAAGGAGTTTCAGATGGCTTTATTGAAAATTCACAAATAGATACTATGACTGTTAATGGTAATTTTGTTCTTCAGGAGGGAAATGTCAACTTTGCAGTTGTGGGGGCTGGTATCGCATGGTACCTTGATATATATCCAGAGAACGTGTCAGATTTACTCTCAGTTTATGTTCCCAAACGAGGAAATCAATCTTCCTTTAATTTTGAAAACGCATTTAACTCCTCTGCATTACATCCCACAGGGGTATTTTCCGTTCAGCAAGAATTTGATGAAAAGTATGTATTTGTTCCACTTCGGTTTGCAAAAAAAATGATGGATTATGGTGATGAAGTAACCAGCGTTGAGATAAGGCTAATAACAGAATACGATACACAATCTATTCAGGAATCCATAGAGAAAATATTAGGTAATGAATTTGATGTAAAGAACAGATATCAGCAGAATGAAACCCTATTTAAACTATTGAAATCAGAGAAGACCGCAATATTTCTCATTCTTGTATTTATTCTACTATTATCATCCTTTAATATGATAGGATCAATATCCATATTAATTGCTGAAAAAAAGAAAGATATTGGAATACTTTCAGTAATGGGAGCAGACTTAAAGTTGATCAAATCCATATTTTTTACAGAAGGAATGTTGATTAGTCTTATTGGCAGCCTTACAGGGCTTGTCCTAGGGTTTGTAATTTTATACTTACAACAATATTATGGATTACTACAATTGGGCAATGCAGATGGGGACTTTATAATATCTACATATCCTGTGTACATGAAAATAACCGATTTTATTTATGTGTTTTTAACCGTTTTGGCAATAGGATTATTTGCAACAACTTACCCTGTATCATATCTTACAAAACAACTGTTTAGGGCAAAAGGTAATGGATAATAATACTTAGGAAATAACAAAAAAAGTAATTATTGAAAATTAGTAATGACCACAATAAATTTTCAGTAATATACAACTGTATCTGTAAGGCGATTGTCTATACCCACATAAGAACAATCTGCTAAATAAAAAGATGTGATATATTTGCGTGTTCTGTTTTTCAGAATATAAAAGAAATAAGACAACATAAATTATGAAACAACTTACTCTAAGTTTAATTTTCTTGTTAGCAACAGGCCTTTTTTCATTCGCTGACAATTGGATTCAAGTTAATACATCTAACGGTGAAGTTGATGAAGCACAGCTTGTATCATCAACAATAACAAACTCAACCATTAGATTCACCCTCGATGGATTTTGGTTTGAAGAAATTCAGACAAGTCGGGGAATAGCATGGAAATTAAAAACACGAAATGGATCACCAATACTTAAAAGTGGATCACCAGATCTACCTCTTTATGCCACATCCTTAATAATTCCGAATAATGCTCAAATGGAGATCAAGGTTGTTTCATCCAAATATACTGAATACACGGATGTTCTTATTGCGCCTTCAAAGGGTAACTTATTAAGAACGACGGATCCTAAAACTGTGGACTATGATTATGGCAAACAATATGGAGTAGATACATATTATCCCTCTGAATTGGGATCTTTACGACAACCATATGTGGTTAGAGATTATCGCGGACAGACCTTGCTAATTCAACCAATTCATTATAACCCCATTACCAAAACACTTAGAGTATATTATGACATTGTATTGGAAGTAAACGAAGTGGGAACTTCTGTAATTAATATTCTTAATGATGAACCAAAACCAACCAATAGAATATTTAAAAATATCTATAATCGTCATTTTTTAAATTTTAACTCTGCCTCAAGATATACACCTGTGGAAGAAATGGGTAATATGCTGATTATATCTCATGTTGATTTTATGGATGAAATGCAGCCCTTTATCGACTGGAAAATAATGTCGGGCACTCCTGTTGAGATTGTTGATGTTGCAACAATAGGTAACTCATCAGCCATAAAGCAGTTCATAGAAGACTATTATAACAACAATGGGCTAACATTCGTAATACTTGTTGGAGATGCACAACAGGTGCCAAGTACAATAACTGGAGGAAATGATTCGGACGTTGCATACTCTTATGTTGCTGGTAATGATCATTATCCAGATTTATTTGTAGGAAGATTTTCTGCAGAAACAGAAGCTCATGTGGTAACACAAGTACAAAGAGTATTGGATTACGAGAAATATCCAATAAGCGATACTTCCTGGTATAGCAAATCGATAGGAATAGCATCCGATCAAGGACCTGGTGATGATGGTGAAATGGATTATGAGCATATTCGTAAAATTACAGATTTAAACCTAATTCCTTTTACCTATAACCATGCGTATGAATTTTTTGATGGCAGTCAAGGTGGAAACGATGCAAGTGGTAATCCCTCTCCTTCAATTGTTGCAGATGCAATAAATTCAGGAGCAACAATAATAAATTATACAGGCCATGGTAGCGCCTCTTCATGGGGAACTTCCGGTTTTTCAAATAACAATATTTCAAACCTAACCAATTCGGGTAAACTACCCTTCATTTTCTCAGTAGCATGTGTAAATGGTGATTTTGTTAGCGGTACTTGCTTTGCAGAGGTATGGTTACGTTCTGAATATAATAGTCAACCATCGGGAGCAATAGGCGCTTTGATGTCAACAATTAACCAAAGTTGGAACCCTCCAATGCGTGGACAAGATGAGATGAATGACATACTAACTGAAACATATTCCGATAACATAAAAAGAACATTTGGAGGAATATCTATGAATGGGTGCATGAACATGAATGACGTATATGGATCTGGTGGTTATGAAATGACAGATACATGGACATGCTTTGGAGATCCTTCGGTGGAAATTAGAACTGCAGCACCCGAAGACTTAACAGTAACACATCCCTCATCAATATTTTTGGGATCTACGTCTTTAGTTGTTAATTGTGACACAGATGGCGCTCTTGCAACTCTCAGTATGGATGGAAATATATTAGGTTCTGCCATTGCATCAGCAGGAGTTGCTACAATAGAGTTTGATGCATTAACTGATATTGGAACAGCAAATATTGTTGTTACATCATTTAATCGTATTCCTTATATCTCAACTATTGATATTGTGCCTGCTGAAGGACCATTTGTAGTATATGCCAATAATGTAATCAATGATATATTGGGAAATAATGATGGCTTGATGGACTATGCAGAGAATATTCAGTTAACAATTGGGTTGACAAACATTGGTGTTGAAGATGCTTTGGATGTTAACGCAACACTTACCACAACAAGTGATTATGTTGAAATTACAACTAGCGAAGTAAGCTATGGAGACATTATTACCAGCGATACCATATCAATTATTGATGGGTTTGCTTTTAATGTATCAAATGATATCCCTGATGAAATAATAGTTAATTTTACAGTAACAGCAGTTGATCAAGACGGTAATATTTGGGAGTCTGGTCTCATGCTTACAGGACACTCACCAAAACTTGTTTTTTCAGGGTTCGTTATAGATGATTCAAACGGAAATAATAACGGTAAACCAGATCCAGGTGAAACGTTTGACATTATTGTTGATGTAGCAAATGAAGGCTCATCGGATGCATATAACGGATTAGCAAATTTAACGTCTTCCAATCAGTATGTATCAATAAACTCAGATCCTCAAGCAATGGGGGATATCATGGGAGGAGAAACTAATCAAGCGACCTTTAGTGTGACTGCAGATGGAGATACACCAGAGGGTACCTCAGCTTTTTTCGAGCTAATGATAATTGCAGATAATGATATTTCTGGAGAGGGAGAGTTTTTCACAATTATTGGTAAAAAACCCGTATTAATACTAAATCTTTCAAATAGTATTTCTGAAAATTCAATGGCAGCATGTTTCACCGAATTGCAAACTGGGTATGATGTTGCTACAAATTGGACAGATGAAATAAATACTTACACTTCAGTATTTATTCTGTTGGGGATGTATCCCAATAACCATATTTTAACGGATGATGAGGGAGAAATGCTCAAGCAGTATCTTGATGATGGTGGTAGAGTATATATGGAAGGTGGCGATACATGGTATTTTGATAACCCAACTGTTGTTCATCCCATGTTCCATATCAACGGAATTGCAGATGGCTCAGGTGACCTAAGCGTTATTTTGGGTGAAGATGAAAGTATGATGAGTGGTTATATGTTTGAATACTCAGGAAATAATAGCTATGTGGATATATTAGAACCCAAAGATGGAGGGACGCTAATTTTTAGTAACTCAAGCCCTGAATATGGCACTGGAATTTCATATGAAAATGTAACATATAAAACCATTGGTACTTCCTTTGAATTTGGAGGGATGGTTGATGGAACGGGTTCAACAAAAGATGGTGTAATGGCTGAAATTCTTTACTTTTTTGGTATTAATTATACATGGACTGATATAAGCACAAGAAATGAAATTGATAATTTCGTGGTAACATATCCAAATCCGGTTAATGATATATTATACCTTGGGATAAACCTGAAAGATAATACAGAAGCAAGTATTAAATTACTTGATATACAAGGTAAAATTATCTTGGAATCAACACATAATGAATATTCAAATGGTAACCAAACAATTTCATTGGACATGAAAAATATCCAAGCAGGGGTTTATTTTATCAGCTGTGTTATTGGAAATAATTCTGAAACCAAGAAGATTATCAAAATGAGATAACTCCAAAACGGATAGCTTTTAATTGAGCAATGAAATATCTGTTTGCGCATAAGCACACTTACTATTCTTCAAAATAAAATAGAGTTTCGATTTTTTCTCCAATTTCCAATGATATTTTCATTGCCAACTCTAGGGAAGGTTTATACTTATATTTCTCAATTGAAATTATAGTTTGTCTACTTACACCAACCTTATTACCAAGCTCCTCTTGGGTGAGATTTTTTTGTTGTCTAAATTCTCTGACCCTATTTTTTAGCATCATGCTCATGATGTTCTGTATAAGAAAAGTTGTATGGATGATTTGATAAAGGTTATCATCACAACGGATACAAGGATGTAAAAGATCAAGTCTTCAATGCCAATGCTAAAAGCAGGCTTTTTATTAGCCCAAATTGTAAAGGAGATTAGGCCAATTAAAAACACCTCAAAGATAATGTACCCCCATTTATATACTTTTAGTTTTATTAACGAATCTCTTTCATCATTAATAATGTTTTTTCGGCAGATGCTTTCAATGATAATGGATGATACTGTATAGTATATAATGGAAGCAACAATTATTTCAATAATAAGCCCGGTAAAATCGCTGGGGTCGTTTAAGAGTGCGATTCTGTTTTTATATATTAATGGAATATAAATTATTACGAATAAAATACTGTACAGTATTTCTACCATCAACCTCATCTCTTTTTTTGATATTTTCATATAAATAAATGTTAAGTTTACTTTACAAAGATAGACAATTTTATATGTAAAGCAAGCTTAACATTAATATTTTATAATGAGATGAAGTTTTTGAGTTTATTTTCGTTACAAAATAAATGTAATTAAGTATAAAATAACTACTCCACGGTAACGGATTTAGCAAGGTTGCGTGGCATATCTACATTACATCCTCGCATAACAGCTATGTGGTAAGCTAGTTTTTGTAGGGGAATTGATGCAAGTATTGGCATTAGGTATTCTGCTGTTTCTGGAATTTCGATAACATAATCAGCAATTTCTCTTACCATGGTATCACCTTCTGTTACTATTGCTATAACTCTACCTTTTCTTGCCTTAACTTCCTGAATATTGCTAACTACTTTTTCGTAAATACCCAGACGCGGTGCTATGAAAACAACGGGCATGTTTTCATCTATAAGAGCAATTGGTCCATGTTTCATTTCAGCAGCCGGATATCCTTCCGCATGAATATATGATATCTCTTTGAGTTTCAATGCACCCTCAAGTGCAACAGGGAAATTATAACCCCTTCCAAGGTATAGGAAGTTTTCCACATCCTTGAATTTTTTTGCAATCTTCTCCGTAAGCCCATTTGTATTTAAAACCTTCTCCACTTTTTCAGGAAGAGCCTCCATTTCCATTAATAACTGCATGAATTTGGTACGAGAAAGGGATCCTTTTAATTGAGCTAACCTAAGAGCCATTAGAGTTAAAACAGTCACCTGTGCGGTAAATGCCTTTGTTGATGCTACTCCTATTTCAGGGCCGGCATGTGTATATGATCCGGCATGCGATGCTCTTGCAATTGATGAGCCCACAACATTACAAACACCAATTATTATTGCTCCCTTTTTCTTTGCAAGCTCAATGGCAGCAAGTGTATCTGCAGTTTCACCAGATTGACTTATCGCTATAACCACATCGCCTTCCTCAATTATGGGATTTCTATATCTGAATTCTGATGCGTATTCAACTTCAACGGGAACTCTTGCAATATCTTCAAATAAATACTCACCAACAAGACCCGCATGCCATGAAGTTCCACATGCAACTATTGTTATTCTTTTAGCAGTAAGAAGAGTTTGTTCATAATCTATTATGCCTCCCAAGGAAACAGTGCCTGTGGTAGTGTTTAAACGACCACGCATACTATCCCTTATGGATCTTGGTTGCTCATAAATTTCTTTCATCATAAAGTGCTCATAGCCTCCTTTTTCAAGCTCTCCAAGATTCCACTCCAATTCTTCCACATAAGGGGTCTTTTCCTTATTATTAGTTGTTTTTATTTTGAAATCCTCACCTCGAGTAAGAACAGCAATTTCCTCATCTTGAAGATAGACTACGTTTTTGGTATATTCAACTATGGGAGTTGCATCGGATGCAAGGAAATATTCACCTTCTCCAATTCCAATAACCAATGGACTTCCCTTACGAGCAGCTATAAGAGTATTAGGATGTTCATCCGAGAGGATAACTATAGCATAAGCCCCCACAACTTGATTAAGGGCAATTCTAACAGCTTCATCCAACAACACATTTTCGTTTATGCGAATATCTTCAATAAGGTTAACTAATACTTCGGTATCGGTGTCAGATTTAAATTCATATCCTCTTTTAACAAGCTCTTCTTTCAGAATAGCATAGTTCTCAATAATTCCATTGTGGATTAGTGATAAGGACTTGGATTTTGAGAAATGAGGATGTGCATTTTTTGTGTTTGGAACACCATGAGTTGCCCACCTTGTATGAGCTATACCCGCTTCACCGTTGGTATTCTTATTCTCTATGTAACCTTCTAATTCTGATACCTTACCTTTTGTTTTAAATGTTTTTATGCTACCATTTAATATCGAGATGCCCGCACTATCATATCCTCTGTATTCAAGCCTTTGTAGGCCTTTTATGAGTATAGGGTGTGCTTGTTTGTATCCAATATATGCAACTATTCCACACATGCTGTTTTAAATGTAAAGATAATTCAAATTATACATAAATGGGTTATATTTATGTATTAAAAATAAATAATTTATAGGTCAGTAAATAATATTTCCAATTTAATTCCTGTGGTATCAGACCCAAATTGGTTCCCTTTGAAAATAAATCTGTTAGCATTAACAGGTTCGCCTGATACAAATAAACCAAGTCCATTATTTGGTTGAGTAGTATCGTTAATCAATGACTGGATATATCTTGTTATGCGGAATTCGTAAGAATTAGTTATTGAATTATAATTACCATCAAAATAGGTATCTCCCTCAAATTCGTCCGTTAATGTATAAAATGATGAGTCTGCACCAATTTTATATAAAGCAAGCCTGGTTGGTGGAGAAAAGAAATTATCATCTCCATATCCTGGAAGTAATAGCTTTGCTTCATTAATAGCTACATTTCCTCTTATAGCCCATTTATTTATGTGAGGCATTCTAATAACAGTTTCAATACCTCCGAATCCTTGCAAATAAAATTTTTCCTGACCAAGTATGGTATCTCCATTTACCACTTGTTCTCTAAAAGAGAATTCTGCATTATTACGATTATGCTCATATTTACTGACATTTGCTGTGGCTGTTGTTATTATATAATCATAGCTCAAAGAATCAGCATCATCATTACTATAATACAGTGTAAGCTTTGTGTCGCTTGAAGATAAAGAAAAATAAATCAATCCGCCATCATAATTAACAGGTTGAGACTGAATAAATAAGCCATTGAAAAATTCCTTGAAGTTTTCAGAACTTTCCATATCTTCTTCTGATGCATTTAGTAGCTTTTCTCCCAAGCTAGCATCAAAACCTGTAAGGTTTAATCTAATAACAGAGCTTATGGTATCTCCATCAACTATAATGCTATCATTAAATCTTGGAATGAATGATTGGTCTGAATAATCAGTTGATCCAATGGGTAATTGTAGTGTTGAGTAATAGATACTATCTCTACTTATGCTTTCCATCATCTCATATGTATGAGCATATATAATTGCATTTGTATCACCATAAGAATCAGCGTATCTCAATTGCAGAACCAATGAATCCAAGGTTTTACCTTCTCCAAAATTATGAGCAGGTGCTGACAGAACAAATTGAGTATAAAATCCAGCAACAGTATTACCAAAAACAGGATCGTTAAGGCTCCCAAGAGCACTTAATGCCATGTGGCTAGTTTGAATAGAGTCAGAAAATCTGGAATATGCATAAATAGACGTTGAATCATTGAATGCCACATTAAGCTTACTATCTTCGGGCTGAATAACATATCCAATTTGACCTGGATCTTTAGCGCATGATGCAACGGTAAAAATAATAAGGATAGATAATAAATACTTGAATGGGTTGTTTTGGTTTACTTTTCCCCTAATCCTCTCCAATAATCTTGTCATAAAACTCATTATAGGCAATGTAATAGTTCTCATCATCAATATAGTCTAACATTGGTTTACCTGATGCCTTGGCATATTCTAAAATTTCAGGATTTAAATTTTCACTACCCTGAATTAATGCATCAGAACGGTCAATTACACCTTTCATCAATGAAACGAAATTTCCATCACTGTAGTGTTTGAGTTCTTCTTTTGTAAGACCCTTGGTTAGCATTTTTTCGGTAAAGCCTTTTTTAAAGCTTTCAGTAAATTCATCATCATATAATGAGAACACGATTTTTAGGTCACTGAATATTGGGTTATCTTTATATGCAGTGCGGATATATAGAGGTAATAAACTTGAAAACCATCCATGTGCATGAACTATGTCAGGAGCCCAGCCTAATTTTTTAACCGTTTCAATTACTCCTTTTGCAAAAAATACAGTTCGCTCATCATTATCATCAAAAAACTTCTCTTTTTTATCACGAAATAGAAATTTCCTGTGAAAATAATCTTCATTGTCAATAAAATAAACCTGCATACGTGCTTGCTGAATTGAAGCAACCTTAATAATTAAAGGATGGTCGATATCATCAATTATGAGGTTCATACCTGATAATCGTATAACCTCGTGAAGCTGATTTCTCCTTTCATTTACCAAGCCGTATCTTGGCATAAAGGTTCTTATTTCCTTACCAGCTTCCTGTGTTTTTTGGGGAAGAAAACGTCCTATCCTACTAATTTGAGTCTCAGGTAGGTAGGGTGTAATCTCTTGATTAACATAAAGGACCCTCTTTTTCTCCATAGTATTTCTATTAAAAAAATTAAGGGTGCAAAAATAGTAAAAAAAACGGTATCAATCAATTAACATCTTCAATTAGAAGCTCTAGGACTTATTATTAATTTTTTTTAACATAATCATCTATAATTAATGCAATGGCTACTTTATTAAATCAATATTGTATTTTGATACATATATCCCCAAGGAATAATGTAGTTCTTCATTAAATCTATTTGTATATGCGAATGGAATCTAAACTTCTTAAATAGAATTAATTTCAAAAACAGCCCGATTGAAGGTTGTGTCAATTTTATGATATATGGGATAAAATCCTTTTTCATCAAGGATGTTTCTACCTACAAATGCTTTGAAAAGCGTAGCAATTTTATCCTTTGAAATCCTTATTTTCTCTTCAGAAGATTCTATGCCCTTTTCTTTAGCATATTTTACAATCTCACGGAAAGTGCTATTATCCATTGTAAATGATTCATCAAATATTTCAAAATCTTCATATTGATTTAGTGATGATCGGTTTTTATCTGTGTAATCAAATGCAAATTGAAAAATAAGTCCCTTATTGGCAAGGAGGTTGTAATATGTATGCACGGAATCAGTTATTAAGGGCACAAAAATATCGGGCATTATACCACCTCCTCCATAAACAACTTTACCTCCAGGAGTTATAAACTTTAACGAATCTACAAATTCAATACTATCTATATGTGTCATTTCACCATTGGCATATCGGTGAAAGTATTCATTGTAATATCCTTCAGAATCTCCATTTTCATATGGTCTCTGAATTGACCTGCCAGTTGGAGTATAGTATCTTGCAGTTGTAAGTCTAAGAGCCGAACCATCTGGCATACTGATTTGCTCTTGAACAAGTCCTTTACCAAATGTTCTTCTTCCTATTATTATTCCCTTATCATTATCTTGCAGTGCACCGGCAACTATTTCACTTGATGAAGCAGAGTTTTCATCAACCAAAACAACTACATCTAATTCATTAAGTTGGCCATTATTAGTTGCAAAAGCATGCCTTTTAGGTCTATTTTTTCCATCTGTGTAGACTATCAATTCTCCATCATCTAAGAATTCATCGCTTATTTGTATTGCCGCCTGCATTAAACCACCAGGATTACCTCTAAGATCAAGGATTAGCTTAGTCATTCCTTTGTCCATAAGCTCATCAGTGGCTTCATTAAATTCTTCATATGTTGTTGCAGAAAATTTGTTAATCTTGATATAACCAATATTTATATCTACCATATAGGCAACATCAACACTATACGTGGGAATTAAATCTCGGGTTATATTAAAGTCAATTAATTTTGGAATACCCCTTCTGTAATTACTAACCTTAACTTTAGTTCCCTTTTTACCCTTGAGAAGTTTCATCGCGCCATTATTTGTTATTCCAATTCCTGCAACAAGAGAATCATCAATTTTCACAATTCTATCACCCGCCATAAGACCTACTTTTTCAGAAGGTCCCCCAGGAATAGTGTTAATGACAGTGATGCTATCTTTCTCAATTCTAAAAGAGATGCCAATACCTTCAAAACTTCCTACAAGTGGATCATTAACCTCATTAAACTCTTTTTTTGATATGTACATGGAATGAGGATCAAGCTCTTCTATAATGTTAACGATTGCTCCATCTTCAAGTATTGTAAAATCAACTGTGTCAACATAATCCTGAACAATAAAATCAAGGATATCCCCTATCTTGTTGTAGGATTTATCACCAATTTGAAGAATGTTATTATTAACCTGATTTTTAGATACAAGCTGAGTGCCTAACCATATTCCCAAAATAAGTGTTAGAGATAAGGCAACCGGAAGATAAATTTGTTTTTTTGTGTTCTTAGTATCCATGAATTATTTTTTACAAATTTAATAAAATGCAAAGCTGAGATAAGTGTTTTTAAATCCTGCCGAGTGATTTTAACATTGAAGGATTTATATGGGATTCCACTTTGCTATTATGTTATTAGAAATTTAGCTGGTTATTCCAATTACATTAGCTTTCTATATCTTATCCTTTTTGGTTCATTATCACCAAGTCGTTTCTTTTTGTTTTCCTCATAATCGGAATATGATCCTTCAAAAAAGTACACATTTGAGTTACCTTCAAATGCTAGTATATGAGTTGCTATTCTGTCAAGAAACCATCTATCATGCGAAATGACTACCGCACACCCCGCAAAATTTTCCAAGCCTTCCTCAAGTGCTCTAAGAGTATTCACATCAATGTCATTGGTGGGCTCATCAAGTAATAAAACATTGGCTTCTTGCCTAAGTGTTAGTGCGAGATGCATCCTGTTTCGTTCACCACCTGATAAAATTTCTGATTTTTTCTCCTGATCAGGACCACTAAAATTAAACCTTGAAACATATGCTCTAGAATTCATACTTCTATTTCCTAGCTGGATATTATCATGACCTCCCGAGATAATTTCCCAAACACTTTTATTGGGATTTATTTCCTGGTGTTCTTGATCAACATATCCTACTTTTACTGTATCTCCAAGATCAAATGTTCCTTCATCTGGATTTTCAAGACCCATTATTAGGCGAAATAAGGTAGTCTTTCCGGCTCCATTGGGACCAATTACCCCTACTATGCCACCGGGAGGAAGGCTGAAATCAAGATTATCAAATAATAGCTTTTCCCCAAAGGCCTTACTCAAATTTTTTGCCTCAATAACTTTTGATCCAAGTCTAGGGCCACTTGGAATGAAAATTTCTAATTTTTCCAATTTTTCAGCTCCCTCTTCAGAGAGTAATTTCTCATAATTATTGAGTCTTGCTTTTGATTTTGCATGTCGTGCTTTAGGAGCCATTCTTACCCATTCGAGCTCACGTTCAAGAGTTTTACGACGCTTACTTGCTGTTTTTTCTTCCATCTCTAACCGCTTGGATTTCTGTTCTAGCCATCCTGTATAGTTTCCCTTCCAAGGTATACCTTGTCCACGGTCAAGCTCAAGAATCCAACCAGCCACATTATCAAGAAAATACCGGTCATGTGTTACAGCTATTACAGTTCCTTTATATTGTTTTAGATGTTGTTCTAGCCATTCAACTGACTCGGCATCTAAATGGTTAGTAGGCTCATCAAGTAATAATACATCAGGCTCCCTGAGCAAAAGTCTGCACAAAGCAACTCTGCGTCTTTCTCCACCTGATAATACATTCACAGGACTGGTTTCATCCGGACATCTCAATGCATCCATTGCACGTTCTAGTTTTGAATCTAATTCCCACCCGTTTTGTTGTTCAATGAGCTCCGTTAACTCTCCTTGTCTTTGGATTGTATTATTCATCTCTTCATCTGACAATGGCTCCGAGAATTTTAGATTTACTTCCTCATACTCTTTTAATAAGTCAACAGTTTCTTGAACTCCTTCTTCAACGACCTCCCGTACTGTTTTCATTTCATTCATCAGAGGCTCTTGATCCAATAAACCAATGGAATATCCCTTTGAAAAAACAACCTCTCCATTGTATGATTTATCATCACCTGCGATTATTTTTAATAGCGTTGATTTACCCGAACCATTTAACCCTATAATGCCAATTTTTGCACCATAGAAAAATGACAAATAAATGTCTTTTAAAATTTCTTTATTGGGAGGAACAATTTTTCCTACACCAACCATTGAAAATATAATTTTTTTATCTTCCGACATGGATTTAAAATTTTAGGCAAAAATAGCTAATGACGTTGCGAAATTAATTCAAAAATAGAATACACAATGGATAAGAAGGTATTTTATGAATTTTTTTTTAATGGGTTCTGTTTCTTAAAATAATAACTTTGTTTTAAATTGAATTTTTCATGAAAAAACTATTTCATATACTTGGCCCAGGGTTATTATATGCGGGTGCAGCCGTTGGTGTATCACATCTGGTGCAATCTACAAGAGCTGGTGCAATGTTCAACTACGATTTAATATGGGTGCTGATTATCGCCAATATACTAAAGTATCCTTTTTTTGAGTTTGGAACTCGCTATGCAATATCTACAAAATCAAGCCTTGTTGATGGGTATAATCATATTGGTAAGTGGGCAGTTGCTTTATTTGGCATAGTTACATTTATGTCTATGTTCATATTTCAAGCTGCATTAACTGTTGTAACAGTTGGGTTAATTTCATATGTTTTCGACATTTCCATCAATTTAGTTACCCTAAGCACTATTGTTTTATTAGTGGCTCTTTTGATTTTACTTTTTGGGGAGTATGCTTTGCTTGATAAGATAATTAAATATACGATATTGTTACTAACAATATCTACTGTTATTGCAGTATTTGCTGCATTGGGAATCCACAAAGAGGTTTCCCCGGAGGCAATGGCAAATTTTTCATGGACAAAGCAGGCAGATGTATTTTTCATGATTGCTTTTATTGGATGGATGCCCGCGCCCATTGATTTATCAGTATGGACATCGATTTGGAATAATGAAAAGGCTGCTGAAATAGGTTATTATCCTAGTTTAAAGGATGCTCTTATTGAATTTAGAATAGGATATATCGGCACAATATTTCTTGCATTAGGTTTTCTGCTAATGGGGGCTTTAGTTATGCATGGCACTGGTGAACAATTTTCCCAGAATGGCACGAAATTCTCAGGTCAACTAATTAGAATGTATACAACCAGCATGGGTACTTGGGCTTATTGGGTAGTTTCCGTATCTGCAGTTGCGACAATGGTTAGCACAATCATTACTGTTATGGACGCATATCCTAGGGTTTTAACACCTGTTGTTTATCATCTTTTTCCAAATAGGTTTCTGGGAAAACGTAACAAACAAAAGTTAATGTGGTCTTGGTTGATAATATTATTGCTTGGATCAACTTTTTTAATAGCATTTGCTACCAGGTCAATGGGATCAATGGTTAGCCTCGCAACTACAATCTCATTTTTGGTGGCTCCAATACTAGCTTGGCTGAATTACAGAGTTGTTACTGACAAGCACATGCCTTCTGAAGCGAAGCCAGGATTGATCTTAATAATACTCTCATGGCTGGGGATGGCATTTTTCCTTGGATTCTCATTAGTTTATTTATACTGGCTTATTTAATGGGATATTACCTTTTCCAAAACGCAGGAGAAAGAACTATTAAAATTGTAAAAAGCTCCAACCTTCCTAGCAACATCATAAGTGATAATATCCATTTAGCTGGCATTGTAAAGAATGCATAATTATCAACTGGCCCTACGTTTCCTATACCAGGGCCGATGTTACCTAAAGTTGCAATTGCAGCACCTATTGAGGTTTCAAAGTCATATCCAAACATTGATAGGATTAAAGTTCCTAGTGAGAAAATTATAAAATAGATTAGAAAAAATGCCATTACGTTAAAAATAAGTTGCTGAGAAACTGATTTCTTGTTGTATTTAACAGGAATAATTGCATGCGGATGAATTGACCTTTTCATCTCTAGCAATGAGTTCTTCATGAGTAATAGTATCCTGATAACTTTTATTCCACCACCAGTTGATCCAGCACTTCCTCCAATGAACATCAAAGCAAATATAAACATCCATAAAAATGATGGCCATAAGCTGTAATCAGCAGTTACAAAACCGGTTGTACTAAGTATAGAAACAACAGTAAATAAGGAATTTCGAATCGAGTTATCAGGAGTTAGATGCTCAGTTAAAAACAATCCCATGGAAATAAATACTGTTAGAGATACTATAATCCAAAAGTAGATTCTAAATTCTTCGTTTGAAATTACCCTTTTAAATTGTCGATGGAGAGAAAAATAATGTAGTGTAAAGTTGGTTCCTGCGAAAAACATAAAAATAACCACAATATATTGTGAATATGATCCAAATGCAGCCATACTTGCATTTTTTGTTGAAAATCCACCCGTGGCCATTGTTGCAAAAGAGTGACAAATGGATTCAAATAAATTCATTTCTCCAACCCATAAAAGCAATACTTCTATGAAAGTAAATATTACATAAATTCCCCAAAACCGTTTTGCTGTTTCAGTAATTCTGGGATGTAATTTATCCGGAGTGATTCCGGGCATCTCAGCAATCATAAGCTGCAAGCCTCCGATTCCAAGGAAAGGTAGTATCGCCACAGTTAAAACAATAATACCCATACCGCCAATCCATTGTGTCATTGCTCTCCAGTATAAAATATTTTTTGGCAGCGCTTCTACATCGGGTAGTATTGAGGCTCCCGTTGTTGTAAAGCCTGAAATAGTTTCAAAAAAAGCATCCGTATAACCTGGTATCGATCCACTTAATATAAATGGTAATGATCCAAATATTGAGATAATTATCCAGGTTAGGGAGACTATAAGGTAACCCTCTCGTTTGCCAATATTTTTTCTAGTATTTTTTTGTGTTAGAAGAAATGTTGGAAGCCCAACAATAATTGTAATTAACGCTGAAATAAGCAATGGCCAAACCGATTCACCAAAGTATGCAGCAAATCCAATTCCGCTTAACATAAATACTCCTTCAACGATTAATAAAAAGCTAAGTACTTTTAATACTATTGAAAGGTTGATTAGTCTTCGGTTTGACATCAATACTAGTATTAATTTTTATAGCAATCCAACAGGTTGCTTGTGAAAAATTTTTTCCAACTTGTGTGTTAGTCCGGGCAGTGCAAATACTACTACCTTATCATCTTCTTCGATTTGGAAATTACCAACCGCAATATATGACTTATCACCTCTTATAATGCCCCCTATAATAGATCCTTCGGGCATTTTAAGATTTCGTATGAGTTTTTTAGTAACAGCAGAATTCTTTTTCACAATAAATTCTACAACATCTGAACTAATTCCACTCAAACATTTAAGAGATGATACCTCATCACCCATACTATGTTTAATCATATAGCTTGCAGCGCTAAGTTTTTTATTTATGATTGTGTCAATTCCAATATTCTTTGATATCTCAATATAGTCAAGGTTTTCAACCAGAGCGATTGTTTTCTTTACCCCAAATTTTTTGGCATGCAAACAGGTAATAATGTTGGTTTCAGAATTATTTGTAACAGCAATGAAGGCATCAACACCCTCAATACCTTCCTCTTCAAGAAGTTTAATGTCACGAGCGTCCCCGTTTATTATCAAGGTGTCATTGAGTAAATCAATCAAATTTAACGATCTTTCATGACTTTGTTCTATTAGTTTTATATTTAGCTCGCTCTCAAGTTGCTTAGCAATAACTTTTCCAACTCTTCCACCTCCAATTAGCATTATATTATTTATTTCAACATCATGCTTGCCACCTAACTTCATTAGTTCCTCCATGCCTTCAGGCTTCGTTATAACATAAACAAAATCGTCGGGCTGAAAAATTGTATCTCCATCAGGTATAAAAGTATAAGAACCCCTGTGGATCGCCACAGCTCTAAAGTCTAGGTTTTCATATTGATTGGCAATATCATTCAATGATTGATTGACTGCGCTGGCGTTATTACTTATTTTTATTAAAAGAACCTGAAGCTTTCCATTAGATAAATCAAATATTTCAATTGCTGCGGGTCGTTGCAATAATTTTACCACTTCATGTCCTGCAATATCTTCTGGAGATAAAAGTTGGTCAATACCCAATTCATTATAAGTTTTCTGATTTTCAAGGGCAAGATTTTGCATAGTGTTAACCCTTGCAATTGTATACTTTGCGCCAAGTTTTTTCGCCAGAATAGCGGTTAAAATATTTATTTCTTCACTATGTAGTACCGAAATTACAAGGTCGGCCTTTGCAACATTTGCTTTTTTTAATACTGCTACGGAATTTGATTGGCCAACTATTGTCATAAGATCAGCATGCGACTCAACAAGTTTTAGAAGCTCTTCATGGGGATCAACAATAGTTATATTGTGATTTGAATTAACAAGAGCCTCAGCAAGATAAAAACCAACTTCTCCGTCGCCTGCAATGATAATATTCATTTATTAATTTTAATTTAACCGTTAAAGATAAAAATTTTGAAGCACGCGACAAAGCTATAAATATTACATAATCAATTTCTAAAAAGATGAGAAAAACTATTAATTTTTGAAGTAATAATTATAGGTAATTATCTGTTCTGTAATCGTTTTATATCCGTGACAATTATTTTGTATCTTGCGCCACAAATTTTTTAAACCACTATTAATATGAGTTTATCACAGAAATGCCTATTATTTTTAGGTACAGCATTGATTTCATTGAATATCAATGCCCAGACAGTTTCCGATGCAGGCGCATTGTATAATGAAGGTAATAGTTACTACAAGGAAAAGGATTATTCTGATGCAATCACAGCTTATGAAGACGCTATGGAAATTGCAAATTTGGTTGGTGGAGATGCTGAGGAGCTAAAGGAGCGGATTCAGACTAACTTGCTAAAGGCATATTATGGAAATGCCACAGCTTTTTATAAAAAGGGGAAGTTTGATGAAGCAATTTCTGGGTATGAAAAATCATATGCATATGCCGAAGAGCTTGGAGATAGTAAAAAAATGACCAACTCAAAAAATAATATTGCAAAGGTCAGAACCTCTAAGGGCACAAGCTACTTGAAAAATAATATGGTAGACAATGCAATAGCTGAGTTTAATATGGCTCTTGAGATATATCCTACATATTACAAAACTTACTACGGTATGATGTTAGCATATAAGTCAAAGGGAGATTTGAGCAAAATGGTAGCAAATGCTGATAAGGTGATTGAATATGGAGCAAACAATCCAAAAGCTGCTAAAACAATTGCTAAAACAAAGTCTACAGTTTCAAAATCACTTGTGAATGCTGGAGCAAAGGAAATTCAAAAAGAGAATGCAACAAAAGCAGTGGAGTATATAAATACTTCTTTTACATACGCTTCTGGTAGTGCAAATGCTTATTATTACCTAACACTTGCCTACACAATAAAGAATAGCTGGAATAAAGCAATTTCTTCTGCAGAAAAGGCTATAAATATTAATCCAACAGAAGATAAATCGGATATTTATTTTGCATTGGGACAAGCATATGAAGGTAACGGAGATAGTTCAAATGCATGTTCTGCATATAAAAGTGTAACAAATGGTCCCAATGTGGATGCGGCAAAGTACCAGATTACTCAGGTACTTAAATGCAGTTAGCATGATAACAGGTTAGTATAAAATTAGCTGCCATTAAATATTCTCTTGTTATTACCCACCTTTTTTGTCATTTAATGCTTCTTTTGCACCCTTTTCTGATCCGAGCATTATTGCCATCCATTTGGAATTTTCTCGAGTTTCTAGGCTAATTTTCATTCCCATAGTAATTGGAACCGCTAGGAGCATGCCAATATCTCCTAAAATCCATCCCCAGAATACTAAAGATAGAAAAACAGCTAGGGTGGATAACTTCATTCCTCTTGCGAGAAATTTTGGTTCGATTATTTGACCTAGTGTAAAATTTATAACGGCAAATGCTATACCAAAATAAACTACACCCATTATTCCATTTTGAATAAGGACAAAAAGAAATATGGGAATTGATGCAATTGCTGATCCAATGTTTGGAATATATCTCATTACCCATACCAATAAGCCCCATACTACTGCATACTGTACATTCATTACAACCAATACAACGGCAACAGAGGTTCCTCCAATTATACCTGTAAGAGTTTTAATACCAAGATAATAACGGATATTTCTAGAAATAACCGTAATATTATTTAAAGACATATCTGGAAACTTTAGAATAGCTTTTAACTTTATTGGATAGCTATTTGTTTCTCCTAATATGAATGCCGCAATCAATATTAATAATGTTATTTGACCAAGAAGACTACCAATTTTAGTCAGTAATCTGCTTGCATATGTGAACGCTACGCCAGACCCAAGTTTATCATTAATTTTATCTTTGGATATATTAAGGCCAAAATCATTCATAGATTCTATGGCTGAATCTCTTATACTTGCTAGCTCTTGTTTGTAGGATGGCAAGTTGTGTGAAAATTCAATGACGGATTTGGTTACTGTACCACCAATGCCTGCCAAAACAATAAGTAATCCAAAAACTACTATTATTATTGCAAATGTTCCATTCACACCCTTCTTTTTAAGCCAATTAATGGGATGATATATAATTATACTAAAGAAGATTGCCATCAAAATAGGGTTAATAATAGCAGCTCCTATTTTAATGCCAGCTATAACTATCACTGCTGCAGCCACATAAAACATAGGGTGCATTTTCGTGTACTTGGAATTGGATTCAGACATACCTATTTAAGCTTTTTATTGGTTGTTTAAAAATATAAAATATTCTTAAACAAAAAAAGGTCTAGTAAATAAGAGGTATTATGAAGAAAAATGAATGTTCTATTTAACAACTAAGATTTTTGTAACTACCTTTTCTGTTTTATCTTCAGTTACTGCGAATACCATATAGATTCCTGTCGCAACTTTTTCTCCGTTGAAATTCATTCCATCCCAAACAGCCTGACCTCCCTCGGATTTAGTTTGATATACTAGATTACCATAAGAATCTGTAATTTTCACGTATGAGTTATTTACAAGCCCTACAATTGCAACTAAACCTGTGAAATCTTCTCTAACAGGATTTGGATAGGCGTATACTTTTGATCCCGGAGGATTTGGTGGTGTGGCTGTTCCTTTATATGATATTATTCCTTCAGCAGTTCCTATAAATACTTCACCTTTATTGTCAATGGAAATACTTATAATATTATTAGATAATAAGGGGCTATTTTCGGTAGTGAAATGTTCTATCTGTTCAAGACCATCTTCAGAAAATAAAAATAACCCTGCTCTTTCTGTTCCTATCCATTTTTGATTTGCACCATCAACCGCAATGCTTGTAATTAGTTCCGTTTCCAAAAGATAATCCGCAAGTCCAGAGCCATCATTCCTAGGAACAAGAATTCTTTGAGCATCATAATCAGCACCTGAAACAAATATGTTGTCTGGGGAGTAAAATACCGCTACCCCCTTATCCGTTCCAACCCAAACTTCACCATCTAGGTCTTTTGCAAAGGAGTATACCTTATTTCCAGGGATATTTCCAGCACCCTGTGTACTATAGAGAACCTTTACTTTATCATCACTTGTATCATCGATAGTGCCTTCATCAGTAAAAACTATTAAAAGCCCATTACTTCTTTTTAGTATCCATTTTTGATCACTAGCATCAATAATCATGAAACCAATATCAATTCCACTTAGTGATCCACCCAAGTTAATTGATTTCCAAGATCCATCATTTTTCATTACTGAGAGTAAATCAGGAGCTCCTGAATTTGCAACCCACATATTATGTTGGCTGTCGAAACCTATCCCACTTATATTTACCAAATCAGGATTTGCAATCCAAGGTTGAAGAGAACTATTGTATTCATCAAAGATATCGGTGAGAATATTATCTTCAAATTTAATTACCCCTCCTTGCCATGTGCCAATATAGGCTATATTACTATTTGCAGGATCAACTTTAACACAAACAAAATCACTAATGGTATCTAACTGGGGAGTATTTCTAGAACTGTGGGTTGTCCATGTATTATCAACAAAAGAGAAAACACCATCTGTCATGTATAGCTTAGACCAGTTTGATGCCCTTCCTCCTGGTGCAACCCATAAGTTATCACCTCCAGCGTTCAGATTAAACACATTGTTTGACCCTGGACCATTAGGTTTTATAAATTCACCCGACCAACCATTGTTGTATGCTTTTAAGAGCCCCTTTAATTTAGTTCCTACCCATATAAAGTCATTATCCATATCTGCAGAGAGGGGTTGAATAGATTGCCCTTCGGGATTCCAGACACTAAATATGTTTTCCATTTCTGTATCATAAACACCAACATTGTACATGTTAGCAATAAGAAAAAACTCATCTTTAACAGTAAACTGATGACGTGTATTATTTTTATCTTTTTCAAAATAATCCCAGTAGTATCCATTGAAAACAAACATTGTGTCTTGATTAAACGACTCACTGTAAAGGTTTGTATATATTTTTCCTTGGAAACTAGCAATAATATTATAGGACAAGTTAGGATGAATTATGGTCGTATCTTTTGACCATTGATGAAAGTCGGCAAGGTTCGAGGCATTTTTATTGGCATAATAAATACCAGATTCTGTGGCAGCAAATATGGAAGTGTCATTGAAAATTATACCATTAACATTTATGGCATCGCCATTTTGACCTATGTAATATGTATCTGCTATTTCCTTTCTTTCCATGTTTAGTAAAACAATACCAAACCCACATGACAGATAGGCCATATTATCCCTGAAAGTAATATCATTTATTGTTTTATATCCTAATATTTCTTTGTTTTTGATATCAGGCAGATTTATTATTTCTCCATCTTTATTAATGATATCCAAGTTTGAATTTGAATATGCCACAAGTATTTCTTCCGTATTATAATTATAACCTATGGAAGTTATTCCAATGTCATTAAGACCTTGAACCTTATCAAATCTTTTGACATTATTATCAAGTTTGTTATATGTGAAAATACTTAGCTCAGTTGCTGCATACACTATTTCATCAATAACAACTACATCAATTACCTTGTCATAAGGTAAGTGTGTGCGCCAACTGCCAATTCCAGAGCCCTGCCCCATGCTAAACACAGGGGATAAAAAAAGCAAGGAAAATAATACGAATGTAAACTTGAATCTATGCATTATCGAGAAATATTTTTGTCATTAGATAAACTTTAAATAACTTAATTTATTGTCAATATAGAGGTCATTAAATAAATATCAACCTTGATTCGTCAATGATAATTTGATAATCTCCTTTAACTCTTCAACCCCATGCGCATCGTTTATAGAGAATTCACCTATAGCTGTCCGCCTTAAGCCACTCATATAGGCTCCATTATTCATTGCTTTACCAAAATCATTCACTAGAGATCTTATGTAGGTTCCTTTACTGCAATTTACTAAAAAATCAATTTCAGGTAGTTCATATGTTAATAGCTTAAACACGTTAATTCTAACCTTACGGGATTTAATCTGAACCTCATCATCCTTACGTGCGTATTCAAATGCACGTTTGCCTTCTATTTTTACGGCAGAGTATATGGGAGGTGTTTGGGTAACTTCGCCTACAAACAACTTAACAGTAGAATCCAAAACTTCATTGGTTATTTCCGTAGTATCATACTTCCGATCAACCTCAGTTTCTTTATCGTAAGATGGCGTTGTTTTTCCTATATGCATGCTTCCGACATAGGTCTTATCTTGTCCCTGAAATGTTTCAATTTGTTTTGTGAGTTTTCCTGTACATACTATTAACAAGCCTGTTGCGAGAGGATCAAGTGTTCCAGCATGTCCGACTTTTATCTTTTTTATTCCCAGTCCTTTTTTTATACTATACCTCAATGAATTTACTACATCGAATGATGTCCATCCATATGGCTTGTCAACTAATAGTAGCTCACCATTTATAAAGTCAAATTGTTTTGGGGGGTCCATCATGATTTTTTAAAAATAGAGACCGGATATTATGGCAATCCCCCCAACTATTATACAATAAAAAGAAAAATAAATAAGTTTTCCTTTTTTGACAATGTTTATCATCCACGTACATGCAGCCCAACCAGCAATAAATGCAGCTAAAAAACCAATTAATAAGGGGATAGCCCCAACACTTTCATTACTTGACATTTCACCTCCCATGAGATCCAAAAAATTCGCTCCTAGGATGGGAATTAAAACCATTAAAAATGAAAACCTTGTTACACTTTCTTTTTTATCTCCCAATAAAATTCCTGTTGATATTGTAGCTCCAGATCTTGATATACCGGGTAAAACAGCCATGGCCTGCGATAAACCAATAACAAATGAATCTAAGTATGTTAGTTCGCGCTTATTGGATTTAGAGAAATAAGTAAATGCTAGCATAGCTGCAGTTACCAATAACATTGATCCAACAAAGATCATATTACCATTAAAAAACCCTTCTACTCTATCCTTAAAGAAAACTCCAATTATTAAAACTGGAATCATTGAAATTAAGATTTTAACCGCAAATTTTGTTTCAGTGTTCCACTCAAACTTGAATAAGCCTCTAAGAATAATCAGTATATCTCTCCAGAATACAACAATGGTGCTTAAAACAGTTGCTCCATGAACAACAATGGTGAAAATCAAACTTTTTTCAGGATTAATATTCATTAAATACTTCCCTATCTCGAGATGTCCACTACTGCTTACGGGTAAAAATTCGGTTAGTCCTTGAATTAATCCAAGAATAAGTGCTTCAAACCAGCTCATTTGTGAATTATTATTTGTTTTTTGGGCGACGCATAATTGCAAAAATCTCAATTATATATCCGCTTAAAATTAGAAGTGGAGCAAGGGTAAGCCTTCTAAAACCAAATAGCGCGTCACTAAAAACCTCTGGATCATCAGATCCTCCCCCAATCATTAAAATAAACCCCAATATTATTACCACTAGTCCAACGATTAACAATATGTAGTTTTCACGATTAAATGCAAATCCTGATTCTTTTTCTTCGGGTTTCTGTATTTGAGTTTTTGCTGTCATTTTTGAAATTTTTTTCAAAAGTACAATAAAATCAAAATATTCAGTAAAAGATGGCTGCTCTTATGATCAATAATAATGAGTTTTTTAACTGATACTAATATAGTAGGGGATATATTAGGTAAATTTAATACGAGATGATAGCAGATTAGCCTATGAATTAATTTTAACCGTACATGCTGTCTGTCTTCATACGGAGATATTTATCCACAGCAAATAAAGTTGAAAATCCGGTAATAATAAGGCCACTCATAATTATACCCGCATTAAGATAAATTAACATTCTTTTACTTGTAAGGATACTTAATTCAGGAATATTTTGGTGTGCCGCCATAATCATCAAGTGTATAACGCCCATTGCAATAATTGCACTTATTAAACCTTGTATAAAACCAGCTATAATAAATGGTCTGATTATAAATCCTTCAGTTGCTCCCACCAGCTGCATTGTACGAATTGTGAATCGCTTTGAATAAATGCTTAGCCGTATTGTATTATTAATTAATGCTATAGCAATGAGTAATAGTAGAATTGAAAAAGCAAGCAAAATAAGGCTTATTTTATTAATGTTATTATTTATAATATTTACTACAGATTGCTGGTAGTAAACTTCCTTTACACCATCGTTTTCTAAAACAATGGCTTCTATTTTTATGATACTATCGTTATTTGCCCAGCTGGAATTAAACCTTACATCAATTGATGGCAGTAAAGGGTTATCATCATCATTTAAAAATCCAGTGAAATCCTCACCAAGAATACTATTTAGTCTTGCCGTAGCTTCTTCTTTGGTTATATATTCTGTTGACTTAATGCTTGGAAGTAAGTCAAGTTGTTTTTGGAGATATACTATATCTGCTTCCTTAACATCCTTCTTCATAATTATTTCAAAACCAATATTTTCCTTGATATAGTCAGAAAAGCTTTTTGCATGTAAAACGAATAATCCTAAAAATCCAAGTGAAAATAAAACAAGGGTAATACTTATCACAGAAGTGATGTATGATGCATTTATTCTGCGTTTATGATGAATATTTTTGCTAGATGACATATTAATAGGCTAAAATAAAAAATAATATAACTACAACTTTTATTAATTTTACAACCTTAATTTTATTGCAAATATGCGACAATTAACTATTATAGTGTTTACAATTCTGCCTGCAATATTCGTAGGTCAGAACAACTATAATTTTAATAAAAACCTTCTTGTAATAAGCGACACATCCCAATATTTGTTGCAACTATTGGAAAGTAGTACTTATGAACTAGTTGATATTGAAGAGTATGTACCTGGAATTAAGCTTGACATAAAATACGCATCACCTAACAATTTAATCGGAGAAAGAATTTATCCTGTTTCAAAGGCAATTGTGAGAAGGCCTCTTGCGGAGTCTTTGTATAAAATTCAGAAATCGTTAAATAATTATGGGCTTGGCTTGGTTATTTTTGATGGGTATAGGCCATATGGCGCAACGGTAAGGGTATATGAGCTATATAAAGACACAAATTTTATCGCATCACCATGGCAAGGATCCCATCATAATCGGGGTGCCTCCGTTGATGTTAGCCTTATAGATTTGGAATATGGACAAGAAATACAAATGCCAACAGGATATGAAAATTATTCGGAAGCCTCACATATTAATTATCAAAATTTGCCAAAAAATGTATTAGATAACAGGGAAATTTTAATATCAGAAATGCAAAATAATGGCTTTAAGGTAAACCCAAAAAAATGGTGGAACTTTGATTTTATAGGTTGGCAGGAATATGATATTATGGATTTAACTTTTGAGGAAATAGAGCAAATAAATACGAAGAAAATAATCAACAAAGAATAAAAGATGGGGTACGAATTTCATACCATAGAAAAGAAGTGGCAGAAGTATTGGGCAAAGAACCAAACATTTAAGGTTGCAATAAACTACGAAAAGCCCAAGTTTTATGTTCTTGATATGTTTCCTTATCCATCTGGCTCGGGTTTGCATGTGGGGCACCCACTAGGATATATTGCCAGTGATATCTACTCACGTTTTAAACGTCACAAGGGGTTTAATGTGCTTCATCCAATGGGTTATGATGCTTATGGCCTCCCAGCTGAACAGTATGCCATTCAAACTGGAACTCACCCTGAAGTTACCACGGAGAAAAATATAATTAGATATAGAGAACAACTTGATAATATAGGGTTTTCATTTGATTGGACCAGGGAAATTAGAACTAGCGACCCTGCTTATTATAAATGGACTCAGTGGACATTTATAAAGTTATTTGGATCATGGTATAATAATACAACAGATAAAGCTGAGTCATTAGAGTCATTAATAGATGTGTTCCTCGAATCGGGAAATTCTAAAATTGATGCTGCTTCTGGAGATGTTGAGACATTTAGTGCTAGCGAATGGAAAAGTATGAGCGAAAAACAACAGCAGGAAATACTAATGAGTTACAGACTGGCATTTCTATCGGAAACAATGGTCAATTGGTGTGCTGAACTTGGCACTGTGCTGGCAAATGATGAGGTTAAAGAAGGATTGTCAGAGCGTGGCGGTTATCCTGTTGAGAAAAAACACATGAAACAATGGTCTCTAAGAATTACTGCATATAGTCAAAGACTGCTTGATGGTTTAAACAAAGTGGATTGGCCAGAATCATTAAAGGAAATGCAAAGAAATTGGATAGGCCGCAGTGAGGGAGCGTCTGTTTTGTTTGATATCCATGATTCCAAAAATAATATAGAGGTTTTTACAACAAGACCGGATACAATATTTGGAGCAACTTTTATGGTTTTAGCACCAGAGCATGATCTTATCAGTGAGATAACATCTTCTGATAAACTTGAAGCTGTTGAAAAGTACCAGTTATGGGCTAAACATAGATCCGAGCGTGAAAGAATGACCGAAGTAAAAAATGTAAGTGGAGAGTTTACAGGCTCATATGCCATAAATCCATTAACGAATACCAAAATACCAATCTGGATCGCAGATTATGTTCTATCGGGTTATGGCACAGGAGCCATTATGGCTGTTCCTGGCCATGATAGTCGAGACTTTGCATTTGCACGTCATTTCAACCTTCCCATTACACAGGTGGTTGTTAATTTGGGTGAAGAACCAGGTGATACAGCTATTTGGGATGATTCATATGATACCAAAGAAGGATTGATGATTAACTCGGGATTCATAAATGATATGTCCGTTAACAAAGCCATAACCTCGGTGATATCAAAAATTGAAGAAATGGGTATTGGTAAAGGAACCATAAATTTTCGTCTAAGAGATGCTATTTTTAGTCGTCAAAGATATTGGGGAGAACCTTTTCCCATTTATTACAAGGATGATATGCCTTATCCTTTATCAGAAGATCAATTACCCTTGGAGCTTCCTAAGGTAGAAAGTTATTTACCAACTTCCGAAGGGAAGCCACCCCTTGCCAACGCTAAAAACTGGGTTACAAAAGATGGATATCCATTGGAAACCAATACAATGCCAGGGTTTGCGGGGTCTAGTGGATATTATCTAAGATTTATGGATCCAGAAAATAAAAATGAATATTTTTCCAAAAAGGCAAATGATTATTGGAAAGATGTTGATCTTTATATAGGAGGAGATGAGCACGCCGCTGGACATCTAATATACTCGCGATTTTGGAATAAGTTCTTATTTGATATTAATCGTGTTTGTGAAGATGAACCATATAGAAAGTTAATAAATCAAGGTAAAATTCAAGGCAGATCAAACTTTGTTTACCGAATTCAAGGCACAAATAAATTTGCATCTTTTGGATTAAAAAATGATTATGAAACTACTGCTTTGCATGTTGACATAAACATAGTTAACAATGATATTTTAAATACCGAGGAGTTTGTAAACTGGCGTCCTGAATTCAAAGATGCAGAGTTTATACTTGAGGATGGAAAATATATTTGTGGTCATGATATTGAGAAAATGTCAAAATCAAAACATAATGTTCAAAACCCAGATTCTCTAATTGAAAAGTATGGCGCTGATACACTGCGTCTTTACGAGATGTTTTTAGGGCCACTTGAACAGGATAAACCATGGGATACTAATGGTATAGAGGGAGTTTTTAGGTTTTTACGAAAACTTTGGAGACTATATTTTGATGAAAATGATACAATTATAGTCACCTCAGAAAAAGCCAATGATAATGAACTAAAATCGTTACATAAGGCAATAAAAAAAGTAACCTCTGACATAGAAAGGTTTTCCTTTAATACTGGAGTTAGTGCATTTATGATTTGTGTAAATGAATTAAATGATCTTAATTGTCACAAGAAAGAAATACTTGAACCTCTAGCCATATTGATAAGTCCATATGCCCCCCATATTGCAGAAGAAATATGGCAATCACTTGGTAACAATGAAAGTATAAGCGAAGAGCATTATCCCATTCATGATGATAAACTACTTGTGGAAAATAATTTTGAATATCCTGTTTCGTTCAATGGTAAATTGAGATTTAAATTAGCATTGCCAATCAATATGCCAAAGGATGAAGTTGAAAAGGCTGCAATTAATGCTGAAGAAGCAAAAAAGTGGTTGGATGGAAAAACTATAAAAAAGATTATTGTTGTTCCAAATCGAATCATAAATATAGTGGTTGGCTAATAATACGCTAATAATAATCTAAGCCCATGATTTATCGTCATTTATATTGTATAATTTCTTTGACTGCTTTTATTATAGCCATTCAAACGAATGCTCAGGATACCATTGTAAACAATTCTTTTAAAGCGGGCGAGTATCTAAAATATCGTGTTTACTACAGCTCATCACTAGGTAATTTTACGGCAGGAGAAGCAATTTTAACTGTTGAAAATTGGAAAGAAGCAGGCAGGGGCAGAACAAAGGATGTTTATCATATAACAGGAATCGGTAATTCCAAGGGAATGTTTAATTGGTTTTATAAGGTAAGAGACAAGTTTGAGTCATTTGTTGATAAGCAAACCCTTTTACCCTATGCATTTGTACGAAAAACAAGAGAAGGAAAATATAAGCAGGATGATAAAGTTATATTTGATAGAGAAATTAATGAGGCAATAACAAATTCCAAGGATGCCACGATTGTACCCCCAGACGTGCATGATTTTGTTTCGGCACTATATTTTATGAGAACTCTTAAAATTACTGATTTTGATGCTGATAGTATGTATCGTATAAACTTTTTTCTGGATGATTCTGTTTATACTTCTGCAGTAAAATTTAAGGGGAAAGCCGATATAGAAACAAAGTGGGGGGTTGTAAGGTGTCTTAAAATTGCTCCAATGATGGCATCAGGTGAAGTGTTTGCTGAAAAGTACCCTATGTTTGTTTATGTTACGGATGATAATGCACACTTGCCTGTTTTAGCTGAATCAAAGGTTGTTGTTGGGTCAGTTAAGATGGAGCTAATTGAGTACAATAATCTAACACAGTCATTAACAATTCGCAAAAATGGGCCAGAGCTAATTCTTAGGGATACAGAAATACAAAAGCCCACGGATGAATAATTTATCCGTGGGCCTAAACAATAATGTTTTTAGTTTTTTATTTTGAGGTTTCTTTAACCCTCATATCTCCAAGTAAAACATCCCAAAAACCAATAAGTCTTCCACCTATTTGGGTTTCTTTTCTTTTAACAAAAACTGTAATGTCTTTTTTGGTGGTATCTTGATAAACCAAACGTCCTTCTGCGTCGTATCCCTTAAATTTCTGGAAAATAGTTATCACACCCACATAAGTCCCATCAGGCTGACGTTGCAGATCGCTCATATATTCTATATTATACCATTCAATCTCAACCTTCTTATAGTTTAACCTCATTAGCCTTTCGAAATAGGTTCTAACGGCATAATAATTAATATTGTTTGGATTATTTAATGAAGAAACACCTATTTCACTTTCCGGCATAAAAAGTTCTTCGGCTCTGTCAATAACCCTATTTGCTTCGCTCCATGGAGTTTCTTTACTTCCAATAATGCTTATGTATTTACTCAAGTCTCTCACTTTTTCAAGGGCTAAGCTATCCACCGCTTGTTTTCTTTCTGGACTTAAATCATCTTGAGCATAAGATGAAAAGCTACCTACAAAAACAAATACCGCAATCAATAAATAGGAAAATCTCATTTTATTATTTTTTTATTAGTTCCAACTCCGTTATTTTACCCAATGTGTCTTTTTTTAATGACTCTACTTGATACTTATATTGCTGCTTATCCTTTAAATAATGAAGGAATTTACTTATGGTGGTTGGTCTATCATAGTCATTGAATCCTCCTGATTGACTTATTATTATTAGAACAGGAACATCAGGACTCGCAAATTGATCCATTGATAACATTATCTTTTTATTTGCAGCGTCTATGGTCGATGAGGCAGAAATAGACTTAAGTTGTTTATCAATTTCAGTATATTTAGAAGCGTCTTTTTTTCTCTTTTGCTCCTCTAGAAGTTTCAATCTTTCTTCTTCTTTTAGCCTTTCAGATTCAGCAATACCCATTGCAATCTTTTCCTCGGCCTTTTTAATCATTTCAATTACCTCTGGATCATCTAGATTGTATGACTTAATTTGATTTACCTTATCGCTTTGTTGTTCAAAGGTCCATGGTGAAGTGCCATTAATAATAGCTGTTAAATCTTTTTTTGATTGTTCAACTTTAGTCGCATATTCAGCAGCAGCTTTTTCTCTGGCTAGTTTTTTCTTGCTTTTACATGATGTAGCTCCACCAGTGATAAGGATCACAGAAATTAAAATGGCCAGCAATTTAGTATAATTCACTTGTGATAATTTCATAGATGTTATTTTATCGTTGTTATAAGAATGCAAAACTATTGAAAAAATTGTTTGATATTGCCTAAATGATTTTATCATGCATCATTAATAATGATATCTTTAATCACTAACAATTATTCTTCTACCCTTTGAATTACTACCAAATTCTGGAGCATACATACTTTGAATGGTTGCAATACCATCGGTAAAATTACCTGATTGTGTTACAAATAGAGGGTATTCAATTATGTAAATACCCTTGTTAAGTTGTTTTATGAAAAATTCATTTCCAAGATTAGTAATATTTTTGTAAAACCATAAGCCACCCTCATAAGTATATCCCGATTCGCTGGAAGCTGATTCAAAAGCTGTGGCCCTCATATCCTTAACCTGCACGTATTGAACATCTCTATCGGTTTTAATAATAAGCCTTACCACAACCTTGTCTCCTTTAGTCAGTTTATTTTCACCCAATTCAACTAACAAAGGTCCATTATCCGTAGTAGTTTCAACAAAAATTACTTTTTCAATACCTAAAGCAGAACTACTGGATGTTATGTCTTCAATATTCTCAAAATATTGCCAATAAGCAGCGCCCCAAGCAATGTTATTGTTTGGATTTATAACAGAAATATTTGCCATATCAGGACTAATCTTAGCTCCCATCCAAGATGTTGAAAAATATCCTGTTCCGGATTCTGAGCTTATATCAGAATTACTGCTGATATCAATTGTTTCCTCACCAACTGTTACATCAACAAGTTCATCATCTTCAAGTGTATTATTTCCATAAATTAATAAAGCAAAAATTGCTTCAGCTGTTGCCGAGGTAGTTTCCCAATGTTGTGTTTGCTTTTGTTTTATTAGCCACACCTTCAACTGTTCAACAACTTCAGGGTTATTATCAAGAGTAGCCATTGTTTCGATCATCATAGACTGAGTTTCAACAGGCGATTGATGCCAGCTATATCCAAGTTCCTGCCTCCAATACATCCCCATCTCCGTGCTATGTAGGGCTCTTTCTTTTAAGGATCTAATAATTGCTTCGGATTCATTTCTGTAACCTAATTTATTCATAGTAATTGCAATCATTCCTTGTAAAGAAATAGATTGTTTTAGCCATAATTTCTTTGACTCAGAAGTGAAATAGGCAAAAGCTGTAGTCGTATTATCTGTTAATGGCAGTAATTCTAATAGAAGAGATCTTGCGTATAAGTATCTTATTTGATAACTAGTGATGTTATATTTATCATTTGATTTTATATAATTATATTCCTTTACAATATTATCATCTAGGAATTTAACAGCTTTTTTAATTAGCTGTAATCTATTTGGATCACTACTAAGATCAATAATACCCTTATCATTGAGTTTTGCCATTCCAAGCACAATTTTCTGAGTGGTGTTAACATCCGCTGTCATGCCATTAAACCAAGGCCATGCACCCGATACAAGCTGAGTTTTTAATAGTTTGCTTAAAATATTTTCTTTTTCATTTTTCATTCTGTTTAAATCAAATAGAACACCTATTTTTCTTTTCTGCTCACTTTGATTATCTACATCTAATATCCAGGGAGTTGCTTCCATCACTGCATTTTTCAGGTCCTGATTCTTTTCAAGATTTGACATAAATGCATCCGGGGTTAGGTTTTTCCAACTTTCGAAAACGGATTTTAATTTGGGATTAGTATTCATAATATAAGCAGATATTGAATTGGCAAAATATCTGTTAAATAATTCCGAAGGGTTATCCTTGATTGATCTGCTTATATATGGAATTGCTTGAACTGCATACCAAGATGGATTTGAAGTAAATTCAATTGTATACTTATAATTTGCTATTGACGGAGAGGTATAATTCTTAAGTGAGTTAAAGTTAAAAACTGCAGTACTTGATTTTGCTACATTCATAGGTAGTGAATTGGTTACTAGAGTTCTGTTTGTAAGCACAGGAATCATTCGTTCCTCCCCATCGGTGTGATTTCCAGAGGAAGTCCTAATTCGATAACCAAGCATACTCAAGTTATCAGGAATGGAAATAGTCCATTGAACAAGACTACTTTTATTGGGGCCTATATTACTATAAATTGTGTCCTGGTTGATTATAATATTTGAATTAATGTTTTTCATGGTAACTGCATCATAAAACTCAATTATAGTTTTAGAATTTATCTGATTACCTGAAAAATTTACTACTGTTGCCGAAAAGTTTAGAGTATCTCCATATCTAACAAATCGTGGGAAATTTGGTACAACCATCAGTTTCTTTTGAGATTTTATACTCTTTTCCATAACCCCTACTTTCAAATCATTTGTATATGCTAACACTCGAATTTTCCATTCTGTTAATGCATCAGGAGTTTTAAATTTGAATGAAACTTTCCCACTTGAATCAGTTCTTAGGTTTGGATAAAAGTATGCAGTTTCTTTAAAGTTTTTTCTTATTGGAATTATATCTGGTGATTCCGGTTCAGGTAATGAGATATTACCGTTTAATTGCGTTTTTGTCTCTTCAATTTTCAATGTATTGGTTGACGTCATTTCCATGGCTCCGCCTGCTATGGTAGACTTTCTATACATAAAATCAGACTCATCTCTATAAATAGGATTATATCCCATAAATCTAAATCCAAACCAATTTATTGCTGGATAATTTTCAGGCATAGATTTGTAATAGGCTAATTCAGGGACAAATAGAGGTGAGGACCAGGAGCTATTAAACTGATTAGATTCCCATCCAGAGGATGTTCTTTTATTTTGATATAGGTTTAATCCCCATGTATCTTCGGCAAATAAATCAAGAGATGCATCATACATGCTCGAGAGGACATTTGAAGTTAACAATTTACCACCTGAAGCCCTAACGGTTATTTCCCAATTTTCTTTTTGGCCTGGAGTTATATAATCTCTATGTGTTTTCAATTCAATCTCTAATTCTTTATTACTGTAAGGCACGTTAATAATTGTATTATTTGAATACAACCTATTGTATTTTATCATTGTTGTGTTTAATGAGAAATTACCCCTGTAGCTTTCCACTACAGGAATATCTATTATTTTCTGGCCCTTGTTTAGTGTTATCCATTTCCTGTCAATAATTTTATCTCCGTTGATAATCTCATACATAACTCTGCTCTTGGGAGCGCTTGTTCCAACCAGCAGTTTAATAACATCTCCTGGCTCTGCCATGTTTTTTTCTATTATGTGCCAGTTTATTATGTTTTCTGGCATTTTTTTACCTTTATTATCATACACAGAAAAAATATGATTTTTGAATATTTCATTTCCATCATCATCTTTTGCAGTGGCAATAGCCATATACATGCCAATTGTCAGAGATTTGAAAAAGCTGTTTGGGATTTCTGTTTTACCATTGGTTTTAAGGGTTAATTTTGAAATTTCATCTTTAGGCCAAGTATCAGGATTATCTTCATTGCCATAAACTTCATGTGGAAATTCATTTTTAAATTCAGCTTTATCAATCAGAATAAAGGTTGGTTCTCTCCAGCGTCTCTTATTATAAAGCCCCTTTGGTGTGTTCAACTTATATAGAGTTAAATCTACTAACATCTCGATATCGTTTCCATTGATGTTTTCTGTGCTCAAAAAAACACTGTCAGTTGAGCTAATGGGGATCAATTTAGGTGCTACAAATGATAAATTAACAGAGTTATAACCTACGTTCAAATAGTGATGTGCTGTTTGAATTTCTCCGGCTAAATTCATTACTTCTGCGAGAATCTCATATGTATAAATAGGGTGATAACTCTTTGGAATATTAGGGTCACTTTCAGCAATAAAACTAATTTTAAACATACCATCTTCGTTTGTCTTAACAGAGCCATTGGCAATTTCTACATCTCTGGAATTAAAAGAAGGAATATTTCTTACATAATTCTGAATAAGTGGTTGTGGAGTGGCAGATTTTCTAATTACTCTGTATTTAACGGTAGCATCATAAATAGAATTACCAGCATAACCCTTAGACCGTCCTTTTACTACTACCACATTATCAAGAGTTTGGTTATAATTATCAGATGTTAAGATTGTTTTAAAAGTAGGACGTTTGTAATTCTCAACTTGTATTGTAATGAATCCAGATTTAGTTTTTATTGTCATAGTTCCATTCATCATTCCAATGGGGATTACGAAAAAACTATCAAATGAACCATCTATATCTGTTTTAAAAACTGTATTGTCAATTTTCTTTCTACTTGCGTTTATAAATTCTACTTCAACAGGATATTCTGGCATAAGCTTCACTTCTGAATTATTTTTTTCAATAATTAAACCTTTGAAATAAACAGTTTGACCTGGTTTATAAATGGCCCTATCAGTAAAGAGATAGGTTGTTACTCTGGGCTTATCATTAATTTTGGGGACAAAAAAACTCATGTAGTTTTCTGAAAATAGAGTATCGCCTTGCTTATGAAATTCAAAAAGGAATGTTCCGTAATTATTACCGCTGAAGGAGTTTATTTTGGCATAACCGTTCTTGTCGGTTTTTAGCGATGCTACTTTTTTGGTAGTATATGACCTATTTCGATTTTCATATTTCTGAACATATACATTAAACTCTACAACACCTGTACTTTTGCCTGTTTCTCTATCCATTAGGAACAAATCATTAAATTCACCTGATGGATTGGAGTTATAAATATAACTGAGTTTTGAAACGGAAAAAGCTGAATATTTTATTGTTTTTGTGGTGTTGAAACTTGAATCATCTGAAACAAAAATCACATAGCTACCCATTTCAAGTTCTGGTATTTTAATCTCTGCAGTGCTCTGCCTGTGATCATTTGTATTTGGGAGCTTCAAATCCCATGTAATTAATGCTTTCTTCCCCAATTCTCTCTCAACATAATTTTTTAAATTATATCTGTCTATGTATGCCTTTGGGTCACCTTTTACTATTTTAAAGTATAATTTATTGATATTTTGAAATTCAATAAGTGCTAAACTTGGTTTTTCTGGCGACTGGCCTACTTGTATATCCAGGTTAAATTTAATGTTATTTATTCGAGCTTTTAAACTTCGGCATTTATTTGTTTGCTGGAGATTAGGATATTCTCTGATTGTGATATCACATATACTATCAGCGATTACATAATAATACCTAATATCATCATTCAACCCTTTGATATATCCATTACCCATGTTGTAGTAATTGTTTGCTAACTCATAGGCAATGGATGAATACACAGGTTGATTTTTAAATTTACTTGCCAGGTATTTCAGTGCATTTGAATATTTAATCTGGTTTTTGAATGTTTTAGGCGAATTTGAATGCGCAAATTTTAACCTTTTTAAATCTATATCAACATAAGCTTCGAGGTTGTTATTCTCTTTATGAAGTGATAAAAGGCTCTGAAATATTGACATCATAGCAGATGTTCTAGATTTATTACGATTAATTTTTTCATCGATAAATTTGTTCAATGGCATAAGGAATCTTGTCGCTTCTTTTGATTCTTTAGTACCAATAATTGCAAGGCCATAATCATTTGAAGAAAAATATTCAATGGCCCTATTTGCCAGCAAATCATATAAATAAGGATAAGTAGTATAATTTGATGTGTCACCGTGTATCAGAATTGCATTAAATTCACTTAATGGGATTGAAACCAACTCATCTTTGGGCTTTAATGAGGAAAAATAATATTGGGAAATAATTTTGTTAAAAGTTACGGCATCCCATGTTGAAATATCATCATCTAAACTGCCCATAGATATTTTCAAGTTGTTTATTTTCCACCGGTTATGATTATAGTAGGCGTGGTATAATTCCGCAATTAGAGAATATAGTATTTGCTTTTCGGGAATGCTTGCAGTTTCTGCATTTAATTTAAAATTATTTATGGTCTTAATCAGATAATCTTCTTTAAAAGTACTTTGTAAGCTAGCCATATAAACTAGAGCCTTTAGAGCTTGAGGTTGATTATTATTAACCGAAGCATCCGTGTAAATATTTTCTACAAGCTTGATCGCTGATTTTGGCTGTCCATTTTTTGATAGTTTGTACACTTTATCCCATTTGTCTTTGTAATTATCATAGTTATTAAAGCTACTTACTGTCAAAGTCAGAAGAAAGATGAATGTCGAGAGGACTATATATTTAGTAGTATTCATTATGATTATAGTAAAATCAAGTCATATTAGATTAATGACCACAAATATAACGCCTTAATCGTTCTAATTATTTCTTTTGTGCTTCATACTATTATTGTTTGATAATAAGATATATAGTATTTATCACGTGAAAATTAGATGTTAATCTCTTGTTAATTTGGCATATGTATAATTTTTCATTTGCAGATTTTATTTTATATTTGCCACGTAATTCAATTCCTCGTACTGCTAACTGCATTGTTTAAGCAACTCTGAGTCTTATTGATTTATAAAGAAGGGTGGAGAGATTAGGCTCTACGAAGCCCTGGCAACCAGCTATTAAAGAAATGGTGCCAATACCTAACCCACTGTAAATATACTGTGGGAAATGATAAATATTAAGTGCAGGTTCAGGCAAGTACCTTATTACTATGTAATCGGTTATAGTTTTCTCCTGTACTTATTAAATTAATGAGTATGAAATCTGATATAAAAACCGAGTTATCTCAAAGGATTTTGGTTCTGGACGGAGCTATGGGAACAATGATTCAAAGATATAATTTGGAGGAAAAAGATTATAAGGGTAAGCGATTCCTAAATCATAAGCATCTCGTTAAAGGCAATAACGATTTATTAAACCTTACGCAGCCTCAAATTATTAAGGAAATTCATAATGAATATTTAAAATCAGGTGCTGACATAATTGAAACAAACACGTTTAATGCTACTCGTATTTCACAAAGTGATTATGGCCTTGAGTCAGAGGTTTACGACATAAACTATCAAGCTGCAAAGATTGCAACAGATATTGCCCGACAGTATACAGATTCCAATCCTCAGAGGCCCCGATATGTTGCCGGTGCAATAGGTCCAACAAATAAAACAGCATCAATGTCTCCAGAAGTAACGGATCCTGGATATCGTAATATAACATTCGATGAACTCCGTGATAATTATTACGAGCAGGCAAAAGCATTAATTGATGGAGGAATTGATGTATTTCTTGTTGAAACCATATTTGATACTTTAAATGCAAAAGCTGCATTATTTGGCATTAATCAATTACTTGAAGAAATTGATCAAAAAATCCCAATAATGATTTCAGGTACTATAACAGATGCCAGTGGAAGAACCCTTTCAGGTCAAACTCTTGAGGCATTTGTTACTTCTGTTTCTCATATTGAAATGCTTAGCATAGGCTTAAATTGTTCTTTGGGATCTGAACAAATAAGACCATATCTTGATGAACTATCAAAATTATCACCAACAAACGTCAGCGTATATCCAAATGCAGGCCTCCCTAATCAATTTGGCGAGTATGACGAAACTCCTCATCAAATGGGAGTTTATATACGTGATTTTGTTGAAAATGGGATGACAAATATTGTTGGCGGATGCTGTGGAACCACGCCTGATCATATAAAAGAAATTGCAAACATTGTTGAAGAATATAGTACCCGGATATTACCAGGAAAAAACAATATAACAGAAGTTAGTGGTCTTGAACCAGTAAAAATTTCACCCCTTGTAAACTTTGTTAATATTGGAGAAAGAACTAATGTAAGTGGTTCGATAAGGTTTGCCAAATTGATAAGAGATAAAAAATATGAAGAAGCCTTAAATGTTGCTAGAAATCAAGTAGAGGGAGGTGCACAAATATTAGATGTGAACATGGATGATGGCATGCTAGATGCAGAAGTGGAGATGGTAACATTTTTGAATTATCTCACATCGGACCCTGATGTTTCTAGATTGCCTATTATGATTGATTCTTCAAAGTGGGAAGTTATTGAAGCTGGATTAAAATGCATTCAAGGAAAGGGAATAGTAAACTCTATTAGTCTAAAAAATGGTGAAAAGGAGTTTTTGGATCAAGCAAAGCTAATACAGAATTATGGAGCTGCCTTAGTGGTAATGGCATTTGATGAACAAGGACAAGCTGCTGATTATAATAGAAAAATAGAGATATGTGAGCGAGCATATAATTTACTTATCAAAAATGGCTTTAATGCTGAAGATATAATCTTTGACCCAAATATTTTAGCAATAGGAACTGGAATCTCGGAGCATAATAATTATGCTGTAGACTACATAAATGCCGTTAAATGGATTAAAACAAATCTACCATATTGTAAAGTTAGTGGTGGTGTAAGTAATCTTTCTTTCTCATTTCGGGGAAATAATGTTGTTCGTGAAGCTATTCATTCAGTATTTCTCTATCATGCTATAGATGCAGGTATGGACATGGGGATTGTTAATCCAGGGATGTTACAGATCTATGATGAAATTCCAGAAGATCTCCAAAAACTGGTTTCGGATGTTGTCCTGAATAAGAGAAAAGATGCTACTGAGAGGTTACTGATTTATGCAGAAAAAATTAAAGAGTCTGATCATAAAAGAGAGAAATTAATATTGGAGTGGAGGAACCTTCCGGTTCAGGAAAGATTAGAGCACGCATTGGTTAAAGGAATAATGGAATTTATAGAAGAAGATGTTGAAATAGCTAGAAAAGAATTAAATAGAGCCATTGATGTTATTGAGATACCACTTATGAATGGTATGAATATCGTTGGAGACTTGTTTGGCTCTGGAAAAATGTTTCTTCCTCAAGTTGTGAAAAGCGCAAGGGTTATGAAAAAAGCTGTTTCATATTTATTGCCATTTATTGAAGAAGAAAATGACGGGATCTCTATTAGTAGCGGTAAAGTGGTGCTTGCAACCGTAAAGGGCGACGTTCATGATATTGGTAAAAATATTGTTGGAGTTGTATTAGCGTGCAATAATTATGAGGTTATTGACTTGGGTGTTATGGTGCCAGCTGAAAAAATAATAGAAACAATAGAAGAAGAAAAAGCAGATATATTAGGTTTAAGTGGTTTGATAACACCTTCTTTGGAAGAAATGGTGCATGTTGCAAATGAACTTACTCGTTTGGGTAAGGATATACCTCTTTTGATAGGAGGGGCAACAACCTCTGCAATACATACCGCAGTAAAAATAGATCCAAAATATAAGCATCCTGTAATACATGTTAAAGATGCATCTAAAGTTATTGGTGTGGCAGGTAAACTATTGGCAGAGAATGAAAAGGAAGCATTTTTGGACTTGACAAACAAAGAGTACGATAGGCTAAGAAATAAGCATGAACAAAATTCGATAAATAAAAAATACATAAGCTTGGCCGATGCGAGAAAAAACAAATATAATTTGATATCAAATGACACTAAAATAGTTACACCAAACTTTATTGGTGTAAAAGTTATAGATAATATTGATCTTAAAATTTTAAGAGAATACATAGACTGGACATTTTTCTTTCATGCATGGAAACTAAATGGGAAATACCCTGCAATTTTTAATGATCCCATAAAGGGAGACGAAGCCAAAAAACTTTTTTCAGATGCCAATCAGATGTTGGATCAAATAATTGATGAAAATTGGCTTATGGCAAAGGCTGTTTTTGGAATTTTTAAAGCTTCCTCCAATGATGATGATATAATTGTTTCAGATCAAGATGGTAATTCTAGAAAACTTAATTTTCTCAGAAATCAGGAAGAAAAGAAATCGGGATATCCAAACCTTTGCTTAAGTGATTTTATTAATAATTCTGAATCACAGAAAAATGATTACCTAGGGTGTTTTATCTCTACGGCTGGTATTGGAATAGAGAAGCACGTTGAAAGGTTTAAGGAAGAAAATGATGACTATAGTTCCATACTTCTAAAGGTGCTTGCAGATAGATTGGCAGAGGCTTCTACTGAGTACTTGCATAGAACAATAAGAAAAGAATACTGGGGATATGCCAAAAATGAAGACCTAAGTACAGAGGAACTGTTACGAGAAAAATATCAAGGAATAAGACCTGCTCCTGGCTATCCTGCATGTCCAGATCATAGCGAAAAAGAAAAATTATTTGAAATGTTAAAGGCAAAAGAAACCATAGGTGTGGCGCTAACAGAAAGTTATGCCATGTATCCCGCCGCTTCAGTTAGCGGCTATGTTTTTGCTCAAAAGGATGCTCAGTATTTTAATGTTGGAAAAATTCAACAAGATCAGGTTGAAGAATATGCCGTTAGAAAAGGGCAAACAATAGACACAATCAAGAAACTTTTACCCATGAATACATAATAATTAGATTATAAAATATGGCACTAACAGTATTGCAACATATAGAAAAATCGAAGGGAACACTTTTTTCCTTTGAATTATTACCACCCCTAAAGGGACATGATTTTGAGTCAACAGAACAGTCCATTGAACCACTATTAGAATTTAAGCCTTCTTTTATCAATATTACCTATCATCAACAAGAGGTTGTTTATGAAAATGCAGGAAAGGGACTAATGCGAAAGCATACCATTAGAAAAAGACCAGGAACGGTGGGTATTGCCGCTGCAATTAAGTATCGTTATGGTATAAATGTGGTCCCTCATATTATCTGTGGAGGTTTTACAAAAGAGGATACAGAAAATGCATTAATAGACTTGCAGTTTTTAGGAATAAATAATCTACTAGTTGTTCGCGGTGATCCGCAACCAGGAGCAAAAGTTTTTATTCCTGAGCCTAACGGAAATGAGCACTCTTCAGATCTAATAGAGCAAATAGTAAATCTTAACAATGGCATTTACATTGATAATAAACTTGAGAATACAAGGTCTATGAATTTTTGTATTGGTGTTGCAGGTTATCCCGAAAAGCACAGTGAATCTCCTAATATAGACAGTGATATTCATTTTTTAAAGAAGAAGATAGATGCTGGTGCATCATATATAGTTACTCAAATGTTTTATGATAATAATAAGTATTTTGAATTTGTAAAACTATGCAGAGAAAAGGGAATAAACGTTCCTATTATACCAGGCTTAAAACCTATTGCAACCAAAACACATCTAAAAAACATTCCAAAAACATTTAATGTTGATCTTCCTGTTGATCTTGTTAAAGAAGTTATAAAGTGTAAGGATAATAAGTCTGTAAGACAAGTAGGAGTGGAGTGGGCAACTCAGCAATCAAAGGAGTTAAAAGCTGCAAATGTTCCTGTAATTCATTTCTATACAATGGGTAAATCTGATAATATTCAGAAAATAGCAAAGGCTGTTTATTAGTTAGGAGATAATATCTACATAACGATTTTAATCCAGGGTAATCCGATAACAATATAAATGATAAAACTAAGTAAAGTTAATATTCCTCCATATTTATACACTTCCTTGGGGGTAATATATCCGCTACTGATATATAGTATATTACAACTAGATCCTTGTGGAGTTAGTACTGAAAAATAGTTCGTTGCAAAAAGAAGCATTAATGCGAGCGGAACAGGGTCTATTCCAAGACTTTTACCTGCACCCATAAAAACACCCATAAGAGCCATCAAATGAGCTGTTTGACTTACGAATAAATAATGTAGAACTATGTATACAAACACCAACATAATAAAAGCAATATTTATGTTAATGCCACTAATATGATTTGCCAAGACATCTCCAACATAATCCATAAATTTCATTTCATTTAGCTGACTACTCATTATAAATAAAATCGCAAACCAAATCATTGTTGATAATGCTTCGCCTTCATTTTTTATTTCTTTTACCTTGAAAACATTAGTTACTAGTAGAAGAGCAAACCCAAAAAATGCAATTATTGTTTTGTTTAAATCCAGCAAGCCTGATAAAGCCCAAAAGACAACAAGGAGTGCGAATACAACCCCAGTAATTATTTCATCACGGCTCATCGAGCCCATACTTATTAATTCCTTTGTAGCATGATTAGGCGCCTCTGGAGTATTTTTTATCTGCGGAGGAAATATTCGATATAAAATCCAAGGGACAAAAATCGCCGACACAATTGTTGGCACAGAAGCTGCCAAAACCCAAGTTCCAAAACTAATATTAACCCCAAATGATTGTGCAATGGATACACCCACAGGATTAGCTGCCATTGCAGTAAGCCAAAGTGCTGAGGATAATCCTATTCCATACATACTCGAAAACATTAGGAAGGCTCCCAGCTTTTTCCTTGTACCTTTTTCAGGATCTGATCCGTTTACTTCTGACACAGAATAAATAATTGGGAAGAGTAGTCCTGTTCTTGCTGTATTACTTGGGAAGGCTGGAGAAATAATCATATCTGTTGCTATCAAACTATATCCAAGCCCCAATGTTGTGCTTCCAAACCTCCTAATCATTAATAATGCAATCCGTTTACCAAATCCAGACTTAACAATAGCTTTCGCAATCATAAATGCTAGTACAATTAATAAAACAATATCATTTGAAAACCCTGAAAATGCAGTACTAGCATCAATTGTATTTGTAATTACGGCAATTACCATACCTAATATAGATGCCACAAGAATATTGAATGCACCCGTTATTACACCAAAGATTGTTGTTATGAAAACAGCAAATAAATGCCAAGCGGTATGGTCAATTTCATTTGGATGCGGAAGAAACCAAATTATAATACCCAAACTAACTATTGCAATTTTTTTAATCAAAACTTGTGTATCATTGTTAAGAAAGTTAATCTATAAAACGTATAATTTTGGTTTCGTAAGAATCTAGATCAAACCAAAAAATAATATCATTACTTGCTTTTTTATATTGAGGAATAGTACCATCAACAGTCACGGATTTAGCTTCAACTACCATTGATAATCCACTAATCTTGTAATCATTATTATTTGAAACTTGGACTCTCCCATCAGGGTTAATATTGTATTCAATGTTATCAATGGATGTTCGATAATCAAGAAAATCAGCAATTGTTGTTATGTTTAATCTACCCAGCATTTTTTGTTGGGATAATTTATTTAATGCTTCATTAAAACCGGGATGAGCTATAATTACAGAATCTTTATCATAAGTCCACATGCCTTTTTCCTGGTTAACCCATGCTGGATATACATGATTTATTTCAACATATCCGTTTTCTATCATGCTCTCAATCTTGTCGTTATTAAAAAGATAATCCCACATATACGGATCATTGATAAATAATACACTTGATGTTGACCAGTGAAAAAGATTATTCGTAAGGCTATTATGTTGGTAATAATCGGGTTTTGGAAAAAAATCCCCATAACCGCTAAAGGGTTTTTCCAAGGAGGATGGGAATTGCCAATTCTGAAATGTATTCATCTCCTCATAATATGCATTATGTAAATACCTAATTCCATTTTTCCCCCATTTATCGACAGAGTAGAAAGGCGATCCTTTAACTGTTGCATCACATATTAGGTCTTCTCTGTTGTTTTCAGGGCCATTGTTATTACCATGATCAATCCATGTTGGTGATGAAAAATTTTGAGACATATACTCAAGTGCTTCATCTAATCTTTTTGGAGTAGTCGTAAAGTGATCAGGAGTATGTAAACAAATATCATATCCTTTGTCGTTTAAGTCAAAAAGAAAACTGGCAAATTCATCATCAGTTAATATGGCACTTTCAGCTCCAATAAATAATCCACTAGAAGCATTAAAGTTTGTAACCGTATCAGGATTATCATAAAACACACTTTTTGTAACAGGGATATTATAATAGACAAAACCTCCAGTGGAATTATCTGATGAAGTAATTTTTTCTGATCCAAAATATGTAGCTCTGTTTGTTCTAATATTAGTAAAATCAGCATGTTCAGTCCAGATGTAAGAAGCTTCATACCCATTTGGATTCTTCATGAACCTTGGGATTGTATTTATTGGATGACCTATGTAAATGGAAAATTCAAATTCCCTACGAGTGGATTTAACATATTTGCTGTACGATTGATCAACCTTCCAGTTATTACTGTCAGGATTCAGTGGAAATCTAAAAAATGGATGATCTTTATTGTAATCAAGATTCAAATAGATAATTTTTTTAGGGATATCTGCTTGAATTGAGGATATTTTGGGCGTATGATAAATTACAAAACCATCAGATTTGTCGCCAATCATTAACCCTTCCCTATCTAGCCAGTATTCAGATTGAAAAGGTTTAGACTCGATTTTCCTATTACTACGATATACTTCGTTAATTTCCTGATTGTATTGAATTGCAATAGCCTCTCGATTTACTATTTGCTTCTTTTTATATTTTTCCTCTATATTAATATCTAATCTACCAGAGTTTTTATTACATTGTATGACCACTTTAACTTTGCCCCATTTTATATTTAAGTCGAAGTTCAGATTAACACCTTCAGATGTAACTTTTTTCCCTTTATAATTCAAACCATACACTCCATTAATTGGATTATCCTTGAGGACTCTATCCGTGTTAAAGTATAAATCTTCTATTATTATATTATCAGATTTATTCCTGAAACTAATTTTCTTGTCCGAATACCATATTGAATAGTAATTATTTTTGAAGAGTAGGACTTCCTCTAAATCATCATTAATTTTCATTTGGTAATTTGGTAAAAATGAAGGAGTTATACATCTTGAAAATTCTAACTTTAAATCATCCATATCAGTTTCTGAATTCCTATTCCATAGAAATGCTTTAATTTTTGAATTTTTTATGATGCTTCTGGGAATTTTTATTGATGCATTGAAATCATACCAATCATTTGCTGTTTTTAAAGTATTGGATAAATCAACTCCTTTCCACAATAAACCTTCATTTAAGCTGTCAAGAATAGTAATAACGAATATTGCATCATTATTTACCTTTTTACTTCTAACATAACCCTCAACAGATAACAAAACATTTTCATTTGATAATTCTTGGGGGATTAAAAGTTCCATCCCTAATCCATATGGATTTAAAGAGTCAGTATGTGATAAATAATAACCTGAATGGGCTGACCCAGAATCAATGGTGCTAAGACCAATCCAATATTTTTGATGATTTAATCCCTCTAAATCATTGAAAAATATCTGTGGATACAGAGTTGTTGAAAATGATAAAAATATTATAAATAGCAACTTTTTACCACAAGAACAGATATTAAGTAAAGACATTTTTAATACTTTTAAACTTCGATTTACTTCTTCTGGATAAATAATAAAAATATTCTCAACACCAACAAAAAGCTATGACAAAAGGACCATTAACAATTACATGTTACGGCGATACTGACCTCCAACATGGAAAAGAGTATTCGTTATTTGACCTATGGAAGTATATTTGGTAGCATCCATTAGTGCATCAAATACATTCTCATTTTTCATGGCTTTTAATTTAAGAATCTTTAGTGCTTCTTTCGCTTCTACCTCCCATGTTTTGTGTAGTTCATTGAGCATTTTAATTTGATATTCCTTTTCTTTTTTGGTAGCACGAATAACTTCACCTGGAACAATGGTTTTTGACCCTTGGCTTCCAAGAAATGTATTGACACCAATTATTGGCATTTCACCAGTGTGTTTGAGGTGCTCATAGTAAAGACTCTCCTCCTGTATTTTACCTCGCTGATACATTGTTTCCATGGCTCCTAAAACACCACCTCGCTCGGTTAGTCTATCCATTTCTGTTAAAATAGCTTCTTCAACAAGTTCTGTAAGCTCCTCAATTATAAAAGATCCTTGCAAAGGGTTCTGGTTTTTTGAAAGGCCTAGTTCATGATTAATAATCATTTGAATGGCAATTGCTCTTCTTACGGAATCTTCAGTTGGAGTTGTTATTGCTTCATCATAGGCATTTGTATGAAGAGAATTACAATTATCATAAATTGCATAAAGAGCTTGCAATGTAGTGCGTATATCATTGAAGTCAATTTCTTGAGCATGTAATGAACGACCTGAAGTTTGAATATGATATTTTAACTTTTGTGCTCGTTCATTGGCACCATACTTTAATTTCATGGCCTTGGCCCAAATTAGACGGGCTACCCTTCCAATTACTGCATATTCAGGATCTTCACCATTTGAAAAGAAAAAGCTTAGATTTGGAGCAAATTTATTGATATCCATGCCCCTTGAGAGATAATACTCCACATATGTAAATCCATTTGCAAGGGTGAAGGCAAGCTGACTAATTGGATTTGCACCTGCTTCTGCAATATGATAACCGGAAATGCTTACGCTATAAAAATTCTTAACATAATTATCAATGAAATACTCCTGAATATCTCCCATTACCTTAAGTGAAAAGTCAGTGGAGAATATACATGTATTTTGGGCTTGGTCTTCTTTTAAAATGTCAGCCTGAATAGTGCCACGTACCCTGCAAATAGTTTTTTTCTTAATATCATCATATGTATCTTTTGGAAGAACCATATCACCAGTTACTCCCAATAACATTAATCCCAGTCCGTTATTTCCCTCTGGTATTTTTCCTTGGTAAGATGGTCTTTTGGTTCCCTTTTTAGAATAGATGGAATTTATCTTATTCTGAACATCCTTTTCAAGTTTGTTATCTTTTATGTATAATTCACATTGCTGGTCTATGGCAGTATTCATAAAGTAGCTTACCATAGTAGGCGCAGGTCCATTTATTGTCATAGACACTGAGGTCATGGGGTCGCACAAATTAAATCCAGAGTACAATTTTTTTGCATCATCCAAGCATGATATACTAACACCCGAATTTCCAATTTTTCCATAAATATCAGGCCTATTGTCAGGGTCTTCACCATAAAGGGTTACTGAATCAAATGCGGTTGAAAGCCTTTTGGCAGGCAGTCCTCTGCTGACATAATGAAACCTTCTATTTGTTCGTTCTGGTCCGCCTTCTCCAGCAAACATTCTTGTTGGATCTTCTCCTTCTCGTTTAAATGGAAATACACCCGCTGCAAATGGAAATTCACCTGGAACATTCTCACTTAATATCCATCTTAAAATTTCACCCCAGCTCTTAAATTTTGGCAAACTTATTTTTGGAATTTTTATGTGTGATAGGGATTCTGTTTTAGTTGCAATCTTTATTTCTTTATCACGAACTTTATAGGTATAATAATCACCTTCATATTGCCTTTTCTTTTCTTCCCAAGTGTCAAGAATTTCTTTGTTTATTGGGTCTAATTCTTTGAGTGTATTCTCATAAATCTCTTCCAGAGACAAAAAATCATCACTACCTGTTTCCTTTACATAATCAATGGATTTATGAAGATTATATAACTTTTCTGCGACCTCCGACTGCTGATTAACTTCTTTGTTATAACTACGAATGGTTTCCGTAATTTCTGAGAGATACCTTACTCGCTTGGGAGGAATAATATAAATTTTGTCAGGTGAATATTCAAAGCTACCTTCAGGTAATACAAAGCTACCCCCTGCTTTTTCATTCAATACATTAAGTAAAGTTTCATATAGCTTATTTACTCCGGGATCATTGAATTGTGAAGCAACAGTGTCATATACTGGCATATCTCCAAGGTCAGTATCGAATAACATATTATTACGTTGATATTGTTTTCTTACATCACGCAATGCGTCAAGTGCACCGAGTTTATCTGACTTATTCAATGCAATAACGTCTGCATAATCTAGCATATCAATTTTTTCTAATTGACTGGCGGCACCATATTCAGGGGTCATTACATATAATGAAACATCACTATGATCAATTATTGCCGTATCTGACTGCCCTATTCCTGATGTTTCAAGAATAATTAGGTCAAAACCTGCAGCCTGAGCTATTGTTTCAGCATCTTTAACATAATTTGAAATACTCAAATTTGATTGACGAGTTGCTAGCGAACGCATATAAACACGGTCATCATCAATTGCATTCATTCTTATGCGATCTCCTAATAAAGCGCCTCCAGATTTTCGTTTTGATGGATCAACGGAAATTATTGCAATGTATTTATTTGGGAATGTATCAAGAAAGCGTCTTACAATTTCATCCACAAGGGAAGATTTCCCAGCACCTCCAGTACCAGTTATTCCTAAAACAGGTGCTTTTTTAGCCTTTGATTTATTTATCAGCTCTTTTATCATGGGTGATGCTAGGTCAGGATAATTTTCTGCTGCACTTATAAGCCTTCCAATAGCTACATAGCTGCATTTGAGAACATTATTTAAATCAATTTTTAGCATTTCTCCACTAGCAAAGTCTGATTTCTCCATAAGATCATTAATCATTCCTTGCAGTCCCATTTCCATTCCATCGTCTGGTGAATAAATTCTGGTAATACCATAATTCATTAGTTCTTTTACTTCTTCAGGAAGTATAACACCACCACCACCACCAAATATTTTGATATGACCACAACCCTTATCTTCAAGCATATCATACATATATTTGAAAAACTCCATGTGACCACCTTGATAAGATGTGATTGCAATTGCCTGAGCATCTTCTTGAATAGCAGCATTTACTATTTCATGTACTGATCGATTATGGCCAAGATGAATTACCTCAGCACCAGATGACTGAATAATCCGACGCATAACATTAATGGCAGCATCATGACCATCAAAAAGTGAGGCAGCGGTAACAATACGAATATGGTTTTTAGGTTTGTAAACCTTAGGAGCCTGTGTCATATTATTTTAATTTTTGAGTAACTGCAAATATAATCAATGTTTGGTTTAAAAAGATTGCATGTTTTGTTATATGAATGGACCAAAATCTAACAAAAATTCAAATAAAAATATTTATAATCTGCCATGAATCAAAATATAAAAATTCCATGGTCTTATATTTTTTCTAGTGTATAAAGTTGTTGGGTAACTGAATTTAAGGTAGCAAAAACTAGGTTTTTTTGGTAAATTTGTGGCTTATTTAAATATCAAACAAAATGAGAAACTTAAATATATTTCTGACTTTATCTTTTGTGATTTTAAGTCGTATTTATTTATTTGCTGGCGAGGGAATGTGGATCCCAATGCTATTACAACAAATGAATGAAAAAGAAATGAAGGAGATGGGAATGAAGATTACAGCTGAGGATATTTATTCCATCAACAAAAGTAGTCTTAAAGATGCCATTGTATTATTTGGTCGTGGTTGTACTGGTGAAATAATTTCGAATGAAGGGTTATTGCTTACCAACCATCACTGTGGGTATGGTAATATACAAAAGCATAGTAGTATTGATAATGATTATCTCACAGATGGTTTTTGGGCTATGAATCGTGATGAAGAGCTCCCAAACCCTGGATTAACAGCTACTATTATGATTGAGATGAGAGATGTTACAAAAGAAGTTCTCGAAGGTGTTGATGATGATAGTATGTCGATGATAATTCGCAACTCACTTGTAAAAGAAAACATAAAAAATGCTATTTCAGGGTTCGAAGAAAATTCAAAATACAAAGCCAAAATAGTGCCATTTTTTAAGGGGAATCAGTATTATATGATAGTAACCGAGACCTTTAAAGATATAAGATTAGTTGGTGCTCCCCCATCAAACATTGGTAAATTTGGTGGTGATACTGATAACTGGATGTGGCCGCGTCATACGGGGGATTTCTCTCTTTTCAGAATTTATGTTGATAAGGATGGAAACCCCGCAGAATATTCAGAAGACAATGTTCCTTACCAGCCTAAATATTTTTTGCCCATCTCCATAGATGGAGTTGATGAAGGTGACTTTACATTTGTATTTGGTTATCCTGCACGTACAAATGAATATTTGCCATCCTATGCCGTTGAATTGATTACGGAAAAGAGAAACCCTGATAAGATTGATCTCAGAGAAACAAGGCTTGATATTTTTTCAAAATATTCAAATAAATATCCGGAGGTTAGAATAAAATATGCCTCAAAACATGCCAGAGTGTCCAATTATTGGAAGAAAATGATAGGAGAAAGTGCTGGTGTTGAGAGAATGAAAGGGATTGATAAAAAAATGGAGTTTGAAGATAACTTTGTAAAGTGGGCAGATGAATCTGAAACCCCCCAGTATGCAAGCATATTAATAGAATTTAAAAAATTATATACTAAACTTGAACCTCTGCAAGTTGCCACTGATTATCTAAATGAGGCCGGTATGGCAATTGAAATTGTAAAATATGCTAATACTTACAAAAAACTAGTTGGCATTAGTAAGGATGCATCAGTTAGCGAAAAGGATATTAAAACGGAAATAGAAAAATTAAAGCAAAACAATCAATATTTCTTCAAGGATTATTATCAACCGATTGACGAAGAGGTAATGTCCGCATTACTTATCTTATATGACGAAAACATGCCTGATGGAAAATACAAGCCAGAGTTTTTCAAAACCATACATGGTAAATTCAAGGGTAATTATCAGGCATATACTGAATATGTTTTTTCAAAGTCGATGTTTGATAAGGAAAATAAATTAGGAGAATTTTTGAACACATACAAAGCTAATAGATATAAGAAAATTCAAAAAGACCCTGCTTTTGAAATTGCATCTCAACTAGGGAGTATATACAATAATAATATCAGGAAGCAGGTATTGGCCATAAACAATTCCATTGATAGTCTTTCAAGAATTTATATGAAGGCTCAAATGGAGATGTTGCCTAACCATAGGTTTTATCCTGATGCTAACTTCACCCTTCGTGTTTCTTATGGTAATGTGAGTGGATACTACCCAAAGGATGCCGTATATTATGCACCATTTTCAACTTTAGAGGGAATAATGGAAAAAGAAAATCCAGAGATTTATGATTATGTGGTAACCGAAAGGTTGAGAGAGCTATATACATCCAAGGATTATGGTGAGTATGCTGATGAAGACGGAGAATTACATGTTGCATTTATTGCAAGTAATCATACAACAGGTGGTAATTCAGGAAGCCCAGTACTTAATGCAAATGGAGAGCTTGTTGGAGTAAACTTTGATAGATGCTGGGAAGGAACAATGAGTGACCTAATGTATGATCCAAATGTTTGTAGGAATATTTCCATTGATATTAGATACTTTTTATTTATCGTTGATAAATATGCTGGTGCAGGATACCTATTGAATGAAATGAGCTTGGTAGGATCCAATTAATAATTTATCCACACAATTGATAACATAAAAATTTAACCATATATTTTGAATCCGAAACTAAAAATATTACCCCTTAATGATTGGATAGATACCGGAGGAATGCCACTTGTAATTTCTGGGCCATGTAGTGCTGAAACAGAAGAACAATTACTAAAAACGGCAATACAACTCAAAGAAATAGGTAAGGTTCATGTTTTGAGAGCTGGCATATGGAAACCTCGCACACGACCAAATGATTTTGAAGGGGTTGGTGAAAAAGGCTTAGAATGGCTTAAAAAGGCAAAAAAATCCACGGGGTTGCTAACTTCTGTTGAAGTTGCTGATGCAAATCATGTGGAATTGGCATTGAAACATAATGTTGACATACTCTGGGTTGGTGCAAGAACTGTTGTCAATCCTTTTTCTGTGCAAGCAATAGCAGAAGCATTGACAGGTGTAGACGTTCCTGTTATGATAAAAAACCCTCTTAATCCTGATCTTAAATTATGGTTGGGGGCAATAGAGAGACTAAATACAATAGGCATTAATAAATTAATTGCAGTACATAGGGGATTTCATTATTTTGAAAAATCTCCATTTAGAAATGCTCCCATGTGGGAAATACCAATTGAACTAAAAAGAGTGGCACAGGGATTGCCAATTATCGTTGACCCTAGCCATATTTGTGGTAATAGAGAATTGCTGGAAAGTATTAGTCAAAAGGCTCTTGATTTGGAAATGGATGGGCTTATGATTGAAAGTCACCATGACCCAGATGCCGCATTAACGGATTCTGCTCAGCAAATTTCTCCGCATGAATTAAAAGAACTTCTTGAAAACCTTATAATTAGAAATAGAAAGGGGAATATTGATTTTCAGCATAAACTTGAAGGGTTAAGAACAGAGATAGATAAGCTTGACGGAGAGCTACTTCAGATTCTATCTAAAAGAATGGAAATTATTGATGAGATTGGCGAATACAAGAGAAATAATGATATAACCATTCTTCAAATGAAAAGGTGGGCTGGAATAATAAAGGATAGATTGGCCATAGGAACACATATGGGGCTAGACAAATTTTTCCTACAAAAGCTATTACACCTCATACACAAGGAGTCAATCAATCGACAAGAGGATATTTTCTTAAATGAAGGTAATTGATTTAGATGAGATTATTAAATATTATTGTTTTTCCAATTCCCTTTTATAAGGTAAATAATGGAAACAATGCTTAGTAATAACCCGTAAACAATTTCAGAAGACCATGCCAATGTAACATTTGCATCAAAAATAAATATCAAGATGTATGTGTATATTAGATAGATGGCCAGAACAATAACTTCTAATGACAATGAAACATCGGTTCTGCCAGTTCCAGATATTCCGTTGAAAAATATAAACCCAAGTCCAACAAATATAACGCCAACACTTACAATTTTAAGAGCTGGGCGACCCATTTCAATTAATATGGGATCATTTGTATAAATACTAAGTATGGCATTTGGGAATAACAAACCAATACTCACAATACCAATTACACCTATTAGAGTTAATCCTGCTATCTTATAAACTAGAGAAATTACCTCATCTTCTTTTCCTAAACCAATTACATAACTAACAAGGGTGTTCGTAGCAGTTGCAAAACCCCAAATTGGAATCATTAATATTACATATATACTTCGGATTATATTTGAAACTGCAAGAGCCATTTCTCCAATTTTTTCAATAAGTAAAAAGAATACAAACCATACTGATAATGAAAGAAATTGTTGCAGCATAATCGGTATTGCAATTTTTAATATGGAGTATAATCTTGCTAGTTCAGGTTTATAAAACTTGAATAAATTATAGTCGGAGAATTTGACAGTTACAAATGTATATATGATGAAATAAATTAATGCAGTAGCCTCAGCTATAACAGATGCTATTGCTGCACCAGCTACGCCTAATTCTGGGGCTCCGAATTTTCCAAAAATCAATATGTAATCTAAAATAATATTAACGGCTGCCATCACAAATGTTGACCATGTAATAACTTTAGTTTTTGTTAGTCCAACATAAAAGGCTCTAAAAACCATATTACCCATTGCAAAGAAAATACCGAATGATCTATACTTCAAATAAATTGATGTTTCAATGAATATATTTTCTGATTTGACAGCAAAATCAAGTATAAAAACTGACCAATAGCGTAACAATAAAAAAGTTAGAATAGCCATTGGAAGCATAAAGTAAAGTGACTGATCTATTATTTGCCCTATTTCTTTTGGCTTACCCTCTCCATTTCTTCTTGCAATGATAATTTGAGCTCCAGTACTGAATCCAAGACCTAGCATAATAACAGCTAAATAGAAAAGTCCTCCAAGAGCCCCTGCTCCAAGAGCAATTTCACCAACCCTTCCTAAAAAAGCTGTATCTGTAATGTTTATGAGGTTTTGTGCAATGCTACCAAGAATTATTGGGTAAGCAATCTGCCAAATCCGGCTATATTTTATGTCTGTTCTTGTCATTTAGCCGGCAAAGGTAGTGTCAAATTATTTTATTATAATCAATTAAATACTAATGGGTGTGTTTCTTTTTTAATTGAATTTTGGGATTGTATTATTATTCAAGGATTATAGATAATAATAATCCCTTTGTGGTAGCAATAATTAACTAAAGCCATTTTTGTCGCCTAAAGTAGGCGACCATTCCACCACCGATCGCAATCATAATAAAAATTATTATCCAAAAGGTAGAGCTGTTTTTTTCTAGGGGCAGTAGAACATTCATACCATATAAACCGGTAAGGAATGTTAACGGGAGAATGATTGATGAGATTAATGTAAGTATTTTCATAATCTCATTTGTTTTGTTTGTTTGCATTGAGTCAAACGTTGTCCCCAATCCTTCTATCAGTTCTCCATAGTCTTCCGTCATATCCCACATCTTGTTGTAATAATCAAGTATATTACCCCAATAGCCTTCCATATTGTCAGCAAATCCTTCTACAACTCCACTTTCAAATTTATTAAAAACCCTAAGTTGTGGCTTAAACATAGTGTTTATGGCAATTATGTTTTTCCTAGTAACAGATAATCTTTCAATAATTCTTCGGGCTTTTCCACTAAAAAGTTCACGGTTTATCAAGTCCAATTCAAGTCCAATTTTTTTGAGAATAGAAACAGATTCGGCCATTAGCTTTTCAAGAATTGTATAGAGCAAAGCATCCGAAGTCCCAACTTCGAAATCAATGCCTTTTTCTTCCTGCTCTTTTGCTTCTTCAAAAATCCTGTCCACTGCCCAGTGAGTTTTCCCAACAGTAATGATGAAGTCTTCACCCCAGAATACCTTTAGTTCACGAGGTTTAACAAACAAATTTTGTCTATCAAATACTGGGAAATGCAAGACTAAAAAATAATAGTCATCGTAGATATCAATTTTTGGGCGTTGATTAGTTTGCTTGCAATCTTCAATATCTAGATGGTGAAAATGATACTTGTTTTCAAATTCATCAAAATCACGTTCATCAGGATTGTTTACATGTAACCATCTTAGGCGTCCTATTTTTATTAATTCTCTCACAGGGCCAAAAGTAGTGAATTATCCTTAAAGCCGAAAGGATTATTTTGGTAAATATGAATACCAAACTACACAAGATTATACTTTTATATGTATGAGTTTAGCCCAGGTTTAGTTAATGTTTTATATGATATTAGAACTTGTATGGAGCCATGATTTATCATGTTCTTTCAGCCATTGTAACCATCTTATTTTATTCTCTTCTGTCAATAATTGCAAAATTCTAAATTTCTTGAGTTAATAAAGATTTTCCATAATCTTCAAATGCAACCATTATTATAACTACTTCAGTCATAAATTTTGACTTTTAATTGCAGTACTTTTAATAAAAGGTTTCGTGATAAACCAAGGAATAATTAAATTTGCGGTGGTGTAAAAGGTTATAGTTTTGATAAAAATGAGCACAACACCAAAGACGTATAAGTATTCCCAATCAGACTTTAATGACTTTATTAAAATAGCAGATAGTTGTATAAATCAATAGAAATAACATTAGGTAATTTGAAAATGGGGGGAGACTATCCTGTGAGAATTCAATCCATGACCAATACTAAAACATCGGACATTAATTCAACGGTTGATCAGATTGTTGAATTAGTAAAAAGTGGTTGTGAAATTGTTAGGGTAACAACTCAAAACATATCAGATGCAAAATGCCTAAAGGACATAAGGCATGAGTTGGAAAAACTTAATATACTGGTGCCAATTGTTGCGGATGTTCATTTTAATCCAAAGGTTGCTGAAGTTGCTGCATTGTATGCAGATAAAGTTAGAATAAATCCTGGAAACTATTATTCATCAAAAGTTAATGAAACCAATCTTGATGGGATATCCAGAAATTTACTGCCATTAATAAATATATGTAAAAAGAATAATACCATCATTAGGATAGGAGTAAACCATGGATCATTATCAGATAGGGTGCTACAGGAATATGGAGATACTCCTTTGGGCATGGTTCAATCTCTTATGGAGTTTGTGGAAGTATGCAGTATTCATGATTTTCACAATATAGTTTTATCGGTTAAAACAAGTAGTGTGCCCATTATGATAGAGTCAAATTTACTTCTTGTTGATAGATTAAAAGCCAAAGGTGTTTTTTATCCACTCCATTTGGGTGTTACTGAAGCCGGTGGGGATGATGAAGGAAGAATTAAATCTGCTTTAGGCATAGGGTATCTTTTGTCTAAAGGTATTGGGGATACCATAAGAGTAAGTCTAGCAGAGAGTCCTATTATGGAATTACCAACCGCTAGATATCTCGCTTCCAACTACGGGATATCTACTGGCAATAATTTTATTGAAAAACAACACATTGAGAAAATAGCCATACCAGCAAATGAAATAAATGGACCCATTATTGTTTCAAATAAAACTTCAAAACATTCCGATTATTCTTATGAATCTTTGAAATCAAAAAAGATCCCAGAATTAAAAATTATGGAGATTGTAAAATTAGAATACAATAATATGGATTACAATACTTTAATGGTGAGAACTTCGGCTGATTTAAGCTCAATGTTGTATAATAATAATATAGATGGAGTCAGCCTTAGTAACACCCTTACAAATGATGGCCAGAACTCTAAAATATTGCAAGTAATACTACAGGCAATGGGCAAAAGAATTTTCAATTCTGAATACATAGCCTGTCCCACTTGTGGTAGAACTAATGTTGACTTGGTAAAATTACTTAGAAAAATAAAGCAACACACAGATAGCTTGGTTGGATTAAAAATTGCTGTTATGGGATGTATTGTTAATGGTCCTGGAGAAATGCTAGGTGCAGATTATGGTATAGTTGGAAGTTCTAAAGGCCATATTAATCTTTATAAAAAGGGTAAAATAGTTGAAAAACGTATACCTGAGAATGAGGCTGTCAAAGCATTAACAACTTTAATAAAACTTTCTGGTGATTGGAAAGATAAATTATCTTAAAAATATTTTTATACCTTATTTAGTTTAATTCCTAATTTTCAAAAAAAGGCTGTTATTTAGCAATATAAAATACAAAAATTACGTACCTTTATTAAAACTTTAACAATCGAATTGAAGCAATGGACATATCACATATAGAGCATATTGGAATTGCCGTCGACAGTTTAGATGAGGCAATTCCGTACTACGAAGAAATACTCGGGCTTAAATGTTATGCCATAGAGGAAGTAACGGACCAAAAAGTGAGAACTGCTTTTTTCAAAATAGGTCAAACCAAAATAGAACTACTGGAAACCACTGACCCAGAAGGGCCAATTGGCAAGTTCATATCAAAACGTGGACAAGGTATACACCACATTGCATTTGCATCTAGTAATGTTGAGAAAAATTTGCATGAGGCTGAAGCAAAGGGAATAAGATTAATTGATAAAGTCCCACGTAAAGGAGCTGAAGGACTTGACATTGCATTTTTACATCCAAAATCTACATTTGGTGTATTAACCGAATTTTGCGAGGACAAAAAAAGTAAATATCAAACTTAACTCAGGTTTACCAAGATTAACAATAGTGGCTCTTATTCTTAAACTTTTATTTCTTCTGGTGCTTACGGTAGGACCATGAACTCAGGCAGATGTTTTTTACCAAATAAGCCATCTTAATTTTTGTTTTGGGCGAAGGTTCCCCTAATTGATGCATGCTATGTCACCTAATGGTTCAGTTGTTATTGGCTCTGTAGTTGCTGTGGGTGTTATGGTGAGTTTTTTAATGTGAGTCTTGAATAAAGAAAAGCTAAGTCATATTGAATACATATGATTTATGTATTACTTTATTTTTCAATAATTCTATTTCTTTTAGTGCACATATTATGCATTAATTTTTTTATTTTTGAAAAAAAATACTTTGCTAATAATTGGTATCGCAGGCGGAAGTGGCTCAGGGAAAACCACAGTTGTCAACAAAATAATCGAAACCCTACCATCTGATTCGGTGGCATTAATGCCTCAGGATGCTTACTATTATGATAATGGTCATCTTAGTAAAGAGGAAAAGCTAAAAATTAATTTTGATCATCCAAATTCAATCGAGTTTGAACTTTTGGCTGAACACATTAAATTGCTCAAAAAAGGACAAACCATTGAACAACCAATATACAACTATGTGACTTGCGCAAGAGCAACTGATAAAATAAATATATCTCCAAAAAGAGTTGTTATTGTTGAAGGTATCCTGATTTTAACAAATGAAAAGCTAAGAAGATTATTAGATATAAAGCTATTTGTTGATACACCCAAAGATGATAGGCTAATGAGAATAATTCGACGCGATGTACAGGAGCGTGGACGAAATTATAATGACGCTTTTATTCACTACGAGAAATTTGTTAAGCCCATGCATCAGCAGTTTATTGAGCCTACAAAATTATATGCTGATGTGATAATTCCTCAAGGTGGCAATAATAAAGTCGCCATAGAAATGGTATCTTCACGAATACAACTAAACCTAAATAATACCTGACCATAATTTATAAGCTATACAATTTCGTAGAGTTTTACTTACAAACTCTTCATATTTGGTATGGGGTTTTAACTAGCTCAAAAAATCATTTTGCTTAAATCATTGTATCACAAGTAATTATACAGAGTGGCATTTTTATTGGAAGCCATTTATGTATTAACATGTTTAAACATGTTAATACATAAATTATGACTAATGCAAGGTTTTACTATTATACTTTTGCCTCTTAATACATAAAGACAACAACAATGCTAATTTTTATTATTGCAGCGTATTTAATTTTTGCCTTTATACTTACTTTGTTGGGAATAGATAGGCAATCTGAGTGGATAAAAATTTTCTTCATAAGCGTGCTGTTAACTCCTGTCTTGGGCCTTGTTTATTTATACACTAAAAGGAATAAAGTTTCCCATGTAAAATACTATCATTGCCATAATTGTGATTATATCTACCCAATAAAAATGAGAGACTGCCCAATATGTATGGAAGAAGGTGTTAAGGTCAAGCTAAAAAAGTATAAAAGTCCTTATAGCATTTCCTCAAATATTGGTGATTTAAACCTTGTCCACTAGAGGGCATAATCTTACCCACTTTATTACTTCTGTTTCTATCCAAATTACTATTTGGTAACATTTTTGTAAATTTGCTAAAAATAAAATGTTCTATCATAAATATTCCTTAAAGGAAATGTATACAAACGCGTTCAGGAACATAAAGAAAAGAGATTCATTTATTTTGGTTTAATAATTTTCAGCAACCTGCTGAAATTTTATCAATAAGCATCTTCAATAACTACATGCATAAGGAATCTCATTTGATGTTATATAGCATAGCATTATAAATGACTAATTCCATTTGAATTATAAAAAATCAAAGAAATGAAATTACCAAAGGCAGAATCGTTTAAAATAAAAATGGTAGAGGCCATACGCCCTAGTACCATAGATGAGCGTTTAAAATGGATTAAGGAAGCCAATTTCAATTTATTTAACCTAAAAAGTGAACAAGTCTTCATTGATCTCTTAACAGACTCTGGTACTGGAGCTATGAGCGATAAACAATGGTCAGAAATGATGTTAGGTGATGAAAGCTATGCTGGAGCTTCTTCCTATTATAAATTAAAAAATGCCATTCAAGATATAACAGGATTTGAATATTTTTTACCAACGCATCAGGGTAGAGCAGCAGAAAATGTTCTATTCTCAACTATTATCAATGAAGGTGATATAATACCTGGAAATTCACATTTCGATACAACCAAGGCACACATTGAGCATAGAAAATCATATGCTATAGATTGTACTATTGATGAGGCATTTGATACTGAGGTAAACCATCCATTTAAGGGAAATATTGATATTGTAAAACTTGAGAAGGTATTAACAGAAAACCAAGTTGAAAAAATTCCATTAATTATTGTCACAATCACTTGTAATTCATCAGGGGGTCAGCCGGTGTCTATGCAAAACATGAAAAATGTTAGTAAGATTGCTAAAAAATATGGTATTCCGGTTTACTATGACTCTGCAAGGTTTGCAGAAAATGCCTATTTCATAAAAAAACGGGAAAAAGGGTATTCGGATAAATCAATCCGAGAAATTGTTAAAGAGATGTTCTCCTATGCTGATGGTATGACTATGAGTAGTAAGAAAGATGCCATAGTTAATATGGGTGGTTTTCTTGGGTTACGTCATAAGGAAGTATTTGATAGAGCAAGTGTATTTAATATTCTATATGAAGGGTTTAATACCTATGGAGGTATGTCAGGTCGTGATATGAATGCCCTTGCCCAAGGATTATATGATGGAACGGAGCTTTCATATCTTGAAACTAGAATTAATCAGGTCGCATTTCTAGGCCAAATGTTAAAAGATAAGGGTATACCAGTGCAATTTCCTTTTGGTGGTCATGCAATTTTTGTGGATGCAAAAAAGTTTTTACCACATCTTCCAAAGGAAGAATTTATAGCACAAACCTTAGCTGTTGAACTATATATAGAAGGTGGCGTTAGAGCTGTTGAAATAGGCAGTATTATGGCTGATAGAGATCCTGATTCTGGATTAAATCGTTATCCTGACCTGGAATTAATGCGACTTGCAATTCCAAGAAGAACATATACAAATGATCATATGAAATATGTTGCGGCGTCAATTATTAATGTTTTTGAGAGAAGAAGTAAAATCACAAAAGGATTAATAATTACTAAGGAGGCTCCAATACTAAGACATTTTACAGTAGAATTGGATAGAGCGTAATTATTTTTTGAAATAATTTAAAGAGCCCTAAATCAAATGGGATCTTTTAAAAAAACTTTAATGGACTCAGCAAAAAAGAACGGAAGGTATCAAAGGATTTATGATCAAATAAAAAAACTAGTAGATAACGGAAGCAATAATTCATTATCTACAATGGCTACTATAATTGCAGTCTTACATAATAAGATGGACTATTATTATTGGACTGGATTTTATCTTCTTGCTGACGATAAATTGCAAGTTGGGCCATATCAAGGCTCTCTAGCATGCATAGATTTGAAAAAGGATACGGGTGCTTGTTGGGGATGTATAAATCAAGGAATGCCATTGATTGTGCCCAATGTAAATGATTATCCTGGTCATATTGCTTGTGATAGTAAGTCGGCCTCGGAAATAGTTATTCCATTAAAAACTAGTAATGGAAAAATAATTGGAGTTATGGATGTTGATTCAGTTGAATTGAATAGTTTTGATGAGGTTGATTCGAATTGGCTTGAGAAAATTATAGCATTGATAAACCTTTAACTAGACATGCTAATGTCTATTACACTACTTTTACACAAAATTAATATTCATGCTAACGGTTCTGGTTACATTAATAATGATATTTCTTTCTTTTCATGTTCTACCATTAGCCATTGGAATAAATATTAATAGCAATCCTCTAAAATCCTTATTGATATTCATTCTAATAATTAGCATACAGGTCTTTATCTATTGGTTAGGTATCAGGGTTGGTAATGTATTTATGTATTTAATGGATGGATTTAGCGGGGTTATCATTTTTATTGGATTTCTTTTAATAGGAATACGGATGTTGATGGAGGTATTTAATATAAGAAAGGGAGAGAGGTCGTATTCACATGAAAAATTATGGCATATTGCTCTTGCTGCATTGGCCCAAGGTATAAATACATTCTTAGTTGGCCTTATGTTTTATTATATACCAATTAATGTTAGATACACTCTAATAGTTTTATTAATTGCCGTTTCGATAATATCCTTAATGGGGCTATTTATGAAATCACAAAGACTAAATTTAGTTTTTGCATCTTTGTTATATGCAATTGGTGGATTAGGAATGTTATTTTCGGGATGTTTTTTTGCATTTTACTACTAAAAAATCTTTTTATATGAGAAAAGGTAAACTTATCCTTGTTTTATTATTCTTTTTTATAGTTACTTTAAAAGGTCAAATACCATCTGGTTATTATGATGGTACTCAAGGACTTTATGGAAATGATTTAAAAATCAGCTTACACAATATCATTGATGATCACATTGAATTTTCTTACAATGACCTTAGAGATTTTATTTTAATAAACACTGATGAGGATCCAAATAATAGTAATAATGTTATTTTACTTTATTCAGGAAGGTCTCAAGCCAAAAGTACATTTGGCGGTGGTGCAAATGATTGGAATAGAGAACATGTATGGGCTAAGTCACATGGAGGATTTGGAAATAATCCCCCTGCTGGTACTGATGCTCATCACATAAGGCCAACTGATGCATCCGTAAATAGTAGTAGAGGGAACCTTGATTTTGATATGGGAGGAAATCCTGTTCCAGAGGCCACAGGATGCTATAAAGATAGTGATTCTTTTGAACCTAGAGATGGTGTAAAAGGAGATGTAGCCAGAATGATATTTTATATGGCAACACGATATAATGGTGGTGGTAATGAACCTTCTCTTCAGGTTGTTGATATGGTAAATACATCTCCTAATCCAGAACATGGAAAGCTATCCCAGTTGTTATTGTGGAATATTGAAGATCCCCCAGATGATTTTGAACAAAATCGTAATGACGTAATTTATTATCAGTATCAGAATAATAGAAACCCATTCATAGATTATCCAGAATTTGCTGATGCAATTTGGGGAAATCAATCTGGTAATTTAGAGGTGGGTAATTTGGATATGAACATATATCCAAATCCTGCAACTAGCAATATTAAAATAGTATTAGCAGAGGAGACAGAGACAGAATTTTTTGTGTTATCCGCATATGGAAACAAAGTAATGGAAGGGAAATTTTCTAACAGAATTAACCACTTAAATATTGATCATATCTCAGACGGGATGTATTATTTGGTGACATTTAATGATCAAACCATTATCACCACAAGGCTTATCAAAACATCAATATAAATAACAATGAAACAATCAACCATTAGGATAACGAAGGAATTTAAATTCGAGATGGCTCATGCATTAAAGGGCTATGATGGCCCATGTAAAAATATCCACGGACATTCCTATGAACTGAGCGTCACAATCTCTGGAAAACCTATTAATGATGAAAATAATCCAAAACTTGGTATGGTCATGGATTTTGGAGAACTTAAGCAAATAATTAAAAGAGAGGTTGTAGATTTATTTGATCATGCCCTAGTTTTAAACAATTCAATGGATACTGATCTCCTCAAGTCCTTATCCAAGAATTTTGAAAAGGTAATTCTTACGGATTACCAGCCCACCAGCGAGATGATGATAATTGATTTTGCAAGTCGTATTTCATCGGAATTACCCTCACATGTCACACTTAAATATTTGTTACTTAGAGAAACAGTTACCTCTTTCGCAGAATGGTATGCTGACGAGAATTAAAATCTAATAAAATACCCATATTTGGGTATTGCAACGCTTTCCTTCCTAAAATACTTTTGTAGCAAAAATTAAATGTTATGAAAGTTATAAGCAGTATCATATTAATAATTACAATTTTTTTTACAAGTATTGATATTAAGGCTCAAACCAATCAAAATATCAATGCTGCAGCGAGAATGATGTCAAGTGATAAAAAATTAACCATAGGAGGTTATGGACAAATAGACTTTAACCAGCCTATAAATAATGATAATATCAGTAATGGTAAACTCGATGTACACAGAATGGTTTTACTATTTGGATACCGTTTTAATGATAGATTAAGCTTCGTTACTGAGGTTGAATTTGAGCATGTTAAAGAAGTTTATGTTGAGCAGGCTTTTCTGGATTATAGTCTTAACAACTACGTAAATATCAGAGGAGGGCTGATGCTTGTACCCATGGGCATAATCAATGAGTATCATGAGCCTACCACTTTTAATGGTGTGGAAAGACCTTTAATTGATAAATATATAAGCCCCACAACTTGGCGAGAAATTGGAATAGGAATAACCGGCATAATACCTGAGCTATCAATGAAGTATCAGGCTTATGTTATGAATGGTTTTAGTAGTTATACAGATGGAGCCAGATTGAGTGGTAAGTATGGCATGAGAAAAGGAAGACAAAAAGGAGCTGAGTCCTTCATAAGAAGACCCGTTTTTGCAGGTAGAATTGATTATTTCGGTATACTTGGACTAAATTTAGGTTTTTCAACATACATTGGTAAAACTCAATCATCACTTTTTTCAAACCTTGATAAATCTGATAATCCTTTACTCTTATCAGCAGATTCTTCTGTTGTTGGTATGAACATGTTTGGTTTTGATGCTAAGTATAATAAAAATGGACTTAGTTTCCGAGGACAGATGTATTATACAATGTTGTCAAATACCATTCAATATAACAATTTTACCTCAAGTGATGGTGATTTAAACGACCTTGGCGAAAGCATGTATGGTTACTATATTGAAGCGGGATACGATGTTTTTCATCAAGTTGAAAAAATTAAAAGTCAACTGATAACCTTTGTAAGGTATTCAGCTTATGATACCCAAAATACAGTTGCAGATGGGATTATTAAAGACCAAGATTATAACGTACAGGTTATAACAGCTGGAATAGGATGGAAGCCTGTGCCAGGAGTTGCGGTTAAGGCAGATATTCAGTTTACTAAACCCGAGTCCTCAAGCACCTACAATAAAGTATTTGATGCAGGTATTGCAGTATGGTTTTAATTAGGTATAATGTTAAAATTGGTTAGCATATTTTTAATTATTTTTTCTAGTGTAATTCAACTTGGGTTCTCTGCTTTTGATGATGTAAAAATTCCAATGAAAAAGATTGAAAAATCTGTAAAAAAGGAATTTATGGGCAGTGAATTCAAGTTATTACCAATTGACGGTTATAATAAACAAAACCCATACACAAAAATTTATCAGATTGAATCGATTAATGAGTATCAAGGCTATGTATATATTAGCCGTGTTTTTAGCTGCAGATCAGGTGGCTGTGATGCCGATGGTCAATCTTCAATCAATGATAGTTTTGAGTTTTTCGACTACTTCTTGGTTACAAATTATGCAGGAGAGGTATTAAATGTAAAAATATATAACTACCAAGCAACACAAGGTCATCAAGTAATGAGTAGGGGATGGCTAAAGCAGTTTGTCGGATTTAATGGCGAAAATAAACTAGATTATGGCTCTGATATTGAAGCCATATCTGGAGCTACAATGTCTGCATCTGCGCTGACAAAAGATATCCAAGAAGCAGAAAAGATAATCAGAAAGCTAATTGGATAGTTCCATTCAATAGCATTCGTATATTTCCGTATTTCATACTCAGTAATTATTTAATGTAAACCTCATTTCACATTTAGTTTATAACTTAGTGGAAAATAATTTTGATGAACTGGAAGTTAGATATTGAGAAATTATTGACCATCAGATTTGAGTCTAAAGTAGAGATTATTAGTCATTCCTATGTGGGAGGTGGATCCATAAACGAAACTTTTAGGATTCAAACAAACATTGGTGATTTTTTTGTTAAGAAAAATTCCTTCGCATTGTATCCTTTAATGTTTGAAAATGAGGCATCAGGAATCAGTTTACTTGGCGAAACCGATGAAATATTAGTGCCGGAGGTTATCGCTCATGGCAAGGGCACATCAGATGCTTATTTAATATTGAATTTTATAGAGTCAGGTAATATGGGTAATGGGTTTTGGGAAAAATTTGCCAAGCAAATTGCAAACCTTCATAGACACACTTCGAACATATTTGGATTAGATTATAATAATTATATTGGATCATTAAAGCAGAGCAACAAAAACCATAATAATTGGGTTGATTTTTTTCGCGAAGAAAGGTTAATATTTCAATTAAAATTGGCAAGAGATAATGGTAAAATAGGCAGCGATATTATTAAGATGTTCGATGGATTATTCTCAAAACTAGATGAGATTTTTCCTGTGGAGCCACCTGCTTTAATTCATGGTGATTTATGGTCGGGGAACTATATGGCTAACGAAAATGGAGAGCCTGTTATAATTGATCCTGCAGTTTATTATGGTAACAGAGAAATGGACTTGGCTATGACCAAGCTATTTGGAGGTTTCAGTGATGAATTCTATAAATTTTATAATGATTTTTTCCCACTTGAAAATGGATGGAAGGAAAGGTTAGAGTATTGTAATCTTTATCCATTAATGGTTCATGTTAACCTTTTTGGAGGAGGTTATATCCAGTCTGTAAAATCCATAATAAAAAGATTCTGAGAGCTATTTTATAATTATAGCATCTTCCATTATTACAGGATAAAAATATCCTGCCCCAAAATCCTTATCTAATGCTATCTTTCCCTCGAATGTAACAAGTTCATCTATGTTTACAGTTTCTTGTGTTGTAACTGTTAGATCATAGTTTCCGTTATTGTCTGTACCATCTTGAATATGAACCCAATTTCTACTCATTATGGAAGGGTTAAATTTTGTTATTCTACCCCTAATACGAACCTTTTTATTGGCATATTTATCTCTGTTAGCATATAAGTCAGATATTGTTATGCCCATAAAATCTTTATCATTGCTAAAGGGTTTTTTATCGATTTTTTTCTTGGTTGTAGGTTTATCTTCTGTAACTGTATTTGTTGCATCTCCTGAATTTGGATTCCTACTAGCTTTTTGAACAAAGTAAACTAGTGGAAAAGTTCTGCCAAGTTCCTTGCTATGAAAATTTAACATTTCTAGGCCTTTATTATAGTAAATCACCTCACCTTCATTGATATTTAATTTCGAAATGGCAATCCAATAATCCGTACTATTCGTATTAACAAAGCAATAGGTGTAATTTGTTGTTTGAATAACCTCTTTTACAATTCCGGAGTAATCAAAACTTGATTTAGTAGCTCTCGAATCAGTACTATTATTATCCTGATTACAGGAAGTAAGACCAATAATTAGTAGTAATGAAAAAACTGAAAATAAGACTCTCATGGCTCAAATTATTTTTGCAATTAATGAAAAAACAAAGATATTGAAATACCATTATCTAAGAAAGTTACCTGGGGGTGTTTCTCCAGAAACATTCAACCTTTTATGGGTATTTTCAATTACTTCTAATTTTTCTTCGTTAGAATATTTAGACCAGTTACCAATTTCTTCGGAGTTTCTTCTGCATCCAAAGCAAATATCATTGGAATCTCTGTAGCATATTCGCATACAGGGCGAGGGAATATCAGTCATATTTTTGCGCTTGTTTTAATTAAATTTCAAACGTAATAGATAGGGGGATATTGCATAAATAATTATTTAATATAATTGTAATGATTAATGTTAGGACATTGTAAATCTGAATTTTGAGGTAATTTTAAAAACTATATATTTGATAAAAATATTAATTATGAAAAATTTTATAACTTTAGTTGTAGTGGTTACTTTTTTTATTTTGCAAAGCTCATGCAAATCATCAGTGGACAGCGCCTTTGATTGTTTTGTTGAAGATTTTGAGGTTAGTGTCAACGGGGATTTGGATAGTGTAACACCTGGGCTAATGCATTTCAAATTTAATTATGAAGTTGCGGATGCTATAAGCCTAAGAGACGTTACTTGGCATTTTGGTGATGGTGAATCTGCTCAAGGAGAAACAGTTGATCATCAGTATGCTGGATCAGGACATTATGATGCTGTGATTAACTATTCTTTCAATATGGCTGGTGGTGGTTATTGCGATGGCTCAACGACAAAGAGCATAAACATTCCTTAACTATTGACTAAGAAATACTTGGATAAAAGGCATCAGTCGTGTGATTAATAATGGCCCGAGTGTTGTTTATAATTATTGCAATTATATCATATCTGATATTATAATCAATATTTTCGATCTCAACATAAGCTTCTGCAGCTCTGATCATAAAAGTTTCCTTTTTAAAATCAACTGCATCTTGAGGATCTCCAAAATAATTATTGCTTCTGGTTTTCACTTCTATTATTACCAGATCACTTTTATCAATAGCAATAATGTCAATTTCATCTTTTCCAAAACGCCAATTTTTAGTTAGGATAGTATAGCCCTTTTTAAGAATATATTCGGCTGCAATTTTTTCTCCTCTCTTACCAAGTTCATTGTGAAAAGCCATTATAATAAGTCCGCAAGCTTACCTATTCTGTCGGCACGAATGCCCTTTTCAGTATTTTTTAGGGTACAGGCCTCATTGTGGAGGTCATGCTCAAAAAACAGAACGTAATCGCCTTTTATGGCTTCAGTATAAAACCGTTCCTTATCCTTCAGCGTTTGGAGTGGTCTAGTATCATAAGCCATGATCCATGGCATTGGAATATGTGCTGTTGATGGCAATAAATCGGCCATAAAAACCAATGTTTTATTTCCTGTAAATATGTGAGGAATAAGTTGTCCATCTGTATGCCCATAATACATCTTAAAAGTAATATTAGGAATATACTCGCCTTCTTGATCTATTAGTTTTAACTTACCACTTTCTTCAACGGGTTGAATATTTTCTTTTAAAAATGAAGCTTTTTCTCTTCTATTTGGATTTATAGATAATTCATATTGTTTACGGCTAGTCCAATATGTAGCATTGGGAAATGATAATTCATATCCTGTTTTATTGTCATTCCACTTTACACTTCCTCCACAGTGATCAAAGTGCATGTGAGTAATGATCACGTCAGTAATATCTTCTGGAGTTACTCCAACATTATTGAGGGACCCTTCCAGTGTATCGTCACCATTTAGGTAATAGTGTTTTAACCATTTATCATCTTGTTTATTTCCGATACCATTGTCTATTAGAATTATTCTATTCTCATCTTTGATTAATAAACATCTCATTGACCAGTTGCAAAGGTTATTTTCATCTGCTGGATAAATCTTGGACCACATCACTTTAGGTACAACTCCAAACATGGCACCACCATCTAACTTTAGGTTTCCGGTTTCTATGGGATACAGTTTCATATGAATATTTTAATAATTGGAATTCAAAATTAAGGGTTTTAAAATATATTTTAACCTGTTATAGAACATTTAATCTATTAGCATCTTGTTTTAGAAAAATAAAAAGCAGCAAAGTAAATGCCCACAATGATGAGCCTCCATAGCTCAAGAAGGGCAGAGGGATCCCTACCACAGGGGCTAATCCAATGGTCATGCCAATATTTATGGTGAAATGGAAGAAAAGTATTGAAGCTACGCCATAGCCATATATCCTAGAAAACTTGGACCTCTGGCGTTCAGCAAGTAATATTATTCTGATTAGTAAGGTCATAAATAGTATTAGTAATACTGAAACTCCTATAAATCCCCATTCTTCACCTACTGTGCAAAAAATAAAGTCTGTGCTTTGCTCAGGCACAAAATTATATCTTGTAAGGACCCCATTTCTAAAACCTTTTCCCGTTAGTCCACCTGATCCAATTGCTATTTTTGATTGATTTACATTATAACCTGCCCCTCTCAAATCTTGTTCTATACCAAGCAGTACATTAATTCTGTTTTTTTGATGGGCAGGGAGTACATTTTCAAATGCATAGTTTGAACTAAAAACAAAGGCAATTGCAAGAATCATTATTCCAAATATTGGTTTCCAATTCTTCCTATATTTTTTAAATAGAATCATAATAATAAATACTATTCCTGCTACAGCCGATATTACTAATGTTTCACTGAAAACAATCGTTGCAATAAATAATGTAGTCATCATCAATGCTGCAATAAATAGTAATCCAGAAAACCCTTCTCTGAAAAGGACAATTCCGAATGAAAAATATACTAAAGCTGATCCAGTATCATTTTGTAAAAGAATGAGAAGTGCTGGCAGAATCAGTATGCCAACTGAAATAACTTTTGTTTTGAGAGCACGCATATTAACATTTAGTGCACTAAGGTATTTTGCCATTGCAAGAGCTGTTGCAAACTTTGCAAATTCGGCTGGCTGAATGGCAAAACCTCCAATCTTAAACCAGGATTTGGAACCAGCAACAGTACTGCCAAAAATAAGCACACCAATTAACAGAAGCAATAAGCCCAAATAAAAAACATATGAAAAAGTACTGAAAAACTCGGCATCTATAATAAGAATTAATCCTGCTAATAGTATTGCAAAACCAATCCATAGTAGCTGTTTTCCATATCGTGTATTCAAGTCAAGTAATGTGCTAACATCTTCGCCAGCTGATGCAGTATATATGCTCAGCCAACCCACAAATACCAGAATAGAATAAATCATTACGGTTACCCAATCAACATTTCCTGATATTTTTTCTCTATTTCTCAATGTTGTCTTTTATTTTTATCACCCTGCAAAAGATTTCCCTCCATAATTTTTTTCTCAAGGGACTTTCTTTGGGATTCACCATTTAGATATTTTTCAATTAGTAAACTTGCAATTGGAGCTGCCCATGTGGATCCAAATCCAGAATTTTCAACTATTACTGATATTGCTATTTGTGGATTATCCATGGGTGCAAAAGCAATAAATATGGAATGGTCATCTCCATGAGGATTTTGAACTGTTCCAGTTTTTCCACATTGTTTTATACTATCAAGCTTATACCACCTTGCTGTGCCGTTATCTGCTTCAAAGACATCCAGCATAGCAGTTCTTACAACATCAAAATTATCAGGATCAATACTTGTAATTTGCTTTTCATTAAAGTATGGGTTAAGTACTTCATCTTGGCCCTCCATTTTAGTCAATAGATGAGGTGGATAATAATATCCTCTGTTGGCAATAATTGTGCTTAGGTTTGCCAATTGAATTGGAGTTACTAGAATTTCTCCTTGTCCAATGCTTAGAGACCTTACTGTTAATGAATTCCAACTGCCTCTGTAAAGTTTATCAAAGTAGCTGTTATTGGGGATATTCCCCCTTACTTCAAAGGGGATGTCTGTTTTGAATTTCTTACCAAAACCAAAACTAGTTACATTTTCATACCAGTGCTCATAGCCTTCATGTGAACCTGAGTAAGATGGATTTTCTAGTATACTTTTGTAAGTATTCCAAAAATATGGATTACATGATTGTTCAATGGCTTCGCTTAAATTTAATGGTGTTTTATGATCATGAGTACATTTTATGGGAAGCGATAACTGTCCTTTACACCCATATTCAGTATATTTAGTTAGAGTTTTATCTTGAAGGCCAACAAGAGCATTAACCATCTTAAAAGTTGAACCTGGTGGATATGTACCCATTGTTGCACGGTTCATGAGTGGAATAAGTGTGTCCTTAAGTAGTTTAGAGTAATTTTCTGAACGCTCTCGACCCACAAGTAGATTAGGATTATAACCCGGGCTACTTATCAATGCAAGTATTTCTCCAGTTTTAGGTTCAATTGCAACAATACTTCCTTTTTTGTTTTGCATCAATTGCTCTCCGTATAATTGCAAATCTGCATCTATACCTAGAAATATATCCTTGCCAGCAACTGCAATTGTATCAAACTTACCATTACTATATTTGCCCTTAAGCCTATTATGAACATCTACTTCAACGATTTTCAAACCACTTTTTCCCCTAAGGTATTCTTCATAGTAATTTTCAATACCCGACTTTCCGATATAATCACCTGGTTTGTAGAAATTGTCTTTTTCAATTTCTCGTTTGCTAACCTCACCAATGCTACCTAGCAAATGGCCTGCTATGGGATAAGGATATTGTCGTAATGTGCGCGTTTGGATGAATAAACCAGGTATTTGATATAGTTTTTCTTGAATCTTGCCAATATCTTTTTTTGATATCTGCTTCATATAAGTTGATGGCTTATAATAAGAATAACGCTTTGCTTTCCTTAATTTTTTTTCAAAAGTAAGCTTGTCAATACCAGTAATTTCGCATATTAACGATGTATCAATATCTTTCATCTGCCTCGGAATAACCATTAAATCATAGGCAGCTTCATTAAAAACCATTAATTTACCATATCTGTCATAGATTAATCCTCTTGGCGGATATTCACGAACCTTTCTTAAAACTATGTTATCAGCACTGAGCTTATAACTGCTATTTATGACTTGAAGATAAAATAGTCGTATAATAAATATGATTGCCACAAGTAAAAATACTCCGATTATGATATTTTTTCGGGAAGAATAATCTGTTGAATGCATCTATAAAATAAGTAGTTACCTGTTCAATGCTTATGAAGTATAAGTGATACAAATTTAGTTAAAAATGATTTCGTAATTCGTTATGAATTAATAAAGGTTTGGAACAGAATATTTAGGTGGAAATTTACAGTCTAATCTTGGAATCTAATAATCTCTCCAGTTTCTATCTCATTACTTTTGTTGAGAGCTCTATCAATAATTAATGCTTTGAATTTTATTGTGTCAAACTCTGATAAAGGGTTGTAAATAAATAGAGTATCCTGAAAAATACCCTTTATGGCTTGATTTCCTGTTTCTGGTGTAAGCACCGGAAACCGAGAGTTAAAAGTAAGGGTGTCGTAATAGGATGAATCTGAATTCCACGAAAGAAGAGGGACCTCAACAAAAGTTCCAAATTGTTTTTCGTAGTATTTGATTATTAGGTTATAGTAGTACTCTCCATTTTTATCATATGGATAAAGGGTATCTCCCTTGTCAAGACCAAGGTTACCGTCTCCATCTGTATATGAAAACACTAAAACTCCACGCTCAGAAATACCTGTTTCAGGATTTACCAAAACAATAAAATCCTCATAATTGATGATAGGGATATCTGGAAAATCTTCAAATTTCTTACAAGATTCAAATAGAGTCCCTGCTATCAAGACTAGAATTAGTATGTTTGCTATATAATTCTTCATATACATTCAGAGGGTAAAAGTATAAAAATCATGCCAGAAATTCCTGGACTTACAAATCGAGTTTTTAGTATCACAAGCACCAAAGAATTTAACGATTTAGCAGTGGAAATATTTCATTTCCAATTTAAAAAAAATATTACCTACAGGGAATATGTTGAAAATCTTGGTTTGAATTTGGATAAGATTGATACTCCAAATCAGATACCCTTTATTCCCATCAGCTTTTTTAAGAATCATACAATCATAACAGGAACCAATAATTATGATCATATATTTACAAGTAGCGGGACTACGGGCAAAAACACAAGTAAGCACTACATACGTGACCTAAGTGTATATGAGAAATCTTTTAGAGATACTTTTACCATATTCTTTGGTGACATTAAACAATATGTTATTCTTGCGCTTTTACCTTCATACTTAGAAAGGGAAGGTTCATCATTGGTATATATGGCGGATAAACTAATTGCTGATAGTAATCATCCAGAAAGTGGATTTTATTTGGATGAATATGAGAAGTTAATAAGCGTGCTTAATGAATTAAAAATAAAGGGTAAAAGGGTAATACTACTAGGAGTAACATATGCACTGCTTGACCTTGCAGAAAACTACCATCTTAATTTTCCAGAGCTTATTATTATGGAAACTGGGGGTATGAAAGGTAGAAGAAAGGAAATGATACGAGAGGAAGTTCATGAAAAAATAAAGAAATCATATGGAGTGCCTCAGGTGTTTTCAGAATACGGTATGACTGAATTATTATCCCAGGCTTATTCCAATGGTAATGGTGAGTTTACGTGTCCTCCTTGGATGCAGGTTTTAATAAGGGATGTAAATGATCCGTTTTCAATATTGAAACCCAATTGTACAGGTGGTATAAATGTTATTGATCTGGCCAATATATATTCTTGTTCATTTATCGAAACACAAGATTTGGGTAAAATAAGTATGAATAATACCTTCGAAGTACTAGGTCGCTTCGATAATAGTGATGTAAGAGGGTGTAACCTACTAATTAATTAGGATTGTAATCATCGCTAATAATGACTATTCAATTTTTTGATTTGGGAATGGGAAATTTTCTAAAGACTTGAGAAATTCTCTTTGGCAATTTTCTGTCTCGTTCTTCAAGGTCTTCAATAACTTCACCGCTTCCTATTCCCTGCCAAATAAGTTTTTTATTATCTAGCTGAAAAATATCAATTATTAGAGTACCCTGCTTATAATTAGTCGATTGAACAGTGGTACTGCTATATCCAGGACCCCAGCCATAACCATAAGCCCAAGGAGATCCATAATACCCCCAGCCACCACCATATCCTGCATATCCTCCATAATGAGTAGTATAAGCCTGATAACTGGTTTTGTTTTGTAGGACAACAAATAGTGAAACGATCAAATCTCCATTATTTTCAACGTAGGCATATCCACGACTTTCCATCTCATCTTTAATGGAACTAATGATTGTATATTTATCATAATCGTTAATTGCTTTATCATTGTGTGTATCCCAAGGAAATAAACTATAAGTTGAAAAGTTTTTAAAATCAACACTCTTATCATAGTTATTGGTAACATCTAATGAGCTGCAAGCTGGTAAAATAAAAACAATTAGTAGTGTGTAAAGTATTAATTTCTTCATGTAGAATTGTTTAGTAAACGTGTTACAAAAATATAATCTTTGAAAGACTGGCTTACATTTTTGCTGTAAAACCTTTTATCAATCATAATGAAATAAAAAAATTATATTTTAATCTAAATTATGTAATTTTATGAATTAAATTATAAATGATTATGATAACTAGACTAGTGCATATATCAGTAACTATTATCCTATTTTTTAGTATCATGGCATGTGAAAAGGATGCTAATCAGGATGAGATAGACCATGGTATAATTGAGGAATATATTGTTGAACAGCAGTTAGATGGTCAATTTTCATCAAGTGGATTATATTATGTTATTGAAGAGGATGGATCTGCGGAACATCCAAACTTATATTCAACAGTTACTTTTACTTATAAGGGATACTACTTAAATGGTGATGAATTTGATTCTGGAGAATATTTTACTGCTAGCCTTAATAACCTTATAGTTGGCTGGCAGGAAGGTCTTCAGTATATTGGTGAGGGGGGAAAAATTACAATGGTAATACCCTCTGGGATAGCCTATGGATCTTCAGGATCAGGCCCCATTGGCCCCAATGAAGTCATAGCTTTTGATGTTACTCTACACTATTTTACTAACTAGGTAAATAATCATCGGGCTATTTTAATTAATCTTTAAAACTTATAATTATGCCACCCGAACATACATTTCTTCTTGTAAAAGCAAGAAAATATTGCGCCTATCAAGAGAGATCAATTTTTGAAGTTAAAACCAAACTAATTAGTTGGAACATAAATGATAAGATTATATCTGAAATAATTTTAAGTTTAAAAAAAGATAATTTTATTAGTGAGGATAGATTTGCGGCAGCATTTGCCTTGGGTAAAATGCGAAATAATAAATGGGGTAGAAATAAAATAACATATGCATTAATGCAGAAGCAGATACCTGAGCTTACAATCCAAATTGCCTTGAATTCATTGGATGAAAATGAGTATTTAGAGACTCTAAAATCGGTTATCAACTCTAAAAATATTGATGATGAAAATGAGTTTAGAAGGAATAATAAATTAGTTAGATATGCTAAACAAAAAGGGTTTCAGCCCGAGTTGGTATGGAAAGTTATTAAAGGAGAATTATAACAAAATTATTCATATTAGGCATTTATTTTCAATTTGAAATTACACGGATTAAATTAGTTTTGCAGAAAATTATGTTTGATGTATACAAGTGACGGAAAAAACGATATAAGGCTGAGGCTTGATGCTTTGAGGGGGTATCTTTGACATTGATCGCAAAAAGATGGAGGTCGAAGAAGAAGAGGAGCGAACGCAAGCGCCTGATTTCTGGAACGACCCAAAAATAGCAGAAATCCATCTGAAAAAGACTAAAGAAAAGAAGCGTTGGGTTAATGAATTCGATAAAGCAGAAGAATCATTAAATGATTTGCTGGTATTGGAGGAATTTTTTCATTTAGATGAGGTAACCAGAGAAGAAATTGATAATCAGTTTGAGATTACATCTCAGGTTATAACTGAATTGGAATTCCTACAGATGTTAAGTAATAAGGAAGATTCATTTGATGCTATTTTAAAGATTAATCCAGGAGCAGGAGGTACTGAAAGTCAGGATTGGGCTGAAATGCTAATGAGAATGTATATACGATATGGGGAAAGGAATAATTATAAGGTTAAACAATTGGAATACCAGCCTGGTGATGGTGCTGGAATAAAATCTGTAGCCTTGCAATTTACTGGTGAATTTGCTTTTGGATATTTAAAGGGAGAAAATGGTGTTCATCGCCTTGTAAGGCTCTCACCCTTTGATTCTGCAAATAGACGGCATACTTCCTTTGCATCCGTTTATGTATATCCAGTTGTTGATGATTCCATAGATATTAAAATAAACCCATCCGACATAAGCTGGGATACTTTTAGGTCTGGTGGGCCAGGAGGTCAAAATGTCAATAAAGTTGAAACGGCTGTAAGACTTAATCACAAGCCATCAGGTATTATCATTGAGTGTCAAGAAACTAGGTCTCAACTTCAGAATCGTGAAAAAGCTGTTCAGATGTTGAAATCCCAATTATATGAGGTCGAGCTCAGGAAGCAACAAGAAGCTCAAGCAAAAATTGAAGGGAATAAAAAAAAGATCGAATGGGGTTCTCAAATAAGGTCGTATGTTATGCACCCTTATAAGCTCGTAAAAGACATTCGTACAAATTTTGAAACATCTAATGTTCAAAATGTAATGGATGGGGATTTGGATGATTTTATAAAAGCATATCTGCTTGAATTTAGTGGCAATAGTTAGTTTTTCATACAATAAAAAATAATCCTAACATCCCAGCAACTCCAAGTAAAAAACCAATATAAACCTGAAAAGGATTATGTGCATTTAGTTTTAATCTAGCAGCAGCAACAAAACCCGAGATTATTATAGTTGCCATTATCAATAAGGAAAGGTCATAATTAAACCTAATGGCAAAGCCTATCAAACAGCCTATTAAACCTCCCCATGCAATCATGTGCAGACTTATTTTAGTTGCGTAGTTTATTAGTAGCGCCATTAATACTAACATCGTAGAGCCCACCATAAAAAGGGGAATTAACCCTGTTAATCCTGCAGACTTGAGTAGGTAATATGTTATATAAAAGGCAATGGCAACAATTAGTATTGGAAATACCCTTTCACGCTGAACCGATATCTGAAAATTGCTAACAATTCCAACTTTAACAAGTATTGCTATCAGAAGAGAAGGTAAAATAAATGTTGTGAGAAAAACAAACCCAATGATACTCAATCTAAAATTATCAGGAATTGCAAGAATAGAATGTGTATTGATGTTCATTAATAATACTAACCCATAAGTTGGCACAATCAATGGATGTAAAATAGTTGAGATTAATTTAGCTGTGAAATCCATCATCTTAGAGCTCTTTTCTTAATCTAGCTACGGGAACTTTTAGCTGTTCGCGATACTTTGCAACTGTTCTTCTAGCTATAGGATATCCTCGCTCTTTTAGCTTTGTTGTTAAATACTCGTCCGTAAAGGGTTTACCCTTATTTTCACCATCAATTATTTCTTTGAGGATAGTTTTTATTTCTCTGGTTGATACTGTTTCTCCATCATCTTTTTGCATTGATTCGCTAAAGAAGCTCTTAATTAAAAAAGTTCCAAAAGCAGTTTGAACATACTTACTGTTTGCCACTCTTGATATGGTAGATATGTCGAGGTTTACTTTTTCGGCAATATCCTTTAAAATCATTGGTTTTAGCTTTGTGTCATCTCCAGTTAGCATATACTCATATTGATAATCCATGATAGCTTTCATGGTTGAATAAAGAGTATTCTGGCGCTGATTTATTGCATCAATAAACCATTTTGCCGAATCAACTTTCTGTTTAATAAATGAAAATGCTTCTCGTTGTTTCTTTGTTTTTTTCTGTTTACCAAAAGTATTCAGCATGCTTGAGTATGTATTGCTGATTTTCAAATCAATATTGTTCCATGAGTTTAAAGAAAGCTCAAGCTCATCACCATTGTTAGTTATTGTAAAATCTGGTATAATGTAATGATTTGTTTTGGTTGTCTCACTAAGGGAGTTTCCTGGCTTGGGGTTTAGTTTAAGAATTTCCTCCATGGATAATCTAAGTGTATCCTCATTCATTCCCATCCTCTTCATTATTTTTTGATAATGCTTCTTAGTAAAATCATCAAAATATCTTGAAATTATCTTTCTTGCCAGTTCCAATTCGTGTGTGTGATTTTCCTGAATTTTACGATCAATTTGAATAAGAAGACAATCTTTTAAATCTGTTGCTCCAACTCCTGCAGGATCCAATTGATGAATCATTGATATGACCTTATCCACTTCGTCTTTTGCTGTATGAATATTTAAATTAAAAGCTAGGTCATCAATTATTGCTTCAGATGACCTCTGCAGATAACCTGAATCATCAATATTACCAATAATATATTCACCTATCTGATTCTCTCGGTCACTCAAATCTTTTAGACTTAGCTGGTGAATAAGGTTTTCATGGAAGCTTGTTCCAGAGGCATATGGAACTTCACGCCGGTCCTCATCCGAGCTATAGTTATTTGATTTTAGCTTGTATGATGGAATGTCATCCTCATTTACGTAATCGTTTATATCAAATTCATCATCTTTACTCTTGTAATCATCTAGTTCTGTATCCTTTGAATTATCTAAGTCATCTCCTTCTCCGAAACTTTCATCATCCGAGTTATCCATGCTGTCGATTTCAAGAGCTGGATTATCTTCAATTTCTTGTTTGATTCTCTGTTCTAGACCAACGGTGGGAATTTGCAGAAGCTTCATTAGCAGAATTTGCTGTGGAGACAGTTTCTGCAATAGTTTCTGTTGTAATCGTTGGTTTAACATAGGAGATGAGTAAATTCAATTAACACAAATTTAATAACAAATTTATTATGGCATAGTTTTGGGTGCAAAAAAATGCCAAGTGGACTTAAAAAAGTACTGTAATAACCTAAAAAGCAATTTATATCTCTCAGACTGAAGATGCTTTAGAATTCAAGATTCATGGGAGTTCTAGGAAATGGTATTACGTCACGTATATTACCCATACCTGTTAAAAAGAGTATTAAACGTTCGAATCCTAAACCAAAACCAGCATGGGGGACTGTACCAAATTTTCTTGTTTCCAAATACCACCACATCTCTTTTTCAGGAATATCCATTTCTGTCATGCGCTTGTGTAGTTTATCATAATCCTCTTCCCTTTCAGAACCTCCAATTATTTCACCAATTTGAGGGAATAAAATATCCATTGCTCTTACTGTTTTTCCATCATTGTTTTGTTTCATGTAGAATGCCTTGATTGAAGCTGGATAATCGGTAAGTATAACTGGTTTTTTAAAATGTTTTTCAACAAGGTATCTCTCGTGTTCTGATTGTAAATCAGCTCCCCAGCCTTCTATTACGTATTGAAATCTTTTTTTCTTGTTTGGTTTTGAATTGCGAAGTATATCAATGGCTTCGGTATATGTAAGTCGTTGAAATGGTTGATCGATTACAAATTTTAATTTTTCAATCAATTCCATTGAACGTTCTTCCGCTTTTTTATTTTTTTCTTCATCAGCTTGACGCTTGCTTAGAAATGATAAATCTTCCTTGCAATGATCAAGAGCGTATTCTATTACATATTTTAACATGTTCTCGGCAAGGTCCATATCATCAATTATATCACCAAATGCAAATTCAGGCTCTATCATCCAAAATTCTGCAAGGTGGCGTGTGGTATTTGAATTTTCAGCTCTAAAAGTGGGGCCAAAAGTATATACCTTTGATAGAGCAAGAGCTGCAAGTTCTGCTTCTAACTGGCCGCTTACAGTTAAGTTTGCAGCCTTTCCAAAAAAGTCATTTGAAAAGTCAATTTCACCATCTTCATTTTTTGGCACATTGTCCAAAGGAAGTGTAGTAACCTGAAACATTTCCCCTGCTCCTTCAGCATCAGAACCCGTAATTATTGGAGAGTGGATATTGTAAAAACCTCTATCATTAAAGAATTTATGAATTGCAAATATCATTTTGTGTCGTACTCTTGCAATTGCAGAAAATGTGTTTGTTCGGTACCTAAGATGGGCTTTTTCTCTCAAAAATTCCAATGAATGTTTTTTTGGTTGCAAAGGATATTCATCAGGGTTTGCAATACCAATTACATCAATATTATCTGAATGGACCTCCACACTTTGTCCGCTACCACTAGATTCAACGAGTTTCCCAGTTACTGATATAGCAGCACCAGTATGAATGCGATCAAGAACATCTGATGTGTTATCATCAACATCAACAACAATCTGCACATTATTGATTGTTGAACCGTCATTAAGGGCAATAAATGCCACATTCTTACTACCACGCTTTGTACGTACCCAACCCTTTACAATAACTTCACTTCCAAAGTCTCGTAATTCCAATAATGATTTAATTTCTGTTCTTTTCACTTTTCAAACATTTAAAAATATGATGCAAAAAAACTAAATTTCAGTGATATAAGTGAATAGTTTGGCTAAAATATTTACCAAATAGCACTAAAATTTAATAATTAAAAGGTCTGTTTAGTTCACCATCGATGAGATTTGCCAATTTTTTTAATTCAAAGAACTCCTGTTGTAGTAAGAATATCTCAGCATCATCAGGATTATTTCGCATTTGCTCGGTAATATTTTTTAATTTTTTACTTATTAACCTTGATTTATACGACATCAAAGATGACAGAGCAAGATTAAATAAATCATCCTCTTCTTTTTTTACAAAAATTTTATTCCTTTCCCAATTATTACTTAGTTCGTAGGGAGTTGCCAGAAGTTCTATTGATTTTGCAGACAACTCTGCGTCAGTGTTGTTTGTAAAATTAGAAGTTGTGAGGACAGAGTTGTTCTTTTTAGATTCTTTGAATTCATTTATTATTAGTCTGAAGAAATTATCATCTGGTGTTAAGCCATCATTTTCCAAATCATCAATAATAAAGTCTGAGATGAGTATTTTATGTTCATTGCCTTCCTCATCTTTTACATTCATTTCAACATTACCAAACTGCATTAATAATCTTGAAAGATCATTTTCCAGAAAGCTAACATCCAATGGATCTATTTCAATTTGCTTGGGAGCATTATCAATAATATCAGGAATTGGGGCATCTGCATAAGGAGTATTTTTTTTCCTAAACTTTAGTCGTAACAGCTTATTTAACTCATTCATTAGAGTTTGCTCACGAACTTCCAATAACACACTGCATTCTTTTATATATACTGAACGACTGATACCATCTGGTATTTTTGAAATGGTAAGTATAATATCTTTTATTAATTGAGATCTTGCCGCAGGGTCACCTTCGGTTTCCTCCTTTAACAAGCCAGTCTTAAATTTTATAAAATCAACAGCAGAATCGTTAATAAATAACTCCGTTTCACTAGTGGTATGGTTACGCACATATGAATCAGGATCCTCACCTTCTGGAAAAAGCACAATTTTCACATTAAGTCCTTGCTCTAATATAAGATCAATACCTCTAAATGATGCCTTTATACCTGCAGGATCTCCATCAAATAGGATAGTTATATTTTGAGTATAACGACTTATTAGCTTTATTTGGTCTACGGTTAGTGATGTTCCCGAAGAAGCAACTACATTTTGGATATCTGCTTGATGAAGAGAAATTACATCAGTATACCCCTCAACAAGGAAGCAGTTATTTTGTTTTACTATGGCATTGCGGGCATGGTATATTCCATAAAGAACTTTACTTTTATTGTAGATATCTGATTCGGGAGAATTAAGATATTTGGCTTTTGATTTATCAGAGGATAGTATCCGACCGCCAAAACCAATTACTCTTCCTGTTAGATTATGAATTGGAAATATTACTCTTCCCCTAAATCGATCCAGTAACTTGTCATCTTTTTCAATACTCAAACCAGTTTTAACAAGAATTTCTTTTTTAAAACCATTGCTAATCGAGTGCTTTGAATAGTCTTCCCAGTTATCTATTGCATAACCAATTTCAAATTTTTCAATGGTTGAATCACGGTATCCTCTTTCCTTTAGATAGCTTAGGCCAATTGATTTCCCCTCATCATTTTCTTTAAGATTTTGAATGAAATACTTGGTAACAAATGAATTTAGAGACAACAGACTCTCTTTTTCATCTATTTGTTGTTGCATTTCAGGAGTAACCTCTTCTTCTTCAATTTCAATGGAGTACCTTTTAGCTAAATATTTAAGGGCTTCTGGATATGAATAGTGTTCATGTTCCATAACAAAACCAACAACGTTTCCAGCCTTACCACAACCAAAACATTTATAGATACCCTTTGAAGGACTGACACTAAATGATGGGGTTTTTTCATTGTGAAAGGGACATAGACCCAAATAATTAGCTCCGCGCTTTTTTAATGTGACAAAATCACCAATTACTTCTTCTACTCTCGCAGTTTCAAAAATTGTCTGTATGGTATTTGGGCTTATCACAAATAAAATTTTAACAAATCTACATTTTTATAATCATTCTAATAAGTCTTTTACAAAACTCACCAAGTATAATTTTCAAGCTAAATAGTATTTGCCTTTAATTAGTAACAACATTTAAAGACTGGGTATTATAAATTTAAAGTATACTTTTTATTGTAATAGTATTTCCTTTGAAAACTATGCTTTCACCAACCTTCTTTCCCTTGAGGGCATTGAAAATTGGTACGTTTGGTGAAATGGCATACCATAACTCTCCGTTCAAATCAATTTTGCCTAATCCAGCTGAGACAAATAATTTTTGTTTGGTTGTTGTAACTAAAGATCCAAATTCTACCATGTCTAATTGCTTTTTTGGCATAATGATTTTCAATGTATTCATAACCGCATTTGCCTTGTCAAGTTGCTTGGCAAATAATTCAATCTGCCTCATTAGTTTTGTACGATATGCATCGTATCTATCTTTGGGCTGTCCATAATCATTTGCCTGATTTTGAGCGTCCTCAATCTCTTTTTGCAACTGATCTATTACTTTTTGCTGTTGTTCTACACATTTATTCAGTAGTACTTCCTTTATATACATAAGCGTAGTAATATAATTATACAGTTGAGATTATAAATATCATGTAATAATATTTTTATCTAGCCCATATTTCGTCAACAAAAATCCAACATGGATTTGGATACCCTTTGTGCCATGAAGGGCATATTTTTAAAGATTTTGCGTAAATTTTGAGATATTTAATATTTGTGGATGTGGCTAATTCATAGTTTTTGGTTATTCCACCAGATTCAGTTGGATCAATATTGTTTTGAATTTTACCAATTTCAGTATAATTTAGTCCATCAACAGAACCTTCAAAAGTTATTGATGATGGCATGAAAATCCATGAATTTTCATCCTGAAGAAAACCTGCTCCAACCTCTGAAATTTTCGTGACTTTACCCAAATCAAGTACAACTTCCATATCTTGGCCATAATAACCTTGCCAGTTGCCAGTTTTGTAATTGTCACCGCCCCTAATTGTATTTATTAAAGCAATGTCGCCGCCTGCTGTATATTGGTTACTATATTCGGTAATTATATCCACAGATCTTCCATCTGGAATTTTTATAAATGTAGCTTCTTCTGGAAAACTTTTTACTCCATTATTTTCCGAAAATGCTATCAATGTACTTGTGGAGTTAAGGATTATGGGCCTCTCATAAAAAGTATTAATTTTATTTGGAGTAACATATATTTTTGATCCATTAATTATGTCACTTACCCCTACTAAAATACTATCTGTAAAGGTTTTAGTAGGTGCTTCGAAGTATGGCACAGGTGTTATTAAATTATCAGTGATTTTTTGAAATGGACGATGTTTTTTATCATTACCAAAAACTTTATTTGGTGTTTCTGATAATTCAAATAATAACTCCCCACCCTTCATTATATCACCATGCGATATGTATGAATTTAATAGAGGTTTGCCATTTAAATTAACTGAATTAACGTAGAAGCTATTTTGTGTTTTTCGGTTTGCTTTTATAACAAATATATTACCATTCTCTAGTTTGATTGAAGATTCATCAAATATAGGTGTGCCTAAAACATATATATCACTTCCAGGAGTTACGGGATAAAATCCCATTGCCGACATTACATACCATGCTGACATTTGCCCACAGTCTTCATTCCCACTTAATCCGTCAGGAGCATTTGAATAGAGGTTGGCACAAATGTTTTCTACTATTTCTTGTGTTTTCCATGGAGAACCTACATAGTTATAAAGGTATGCCATATGATGACTGGGTTCGTTACCATGTGCATATTGTCCTATGAGTCCAGTAATATCTGACTGATGCCGTCCCGAAACCTTCATATTAGTATTAAATAAGGTGTCAAGCATTGTTTCGTATTCATCATATCCACCCACAAGATTGATATGAGTATTTATATCCTGTGGTACAAAAAAGTTATACTGCCATGTGTTGGCTTCTGTGAGCATAAAGTTTACTTGTGTTGGATCAAATGGAGTTGTAAAACAGCCATTACTTCTGCCCCTGAAGAAACCCGTTTGCTCATCAAAAATGTTTTTGTAATACTGAGCTCTTTCGATGAAAATTTTATGGTTAATAGTATCACCAAGTCCCTCAGCAAGTTTGGCAATGCACCAATCATCGTAAGCGTATTCTAGAGTTCTTGAAACAGACTCTCCTTCTTTATCTGCCGGTATATAGCCTTTTGCCTTGTAATACTCTAACCCAAATTGATCAGCATTTGCAGTATTAACCATTGCTTTTAATGCTAGCTTGGCATCATACCCTCTAATATTTTTTACCCAAGCATCTGTTATTACTGGTATGGAATTATATCCGATCATACAATTTGTTTCACAACCTGCCAGTTCCCATACGGGAAGCAGCTTGTCATGCTTATACATATCCAGCATGGATTTAATTAGATGATTGGTTTTTTCCTGCTCTATTATTGTAAATAAAGGATGGAGTGTTCTAAAGGTATCCCAAAGCGAGAACACTGTATGCATTTGAAATGACTCATCCTCATATATTTTTCCATCATGACCTCTGTATTTGTTATTTATATCAGAATACATATTTGGTGCTATCATTGTATGATACAGTGCAGTATAAAAAATAGATTTTTCATCCAATGTTCCGCCCGAAACTTCTATTTTATTCATTTTTTCATTCCATATCTCAAAAGCCTTTCTAGCGATGAGATCAAAATCAAAATTTGATATTTCTTTTTTACAATTTTCCTTGGCGCCTTCATAATCCACAGCTGAGATACCAACTTTTACAACCAAAGAACTACCATCAGAGGTATCAAATGTTATATCCGCAATTAGGCTATCTGATTTTGCTTTGTTGGCGTTTTGAATGAGGTCACCATTTACCCATATACCATATGATTCAAAAGGCATGGAAAAATCAGCATAAAAGTAAACGACCTGATCATTTGCCCATGACTTTGACCTTCTATATCCAATTAATTCGTGATCAGAAATAAATGATATTTCTGCATCAATAATTGTCTCTGAAACAACGCTCTCAATTAAATCTACAACCAATCGTGATTTTTCGGCATTAGGAAATGTATACCGATGCATTCCTGTGCGTTGAGTTGATGTAAGCTCAACATTAATTCCATTATCAAGTTTTACATTATAATATCCTGCTTTTGAGGTTTCATTTTCATGACTGAATTTTGATCCATATCCCGATTTTGGGATCTCAGGATTTCCAGGTGAAATAAATAAATCACCAACCATAGGTATAAATCTGATATCACCATAATCACCCACACCAGTTCCGCTTAAATGTTGGTGACTAAAACCCAGTATAAAATCATCACTATAATGATAGCCAGAACATCCATCCCAGCTATCTTTTCTGGTATCCGGACTGAGTTGTACCATCCCAAAAGGAACTGTGGCTCCAGGAAATGTATGTCCATGACCTCCAGTACCAATAAAAGTATTGATGTATTCGGCAGGCTCTCTTTGGATTTCTTTGTTACAAGAGGATAATCCAATAATTGTTAAAAGCATTATAAGACTGCTAACTTGGATTGATTTTTTGTTCATTATTCGATATTGTTATTTTTTTCACTGGCTATGCTATCGTAGGGGTGATCACAATAATTATAACCTAGAATTTCATATATTTTGAAGTGATCGGTGATTCGTTTTTGAAAATAAACCCAGTCTTTATTACCAGTCCAGACCACCTCACTAAGAGCTGCCATCCTAGGAAGTATCATATATTCTACATGTTCCGGTGAAATCATATATTCTGTCCATACATTACCTTGCGCCCCAAGAATGTGTTCGGAGTCAATTTCCGAGAGGTCCAACGGAATAGGATCATATGAATAAACCTTTTCCAATGTTGTATATCCGCCTATTGCCAAGGGTTCAGATTTAGGGTTGGCTTGATAATGATCAAAGTAACAATGTGAGCCAGGTGTCATAACAGCATCATGATTCATTTTTGCAGCTTCTATTCCACCTTCTGTTCCTCTCCATGACATAACTGTTGCATTAGGTGCTAAACCTCCTTCTAATATTTCATCCCAACCTATTATATTTTTGTCATATTTATTCAAAAATTTTTCCATTCTTTGAATGAAATAGCTTTGTAGTTCTTTTTCATCCTTTAACCCTTCACGATTTATTGTGTTTTGGCATGTTACGCATTCTATCCACCTTGTTTTTGGAGCTTCATCGCCTCCAATATGAATGTATTCGGATGGAAATAGTTCTATTATTTCCACTAAAACATTTTCAAGAAAATCAAAGGTTTCTTCTTTTGTACAGTAGATATCTTCAAAAACCCCCCATTTTGTTGCAACTTCATATGGACCACCCGTGCACCCAAGTTCAGGATATGAAGCTAACGCAGCCAATGAATGTCCCGGCATTTCAATTTCGGGTATCACTGTAATCATACGTTCCTGGGCATAAGCGACTATTTCTTTTACCTCATTTTGAGTATAATAACCACCGTAGGGGACACCGTCATAGGTAAAAGGTGTTTTACCCCCATGACCCACAAGAGTTTCTTTACGCCATGATCCAATCTCATTTAGTTTGGGATATTTTTTGATTTCAATTCTCCATCCCTGATCTTCTGTTAGATGCCAATGAAAGGTATTAAACTTGTAAAATGCTAACAGATCAATATATTTCTTTATGAACTCTACCGGAAACATATGTCGACAAACATCCAAATGCATTCCACGATATTTAAATCTAGGCATATCTTCTATTGATACAATTGGAAGTATGATAAATCTTCTTCCATTTTCCATTACTGTTTTGCCAGAAATCAACATTTGATAAAGTGTTTGAATTCCGTAGAATATTCCTTTGGTTGTATTTGCGGTTATTAAAACACTCTTCCTACCAATATCTAATGTATAGCCTTCATCTCCGCGAGCATCTGCTATTTTGTTCAATTGTAATATAATCATCCGGGATGTTATATTTTCATCGCCTTCAGCCAGCTTTAATTCAAAATCAAGGGTTTTATCAATCAAATCTGAGAGATATAATGCCTGAGGCTTTAGCACATCATTAACACCCCAAAAGATTGTCATTTTATCATCCAATGTAAATGTACTTCTTCCTATTGATAAATTTTGTGGCTCAGGAATAATGGCAATATCATTTGCTTTGTGCTTACTACAAGATAAAATAGTTGATATTATTATAAATAATAGAAAAATATTTTGAAAGCGTGTAACAATTGAATTATTTATAACCATAGAAAACAAAGTTACTTAAATTGTAGTTTGTAACAATGTTATTTTGGATTCTGGAACTTTGATAGATATTATATTGACACAAAAAATCCCCGCTAGAATCGACCAACGAGGAAATACTTACATATCTGTAAATTAAGTTATATATGTTAGTAATAAATCATTTTACCCTAACCAATGTGTGATAATCACCAAGATGAAAAGGAGCATTAATTTTTTGAAGTTTTGCGTGTTTTTCAATTGATAAAAGGTCCATGGGGATATCATCTATATAATCTTCATCTGGAAGTCTCCAATCATTAATGAATCCTTCTTCATCAATATCTAATTTCATAGTAATTGTGTTTTGAATAAAAATTTCTTGCCTTACTCTTTCAAAATCAATTGGAATATCATCTATGTATTTTTCTTGTTCATTATTGAAATCAAGGGAAAAGATTTGCAGAGACATAATCAGAGCTGCAACTATTAATGTTGTTCTTTTAGCAGTATTTTTCATTTTCCTATTTTTAAGGTTATATTTATGGAGCAAAAATATGTTGATAATATGCTCGAATAAATGTTAAATAGGCGAATGAGGGAAGATTATCGGTTAGTGGAGAATTAATATTGTTAAAGAGCATGGTTAATTATGGAAAGCAATTAACATACCACTTAATCCACATTTAATATATTCTAAAAATTGGTTTATTTCTTGAAATCCAAGGAAGCAGAATTAACACAATATCTCATACCCGTTGGTGCTGGACCATCAGGAAAAACATGGCCAAGGTGACCGTCGCAAGATGCACATTTAATTTCAACCCTACTCATTCCAAGACTATTATCTTCAATTTCCTTTATTGCTGTTTTGTCTATGGATTCATAAAAACTTGGCCAACCTGACCCGCTATCATATTTTGAGGTTGATGAAAATAACATTGTACCGCATCCAGCACAGTTATATGATCCTTTTTCATCATGCTTGTAATACTTTCCAGTAAATGGTGGTTCTGTTCCGCATTCACGAAGAATGTAAAATTTTTCTTCGCCAAGCTCTTCAACCCATTCATCTTCTGTTTTTTTAACTTTAGTCTTCATATTTGATTCGTTGGTTTGTGCAGTTATGTTAAAAGTAAATGCAGTTAATAATGCAAGAATTAATAGGTTATGTGATTTCATGGTGTTTAGTTAATTATTAACTTTTTTCTTGTTCCACTACTTGAAACGACTACATAAACACCTTTATTATAGGATGCTATGTTAATAAAGTCACAATTAATGCCCTCATCAACTATTTGGCCATATATATTATAGACACTAAAAGTTATGAATTTTGATGTTTGCACAATATCTCCAGATGCTGGATTTGGGTATATTGTAAAGTTGTTTTGAGATTCATGATATTCCATATTGGATGTTTGATTGCTTGCTCCTGGGGTTGGTTTTTGAAAAGATATCCATACAGGATTGCCATCCATAACCCTCCCATATGATACATCCGTTGTTTGAGAGTCATAGGATATGTTATCAACTGCAACATCACCTGTTTTAAACAGTCCTATTTCTTCACCATTCTTGCTAAGCTTGAAGTTTGCATGAAATTCTCCTTGATCAGTATCATTATCTGCCCAAATTATTATAAATTCTGATGGGGCTATATATTTATCTGGTAATTGCCACTTATCAGGAACGGTAATATTATCAGTTAAATATTTATCGCCTAACCAAACTGAAAAATCTTCAGGATTATAAATTTCAATCCAATCATCATAATCACCATGCTCATCTTTAATTGTGGTTTCGTTTGAAGCCATAAATTCGTTGATAAATAAAATAGCATCATCTCCACCAGAAGCTGGAATAAGGATTGGCTCGCACGGCAACTGACTAACTCTTCCTGCGTTATCAGAAACCTGTATCTGATATTTTACGAATGAATCATCAGGGATGTCAGTAATAATACAACCATAAATATTATCATTTGGCAAATCATCATAATGTTGACCATCATCATACATCATTCCGTATGTAAATCCGATTCCATCAATTTCATATTCAACAGAAACAGTTGCTGGTTGATCTTTGACAATTACCATGGCTCTCATTGTTACCTCCGAGCTGCTGAGTCTATTGTTATTTATGTATTTGATTACAGGGTTCATAGATGTGCTCTCCAATTGCGACTTAATTGAACTTATACGAGTTTGGAGGTATGTAAATAAACCATAATCAACATGGCCACCAAGTCCCTGGTAAAATGAATCGTAAAAATCTGATAGAGTATATCCATAATCAAGTGGGTAATATGGATCATCTTCTACTGATGATGCTATCATATCACGTCTTTGACTGACCGAAGAAATTAAAGAATCCAAATTAAGAGTTTCATAAACCAGTTTATTCATAAAATATGAGTACTGCTTTTTTAGATCTTCATCAGCGATTACCCTTTGATAAAGAGGCCTATAATTATTACCATGTTGTTGCCAATCATAGATATTCCTGATTGCCCAATCTCGGCCAACCCAGTCAATGCCAAGTGTGTTGTCAAGGTCAAATGGAATAAATTCCATTTTGCCACTGGAAGTATTATGGTACAGATAGTAATTATTATTACCGTATATATATCCATCCCAGTTCCCAAATAAAATATCAGCAGAAATTACGTTTAAATAATCATAAATATTAAATACATCTCCTAAATCACATGCAAATGAAGAGCTGGGAGAATTATTCAAAATATTGATAAAATTTCCCAAATCGGTATAATCATCCGCTTCTTTATTTGTTTTGAGATCATAGGTTCTTCTATTTCCATTATCGAACTTATATAAATTGGGGTTATCGCCCAAATAATTCAAATCTGCTGGCCATAGACATTTATAAAGATTGCCATCATTATATCCGAATCTAGATTTAATAAATTCTTCATCAATATGCTCAACATTTATGTACAAACCATAATAGTTATCATTTATATATACTTTGACATGATTTGACCTAGGAGCTGGGATATTCATTTTTCGCAGTATATCCCAACAAACCTTTGATCTCATAATACTTGGATCATTATGCTCTCCATTTAGATTAAGTTTTTCAACCCCATAGTATTTTCCTCCTGATGTAAAACGGTTGAATGAAACTTTAAATGATTTTTTTTGTGAGTATCTGGATGTGTTACCCCTTAACCTGAAACCAACGGGATTTATAGTGTCTCTTATTTCTCCGTTATCAAAAATAAATCTAGCAGAGAATTCAACAGCACTTTCCAAATTCTCTTGTTGGTATAGCCATTCAAGAGTATCAGGATCAATTGAAATATATATTATGGGCAATGCATCATCCTTATAAAGCTCCCCTTTATCTGGAATATTAGGCTGACTAGAACCTACTAGAGTAATCAGGAAAAGCAATATTAAAATCATAATGTTTTTGACCTTCATTTTATACATATTGCGTTGGTGAATCTATTGCTAACTGTTAATTTTTCAATTCTCAAATTTAAGTGTTTTTTTTTCATACAAATTATATTGATTTTAATAATTTTATATTGGTTATAATGGTTTGATTATGATGCATATTTGGATTTAAGTCTATGTTAAAATAGATTATTATTGCATAGGAATAAATACTATACAGTAAATGGAAAATATCTTTGTTGGAGATAACCTTAGACTATCACGAATTGTTCTGGGACATTGGAGATTAGCCGACTGGGGGCTATCTGTTAAGGAGATACTAAAATATACACATCAAGCCATTGAAATTGGCATAAACTCATTTGATAATGCTGATATATATGGCAACTATTCATGTGAAAAACTATTTGGTGACGCCATCAGCCAACATCTGTCTTTACGGAAAGAAATTAAAATTATTACCAAATGTGGGTTAAAACTATTATCCAATAAATTTCCAGATCGAAAGATAAAAACATACGATCTAAGCTATAACCATATTATAAATTCAGCTGAAAAGTCCCTATCAAACTTTAACACAGATTACCTAGATCTTTTGCTACTTCACAGACCATCACATTTATTAAACCCAGAGGAAGTATCACGAGCATTTGATGATTTGAAACAATCAGGAAAGGTGTTAAACTTTGGGGTGTCAAACTTTAGTAAAGAGCAGTTTGTTACTTTGGATTCGTATTTGAATCATAAGCTTGTAACAAATCAGGTGGAGATATCGGCAAGTTATCTTGAGCACTTTGATAATGGTAATATGGACTACTTTCTTAAATCAAATATTTCTCCAATGGCCTGGTCACCATTGGTAAGAGGTGAAATTTTTAACCCCGAGACAGAAAAAGACAAGAGAATTTTAAATGTAACTTCAGATATAGCAAAAGAGTTGGATGAACAGTCCATTGCCAAGGTGCTAATTGCATGGCTGTTGAAACATCCGGCTAATATATTACCCATAATAGGAACCGGTAAAATAGACAGGCTAAAAATTATTTCTGAAGCTGAAATATTGAAGATAACAGATGAACAATGGTTCCGTATATATAATGCTTCAAAAGGAAAAGAGTTAGATTAACCATTGGGGATTAAACTCAGTTTAATATTCACTTTATCATGATCGATTATTATTGATTCTGGGATTTTATTTTCCCCGTAATTTATTTTTATTAAGCAATTTATTTTTCCCATTAAATTTGATTTTGCTATTTCAGATACTCCATATTCTGAGGTGTAATCATAATAAGTATTTCCAAAGACAATTATTTCCGTTTCTCCTGTTTTTTTAACTCTTGATTTCCCTTTTTGAAGTATGAAAATAAGGGCAATATCATTGATTATTTTTTTGATGAGAAGTTTATTATCCATTTGGTCAATAGCGTAATGAATAATTGGACGTATACCCTTATCCTCAAAAATTTCGAAATCAAAATATTTTATTCCCAATTCAGAAATTAGAACAAACCTAAATGAATCATTGGTTTTTTTAATCATGGTAATCCCTGTAATATTGTGTCCATAAATGTTTAAATCTGTTTTGTATATAGCCTTGCTAAACGAACGGTTAAAAATAATTGCTTTGTTATTGTTTAAATTGTCATAGCTAACAGGGCCAAAGCTTTTATGTGCACATGACATGGTAAAGAATAGAAAAAATACAATTATAAAATATTTCATTTATCTATTCATAATTATGGATTACCTAATATGAAATCACTAGTTGGAATATTCCGATTAATAAATTTGTCTTCAAAATAGATTAATGTATAATCATCTTGTGCTTCCCTGAAAATAACTTTATCAACCTGTAAAGTTGCTTTGCTTAAATATATTTCAATTAGATTAAGCATAGATTTTACGTTTTTATTCATGGGAATTAGAATTGCTAAGAATTGTTCATCATTAACGAAAAACCTTGATTCGAAATCTGGATTATTTATAAAATCTCCTCTTATTGCTGTAGCTATTATCTTATTTATTTCCTTGAAAAGGGGGTTTGATTGAACATCATAAGTTGTAATATTTCCATTATTATCAATGGTGAATGTGTTGTTATGAATAGATATTGTATACAAAATTGGTGAATTATATTGCCACTTAATACTGTTTGGTTTCTTAAAAATGAATTCGCCCGTACTAAAAATGGTTTCCTTTAGCATCCATAAATGTTTTTCCTGCCTGAACTTGCTGCTAATTGAAAATGTAGCCTCTGAGGTTGCCTCTAATTTTTGTTTTAGCATTATGGTATCTGTGACTTCAACAAATTCTAATCGTTGTCCCAATGTAACTAACAAAAACCCACAAATAAAAATGGATACTAGAAATAATTTAATCTTCATATGATTTAATTTTCAGTAACTGATCCAAACTTACAATTTTATAACCTGCATCTTTTAACCATATTAAATAATCCTCAATAATAGCAATGGCATCATCAACTGTATCATGTAAAAGAACTATGTCGCCTGGTTTAGTATTTTTCTTAAGTCTTTTCTTTACTAACTCTGTAGATTTACTTGTGTCAAAAGACCGCAAACTCCATCCTATGGATGTAAGCCCTGATTTTTCAATCGCTTTTTTTAACATGGGATTGGTAACACCGTAAGGAGGCCTAAATAGTTTGGGTTTTATCTTACAATTTTTATAGATAATAGCATTTGTTTGAGTGATTTCTTTCTCCATTTGAGAAGAAGAAAGTAGGTCAAAGTAGTAGGAGTGAAAATATGAATGATTACCAATAATATTATTATTATTTATTATTGACCTAGCAATTTCCGGATATGATTCCACATTCTTACCCAAACAAAAAAACGTAGCATTAACATTATATTTTGCCAACAGTTTAAGCAAATCAGGTGTAACAGAAGGATGGGGTCCATCATCAAATGTTAGTGCAATTTCTTTCAGACTGGATTCACCTTTACAATGTGAAAACAGGAAGTAATTCCATTCAATTTTTATGGAGCCCATTATATTAATAATGACATAAATAACAGCAACGGCAAACAGTATATAAATTGATGCCATATTTAAAAACCACCCTATCAATAGTAATGTAAGGGTAACAAAAGTGACAATATTTACTTTAAATTTCAATAGGGTTATAATCTTAAATAATTATTCTATTCAACTCTAAACGCACAAAGATATTTAATTTTAGTGTGTAAGATTGCAAATTCACAATAGTGCCTGCATATAAGTTAAAATACACAATAACATATAAATAAACGTTTTATAAACGTATGGAAACGTATTTATACGAATGTAAATAATTAACGTACGACTTAATTAAACTTCCAATTGTAGGTTTGCCAAATATTTCGTTTTCATAAAGTTTATTCATTTTAATATTAACTAAAAATTACTACAATGACAACATTAAGAAATTCAGTACAATTAATCGGACGTTTAGGGATTGACCCTGAAACAAAAACAATTGGAGATGACAGATTGTTGGCAAAATTTTCACTTGCGACAAATGATTACTTCAGAGATAAGAATGGTGATCGTCAGGAATCTACTCAGTGGCATAATATTGTAACATTTGGTAAAACCGCTGAGGTTGCCGAAAAGTATCTTAAGAGAGGTAATGAAATTGCAATTGGTGGCAAACTCTCATATAATTCATGGGAAGATAAGGAAGGTAAGACCCATTATATGACGGAAATTATTGCAACGGAGATTCTAATGCTAGGAAACAAAAAGTAGGTTATTGAATTAGTAAAAGGTCATTAGTTTATCACTAGTGGCCTTTTTTATCTATCTGAATTGATATATGTATCCTCATAATTTGTGTTACCCACATATTTATGCTAGAGATGTTAATTTAAAACCATTAATTACTTTGGATTTAGTAAAAGAACATGATTTATAGTTGAAAACCTATGGTGGTATATACAAGTTTAAGTAATATTAAAAAGGGTAAAATTCACACTGCCATAATTTCTGTGCTCATAAAAATATTTGTTGTTGGAAAAATCAATTTCCTTGGGGTGCTCAATTATCATCCATCCGGATTCTTTAAGTAGGCCTCTTTCAATTATAGTATCAGCTAACTCGCCTATACTTTCAAGTTTATAAGGAGGGTCTGCAAATATTATATCGTATTTATTTTTTGTATTATTCAAAAATCTAAAAGCATCTAGTTTTATTACCTTCAGATTGTCCATTAACAATTTAGCGGCTGTTTCTTTTATGAATTTAACACAGCCAAAATCCTTATCAACAGATGTAACTGAGTCTGCCCCACGTGAGATGAATTCGTAGGATATATTTCCAGTTCCTGCAAATAGGTCAAGAATATTTTTGCCTGAAAATTCAATATAATTATTCAAAATATTGAATAAGCTCTCCTTTGCCATATCAGTTGTTGGACGCACTGGTAAATTTTTTGGGGGAGTTATAATACGTCGTTTATGTTTTCCACTTACTATTCGCATTGCAATGCATTAAATAGGGTAAAAAACTTATGAAACTGTAATTCATCCATAGCATATGAATAAAGAAAATTATCATTCCGCTTAATGAAACTAAAGTTTTTAATGTATTGAACGAGCATACGATATTTATCATCAGTTTTATCGATGTTTCCCAAGATATGCACATTTACATCTTCTGGATTTAGTCCCAACTGATCTATTGCGATTAGGAGAAAATAAATAAAATCTTCTTTGGTTCTATATTCGAATGTGTTATGAAAATGAAGAACATTTTCCTTAAAATAAACCATATCAAAACAGTCACTTTGAATATTCACAAATAAAGGCTTTGGCTCGGGTTTATTTTTGAAATTTATGGACAAACTTTCAATAAGAGCCGTGGAAAAGTGTGATATTTTGGCATTGGGCCACAATTCTTTTACCATATCAACGATCAAAGTAGGTATATGGTAAATATTTACTGCATCATTATTTATAAGCGTGTCATAAGCTATATTGCAATCCTCCTGATATGGTTGATTAAACTCAAGGTATTTATTCTTATTTTTCTCGCTAAAAAGAGGCTTTGGAATTAATGTTGAATGCCCATTTTGATATAATAAGTGAACCTCATTGTAAGGGTAGGCATATGAGGAACGATAATTTAAAATTTTACCAAGATAAGATGGAATTTGATTTGCAGTATCTATCTCCGAAAAGATAAAGTATTCAGCACCTATGAACTTATTTGTTTCTTTATTGTATGTAACCAATTCAACACCATGTGCGTTTAGTTGTAATAATAGAACATAGTTTTTAGTTTGAGATTCCGTAAAAGACTTATCAAAATAACTAAAATATGGATTTAACTGTAAAGCCATTTAATCAGGATGTTTAATCAAAAATAAAAAAACAAATCATATTAATATTACTCACGAGGTAAAATTTGTTTTTGTATAAAGTAGGCTGGAAATTACTCCCAATTACCGTCTGTTGAAGGCTCAGTCATTGACCCTACCTTGAGCCCAGGATATTTATCAATATCTTCGTACTTAGAATCAAGATTAATGATTGTTTGTTCATCCATTCCCAATAGGAAGGAAGAAAATGGAGCTTTGGCTTCGAAAACATGAACTTCTACACCACCTCTTTCGATTGTGTCTGCTTGCATTTCAAACAATTCACCATTTGAAAATGGAATTGTTGTGAACTGGGTGTATGTGAATCCAGGGTGATTTGCAAAAAGAGAATCCGCTACTTTTATAAATCCAACAGTGTCATTTATTGTTATTGTAAATGTTGTATCATTAGGATCAGCAATGATTTTAACTACGGGAATCTCAGCTACTTTAAGAAATGAAATTAAAGTATCAAAATTATGAGCATAAGAACCTGTAAGTTGTTTAAAAATAAATTGCGAACTCCTTATATCTTTGAGTCTTTCAATAACAACTTTTTCTCGTTGTTGTTTTTCTTCGTTGAAACGCACTGGCTCCATAATACTTTCCACAACAAAGTAACCAAGAGCAACAATGACAACAAATAAGGCTAGCTGGATTATAGTCTTCTTCATGATTCAAAAAATTTTAGCAAATGTACTATAAATAAACATATACAAGTTAAGAATCATGTTAAATTACATGAATTTGGGGTCACTAATTTTCAATTTGTGAATTATTTTAAAATATAATTTCAAGTGCTTTTTTCCTTTACTCAATGCAATAGTGCTTTAGGCAATATCATGGTATGAAGGTATTTTTTTAAGAAATACAATGGATTGAGATTCAATTTCCAGGCTACAGCAGTAATGTGATATTCCATTGCTCACGATTAAGTATTTTACGTTGAGGCTTAGGTTATATCTTGAAATTTGATCCATTACTTTTTGATCAATTTTTACTTTTGGGGATTTAAACTCAATTAAAACAACGGGCTTTCCATTTTTATATATTACTGCATCGAAACGCTTAATCATTTTGTTAACACTTACTTGACGCTCTAATGACATTAGACTAGCGGGATAATTTTTTTCAGACTTTAAAAACCGCAAGAAATTTTGTCTTACCCATTCTTCTGGTGTTAGAACAACATATTTTTTACGGAATTCATCATAGATTAAATCTTTACCGGCAGGGTCTTTTTTTATTTTAAACTCATATTTTGGAAGTTTTAATTCCATGGAAAATTCAGAGATTAATAACAAGTCTATTCAAAAATATATACCTTTTCGAAAATTTAACTATACATATACAGCATAAACCTCGAAAAGATCATAAAACTAATCTAAAAAGATCAAAAACGTTAACTTTGCCATAAAATTAGACTAATGAAAGATAAGCATGAAATTATTTCAAACTGGCTTCCTAGGTATACCGGTCTTGAAATAGATAAATTTGGTAAATACATTCTGCTAACGAATTTCTCTGAATACTTAACTCTATTTGCATCATGGAATAATGTGGAGATTATAGGAGCTGATAGGCCAATGCCGTGCGCAACAGCTGGAGATATTACAATGATTAATTTTGGCATTGGAAGTTCCAATGCTGCAACAATAATGGATTTATTGAGCGGAATTGATCCGAAAGCTGTATTGTTCCTTGGTAAGTGCGGTGGGTTAAAAAAGAAAAATAAGGTTGGCGACCTAATATTACCCATAGCAGCAATCAGAGGTGAAGGAACTTCCAATGATTATTTACCAGAAAGAGTGCCTGCCCTGCCAGCATTTAGTCTTCAAAAGGCAATATCTGCAACCATTCAACAATTTAAGCGCGATTATTGGACAGGAACTGTTTTTACTACAAACAGAAGGGTGTGGGAGCACGATAATAAGTTTAAAAAGTATTTGCAAAAAACCAGGTCGATGGCAATTGATATGGAAACAGCAACAATATTTACTGTTGGGTTTGTAAATGAGATTTCCACAGGTGCTTTATTACTTGTAACTGATCAGCCAATGGTTCCTGAGGGTATTAAAACCATAGAAAGTGATAAAAAAGTTAGTATTGACTTCGTTGATGAGCATTTAAAAATTGGAATAGAGTCATTGAAGCAACTTATAGATAATAGAGCCACAGTTAAACATTTGAGATTTTAGTATTGACTTACGATCAGATCATAAGAGATATAAAAAATAATATTTTCGCTCCTGTTTATTTTCTAATGGGAGAAGAACCTTATTTCATTGACAATATTGTAAGCATGCTTGAGAATAGCATTTTAGATGAGGCTATGAGAGGCTTTAATCAAAGTGTTGTTTATGGAAGAGATGTAACGGCAAAAGAAGTTATAGATCTTAGCCTTAGATATCCCATGATGGGAAATTACCAGGTTGTTATTGTAAAGGAAGCACAATCAATGTCATCAATCAGTGAAATCGAAACGTATCTTACAAGCCCTTTGGATACTACTATTTTAGTTATTGCTCACAAGTATAAAAAACTTGATAAAAGAAAATCATTATACAAAAAGCTGACTTCGTCAAAATCTGAAGCTGTAGTTTTCCAGTCAGATAAAATAAAGGATTATGCCATTCCAAAATGGATTGAAACTGAGCTAGACGCCAAAGGGTTTAGAATTTCACCAGTAGCTCTGATGCTGATATCGGAGTATCTCGGAAATGATTTGGGTAAAATCAACAATGAAATAAGTAAGCTAGATATAAACCTAGAGAAAGGCGCGCTTATAACCGAAAATGAAGTTGAGGAAAACATAGGAATAAGCAAGGATTATAATTTATTTGAATTGCAAAATGCAATGACAGAAAAAAATTCTCTTAAGGCCTTTAGAATAGTTGATTATTTTGAATCCAACCCAAAAGACCATCCATTGCAGATGATATCAGTTGTTTTACACAACTATTTTATGAAGATTTTTAAATACCATCAGTTAAAGAATCAACCTCAAAATAAGATAGCCTCAGAATTGGGTGTACCACCTTTTATAGTCAAGGAATATGTAAAAGCAGGGAAGGTATTTTCCGCTCAAAAAATTAAACATATTATTTCTGATATAAGAACACTTGATCTAAAAAGTAAAGGTATAGGAAGTGTCAATGCAACTAGCTATGGTGAGTTGAAGCAGCTTGTATTTAGGGTATTAAACTAATTATATTAGATAAATAAATTCTCAATATCATTTTTATATTTTTCTTGAATAAGACTTCTCTTGAGCTTTAAGTTTGCTGTTATTTCTCCAGAATCTATGGTCCATTCATGATCAATAAGTTTGAATTTTTTAATTTTTTCTGTATCACCAAATTGTTTATTAAAACAGTCTATTTCCTTTTTTATTCTGTTTTGGATGGGCTTACTTGTAATCATTTTATCATTGGTGGTATAATCAATGTCTTTTATCCTGCACCATGAAGAAAGATGCTCAAAGTCTGGTACTATAAGAGCTGCTACAAACTTTTGGTTTTCTCCTAGCACTATAATTTGGTCAAAAAAAGGTGATTCTTTAATTTTATTTTCAAGAAGTACAGGACTAACGTATTTACCCATTGATGTTTTAAATATTTCTTTAACACGACCAGTAATTTTTAACATTCCATCGTTGTCGATAATTCCAACATCTCCAGTATGTAGTAATCCGTTTACAATGGTTTTGCGGGTCATTTCTTCATCCTTGTAATACCCCTTCATAACATTTGGGCCTTTAACCAATATTTCACCAATATTAGAAATTTCTACCTCAACATTTTCTAATGGTGGACCCACTGTGCCAATTTTTCTCTTCCCTTTAATGTAAGTGTTTACTGCAATTACAGGTGACGATTCTGTCATTCCGTATCCTTCAACAACGGGTATCTTTGCTGCATTATATATTTGTGCCAATCTGGGTTGTAATGCAGCTCCACCAGAAACGATAGATCGCATATTACCTCCAAATGCTTCGCGCCACTTATTGAAAACAAGCTTATTGGCAAGGCTGAGTTGAAAGTTATAAAAAACCCTGTCGGGTCTATCATATTGATATCTTAGTCCCAAATTCACTGCCCAAAAGAAAATCTGTTTTTGAATTCCTCTTAATTTCCTGCCCTTGGCCATAATTTTATCATATACCTTTTCCAATAACCTAGGCACTGTGGTCATTACGTGAGGTTTTATTTCTTGTATATTTTCAACTATGGTTGCCATATTTTCCGCATAATAAACAGATACTCCTTTATACTGAAATACATAATTCACCATCCGCTCATAAATATGACATAGGGGCAAATAACTAAGCCCTTTTGAAAATTGATCTACTGGAAAAAGATCCTGGGATGCCTTTACATTGCTAAGTATGTTATCATGTGAAAGCATAACTCCTTTGGGAAATCCAGTGGTTCCTGAGGTATAAATAAGAGTTGCGATATCATCTTTATTTATGGATGTTTTTATTTTTTCAATTTTATTCAGATCCTGATTCTGTTTGCCAAACTCAATAATTTCATTGAAGTGTTTATAACCTTCAACGTGGGTAAAGGAATAAACATCATTAATGTTTTCCACAGCTTTCAAGATGTGACCTATTTTCCTTATTATCTCATTACCCGAAACAAAAACATATTTTATACCTGCATGCTTGAGAATATATTCATAATCTTCAGCACTTATTGTTGGATATATGGGAACGTGAACTGCTCCAATTTGCATTATACCCATGTCCACAAAGTTCCACTCTGGGCGATTATTTGAAATTGTAGCAATTTTATCTCCTTTCTTTATACCAAGTTTAAGAAGAGCGCAGCTAATATTTAATGCTGTTTGTTGATATTCTTCTAAATCATGTAATACCCATTTGCCATTTTCTTTTCCGGCTAATACGTTATCCTTGACTTTAAAACACTTTTCATAACGGGTAAGTAAGTCGAATATTCGGGAAACTTCCATGATGTTGTGCAATTAGGGTTTGATGTAAAAGTGACAAATTTAAAAAATATTTTTGCTAATCACTTTTGTTAAATACCATGGAGCTTGCCTGAGCAGTTGGCATTATTACCAAATCATTTATGTTAACATGATCTGGAAGAGTTGTTGTATAATATGTTACCTCAGCAACATCATCAGGTTGCAGAGGTTGATACCCATCATATATGGAATCAGCTCTTGATTTATCTCCTTTGAATCTCACGATGGAAAATTCAGTCTCTATTGCTCCTGGTGCTATTTGGGTAACTTTTATGTTTTCCTTAACAAGATCCATTCTCATTCCTTTGTTTAGCGCATCAACAGCATGTTTGGTGGCACAATATATATTTCCATTTGGGTATACTTCTTTTCCAGCTATTGAGCCTATGTTTATGACATGACCTCGTTTATTGGTTATCATTAATGGAATAACGGCCCTGGAAATGTATAGCAAACCTTTTACATTTGTGTCTATCATACGCTCCCAGTCTTCTATTTCTGCATCTTGAATTGTGCTTAAGCCTACAGCTAGACCAGCATTATTGATTAAAATATCTATCTTTTTCCAATCATCAGGAATTGACCGAATGGCCTTTGAAACATCCTCACTATTTCTAATATCAAAAGATAATTGCAATACATTTATGTCATATTTAGAGATTAAATCCTTTGATATACCTTCTAATCGTTCCGCTCTTCTGCCTATTAAAATTAAATCATGTTTATGTTTTGCGAAGATATATGCACATGATTTACCAATACCACTTGTTGCTCCTGTTATGAGTGTAATTTTATTCATAATAATACAATGTCAATTATGTGTAAAATAATATTCCGAAAATTACTACTTTCTCAAAGATAATGGCTCAATAGAGTCACCCCATATATCGTTGCTGAACAAAATAAGCCTTATTTATCCAACTAATATCTATTTCTTTTTCTGAAATTGCGTATAATGACGAGCCACTACCCGTTAAGGAAGCGTACAACGCATTATTTTGGTATAACTTATTTTTCAGGTCAAGTAAATGGGGATGTTCACAAAACACAAACTCCTCAAAATCATTCGATATATGATTTTTCCATAATAATTCATTGGCTAGTATATTTGAGTAATCGGTAGCAGAAAAATTATGCTTTACAAATGAAAATGCATTTCTCGTGTTTATATTTATTTGAGGATATATGAGTGTAATGTATTTTCCAGCAAATGGGTTAGCAACTTTTAATAATTTATCACCTTTACCTGTGACAATGGAAGGGGTGTTTTCAATAAAAAAAGGACAATCCGACCCGATTAAGTTTGCAATTTCCATTAACTCAATGTGGCTCAAACTAAGTTTACAGATGTCATTAATCATTTTCAAAAAAAATGTTGCATCTGATGAACCGCCTCCGAGGCCAGCTCCCATTGGAATGTTTTTGTATAAGCATATACTTACTGGGGCTATTTTATCAAAAACACCAGTTAGATATTTCCAGGTTTTATTAATAATATTTATTCCAGGTACCTTAAGCCCATAGTTAACAAACCTAAATGTTTCTGATAATGTTACCTCAAGAATATCATAAATTGGGATGGGAATGATACAAGTGGATAAATTATGAAAACCATCGGGTCGTTTATCCAATACGGATAGCCCCATATTAACTTTTGCATTCGGAAAACATATCATATATAAAAATTTCTTAGCGCAAAGTTAATTGATTTGAATGAAATATATGGGCATAAAAAAACCTTGAATCTGGAACGATGCAAGGTTTCTGAGGTGGGCTTTTGTCGGAATAAATCCGATTAAAGGAAAAAGGATCGCTCATTAATAACGGAGTAAAGCCTATATGTTTCGCTAGTTGTCTTCTCAAAAAAGTAAACCTTTTGATCTTTAGTGAAAATACAGGCTTTCAAATTTTTAACAGCTTTTTCTATTAATCCTGTGGATTCAATCTGAGCAAGGGAGTAATTGTAATTAATTATCATAGCAGGTTAAATTAAATCATTTTTATACTTAAGCCATCCTTGATACAAATAGGGCAAGATGAATCGTTAACTATTGTAACATAGCCACATCTATTACACTTGATGTATTTTGGATAACTCCCCTTTTTTCTAATATTTTTTTTAAAACTAAAACTTAACATTTTAAAATCTATTCTTAGTTGAAAATGACTAAACAATTGGTGTGCCAAAATAATTTTGTACACCTCTGCACGTCCGTAACATTCACATAAACAAGTGAATAAAATAGAAATAATTTTTTGAGAAGAGTATTTTATGATTCAAATATTAGTACGTTTATGGATAATTTTACGTTAACGTATGATTCATTTGATCTTTTACTTTTTGATTTAACTAATTCGTGTTTTTGTTTTAAATTTGTCTTGTGTTTAAAAATTATAATGTACAGCAAGATGATTTATCCAATCGCTGCAATAAGATTATTGCAAATGGCATGGTTGATATTAATAGACAAGTTGTCTTGAAAGATATACTCGGATTAATTGATTTGACAACCTTAAGTGGCACTGATAATACAGAAAACGTAACATTGTTATCACAAAAAGCTTTATCATATAGGGATGATAAATTAAAAATTCCAAATGTTGCTGCAGTTTGTGTATATCCTGTTTTTGCGAAATTAGTAAGCTCTGTATTATCTGGGAGTAATGTAAAAACAGCATGTGTTGCTGGTGCGTTTCCAAGCGGGCAATCACCCTTATCAATTCGAATAGATGAGGTCAGGAGTGCAGTTGATAATGGAGCAGATGAGATAGATATGGTTATATCTAGAGGTAAATTATTGGAGGGAGACTATGAATACATTACAAAAGAGGTATCATCCATTAAGGAAGCCTGTGGCGAAGCACATCTTAAGGTTATTCTTGAAACAGGAGAATTAAAACGCATTGAAAATATTCGAAAAGCAAGTGAGTTGTCAATCATGGCAGGAGCTGATTTTATAAAAACATCCACGGGAAAAATATCTCCTGCTGCAACCCATGAGGCTTTTGTTATTATGCTTGATACAATAAAGGAAGTTTTCATGGAAACTGGACAGATGATTGGAATTAAGCCTGCAGGTGGAATATCTGAACCTCAGCATGCCATGAATTATTATTTACTTGTAAAAAGTATTCTCGGCGAAAACTGGCTTTCCAAGAATTTTTTCAGGGTCGGTGCTAGCAGGCTTGCCGATAATATTTATAATGAAATACTAAAAGACTAAACAATGACTTTTTTCAGGAAAATTACACTTATAACTATGTTTATTACCTTGGCATTTTATGCCAACTCTCAAACTACACTAACGGTTGCTGAAAACTTTCATGTAAAAACAATATTTGGTGAACCAATTTGGCTTTTCCCGCTGCTTGATGATGAAAATAAAATAGTTGTTATTGATTTTTTTTCAACCACCTGTGGCCCTTGTCAAGATTATGCCGCTGATTTTCAAGCATGCTATGAAAATTTTGGAGAAAATCAAGGTAATACATATTTTTTGGGAATAAATTGGGGCAACGATAATCAGGGTGTTAGAGAATTTGATTCTATTTTTGGTTTAACATTTCCTTCGGTTAGTGGTTCCCAAGGTGGTGGTAATTTGGTTTATCAACTATATGATATTCAATCCTATCCCACAGTAATAATAATTACTCCAGATCATAATATTTTTGATCCATATGTATGGTATCCAGATGAAGAAACCATTACAAATGCAGTTATAGCAGCAGGGGGTATTTTGGTTGGAGTTGATGAAACAACGCCATTACATTCTGATGTAAAAGTATTCCCAAACCCTGCAATTAGTAGAGTTAGAGTTAATTTGAACTTAAAAAATGACACAGACCTTTTTGTTACCATAAGTGATATTATGGGTAGAGAGGTAAAGAAAACAAAATTAACTAGTTATGAAAAAGGAAATATTTCCATTGACTTAAAAGTTGATGGAATTACCAGTGGTTACTATTTGCTAAGAGTATTTTCAACTGACAGAGTTATTTCTACTTCTAAAATATCCATAGTAAAATAGGTATCAATGAATATGATCAATAAATATTTTGCAACTTTACTAATAGTAACCTTTACATTGAGCATTAACTCATGTACTGAGGATGACTTGACGGAAGGTGCTGATTATATTCAGAAATATCTTGGCATATGGAGCGTTAATGACCAGGCCGCCAGAATAAATTATGATGTAACTATTATTGCTAACCCTTCAAACGTATCAGAAATTTTCATAAATAATTTTGCCAATCTGGGCACATCAGCATCAGCATTGGTAGTTGATAACTCAATTGTTATAGAATTGCAATATCTAGGCTCAGACTATACGGTTAGCGGAACAGGAATTTATGTTAACAGTAAGAAATTAGAGTTCAGTTTTGAATTGATAAATGGAATAGAAAGTGAATCCAGAATAGCATTGTTTTCTCGTTAGATCTATTTATTATCAATAATTATTTCATTAACTGGTATTATAACCGAGTCACTGGCCATGGTATCTGAATGCATTAGTGTACTATCCTTTGCCAAATCCATTTCCTTGATTTGATATTCAACATCACTCTCGAGTTTACTAAGGTTTTTAAGAACTGTTTCGTATATTTCCTCCATATCATCATGCGATGTTTGATAGTAATTAATGTTATCTCTTATCTCATCAAGAGTAATATCATAATGGATGAGAATAGCATCGTAATAATTAGGTTTCATTGATAATTCATGCCTTGCATCACTATTAACAACGAAGCTTGCTTCAGCTATTTGCATTTCAGTCATAATGGTAGCAAGCTCATTTTTGGAAAGTAATTTTTCGGGGATAATTATTTCCTTATCATTAATGTTATAGCATGCACTTATTGTGATTACTATAAAGGTAAGTGCTAACCATTTTTTCATTTTAGTTCCCAACTTCAGATAAGAATTTTATTCGAATCAGCCTCACTTCTTCTTCGCTATATTCTGGTTCACCCAACTCATCAAGAGCATCTTGAATACTATCTGTTTCTGCCTCTGAGAAATAATCAAATATTTCTTCTTGATGATATTCGTCAACTTTTTCATCTATGTAATAACTTATATCGAGTTTTGTTCCGGATGAAACTATAAGTTCAATTTCCTTTAAGGTGGCATCTAGTGACAAATTTTTAGAATGTGCAATATCATCAAGAGGTCTTTTTCTATCAATGGATTGAATTATATATACTTTTAAACCGGATTTATTCACAACCGATTTTATAACCATATCGTTAGGGCGAGTTATTTCATTCTCTTCAACATAATTGGATATTAGATGCAAGAATGGTTTACCATATTTTGCAGCTTTTCCTGCACCTACTCCCGAAATTTGCTTCAGTTCATCTTCACTTATGGGATATTGTATGGTCATATCCTCCAACGATGGATCCTGAAAAATAACAAAGGGTGGAAGGTTTTCATTTCTGGAAATGTCTTTTCGAAGATCCTTTAGTAAGGAAAAAAGTACTTTATCAGCACCACTTTGCCTTTGGCCACCCCCTTTTAGTATTATATCATCATCATCATTATGGTCATAGTCGTGATCTTTTGCGATTAATATACTATATGGATTATTTATATAATCCTTACCCTTATCAGTTAACTTTATAATACCATAATTTTCGATCTCCTTTTCCACCAATTTTTGTATTAAGCCTTGACGGATAACCATCACCCAATACTTTTCATCATGTTCTTTTCCTGCTCCGAATAAAGGGACTTTATCAAGTTTAATTGATTTTATATCACCACTCTTTTTTCCTGCAAGTATTTCGCTAATAATTTTGATTTTAAATTGCTCCTTTAGATCCAATACTGTTTTTAAGGTTAGTATAATATCCTCTTTACCTTCAAATTTATCTTTGGGATTCAAGCAGTTGTCGCATGCTCCACAACTTTCTTTGGTATATCCTTCGCCAAAGTAATGTAGTAACAGCTTATGTCGACAAACCGAGGATTCAGCATATGCAACTGTTTCAAAAAGTAATTCTTTCGCAATTTCCTGCTCTGCAACAGGCTTATCCTTCATGAATTTTTCTAATTTCTGAATATCATCATAGGAATAAAATGTAATACAATTTCCTTCTCTACCATCTCTTCCACCTCTGCCTGTTTCTTGGTAATATCCCTCAATACTTTTTGGAATATCATGATGGATTACAAACCGAATATCCGGTTTGTCAATACCCATTCCAAATGCTATTGTTGCCACAATAACTTCCACCTCTTCCATGAGAAACATATCCTGATTATTTCGTCTTGTAGAAGCATCAAGTCCGGCATGATAGGGCAGAGCCCTTATGCCATTTACAACAAGCGATTCGGCAATTTCTTCTACTTTTTTTCTACTTAGGCAATAAACAATACCTGACTTATTGGGTTGAGTTTTTATGTACTTGATTATATCTTTTATTACATTTTTTGTTTTTGGTCTTACTTCGTAATAAAGATTTTCCCTATCAAAAGATGCCTTATAAACATCAGCATCTGATATCTCTAAGTTTTTAAGAATATCTTCTTGTACCTTTAAAGTAGCTGTTGCCGTTAATGCTATAGTAGGCAAATCAGGATTTATGGAATTAATAATTGATCGTAGCTTTCTATACTCAGGCCTGAAATCATGACCCCATTCAGAAATACAGTGTGCTTCATCTATGGCAAAAAATGATACTTTTATTTTTCTCAGAAAGATTACATTCTCTTCTTTTGTAAGAGACTCGGGCGCCATATAAAGTAGCTTTGTTTTACCAACAGTTAGATCGCCCCTTACTTGTTTAATTTCTGCCTTTGAAAGAGATGAATTCATTACATGAGCAATGCCAGTTTCAGTTCCAAAGTTTCGAATCATATCTACCTGATTCTTCATAAGAGCAATAAGGGGAGAAACTACTATTGCAGTTCCTTCATTCATTAATGCTGGGAGCTGATAACACAAAGACTTACCTCCTCCTGTTGGCATAACAACAAAAGTGTTTTTGTCATCCATCACATTCTGGATGATCTCTTCTTGCTCTCCTTTGAAACTAGAAAAACCAAAAAAAGTCTTAAGAATTTTTCTGGCTTCATAAATATCATTAGTGGTTCCCATCAATTAGTCAGATAAAATATATCTTTGTAAGAATTTACAAATTATTGTTTTAATGCATAATATTGATTGAATAGATTTTTGTTCAATGTTTTTAATGCCTTTCACAAATATAACAATATATAAATCAAAATCACAATAATTAATAAAAATTTAATTGGGTACAAATAGTAAAATAAAAGAAATAGCTATATCAGTTGTAAAGGATGAATACCAGGCAATAATTAACCTTGTTGATTCCATTAACGATGACTTTGTTGAATCAGCAAACTTAATTTATAAATCAAAAGGCAGGGTTATCGTAACTGGAATTGGTAAGAGTGCTATAATTGCACAAAAAATTGTAGCCACCTTTAATTCCACCGGAACACCTTCCATTTTTATGCATGCTGCAGATGCCATACATGGCGACCTTGGAATTGTTAGGCCTGATGATATATTAATTATTATTTCCAAAAGTGGAGAGACACCTGAAATTAAGGTTTTAGTTCCATTATTAAAATCGAGGAAAAATAAAATAATAGCTCTAGTAGGTAATGTTAAATCTTATTTAGCTCATAATTCTGATTTGATGTTGAACTCGACTGTAGAAAGAGAAGCTTGTCCAAACAACCTTGCTCCAACGACAAGTACCACTGCTCAGTTAGTTATGGGAGATGCACTGGCAGTTTGTTTATTAAGATTGAGAGGATTTTCGGCTACGGACTTTGCTAATTATCATCCTGGTGGGTCCCTCGGTAAGAAGATGTACATGAGAGTTAATGATCTTAGCTCAAAAAATGATGCTCCAGCAGTTGACATCAATGAAAAAATCTCAAATGTTATAATTGAGATATCATCAAAAAGACTTGGCACCACTGCTGTAATTGATAATGGCAAAATGATAGGTGTTATAACAGATGGTGATTTAAGACGAATGATTGAAAACCACGACGATTATAAGCATTTAGCCGCAAAGGATATAATGACCAGAGAACCATTAAGCATTGAAAAAGACTCATTGATAGTAAATGCATTATCGATGATGCGAGAGAATAATATTACGCAGCTTCCCGTTATGGATGGTGATAATTATAGTGGTATTATTCATCTTCACGATATCCTAAAAGAAGGTATTTTTTAATGCAAGATATAATTGAAACCAACAACCAACGTTTATAGTAGTTAGATAATTAATGTAGTCAGTATAAATGAAACTTTGGACCAGAGAACTTGTAAAGAAATATAAACAACGTACAGTTGTTAACCATGTTTCAATGGAAGTAAAAAGAGGCGAAATTGTTGGATTACTTGGACCCAATGGTGCAGGAAAAACCACCAACTTTTATATGATTGTTGGATTGATTAAACCTTTTTCAGGCAGGGTATTTCTTGACGATGTTGAGATAACCAATGAGCCCATGTACAAAAGAGCACAGAGGGGGATTGGTTACTTGGCTCAGGAGGCATCTGTATTTAGACATTTAAGCATAGAAGATAATCTTAAAGCTGTGATGCAATTTACGGATTTGACAAAACAAC